>WLWD01000360.1_pt1 | contig 89546 bp, 101 predicted proteins | sample 6712731 | NCBI WGS metagenome assembly WLWD01 (sample SAMN12718690, study PRJNA576275) | sponge metagenome | isolation source: marine sponge | host: Mycale hentscheli | place: New Zealand: South Island, Marlborough, Capsize Point | collected 2014-11-01
TCTCAGCCCATGCCACACCCTTCTTCTCTGCCCATGCCACACCCTTCTTCTCAGCCCATGCCACACCCTTCTTCTCTGCCCATGCCACACCCTTCTTCTCAGCCTATGCCACACCCTTCTTCTCAGCCTATGCCACACCCTTCTTCTCAGCCTGTGCCATACCCTTCTTCTCAGCGTATGCCACACCCTTCTTCTCAGCCTATGCCACACCCTTCTTCTCAGGTCCTGCCGCCATCTCTATCCTCTCCTTTGTCGCGGCCATCTCTAGTTACCTTTCATCAAGACATTCCTCTCTCCTCAAAAGTACATTCACCACAAGTCCATGTACAACTTGAAATTGACCACACCCACACCACACCCTCAAGGACTGCTCCAATCTCTTTTGCCACGCCTACCTCATTTGGCTCTCAAGATTTCGGCTCCATAGCAAACACCTCTTCACCCAGCTCAACTGGCTTGTTCGGTGCAGTTCCGAGGCACTCCCAGGCAGCTCCTCCCTCTAATTTACCTCGTAGGCATTCCCATTCAGCCCCTCCCACAAGTTTTCAAGGTGAAATTCGCAGGCATGCTTCCCAGACAGCTCCTCCTACTTCTCTGTCTTTAGCATCTTGGCCCGCTTTACCAAATCCGTCGAGCATGGCCATGCCCTCCAGTCTCTCAGTGGGAGGGGCCAATACATTGTCATGCGGCAGTCAGGAAGTGAATGGGCTGATTCCAGCAGCGCAGGTTTGTGGTTTGACTCCTCCCACTTCTGTCAATGAGTCAGATGCCAAACCGCCCTACTATCGGCGTGGACATGCTCGCCATGCATCACTGGGCAACAGTATCACCTCATTTGGTCACCACCGTATTCACTCCCGCAACCGCTCCTTAGGAAGTGTTACCATTGACGACATGTTGGCCCCACCTCCTGCTCCCTCTCTTACTACACATTCGTACCACAGGTCTATGGGAAACGTCTCAAACAGTTCCCCTCATGGTTCAAAGTCCAATCTTCTTGCTCATCCAGCCCCGCCTCCCATAAACAAAGAGAAAGGATACGACTTTGCTCAGCATTTCAACCTCTTCTCGCAGTACACATCCAACATGGCGCTTGAATACTGCATAGCAAACACTTCCTCCAATGACAGTTTCCTGGCAGCGGGTACATGCCCCCCGCCCCCTCCTGTATGGTGTATGGACGTTCACAACAAGATAATAGCTTTGGGCTGTAAAGATGGTAAAGTGGAGGTGAGTGAAGAATCAACAAATGAATGAATGAATTGTTGATCTGATGTAAAAAAAATCAACTAACTGATTTTTCATCTCAGGATTTTGAACTATAAGGGAATGAAATCATGAGGTGTTTGTTCATGAGGTGTTTGTTCATGAGGTGTTTGTTCATGAGGTGTTTGGAAGTTTACTTTTCGATGCTTTGAAGTTTGTTTTTGCATTTGTTTGTTTGTTTGTTTTCTACTCCACAGGTATGGAATGCAACCACAGGTTCTCTGATATTTGAGCAGACCATCAGCAACTCTGGGGTTTGTACCATTGCCGTTGGAAAGATGGGGTAAGTTGAAGGTAGTCAGCCATGCAGGGTTAGTCACTAATCTCTATGTGTTAAAGGGTTGTTGCCGGACAGATAGACGGGAGTCTGAGTGTGATGGGTCACAATGGTCTCCTCCATCACGTGATTCCAGCTCACGATAGAGCCGTCAGTGTACTGCAACTGCACGGAGACTCGCTGCTGGTGAGTGGTGGCTACGACTGCTCAGTGAAGGTCCATCGCACGTCCACACCTCTGCAACGACAGCTGGTGTGTGTCAACTCTATTCATGTCCACGAAGGATGGATATCTGCTCTCACCATAATAGAGGTGTGCCCCTAGATAATTACTAATTTTGAGGTACGTAGTTAGTACATTTTGAGTAATTGCAACACTGTGGAGTAGTATACCTGGTAAAGAGATGAAGAAAATAACAATTTAATAATATGGATTTAAAACCATCAAAAATTATGATACTGCAGCTGCATATTTGAGGATCTCTTTCTCTTATCCCCACCTCCCACTTTTGCATCTTAAAATTGTTTTTTTTTTTGTTACTGTGTTGTTGCCATAGTCCCAGTCTCAGTTGAGTTGTGTGTCTGGAGGCAGTCAAGGTTTGGTCATTCACTGGAACGTCAATACTGGAGCCTGCATCAACGAACTGGGGACCTACAACTCTGCTGTGCTCCAAATAGAATCTAACCCCACCACTGTGGTGGGTTTGTTTAGTGGAGGCTGTCTGAGAGCGTGGCAGATTTCGAATGGAGAACTCATGCAAAAGATAGTGGTGGTTAGTTCAGATTAAATCTCAATTAGTCTAAAGTTTATTATTATTATTATTATGATTTAGGAAGAAGTATGTTCTAATTTCACCATATTGACGTCTCAGTATGTTGCTCTGAGTCTGGAGGTGAGTGAAGAGGTTGAATATTCAGTATTTAAAGTTCGTTAAGTATATGTTGATACAACTCTTCTTTAGTTGGAGAAGTTCCAAAATGTTGGGATAATATGTCCAGTGACAATTAACATTTTCATGGCAACTTTCCACTACTTAGTAATTTTCCCTGTTCCACTGGGTGCTGTGCTAGTTCTGTCTCCCAAGCTCTGTCACATATACCGTATGTCTTGGCTTTCTTAAACCTTAATTATTAGAACCACAAATTATCAAAAGAATGTTCTTTATATCTTGCAATGTATTTTATATTGCTTTAACTTCACTCATTTGATCTAAATATTCGTCACATGTCGCAAAGTGATTCAGAAGTGAGGATGTTTTGTTGTATTACTCGTGTGGCCTCATCGCTCTTAAATCACTTCTCTTATTTTGCCTTTTTCAGTCTTGTATTGAAGTGTACGATTTGGAGTCTGGATGCAAGCACTCCTCTGACGTAAATCTGAATGTGGGCGTGTCCTGTTCTTCAGTGGGCCGTCACGTGCAGAAGCTTGATGAAGGCAGTACTGTGGCATGTGCGTTCGGTAAAGATATATTTCTCATTCCTTGCAACCTCAAACTCAAGAATGACTGATCACTTGATCTCAGCTCACATGATAGACCTGACACAATCACATGACATCACATGATGGACTTGACATACTCACATGACTTGTCACATAATGGACTTTATACGTCACATGACTTGTTCACTCAAGACAGGTGGTGAATTGCTCTCTTTTTTCAGTTGCTCCATCACTAATATAATTGTATTTTTCTAGTCAAATTACAGTAATTATAATTAAATACAACATAAGCAATCATTTAATTGTAAATTAAACGCAGCTAACGAAGGGAATAGCTATTAGCTAGCCAACAGCAGGCACTAGCAAGATGGAGGTGGGGGGGAGTTGCATCTGCTTTGCATCCCAAGTATTCTGAAGAGATGATAAGACCTCCAGTTATTGCTTGGACCAACCACTCTATACTAGCTAGAAGAGTTTCAGCACATTCTCATGGGACAATGGTATAAGTATTGTGCTGTTGCCAAGTGATTGATGTACAAATGATAAGAGAGGAAACAAACAAAAGCTGGAGTTCTGTTTAAATATCTTCAAGGAATAATTCTTGGGGTGTGTAGATGAGGAAAGTTCTGTATGCCTTGTACAACAAATGTACTCCCAATTGCCGTCTCCGGTTCATCCGCCAACTACAGACACACCCATATACGTGACCCCGCTGAACATTGGTCAGCATATCCATGCCTACACACACACACACACACGGCTAAAATGTATTGCCACAATCTTCTCACGTTGTTTACCTATGGCGTCCATGAGGGAAGCCTCTCTTGTGAAGGCCTCGTGTGCAGAGATGTGGTGGAAGAGCTCCAGTGATATCACTCCTCTCCCAGCACTCCACAGTCCTGTGATGGTTGCTAGTTTCTTCGATATCTTGCACTAAAAAAATTCATTATTTTCTGGTAATTGTAATTTTCCCTGCCAGCCTATAATTGTGGACAGGCAGGGAAAACCACACCCATTAGTAGTCGTGAACAGATCACCTACTTTATTGTGCTTGTCACTATCTCTGGCATCCTTCAGGTGTTGAGTGGATCTGGAGTTCTTCCCTTTACCCACATAAAATATCGACTCAACAAACACTCTAAACCCTGCTAAACCTGCAAATCAACAAACAAGCAAACAAAGTGTAACCACCAACACTCATGCACAACAAACAACGTTTACATGCACACACATACACACACTCACCCTCTGTCTTGTCCTGCAACCTGTCCAGGATTGTGGGGTTGAGTAGCATATAATTGAAGTGAGTCTTGGTGCTTTTAGTGTGAGGGTTAGCACAAGACACACTTCTAAATGCCTCCTCCTCCAAACTAGACCAGTCGTTGATGGGTACTGTACCGTTTAGTACCAGAGACAACTCGTACTTGTATGCTAAACATACCATAGAACACACTCACACACAAACATACATACAATCTGCACTCACACACATACATACATACATTTGTACCCAGAGTTTCCTGCCGGCTGAATACCAGTCAGAATCTTATTCAGATAAGACTGGTAAGCCTGTCTGGTGGAGCTGATGATGGGTCCAGGTTTTTCACCCAGACTAACTAGCTTTGCTCTCAGCTCCTCATCGGTGAGCCTCTTAATGTGGTCAGGAATGGGGACTTCATCCTTGCGGATTGATACATTACTGTCCCCGAGGACTGGAGAAGAATCATTCTGACTCACACGCAAGTTATCCTTGAACTCTTCTAACAGTATAGTCGCTGACAAATCAGCCTTGTCGGGTGGGGTAGCTGGCGTGTCTACTGAACTGGGCGTGGCCACTGAACCTTCGTCTCCTTGAGCTTCTGCTCCAAACAATCTTTTCCTTACAGTAGGAGGCGTGGCAGGATTTCTATAACTAGGATGTCCACATTACACCAGCATAATGTTTGGGATAATGGATAGACAAAAAGCATATTATGGTATATAATGAAGCAATAGGCTTATTTTCAAGCATACAAAATATCATTTTAGATGTTCTTTGTATTTGTTTCTTTGGAAGACTGTTGAGGCAACAGCTATTATTGTATGATGGTATTTAGATTATATGGTACTATTATTATGATTTATAATTGGTAAGCGAGCAAGACAGTATTAGGGTGGACAATTGAAAATCAAGGTAATGTTCAATACACTAGTGGTATGCTTCAGCACAAGTGGCGAGCGAGCCTCCCTAGTTTGGTCAAATAATACTACAGTATTTATTTAACTTCTAACGCCCCAGCTACCAAAAAAACGGTTTTGAGTTTTTAAATTACGTATAATATATGGAAAAAGGCAACTGTTTTGACGTTAATAAAAAATAACAGCAGGCATTTCTAAGAAATTACCGCACAGGTTTGAACCTAACACTATATTAAGACTTGCTTACTGCTGTAGTAGCCAGAAAAGCAGCATAAAGGCAGCTAATCTATTTATTTGTTAGTTAAACATTTACTTTGTGCTATTCATTAGCTTAACAGTAGCTGTAACACACACCACTTTCACACACACTTGTTCACTGGATATACCAATGCAAGACTTACCTTCATGGTTAGACTATTGGACAATGGATTTTTGAGTAAGAAATAACACTGTTGTGCAGGGCGTACAACTATGACAAATAGCGCATTAACTTACCACTGCCACTCTTTTGAATAGAAAATGAACTCCGGTAAGTTTGTAAGTTGTAACTGCACTGATATCGGTAAAGATCGACAACCCAGAGGATTATGTTCAGTGAAGTCAGGAATGGGGTCGCGCACCTTGCGAACACAAAAATGCGAGAGTACAAAATGACATGCACACGTCCAAACATACATATAAACAAAACAACAACTATCCCTGATGCTTCGCTCGCCAATAAAGCGAGTAATACAATGCCCCTTAAACGCACGCTCAGGCTCTTTTTTCCTCCAAAAATACAGCTTTATGGGTTTGCCCCCAGTTTCTTCTGGTACTACAGTGGCTGGCTAGGCTCAAAACTGTGCAAAAGCTCCCTAGAAATGCTTTTCTTCTTCAAGTCACAAAAAGTTGTTGCGAGAGGTTACTTTGGCATTTGAAACCCTTTACCAGATGAAAATTAAAACTTTGCCTTTATTTTTAAGTAGCTGAAACTACCACTACTTGGAAAAATTGATTCACTTACTGTTCAGCATCTGACCGCCCGAAATTTTTATAGTACGGGACTTTGAAGCTCAGAATTCAGTAACTAGAAAATGAATAAGCCATGTTTGAACCCCACAACTCTGAGATGGTCGGAAATTGAGCTTTTATATTTGATTACTAAAATAAATGGTCTACTATAATACCATAGTTTTATGTAACATAACTAGGCAGGCTCGCTCGCCACCTTGTGCTCAAGCACACCATTAGTACTATTTATACAGTAACAACAATTAGCAGCATAAATACATAGGTGCATAATTTAGTGTAATTTGTAGCAATGCCAAAAAACATAATCGGTATGTAAAATAAATGACATAATGGATATTCCTACCTATGGCTGGTGAGAAGAGGAGAAGCAGACTGAGTGGTCACAGTATGGGCTGTGGAAGAGGGGCAGGAGTTCACTGTGGGGGAGGCGGTCACTGAGGGGGAGGAGTTCACTGAGGGGCAGGAGTTCACTGTGGGGGAGGCAGCAGAGGGGGAAGAGTTTACTGTGGGGGAGGTGGTCACTACGGGGGAGGCGACAGAGGGGGAGGCCGTAGGGGAGGCGACAGAGGGGGAGGCCGTAGGGGAGGTGTTCAGAGAGGGTGTCAGGGAAGAAGTACTAGGTGTAAGAAGATATGAAGGAGTGCTGATGTTGAGGGAAGAGGTAGTGAAGTCCCCCAATGGCTGAGTGACATTCGTGAGAGTGAGTTCTCCCTGGGTCAAGTATAAAGAGGCATACACCTCAGCCATACTCATTTCAAGCTCCTCCTCCTCCTCCTCTTCCTCTAAGAGGCAAACACACTCCTGATGACCTTGTGTGTGTATGTGTGTGCGAGCTATATAATATAATGTATACTGGTATATATTCCTGAAGCTAACAATCATACAATATAATAATGAGAGGCTGTTTAGCTTATTTGTGTGAGTACTTTATTCTTCTGTTTACCAACATAAACAAACTTGAATATCACAGTTCCCAGCTTATATTATTGACCTACAGTGTGAATATTACTATGGGGACACGCCTACCAGGATAAACACCATAACAGTGTGAATATTACTGTGGGGACACGCCTACCAGGATAAACACCATAACAGTGTGAATATTACTGTGGGGACACGCCTACCAGGATAAACACCATAACAGTGTGAATATTACAGTGGGGACACGCCTACCAGGATAAACACCATAACAGTGTGAATATTACAGTGGGGACACGCCTACCAGGATAAACACCATAACAGTGTGAATATTACAGTGGGGACACGCCTACCAGGATAAACACCATACAGTGTGAATATTACAGTGGGGACACGCCTACCAGGATAAACACCATACAGTGTGAATATTAAGTGGGGACACGCCTACCAGGATAAACACCATATAATAGTCATTTGTAGAAGTTTCCGGTCTTTGTGTTTTTTGTTTTTTTTCTCCCAGTTCTATGTCATAGCCCCCTCTTCCTTTAATTTGAACATTTTTTTAATACAAATCTGAGAAGGTATTGGAGTAGCTATTTTCACAAAGATTCTGGTGGCAGCAATTCTATCTTGGAATTGACCAGGACCAGGCCGCACCTTGGCCCCAATCCTTAAAATGAGTATGTGGAATATTAGAAATATAATTGCATTCTTGTTAGTGGCAATGGAAATTGAACAAATAGTCAATTTAAGGTTTGTTTGGCCTTTGCAAGTACTCATGAAGTTGTTGCACCAGCTGGTGTAGTGTTGAGAGGGGACTATGAAATAAGGTCACGTCTCTCCTTACAGCTATGTCATGGCTTGAATGATAATAATAATAATAATAATAATAATAATAATAATAATAAGATGTATTCTCTCTCTTTCACAGGCTTTTTTAAACAATACAGAATTAAAAATATTTGGTCACCACCGGGAATCGAACCCAGGACCGCTTGCTTGTATAAATACACAATTGAAGTGTATTTGTTTGCCAGCTAGTTGTCGTAGCTCAGTGGCAGAGCACTTGTGCATTAAGCAAGTGGTTCTGAGTTCGATTCCCGGTGGAGATCAAATATTTTTAAAATTCTGTATTGTTTAAAAAGGCCTGTGAAAAATAGAGAATACATTTGTTATTAGGTAAGAAAGCAAGCAAATTAGGAAAGGATAAGAAAGTGAGTGGTTCTGATGACATCTGGTAAAGCGAGGACAACTGTATACAATCATGATACAAATGAAGCGAAAAAACAAAAACAAAAAATGATGTGCAATAAAATAAAATATAGTCAAGAAAAATAGAGAGCAGGTAAGAAAAGCTGATGTGGAACTAATTTAAGATCAAACAAAAATATATACCCAGATTTCAATTTAAGTAGATTTTTCCTTCCTGGTTCACAAAGGTCAACCAATGCAGTTGACTATAAATTTGACATCATTATTTAAAAAAGAAAAAAAATCAGCTGATTTAATTTAGGAACTATCAACAGGTGCACATGTGCAAATTAACCCAAATTGTTGCTCTATAGTGTCCACGTGACTTAAGGATACAGCATTGCATCCTAACCTTCAGTGAGCCTTGCAAGAGAGCTACAATATTAACAATCTAGAAATATTCTCTTAAATGCCTAGTTAAAACAGTATGTAGTCTAATACTGTCAATGACATGTTACCTTGACAACATCACAGTAATAATAACCATCACTTTATTGAAGAACATTGTGCTTGCGATTGACTATTTCACTGTGTATTTAAAGTGCTATTAAATATAGCACACAGACACTACTAGGTTTACCTTCCCTCTGTGCATAATCCAAAGGTAGGAGATCATCTTCATCAAATACGACCCGTTCGCTTCCACTTTCCAGGAGGAGCTTGACGGCCTTATCTCTTCCCCACATTGCAGCTATATGAAGAGCAGTGACTCCTTCACCATTCTTCTTGTTCACGTCTGCACCATACTGCAACAGAACTTTTAAAGCTTCAGGGGAGGAGCTGTTGGCAGCAAGATGGAGGAGAGTGGTGTCCTCCTCATCCACAGGCTCTATCACCAAATGTGGCGATTCATTGAGTCCTTTGGACAAGAGCCTAATATAGAAATCAAGTTAACCACGTTCATATTGTTCAACAGTCGTTCCTACCCGACATTATTAGACAGCACAGCTTCCTGAACTTCCTCCATCGTATACACCAGGCTACGCTAATAACAGCAAATTCGAATGCCCCGCCGAGGATGTTTACTTGTTAACGACCTTTTACCGCAATCTTATCAACTATGTTGCACCGACTTGAAAAAGAAGTACGGTTTACCAACTCTAGAAGAAAGCTTTCCAGTCTGTCTGCCGTAAGGGAGCACTATCTCAGAGAAGATATTTCTTGTAAGGTAGACGGTTGCAAGGTATGTGATGATCAGCTACATCCAAGAGCCACAGTAAAAGGTAGATTTTGATAAGCTTGTCATTAGGTATTTTAAGATATATGGTTGACGTCACAGACTCATTAGACTCCAAACTACTACACTATGCTATTCCTGATGCAGCAGCCTTGTGTAAATACTTGGAGGTGTTTGAACACAGGTCTGTACTTGGGTGTGTCTTACTACAAACAGCTTTGAATCACATTCGAACTAAAGGAGGTCGTGAATCATACCGGCGAGCAAAAGCGCTTCTTGGAAGCCATGATAAAAACTTTGTCATTTTCAGCAATGAATACCACTATGAAACTTATTCGCCCAGAAGGGAAAAAGAGACTCAGTCAGAGTGGCAAGAGAGGTTATTTATTAACATAATGTAATATTTGGTGTATTATATATGCAACATTTGTGTAGGCTAGTACATCTTGCAGCTACTTGGTATACTAATCATCTTCGACATTCCAAGCTGGACCCACTGATTGTCCTTGTAACCCACAAGCCACAAGTAGGTGACCAAAATCCAACAATTTCATCCTACAATTAATTGTCCTTAAACGTACTATTTCTTTTTCCACTGTAACAGCATTACGCTAAGTATGAAAGAGTAGATGGGTTGGTCATACAAACTCCAGAGGGATATTTGAAAGCATGCTGGCCACATTTGCTGGACCTTTTGCCACTGGTCAAATCTATAATAGAGTCTATGGAATTGACAAAGTCTCTGTCTGGTTCTGGTAAGGAACGATTCCCTGAGTACCTTACAGATGACAAACTAAAGAACGACTCAAACAAGGTGTGCATAAATTACCTGTGATACTTGCTTGCTTGACTCTTGCCTGCTTGGTTGTTTGACATCTTCAGGACTTGTATACATTTGGAAGACTTAATGTGAGTGACTTCCACCCTCAAGATGAAGCCAGTGTTTCTCATCATCGTCATCAAGAAACGAGTGATCTACAAGATGAAGCAGTTGATATCTTGATATCTGGAAGGACTAATAGGTGCTCTATCATTTGACACTTATTAAACAGTCTTATGATGCTATGCTTATATTTACTTAAGGAATCGAGCCATTCATGGAGATTTAGTTGCAGTAGAAATTCTACCGCGTGATGAATGGCAGAGTAGAAAAAATACTCTCCCACCCAAGGAGGGTGAAGAGAAATTTGATGTAAGCTCGGATGCAAATGACCAGCTAGTTTGCAGTGGGAAAGTTGTGAAAATCATCGAAAGATCAAGTAGACCGTATGTTGCATCTTTTGAAGTAAGTTTCAAGGAATTTTCTAGAATCTCACTGCTGAAGCAATTATGGGTGTAATTTATAGGAGTCCTTTCAATCACTCCCGTCCCAGAGATCAGGAAAAGTACTGGTTGTTCCTTATAATAGAAAAATTCCTAAAATAAGAATTAGCACAAGACAAGCTGAAGACTTGCACAATCATAGGCAAGATAATATTATTATATTTTTATACTTATGTAAAATTGGTGATTCTATAGGATTCTGGTCCAGATTGATTCTTGGCCAGCTGATTCTCACTATCCCAATGGACACTTGATTCGAAGTATAGGCCCCATTGGAAACTTGGAAACTGAAACTGAAGTAATTTTATTAGAGCACGAGCTTACATCAGCACCCTTTAGCCAAGCAGTACTCTCAGGCAAGTGGATTATGATTGTTGTGGTTACCCAGGACAGAGTCTTTTTGAAAAATTTAAGGATTTTTTTTTACTAATTTGGTAGAACTTCCTTACCAGGGCTGTATTTAAGGGAGGGGGGACGCGGGGCATCCACCCCCCTTGAGTAATTCTCCTCTTCCTTGCATTTCCTGAGAATAGTTCATGAATTAAATGTCAAACTACAAAATTACAGCCCCTCCCAAAGAGATTTCGCCCCCCTTTTTTCATACCCTAAATTCGCCCCCCTTTTTTCATACCCTAAATTCCCCCCCCCCCCCCTGGGAAATTCTGTATACAGCCTGCTTACCTTTCTTCACAACACATCATCTACTTTCACAAGTTCAGTTTTCATGTCATTGTTGTGAGTTCAGCCTTCATTTTTGAGCCTGCTGAAGTTTATCAGTAGTTTGTCAGTTTACATTAGGAATGTCCACATCATACCATTAATTTTACTGTTTATACTTTTAGCATTGTTGCAAATTATGCCCTGAATGATGCCATTATATGAAATTAACAAGTTGATGAATGTATGCAAAAAAAAAAAGTTTGACAAATACAATTTCTTAATTGTTTAATGGTAGTACTAAAGAAAGGGTGGTTGCCTCCACAATTTAATAAAGGCACTAACTGAATGCCACACTTTCCTACAGCTAAATATAATAATAGCAAATTTTTTCTAACGGCCAGTATTAACTATAGAGCCGACGTTTTGTATTCCTTGCCCAAGTCTTTTCAGCCTAGAACAGCTGATTTATTCAGATAATATTGTTAATCATAGTTTAAAAGTCGCCCTCCGAAAAGGGCTGCAACAAATTCAAGGCATACTCATTAGAGTGCCCTCCTCCACGGAAATCTTTAGTAAAAGGCGAAAGATTTATTCGCTCTGAAGGAAGACCAGAGTTAGTTTATAGGGCGAACTTTGACACTTTAATAAGAAAGACTTCGCTCAACAATTTGTTGGGTTTTGTACTAATGGTATTCATGGTAAAAAGAAAGTGGCGCCAAATCAGCAAAGTTGGTGATCATTACCTTATGAAACTTATGCCGAAGTTATGTATGGTATAACTATTTACAGAGCTACCCAACCCAGGACAATGGAAGGTAGAGGAGAATGAGGTGTACAAGAGGAAAGACTTGAGACAGAGTCATTTAGTTCTGAGTATTGACCCTAAAGGCTGTGAGGATGTGGATGATACTCTGTCTGTCAGGTAAGACAATCAGCTCTTAGAGACTATAGGTGTACAGTCTCTTTTTGATGATTAAATATAATAATTTTATGTATGAACTTATACATATACATACACGCAGCAAATGGCATGACCAAACAAGTGTGTATTTTCTTACGCAGACATCTCAAGAATGGTCTCACTGAGCTGGGTGTGCACATAGCAGACGTAGCTCACTTTGTGCGTCCTGGTAGTTTAACAGACCGAGAAGCAGCTCAGAGGTCTACTACCGTTTACCTGGCAGATCGGCGCCATGACATGCTACCAGCCACTCTGTCTGCCAACCTGTGCTCTCTGCTCAGCAATGTGGATAGGTACAGGGTGGCCATGGCTAAATTTATAAGATGGTTAATTACCTTTTCTCTTCTTATCATCCACATAGCCCAACCCACCTGATTTCATTTTAAATAGTGTGACCAGCTTGCTCCTGTTCTGTTACTGCAAGTTTTTTTGGTGTTTTAGTTTATAGAGAATCTGATAAGGTCAAGTTGCTATTTCATTGAATTTCACACTCGTACTGTCCTTGTAGATATGCAGTCAGTGTGCTGTGGACGTTGGACGAACACTGCGAGGTCAAGAAGGTGTGGTTTGGGAGGACTATAATCCGATCCAGATACAAGCTGACATATGAGGTAACTTTTATCTCCTGTTTTTGTAACGGTCAACCTGAAGTAATGAGATTATAATTATAGGGTGAATTGAAGCTTTTAAGTGACCTGACAGGATAAACTTATCCTTCCTTAGTGTTGCTATTAATAATGACATGGCAACTATTGTACTACCATTTCGTATAAAATAATTTAATATTGAAAATATTAGCTGGTCAAATCATAAATATCCTCTTTGAAAGGTTATAAGTCTGCCATTTTTTGGTGGCCTGTTGTTAACTGTTTGCACGTGCACTCATTTAACGATTGTTTGCAGACTGCTCAAGACTTGTTTGATGGAGCCACTTACAAGGATGTAATAAATGAAATACCGGAGCTCAAAGATGTGGAAGTGTCTCTTAGTGTGATGGAGAAGGAGGCCAGGTCAGTAGTTTGATGCGTGTGTGTGAGCTTTTGTGACAGACTTTGTTGTTTGCAGAATACAAGAACTTCGAGACATTATTAAGTCAATAGTCTTCATTTCAAGAGTTTTGCGAAAGAAAAGAGGTGGCCACTGGCAGTAATTCAAATAACTTATTTCACTTATTTCCTGTTGTTGTTGTTGTTGTTATTGTGTGTGTCATAGGTGGACTTGAGTTGGAAGGTGTTGAAGTGAGAGTAGCAATGGATGATAAAGATAGGACTAAAGTGGATGCCCTCCTACCCAAGCAGGTGAGATCCTAAGCATTGTTGTTGTTTTCAGAATTGCTTGTGCATGAATTAAAGTTTTTAGATTTAATTTCATTACATATTATTTTTTAGCCATTAGAGATGCATGAGGTGATAGCAGAGTGTATGGTTTTTGCCAATCACTGGGTAGCCAAGGAGATATTTGAGCACTTTCCAATCAATTCCTTACTCCGCCATCATCCAGCTCCTCCATCGGAAAGGTGAGGAGCTATTAGTAGATCATACATCAACCTTGGTGAGTGAGCTAAGTTATGTGATCTTAGTGCAAAGAGTAGTAGAGAGATCATATGATCTGTGTGCAGAGATCACATGATTAGAGTGTAGTAGATAAATGTAGATCACATGATATGTGTACAGAGATCACGTGATTAGAGAGTGTAGTAGATAGATCATGTGATTTTAGTGCATGCAGATCACATGACCTCGGTGAGGATGATAGAATAATTATGCACATGGATCTTGACAGCGTGTAGATCACAACCTCATTGTTTTGTTTTACGATCCATTCCTACCTCTTCAGATTGGCTAGACTTGTGGAATGTGCTAAGAAAAGAAACATAGATATCCTCACTGACAGCAGCGAGTCTCTGGCAAGGTCACTCAACAGTGCTGTGGATGAAAATGACCCAGAGTTCAACAAGGTAGGCCATTCTGAGGACAACTGATCATGTGATCTATGCATGTTGTCACATGACCAGGTTCTGAAGGTGCTAGCCACCCATGCCATGGTCGCTGCCCACTACTTCTCTACAGGTTCCCTACCTGAAGAAGAGTATCGCCACTACGGCCTGGGCCTTCGCTTTTATACCCATTTCACCTCTCCTATCAGGCGATATGCAGATCTAGTGGTGAGTCAATAAAACTCTGTGAAAAATAAGCAGCTGCTATTTCTATTTTAATTATGGGGCAAGGGTATTACAAATGGGCCAGAGAACTTACTAGAAAAGTGATTTGTATTTTTCACTCCAGAATGGATTGTGTGCTAGCTAGCTATATTGAGTTGTTGTACTCCATACACAAAGCTCCAACTTTTATAGTAGGCAGAAGTTCAAGTATTGTCCATTCTTTCTTTATTGTCCTTGTGCTACTGTGTACATGAATTATTTGTTTGTTGTTGTTGTTGTTGTTGTTGTTGTGTGCCAGGTACACAGGTTATTGCTGGCAGCAGTGGGTGATCCATCCGTAGATAAACTCAATCTTCTTACCAACAAAAAGCTACGGGAGCTATGCGACCACATAAACAAAAAGCACAGAGTGAGAATACACTTGTGTCGGCCATCTTGAGCACTATAGTTTGTGATCTAACTAGAATTGTGTTCTGTATTTGCTATAACATAACTTGCTCACTAAGAAAAAATATTTTCATAGTTTTCAAAATTAGTGAGGGTGTGAGAGTGTTTTTGTTTATGGATGTGTCAGTGCGGGTACTAACAAATTGATGGTTGCCAGGTTGGGTAGTGGGCGTGTCCATGAAATTGATAAAGTCCTTCAAGAAGTGTGCTGTCTGATACGTATCTTGGTATCATGTGATTTGTGGGTGTGTCTTTAGGCCTCTCAGCTGGCTCAAGTAGCCTCTACGGACTTGTTCCAGGGTTTGTACTTTGCCTCCAGCAGCGAAGATGATAAACAATGTGATTCTTCTAGCGGTGAGGAAGGAGCTGACAGACATGTGGTCATGGCTGTGGTCACAGGAGTTAGAGCCAACGGACTTATCGTCTTCAATACAGTGTGAGTCAGCAGCTAAAAGTATATATTTAAATCTTTTGCTTTTGTAACAATTTCTGGTAATTTTTAATATGGATTGAATGTGAATTTGTAGCTATGGTATTCGTGGGCCAGTATACCTGAAGGACAAGAATGGACTTGTTGCTCAGTACGACCAGTCTGAGGAAGTCGTCTTTGATTCTGGTAAGTCTAACAACTTTATCTGACTAGTCACATGTTTTCTGGCTGATCGTATTTTCATGGCCTATATTAAACAATTAAACTCTCAATAGAATGCACACCTCCAAATTTTGTTGGTGCTATTTATATATATTTTTGCTCATTTGATGAATTCCATTAAAGAAAAAAGAAAGAAATCAGTGAGTGTGAATAAAATGAAGTTTAGTTCAGTGGCAATACTCTTGCAAGCTCACACATGTACACATATTTGTCCTGTCTATCACCTATCCTCCTATTTAATATTTCTAGTTTAATCAACTCTGATATCCAATTAAATGTCTTACTCCCTGGGGCATATGAAAATTAAGTTGAGGTCATCTATCTACTTTCAAGTTATTACTTATTAACTGAACTACACAATTAGCTTATTGTTGGCAAGTAATCTAATACTTTTGTCATGAGTGTCTACCAATTGACTATTAACTTATAATGGAATCTTAATTAGCTAGGCCATTCAAGTAAATCGTTTATGCCACAATGAATCTACCCAGGTGACCTATACAAGTATTCTAGTTCCCAGCTACAGTAGTACAAACTGGGCATCCTCCTCATTCGATTGTATTAAAGGAAGAATAGGTCTTGAATAAGCAGTCTCTTTGTTCTCAGTGGTGACATGATGTACCATCTCATCCTTTATGATCATTCTAAAAATATTTTTGCACATTAATAAATTAGTAGCTCTACCTGTTCAAAAGAAGAACAGCACTTTCACAGCAGATTCAGATTTTTTCACATATGCCATCTTGTCCCTTGTGGTCATGCTGCCCTGAAACTGTTGCAGTTATCTTCTCTTAAATTCATGCAATCATGAACCAGGTCCTCCACTGTGTGGACGTACGTATGTCATTTTGTACTTTGACCCTCGCGTAATTTTGTGAAACAGATTCTTCTGATTTATCGATCACTACCCGTATCACCCTAGAAATTGAATTGTTTACCGCTTTGAATTCGTTTGTGGGTGCATTAAAACTTAAAAACTTGCCGGAGTTCCATTTCTATTTGAGTTAATGGCGGTGGTAAGTTAATACATTTGTAAGCCCTGCACAGCAGTATTTACTTGAGAATTCATTGACCACTAGACTACTCACCAAGGTAAGTCTTGTGTATATTGTGCATTACAACTACTACTTAGCTAAAGAATATCTCAAAGAAAACGTTTAAATTGTGCGACTTGTTTTTTGTTGCTTTATTTTATTTATTTTTCAATTCAAAGAGTTGTGGGGAGTGGTTACTATGGCAATGAATCCCCTTTACTGTACATTAGAGTAGTTTTAGGCTCGCTTGCCATTTGTGCTCAAACACATCACTAGTACTGCTGTAGTTTCATGTTTGTGTGTTTGTATGGGTAGGGACTCTGGAGCTGGTTCCAGGGGACAGTGTGAGAGTCACATGTGCTCGAAGTTACACCATCAGTATGTTTGATCATGTGAGAGTGCATGTGACTGGCAGAGCTTCTCACGCCCACGGGTACTCCCTCTCTCTCCGGTTGCTCAGCTGTGGACCTGTAGCACCCCAAGGTGGTCATGGGCATGCCCATCAAGGAAACAGGGAGCTAATGAAGGTTAGATATTAACCCTCACTCATCCTGCCAAAGTCTCTACCTTGGATCATCCAAACACTTCCTTTTCTTCTTCTTCTTTTTTCTTTGATTTATAGAAATAACCCCCTGACGTTTCATTTTATTGTATGTAGGTTGTGAGGGAAGAGACGAGCCACTCCGGTGCTAGCTCCACCCACAAGGAGGTGGACATGTACAGACAGTCTGATTCCAGCACTAGTCTTTATTGTATCATTCAGAAACTAAACACACTTGCACTTCAACCACTCCCTTGACCTGTCGGCTCATTTTTAAATCACTTCTCTTTCACGGAGTCTTTTACATTTTCTGCTTTTGCAAATCACAATCATTTCACACCACTATCCATTCTTTTGTTACAGTGGTAATTGAATGGTGGACACTTGTAACACCAAATTATTGCTATTTTCAAGTTAACTACTTGTGGCTTGTGGGCTACAAGGTCAATGGTAGGTCCAGCTTGGAATGCTGAAGTTATAAACTTACCAAGTAGCTGCAAGATATACTAAGCCTACACAATATGCATGTAATACCAAATATTACAGTGTTCATAAAGACCTCATGCAACTTCCTCTGGGCCTCTTCATTCTAGGAGAATAAAATTCTAAGTGGTATTCATTGCTGAAAATAAACATTTTATTTTGTTAAGATTCTCTATCTCCTTTTTTTAGTTTGAATGTGATTCTATTCAAGGCCGTTTGTAGTAAGACACACCCAAGCACATTGGAATCTAATGTGTCTGCCATCAATACTGCATTCAAGTTCTTTTCTTCACACAGTTCCACATTAAAAAATTTCACCCTAATTTCAGGATAACTTGGATACAACCTCTGCACATACATGTATAGGAGATATAATCATTTACTTGGTGGGGGTAGGGAGGGTATTATAGTTTCACATGTATGGAGTGTTGTGTTGATATATGCAGGGAGTTTGGAGCTGGTTCTACATGATGGTATGGAAGTCACATATAAGTATTGCTATTGGAAGGATTGTCATTTTACCTATCATGCTCTTTGGCATTGCTGCAATTATGCCCTATGCCTTAAATTATGGCAACTTAACAGTATTAAATTAAATGAACTATTGTACAAGAAAGCAAGTTGTCAAGTTCATCTAAAATTAATACTATTTGATGTAGATCAGCAGAAGAAAATGACCTATTATGTTTGATTTATGTTATTATGCCAGCATAATGTGAACATTTCTATCAGTGTTTTATCATGTGAGAGTGCATGTGACTGGCAGAGCTTCTCATGCTCACAGGTACTTCTTGTTAGCTCCACCCACTTTCTCTCGCCTGAGTAGCTATTCACACTCCCGTTAGTGCTAAATACAATACTTTTCAGCCCAACATTAGACACTTATTATTCTTTTGTTTTAATTGTCTGCCTTAAAAAAGTGAGCATTGCACAGAAAACAAAATGAGATGAAGTGAAAAAATAAGTAGAGAGTTTTGTGCCTGAAATAAAACAAAATGGCTACAGTCTTCTTAATCGTCTCTTTACTGCCTTCGATTTTTTACCTGCTATATGAATTTTGCTGGGTCCATTGTCACAGTCCTCTTCCCCACCCCATAGCTCCTGCTTACTTCTGCAATATCCTTCATGATACGGCCTGAAGCAATGTTTGCAGAAGTCATATTTGCACTTTGTACACTCAGCCCTCCTGAGGTTCAGCTCAGTGGCAGAGGACTGGCAGTTGGGACATATACAATACTTAAGGTGTGGCTGAAGTTGATGAGAATCTTGGGGAATCTCTGAACTTCTTGGCAGCTCAAAGAGCTGGAGAGAATTGATACTAATGTCAGCTAAAATCTGCCGAGAGGGTGGCCTTGGTATGGGTATGAATTCTACTGAAGTGTGTCCAGAAATCATTTGAGAAAAGCTTCTCTTTCTACGATTCTTGTTGTAAGTGTTCATTTTTCTCACAAGGTGAGTATCTTGGGAGACCATGATGTTCCATGTCTTGCACACCAGCAAGCACCTACAACATTAGATTGGAAAAAATTTGATAAATAGAGCATTTATTGTTTATCACAACAATAAATGAAAACAAAGATCCCGTCTATTTTACCTGAACAAATCAGCTGCATCCAAATAACTGAGTATTTTTTGTGCCATTTCCAGAGGACCCGAGCAATATAAGCCTCCCAGAATATTGAATACTTCTCGTGGAATGGGGCGGTAGATTGGAGAAGGAGTAGGAGACGGAGACAAGTATGGATAAGGTATTGGGGTAGGGAACATGGGCTCAAGAAATTTCACAGTTCGCCCAGACGAGGAAGGAGTCATAATGCCAGCAGTAGACAATTCATCCTCAGTGGCGAACGTTTTAGAAGAGTCCATCTTGACTAACACTATATCTAAAGCTAAGAAGTGAAGAAGCCTTCTTCACTTTTTGCACAGCACAGCTGAAGATGCTTCACAATTTTGTCCGCCAAAAGTTTAAAATACGTAATATGACGTATAGAATATCCTATGGGCATGCGCTGAACTTCATGTACGCGCGCTTTTTTGCCGATTCTTTCCGGAAATTCACCCACTCTTGTGAAAATGTTGGTACACTGTACAGTGTAATTATACACATTTCTGCTGTTATAATTTATGTACATTACACTGTCTATAAAAAATGGTGATAAAAAGAAACACACAATTCACAAAGTCAGTTTAATTTTTTCTCCCGATTTGTTTCTTCCCATTGTGCAACCAGTTTTGCTTTAGCCTTTATCTCTGCCTCACTCAAAAGACCTTTGTCCTTCTGAATCACAAGTTTCTTACTTTGACCTTCATCCCCCTGGACACATGCAGACACTTCTAACACTCCGTTTACATCAATTTTGAAAGTCACTGGAATAGAAACTTGCCCCCTCAGCCTAGGGGGGAGTCCTGGAAGCGTGAAACGACCCAAAAGCCGATTGCTTTTAGTCTTTTTATCTTCACCTTCAAAGACTTCCACAATAGCCTTGGTCTGGTAGTCCTCATTGTTCCGATATGTCCTAGTGTGCGAGTACGGTATGGTGGTGTTGCGAGGAATCAAGACACTCATTTTACCTCCTACCAGCTCGATTCCAAGACTTATGGGAGTAACATCCATTAGAGTGAGATCCACTAGCTTGGGGTGCTTCTGGTCAAAGGTGAGAGAAAGATTTGCGCCCTGAATGGCTGCTCCCATGGCAACTGCCTCATCTGGGTTGATTTTTTTGCTCAATTTTTTGTTTGGGAAATATTCCTCAAGGAGTTGCTGAATGCGTGCGATCCTGGTGGATCCTCCAATGAGAACTATTTCATCCACATCATCTTTTGAGATACCAGAGTCTGCAATAGCTCTATCAATTGGAGCCAGGCAACGGGCAAAGAGCTCGAGGTTGATTTCCACAAACTTATCTCTCGTAAGTTCCGAATCAAAATCTTCTCCATTGATTTCCACATCAATAGTAGCATGGTCTGAGTGAGAGAGGTCGTGCTTCAACTTCTGACAAGCATCTCGCAGCTTCTTCATTGATTTAGGATTACTGCTGATACCTTGCTTGTCCAGTTCACTCTCGACTATGGGGACGAAATATTTGACGAGATTGTTGTCAAAATCTTGACCACCTAGATGAGTATCACCACTTGTGCTCTTCACCTCAAACACTTCTCCATCAATAATAAGAACGGTAACGTCTAGAGTTCCTCCTCCGAGGTCGTAAATCAATATAGTCTTTGGCTTGTCATATCTGGAACTTCTTTCTAGCCCATACGCCAATGCAGCTGCAGTCGGCTCATTGATAATCCTTTCCACTTTCAAGCCCGCTATTGTGCTGGCATCAATAGTTGCCTGCCTCTGGGCATCGTTGAAGTAGGCTGGTACTGTAACAACAGCACGACGTATAACACATCCCAGATAGTCTTCAGCTGTGTGCTTCATTTTGGCCAGAACATAAGCCGATACTTCTTCTGGCATGAGTACTCTTTCCTTGCCATCTGTGGTGAGAGAAATGGCGCAGTTGTTCCGATATTCTGTCACAGAAAATGGCCACAAATCAATCGAACGTTGGACTTTGGGATCATCAAACTTTCTACCAATCATGCGCTTGGCATCGTAAATGGAATTTCTTGGAAGTTTGGAGGATTTCCCCCTAGCTGCTTCGCCAACAAGAACATTCTTTCCATCGAAGCAAACCCACGATGGAGTGGTTCTGTGTCCCAAGTTGTTTTGAATGACATCAGCACGACTGTTGTCCCATACAGCGACACAAGAAAACGTGGTGCCCAAATCAATACCAATGACCTGGAAAGTGTAAGGAAATACGTTAAAACATTAACAACAACAACAACATCTATCAGAGGTATTCAAAGGGCTACCAATCTTCCCAGCAGTTTGAATTCATAAGAAGATACACATTTCACAGCATAATTCATGAGGCAACTCGTGCTAGAAGATAAATACATTGCATTCGAGTTTAGCAATATATTGTGCCTCAAAGGTAACTAGGAATTACCGTGGGCTAGGCTAGATACTACTATGAATTACTACAGCTCATCATTGTTCAGCTTTGCCTGCAACAACAGCCCATGGGTATTCCTGGTAGTCTTAGGGCTGTAGCCAGAATTCTGAAAGGGGAGGGGGGTTACTTAATTTATACAAAACCACACACCACTTAATAGCCACACCCTATCATAGTAATGAAGTTGCAAGTGATCGGTTGTAAACAAGTAGAAATTAAATAAGCTCACTTACTCTTGGATACTCCTGTACAAGGTTCATTGAATTGACCTCACTTGTTTGAACTTGGAGGCTAAGCTTTCACATGCACACCAGCTCAAGGGGAGTGTAGCAAATATCTTCAGTATTGTAAATAATGCTTAGTTAAAAAATAATGGCATTAAATTTCAATAGGGGGTCTATATAGTTAAACCTCCTACCCCCTCCCCTCCACAAGCTATAGGCCTGGGTTTTCAGCCACTTACATACACAGTTGTAACTAAAACCCTATAGCCCAAGCACATGCAGTTGTGGGCGTGTAGTCCCCTAAGCATTTGGGTACACCCGACCAGTCATGTGACTACAAATAAGCCTGACTATTGCAGAAAACTTCAATAAATTGAAATTATGGCAGGACATCTAATGGGAACATTGACAGTGTTACTGGACAACTCTCTTGAAACTATAGCCCAAGCACATGCAGTTGTGGGCGTGTAATCCCCTAAGCATTTGGGTACACCCGACCAGTCATGTGACTACAAATAAGCCTGACTATTGCAGAAAACTTCGTTATGGCGGGACATCTAATGGGAACATTGACAGTGTTACTGGACAACTCTCTTGAAACTCTTGATCTTCAACTCCCATAGTTGTTTGACAATAGTCAACCTGTATACCCATAGGTACAGCAAAACATGTATTGCTACTTCACACTTACAGGGTTCTCAGCTCAAGTTGCTAATTGTGATCACATGACTTAACTGACACTCCACAACACAAGCACTAGTAAATCATGGATTACTCATTTGAGGCGTATAATATAGATTTAAACCAAAACAGGCTACATGCCCCATGCACACACCACTTCTTACAGGAGAGTTATCCTCAGAAGTTGAAGAGGAAGAAGCTCCTGTATCACCACTGTCATAGGTCCCTGGGACGTCACTTAGTCTCTCTCCATTTCTATCAGCTTGAGATGAAGTCTGTCTAAAACCCGGAAGGGCTCCCAGGTTAGGCCCGAAGAAATCATCGATTTGGTCCTCGGAGTGAGAGCCAGACGAAAAAATGCTGATCGTAGCAGAGCTAGTGAATGCATAGGGCGATTCTCCTACGCCCTCTGATTCGTGTCCCGTTGAAAAGATGTCTTCTGCTGCCGAACCAGAAGGAGAAAATATATCTTCATTGCCGTCTGCCATTTTCTGACTGTAACTTGCTTGTGACGAAACATTTAGTGGGAGGTTGAGCTTTTGAGCCCCACCCACACTCATCACCATATACAACATTAAATTACACGTGCTTTGTACTTCCTGAGGGAGATCGTTAAAATTTACCACAGAAAAAAAACCCTTGTGAATTAATTAATTTCGGCAAGAGGGTATGATAGGAGCTGAAGAATCTTTCTTGGAACTTCTGAGAAGTTTGCCTATTCCATGCTGGCTGCTTGGCTCCATTATTATTCTCAGTGCCGGTCTCGGTCCCGTCCCAGCCACAGCGGTGCACGAATTCACAGCTCACCGGATGCAGCACTTCGACATGTACGGTGTGCGCTACGGTAAGTCAGCAAGGATCATGGATCATTGAGATATATATAAAAATATTCGAACAAGACTACCAAAGGTGTCTTTTGCAAACAATTAAGGTTTCTACCTCCAAATGATGCACACCTAAAATTTTCAGGTTCTAGGAGTGCCCTTATAAATATGGAGGCTAAGGGAGCAGCAGCAAATATGCTCAGCAGAAGATGTGTAGTTGTGCGATGGAGGGACCTTTCTATTGAGAAGTTCCAAAATTTGATAGAGAGAGGAGCTGGATCTATATTAGTCCTCCTTCCACCTATGAATTCAAGTAGTGACGAGAACAGTTGGGAGGTTAGTTGTAATTAAGATTTCATCAAAAAAAATTATCTTACAGTGTATATCATATTAGTCTTGGCTTACCCTCGAAGCAGAGATATTTAAGATGGAGATTCCTATTCCAGTCTATTTTGTGGAGGAAAACGAGGAATTGAGTGATCTGCATGATGTTTTGAGGAATTCCGCTGAGAGAGAAAAAGAATCTTCTGTGGCCTCACGTGAGTTAAGAGTGACGGGGGAAGTTTGCATTGGAAGTTGAACTTTTGTGTGTTTATTGCATGGTAGTGCTTCTTTCAGCTGTGAATGACTATGGCTACCAGGTCATAGCAGGACAGACAGAGACAAAACCCATCAAGGGACTCACTATTTCTACAATCATTGTGAGAACTTATCTTGTCAGCTTGTTAGGAATTGATTTTCGACTGTGTTTGACTGCAGGGTACTTTGAACGGTCAGCGGATGGGTCAGTCATTACCGACCCTGGCCATATTGGCGCACTATGATGCCATGGGGCTTGCCCCTGTAAGCAGACCAATACAAGTCCATACTTCAATAATATAATGTTTTGTTAACTTTATCTGTGTAGTCTCTTTCCTATGGTGTGGATTCCAATGCCAGTGGAGCAGCTGCACTGATGGAGATGTCAAGATTATTTTCCAGGCAAAATTTCTGTGTGTGTTTCTATTTATCAATTATATTACAATTGTTATTATTAATTCCAGATTGTACAGAAATCCTGACCTTCGACCCAAGTACAATTTGGTATTTGTTTTGAGTGGAGGGGGCAAGTTTAACTACATGGGAACGAAAGGTTTATTAGAAGATCTGGATGGCTCAGAGGCTGCCTCACTCCTCTCCTCTGCTGACTACACACTTTGTCTCGACTCTCTTTCCATGGGAGATCCCAACAAGCTATATGTCCATGTCTCTAAGCCTCCCAAGGAAGGAGGCAGAGCTCACCTACTGCTGCAATATCTCAACGAGGTGGGATGACAGTGGTAGAAAGTAGTAGTAGTAGTAGTAGTAGTAGTAGTAGTAGTAGCAGCAGTAGTAGAAAATGCTTAGCAGTACATAGTAGGAATAGTAGTATTAGTAGTAATAGTAATACTAATAATAGAAATAGTAGTACCATTAATAGTGTGTTACGTGTAACATAGACTCCAAGTGGTGGTCATGAGCAACTTTTTTTAAAGCTAAGTCTGTATTCTACACGAGATAGCCGAGTGTGTGAACTACAGCACACATATTCACTTTGAAAAATAAAATCTCATGTGTTGTACATGTGGCGAACATTTTCTTTTGTTCATGTTGTAGTCTGCTGGTATTCTGTTCCCTGACTTCAACCTTCAGCTGGTGCACAAGAAGGTGAGGTTGAGCGAGGACCTGTTGGCATGGGAACATGAGAGGTTCTCTTTGAGAAGAATGCCTGCAGCTACTGTATCCTCTTTAGAGCACCACAAGGACTTGAGAAGGTCTTCTATGTTTGTGACCAAGTAAGAGAACCTAATAGTGTCACACAGTATGACTGACAGACTGATAGAATAATCTGATGAAGTCATGCCATAGTCTGTCGAGTTTGCCTTTCTCTCTCTCTCTCTTGAGTATTATGTATGGTCAGAGTTCGATGAATTTTTTTTTCCTCTTACTATTAAAACTGTGTTTCCGTTTACATGCTGAATCTACTACTGTAAGTGTATTCACTGTACAGCAGAACTGAAGAGAAATAATGTGGACTTTCAGTGGCTCTCATAGCCTGCTATGCATTCTGCTTTCCATGGCCTAGAAGCCGACCAAACAGTCGCTACTACATACATACTTATAGTTGCAAGAGTGCTGTTTATATGTGTATTGTTTGAGTCAGTTTGGGTTTTTATTCTGATATTTTTGTCCTGATTTTTTCCCCTTTAAACTAAACACTCTATTTAAACAAGCTGATTATGTGAAGGGTGCTGGTGCATCAGTTAGTTCAGTTCATGTATTTGTTACATGTTAGCTCTCACACCAACATCTCGGGGTTGGTGAGGAATGTTTACGTCCTGGCTGAAGGCATCGCGAGGTTTATTTACAACGTGTCTGAGTTGGTACGTTGTACGATATTGGACATTTCATTGTGCAGTAAAGTGAACACAATCTGTGGGCATGTGTGTGTGTAGGGAGTGCCAGTGAGTGAACCCATCCTAAGTGGGAGTGGCTACAGCATCAGCACCGGATTCATTGAGATGTGGGTTGAATTTCTGACAAGTCACGCCAGGTCCATGCAGCTGCTAGACACCAGTCACCCAGTAGTGGTGGAGCTGGAACAGGCACTGAAGAGGTACACAGATGATGTCACAACACTGCTACACACAACCCAGAAAAGGTACTCAAGTCTCGAATGATGTGTGCATGTTAATCAAGATTTATTTTTTTACAACTGATTGTATGCAGTGAGCAGGAGTTTGTGATCTACGACACTACCACTGCCAAAATAACTGCCTACAGGCAAGAGGCCAAGCCATAGTAACTTGCTTGCAGTTAACCATGTTATTGTTTGTGTTGCGCAGGGTCAAGCCAGCTGTTTTTGACCTGTTTGTAGCGATTGCTATTGCTCTGTACAGTTTCATCTGGTATTTCATAATTTTGGTAAGACTCGATGTTTCTCTTGCTCTACTTGCACTCTCATTTTATGCTTATTTCCTCCTATGCAGTTTTTCAACAGGATCAGAACTATCATAATTGCCTCCCTGCCATTACCTTTCACCGTTAAAGCTGGGCCAAAGCCTGTTAAAGTGGATTGACTGAAAGCACAATCTTTTTCTATACTAATCATTATATGGAGTGCTGCACATAATTCTCTCCATTTTATATTTCAAATAAATAATATTGTTTAAAATTGAAAAGGGGTAACCTTCAGCTGGTTACTTAATAAATTATGTTCCTGTGGTAAAAGACACAGTTGGTGTCACTTGTTGGTAGAGTCAATTCAAAATTTTCAAATAAATAATATTGTTTAAAATTGAAAAGGGGTAACCTTCAGCTGGTTACTTAATAAATTATGTTCCTGTGGTAAAAGACACAGTTGGTGTCACTTGTTGGTAGAGTCAGGAAGTGCAGACATGAGCTCTTCTGCCTCCTCAAGCAAAGCCTCAGCTTGATCCGACAAAAAACCCTACAGATAACAACGTTGCAAACAGCGATGCAAGTCGAACATGTACAGACAAATCAAATGTGCATGCATACATATGTGATCAGTTCAAAAGAACTTGTGGTATGTTGAGGTATTCATTGGTACACGTTGTTCGTATGTATTACCAATTGCTGGGCACAAGTTCACAACTGTACACGCGCACGCATGCACATTACAAACCTTGGCTGCAGCAATCAGTTTTCTAGCTTGTTTGGGATAAAGATGCTCCACATCTTCAGACAAAGCCTTGGGGTCAACAGTTGCCAATGCTTGGGGTGTGGTGATACCAGCGGCTACTAGTTGGCGTGCACGACCCTGGAGTGGGAATAGTAACTAATTATAACTACCCCCCGAACACTAACAAAATTTACCCCCCCCCCCCAAAAAACAAACAACAACAATAAACTTGTCATATTTAGGAAACTCCTGCTTTAAAAATGCCGTGTTGTTGTAGCCGATGTTCACACACTATATCACGGAGAAATGACAAGTTTAATCACACTGTTGTAATGGAGATTTCTGAGACCAACATTGATATATGCTACTCAAGTTCAGCACTTACTTGTTTGATACCTGATATCTCCATGAGAGGAACCAGCTCTAGTCTGGAGGAATACGATAACTTCTTGGCCACAGCTGGTAACAAGGCAGCAAGAGACCAAAATATTGGAATTTCCTATACAATACATTGACAGTAGTGGTTACACAAAAATTGTTACATACAGAATCAGTCAGTACGACTTTTTAGAAGGAAGCTATACTGTTAAATGCCAGTGTTAGACTCTGATAACAATATACCTGGGCGAAGTGCACTAAGCAGGAGGTAAAGGAAGAAGATGATGTGAGAAGAGTCTGAAGGAAGCCTCTGGGGCAGCTGAAGGTGTGGGCTACCTGCCATATTGCATCCACACACCCCATCTTCATCAGGCAGTACAGCATCACAGTCAAGTAGAACCGAGAGTACACAGACGAGGCAGCAGGAGTCTGTGCAGTAATAATAGATATATGGTAATTTGTTTCTGTTTACTGATAATCTCACCATCTTCTCTGCCGTTCCTGTTGCCTTCTTCGCTAGAACCCCAGGCTCCACACCTATCTTTGCAACAACCTGTAATTCATCTGGTCCAAATCCAGTTACCTGACGAAATATGTCAGACAATATACATCTATCGCTTCATAATTTATTTCTCAGCCTTCCGTATTCATTAGATGTATTCTCTCCTTTTCACAGGCCTCTGTTTGGTTGTCAACAGGGATCGAACTCAGGACCACAAGTGCTCTAACCACTGAGCTATAACAACCACAAAATTATTCTAAATCAGCAAAGAAACTGCCGAGGTGATTAAAGTGAGAAGGATGCAATGCTGTTAAAAATATCCTTCACGATAATCTTTTAGTGGTTGTCGTAGCTCAGTGGATGGAGCACTTGTGTGCTAAGGAAGTGATCCTGGATTTGATCCCGGTGACAGCCTAACATATTAAAATTCTGTAGTAGAAGCTTGTGAAAGAGAGAGAATACATCTAATTCTGATTCTAGTAGCGTTACCCACATTACATGGCAATTTGGGATTTTATAACAATCTTTGACTCATGTCTGTCGTTTTGAAGGCTTGTTGCCACTTATTCCTTTTAGTCTTCCATTAACCTAACTTCTAATAGCACTATGCTTATTCTACTAAACACTACCTTTTCAAAATACACCATCCAGTTAGGTTGAAAATGCTCACTGGAACCCAAATCAGGGGGTGTGGCTAAGTAGAGTAGATGCAGGTCAGATGTCAAAACCAAACTTTTGCAAGCTTCTTTAAGTTCGTCATAGACACCTCGAGCTATTTTAACTGGCAAAGAACCTGAAACAAACGTACCACCAAATTATTGGTAATAATTCAAATCTGCATATTTCCATTTGACGAAAAAAAATTTATTTCACAATGCAACCCATGTACGTGAACACACAATCAACTCTGACCTTTGTAGCATGCTCTTCCCAGTGAGGTAATCAAGAAGCTATCCCTGCCCTCTACAGTCCCTTTCTCTCTTGTAAAATAACCATCAGACACTAGTTCATCAACCGCTTGATGGAGGCGTTCCTTGAGCACAACAGACTCGGTGGTCTGTAGCCTTAGTAATGTGAAGCACATAAACTCCCATAACTGTTGGTAATTCTTCACCAACTAAACGTCAAATAAACAACCAAGATTAGCTTTTGCGTACATATATTATATGTGTGTGAATGCTTCCGTATGGAAAGGGCAGCACAACATGCAAATATCTATGTACACACTTATTCAATGGTAGCCATGACTTAGCAGGATGAAGTACTCAATCCAGAAGTGTGATGGTGGATTTAGACTCACTTTCAATCCTATGAGAGACAACAGGAGAGAGAGCAAAGCGGCACAGTTGTCTACCAGCAGACTACTGCCACATCTCTCACACGGCCCACTCAATATCTCCATGACCTAACACCACAAATAAAATACCTATTCAATTTGCTAACTACAGTGTACAAGCATGTGCTGCTTGCCAGCAATCTGTGACATTCCTAACTTTACCTGAGCCTTGTCCTTCTCTTGGAGTATCAGGATACTCTCACCGCTGGCACACAAGCCACTCCTACCAGCCCTGCCCACCATCTGCTTGTACTGGCTACGAGTCAGCAAATTATTTCCAATATATGGAGAGCGCAAAACAACTCTATCACACACGAACACAATACATACTTCACATCAACTTCAAAAGTACTAATGTGCTATTTAGAAAATCATAACATGTTTTAACTGATAGGTGTATCTCAAACTATCAGAAGCTCATTTACCATATATGTTTATGTACATCGGATATTTTCCTCGAGTAGGATCCCGTGAACGTCCATTATTCTCCCTTATTAAATGCTGCATATTAAATGCTCCAATGTGCCCATGCGTAGTTCTGAACAACTGTATTTTTAAACATATGATGGAGTTACCTCAAAATGACGAGGCTTTGAAGCACAACTGTTTTACTGTTTGAGAAAAAATCCAAGGTACAATAAACAAATTAGTATTAAACTCGTTGTACATATGGGGATGACATTTCACTCTCATGCTTGTATTTTCACTTGCCTTTGGCTAGTGAAAATATTTACACATGATCTTGAAATATCTCCCCATATTGTACGCTGACTGGTGCAAATTAAGTATCATAAATTGAACGTTTGCGCAATGAAACAAGTCACGTTATTTAAGCATTTTCTCTGTGATATTCTTCAGCTAAGTAGTAGTTGTAACGTACAATACTTTCACACAACTGAACATACCTACACAAGACTTACCTACATGGTTTGTCTAGTGGACAATGAATTTTCAAGTAAATACTGTTACAAATAGCATATTAATTAAATTAATTTAATATTAATTAAATTCAATTTCTAGATGATATGGGTAATGGTCAATAAACCAAAGGATTCTGTTTGGTGAAGTTTGGGACAGGGTCAAACACCAAGTTAACACAAAAATATGAGAGGGTCAAAGTACAAATGACATACATACGTCCTGTGGTTTTACATAACCTAACTAGGCAAGCTCGCTCAATATTTATGCTCAAGCACACCACCAGTTTATATATATGTGGGGACTGTTACATAATATATTTTATTTTAGCTTAGTTCATGCAAAACAGTTATATAGCAGTTGACCCTTAATTTTAGCAGACAACTTTTTTACCTCAATATCTCAAGTTCTGATTTAACCCATTCAGACTATCTGAATCGTTAGCAATTCTTGAAGACAAGCACTCTGACTCAGCTACAAAAAATACGTCCGAACAAATACAGAAAGAGTACATACCTCAGTTTTCCTTGAGTAGTAGTTAAAATGGCTGACCACTAAAGAGTAGAATTTTGAAAAAAAAACGACAACTTCTATTCAAACACTGAGCTCATACATTACCATTATAATCCTGTCACAGCTTCTTTTAAGCTGTACTGACCAAATTGGGCAATCAGAAGGCATAGGATCGCACAACTGCCATTGACTTTAATGCATTTTTAGCCATTTTATTTTGACATCACTGATTAATCCCGTTTGTCACGGCGCGTAACTTAATAGTTGGCCTCGCCTATGCGACGGCTTCTGCTAGGGATTTTTCCCATACTTACGGTTATCACAATAGTACTACCACAAGCGTGCTAATATTTTGACTGCACGCAAGCGTGCTACTCTACAACTGCAAGTGCGCCAATTTTCAACGTTTAGCACATGGCTTCTTCTAGTGTAGTTCCCTGCAAGAAGCGTGTGCTGCTGTCTGATGTCACCAATGCTCCTGCTTCTAAGAGGACCAGTTCTACTAGTGCAACTAAAAAGATCAAGGAGCTTAATTCCTCAGGAGCTCCTAGGGGTAGGCATGTTTCTATGTCCCCTCCACCTTCTTCTTGCCCTGATAGCTTACAGCATATTCTTAAAACCCAACCCCATGTACTGAAAAGGAATGCATGTAATTCAGTCATTCACTGAGAGAAATACTACATTTGTAATTCAAAGGCTGTAACATTACAGATGGTACATGCATTGCAAGTGGTATGGGCATCATGGAGTCTTGCCAGTTAGCTGCTAATGGGGTTCAGTTGTGTGTGAGAAGATGGGCAAAGGAAAGTATGCAGAATTCTTTGGAAGTTTGACATCATTGGACGACGCCACAGATAAATGGAGCTGGAGTCTGCACGAGGTGAACACCCTAATGGTTTTCCATTTCTTACTATGCTAACGCAGACCAGTCCTACCATTGGACGGATGGTACTAAACAGGTCCTCAAGAAGAAATCGCTGGGACAATTCATAATGGTGTCGGATTTTGTAGAGGAGGTTGGTGGGTTGCTTGAGTGCTAGAAACTCAGACGAGTGGCTACTTCACAAATGTTATGCTGGTCTCTCAGGTGAATGTGTTGCCAATGGTAGTATTTAGTCAGTAGTGTGCTGTTTGTAGTTGGTTTCAATAGTTACTGGTGGTGGTAGTAGTAGTAGTAGTAGTAGTAGTAGTGCAGTCATAGTAACAGTAATATTAGTCATTGAAACAGTAGTCAGTCATCGTACCATTTGTAGAGCAGTCATAGTAATAGTAGTTATGGTATAGTATATTGTATGTCTGGTAAAGGGTTTCAATGCCATAGTAACCACTTGCAACAACTTTTTGTGACGACTTGAAAAAGAAAAGCATTTCTAGGGAACTTTCGTACAGTTTTGTGCCTAACCCTTTTCTTACCGCTGTAGTGTCAGAAGAAACTGCCAAAAATTCGGGGGGAGGGGTTTGGAGAGAAAAAAAAGAGCCCACACGTGCGTTTAAAGGGCATACATACAATCTATACATGTATCTATACATGTATACGTCGAACATATACCCAATTTTCAATTGTCTACCCCTAATAGTATCTCGCTCGCTCCGCTCATTTGATAACAAATATCCCCAATTCTTGCTTTGCTCGCTTGCCAATATACATTATATATATTATAATTATATAATATTACGAAAAAGTGAGATTTGAATGTTCGTTTTTCATTATTGTACTTGACTTACTTGCTTACTTTTTTTTTAAGGTATAGTATACACCAATGTTTACAAACTGACGTAAAATATGCCCCCATAGTGAACTCTTCCACAGCTTACCTTGCTTACCTCTTGGCAGGAAGGTTAACTCCGGCTGCCAGTGTGGAGGTGCAGGCCAGCACAGACAGAGTACCATTCAAGTAGCCTTCTTCAATCACCTTCCTCTCATCTGCGGTCAATCCTGAGTGATGGTAGGCGACGCCCCATGGAATGGTTTGCTGAAGAACTGGGCACACGCCAGAGGCCTCCACAGACAACTGATGCAGCAGAGATTTGCGAGATGCTATACGTTCCTTGGAAAAACTCGTACCATTTGGACATCTATAACCACATCATATGAAACAAAGATGAAACACACATTATTAACATAGAACAAGAGACAATATCCACACAACAAGCCAATCATTTTTAATCCACCCTTTTCACCAAGATCATTATCACCTTGATAAACCAGTGCTGAGCAGAATAGCTACATTCTGGCAGTTCTTCTTCGTTGGACAGAAGACCAGACAAGACTCTTGAGGTAGAACTTCCGCTACAAGAGAGCAGAGCTGGTCGGGGTCCAACTGATACAGCTGTCCAGAGCCGGACTGAGAGGATTGCACAAGATGAGGTATTTCTCTCTCAGGAACAATCATCACTGATCCATCTGTATCATTCTGACTCACTTGAAACATACTTCTCCCAAGCTTCACATATTCCCTTAGCTCCACCTACAAACCCAGCCCACCTGTGCATAACTGTGAGTGTTCTCACATACTGTACCTATGACAAACTCACCGGCCTAAAGCTGCTAGTGTACACTTGAGCATATAGAAACTCGGCCAGCTCAGCAATATTGCTCAGTGTAGCACTCATCCCTACCATTTGAATCTCACCTCCTATCAGCACACACACACACACACAAATATACACTCACAAATGCGCACACAGCACATTGTACGTACACATTACAAAAATGAGGTTGCTTACCGGCAGCAAATTGAATCTTAGCTATGCATGCTTCTAGGGTAGCTCCTCGAAGTGTGCCATCTCCCAACATGTGCAGCTGCAGAACACCACACAGGAGAGTTCATTAATTCTTAGTTTTATTGGTAAGCCTACATGCTCCAACCTAGAAAGAGCCTTTACTCCAGCAAAAAAATTTCAAAACACCAAAACCTAACCTTGCAGTAAATTAGATCAGATGCTTGCACTCCTAATCTTACTACTGTCAAAATATTATGTGCATCTGAGTGCTCTCAGTTGTTTCAAATAGTACATACATGCATCAAATTGAATCATATACCACCTCATCTTGAGTCCAGTCTCAACCAACCCATCTGTAAGTCCAGCTCCACTCACCTTGTCTATATGTCCAGCCCTACCCACACACTGTCCAGCACGTGTCCAGCCCCACCCAAATAATTTATAAGCCCAGCCACACCCACCCAATCTCTATGTCCAGCCACACTCACCCAATCTCTACGTCCAGCCACACCCACCCAATCTTTATGTCCAGCCTCACTCACCTCATCTACAATGCACAGGCCCAGTTCATTGAGTCTACTTTGCTCTATTAGAGAGTTCACAAGACTGTTGGCTTTTTCTATAGTGGCCAAATACACAGTCCTCTTGCGTCGCTTCCTATAGAAATTGAGAACGCATTTAACCGTCATTGTCCCTGCATAGAGGATTAGGATTACAGTACCAACTTTGTCATCTGCCAACCTGTCTGTCTATCTATTCCCTCCCACTCTCTCTCCCCCCCCCCCCCCCCCCCCCCCTCTCTCTCCACCCCCCCCCCCCCCCCCCCCCCCCCCAAAAAGTCAAATTTAGGTTGTGCAGCAACAGATAACTAGTGATATTTACAACATTTTTATATAAACAATACCCACCTAGGAGGCAAGCTTCCTTTGTTGGCAGCATATTCTTCCACAGCAAAACCCAAGTCATTTGCAAAGGGAAGAAGTTCCCGAACCTACAGGACAAAACAATAATTATCATCACTTATAGACATAATATGCAATATTTGTTTGTTCAACTATGCTTAATTTTCCATAGTGCTTCTAAACGATTATTAATTCCAAGGGGTGTGATCAAAACAGAATGGACAGTTTGATCAAGTGAAATCAAGTCCAATGTGCTCAGTAGCAACATTTCATCATAAATATGCCAACGTATCAGACTACACACAATATAATAAATTAAAGTGTGTCTGCTCACTCTTGCTGTTGAGGTGTACTGTTCATATATTCTTCAAAGCAGCCCTGCTCTATAAACATCCACCAAGTTGCACTTCTTCACCAAACATACTCACCTTCTCTTGAACGATGGAGACAAATGGAAGAATGAAGAGAGCATTCTTGTTGTTGAGAATCAATTGGCGGAAGATGACGAGTTCAGCAACTAGGGTCTTCCCTCCACTAGTGGGTAGAGAGTACAGCAGGTTGTGTCCATCATACACACTGCGCAGACTCAAGCAATCGTGTTGCCATGCTATAATCACCAGGTATTTGGAAACAAGGAGAGGTGAAAGGTGAAGTAAATGTATTTTAAAGTAAATCACATCTATATTAATTGACTAGAGATATGCATAATTATCACCATTACATAACCATAAAAGTCTACTTTGAACGGGCAAGGTAGGCATTCAACCACAATGATTTAAAACCCTGAAAGCAAATATATTGAAGTTAATTCTTTATGAATAAAAAACTTTTTTTTGGTTTTGAAATTTATAAGATTTACACAAACCATAAAGCTGTTGAATGCCACGATGCTGCTGTAGCAGAGTGAGTACTAACACAGGCAGCCCGTAGAATGAGTTGACAGGGTATTCTACATGCTCAACTGCATCAACACTAGCATGATGGGTATGAAGGTGTAGTGATGAACTAGGAGAAGGAGTCTGCAAGAAACGTAGCTCACTTGTGTCCAGAGGTAGGAGTGGAGGAGAGGACCTAGAGGAGACAGTAGCATCAGGAATAGGAGACATGAGGGGGCCGTTTATGTCATTCTGTGGTTGAGCATTCGACTGTATTCTAACCATTTCCTGAGATATGTCACTCTGTTTGGTGGCAATAGTAGGAGGAGACTCCTTCATACTCTGCAAGTCATTGGGAGCTATAGAGTGTACAGAGAAGTCTAGAGAAAAACTGAAATCTTCTGGATAAACACTATCCAAAATATCTTGTTCATCCACTGGTGAATTTACAGCGACCACATCGCCAGCCAAATCATCATCATCTACTACAGCACCACTAATGGGTCCACACTGCACATCCTTGATTGTATCACTGTCTTGGTTATGATGTTTACTACTCTCTCCTTTTACCTCAAGCAATGATTGGGTTGATTCTGTTCCCATGTCTACTCGTAATAATAACCGATCCTTGTTACTGTCCAGGGCTCGTCCAACATCCTCCTTGCCCTCCTGCAGCTCATAATCCTGAACAATTAGATTAGGCGAAAACAGCAATTCATCTATATCCATACTTGAAGTCCCATATATCTTTCTATCAGTGTAAACCTCTTCCAGTTTATCTAAAGGTTTTATAACAGTCTCAGGAATTTCATTACAACCATTTGAGTGCTTGGGTTTCTTCTCACACTGAGCCACCATTGCACCGTTCTCCTGCCTTTTCCCACCACACTCAGCAGATGCATATGAGCGTTCACTAACAGCTAAAGCTCTGCATTTGTCGTTATGTCTCCCACTATTGCCTTCAAAGGGAAATTTGACAGGAGATACCGAGGCATTCCCTGTGAATTTATTGGAGGAATTTACAGCTTTTCTGGTAACTCTTCTTTTTCTATGACGGCAACGTTAGTGAATAGGATAGTTAGGCAATGGTAAACCCACCTTACCTTTTTATACCTCTACCATAGTTACCGGCCATCCCACGTTATATACAATTATTTCTTCTCGTTCGCACGCGCCACGATAATTTTTGTTTTTTTCTTTAAAATTAAAAATATTTAGTATTATATACCAGCAACATAAAAATTTGCACGACATAAAAAAAGGGGGAAATGATAATACTTTTTGCATTCATTCAGGAAAAAAAATCTGGCATTTAATATTCAATATTAAATCCAGTAACATTATCCACTTGGCTAGCATCACCTCCATTCACAGTGATGTCAACACTAGCTCCGCCCACTTCCACTCCCTCTATCTCTGGATTCACCCCAGTCTCTATCACCACCATAGGCTCATCGGTCACCACCTCTTCTGATATAATTTCCTCCACGCCCACTTGCTCCTCCCCACCTCCCAAAATGAAGTCAGAGTTATCCGCTTGGTATGCTGCAGTGAGCTGTGCCATAGCTTCTCTGGCCACTTCCCCCCTGTCCTGGCCAATGCCAAAAGCATTTGCAAGCTTTTGCAAAGCCTCTGCTATTTCTAACCCAGCAGTTTCATGGTCCTCAGCAGAAAGTGAAGCCAGTGCAGTAGCTGCTTCTTCTTTGGTAGTTTCCTCTGCTTTTGTTCCCACTTCTTTCGAGTTAGCCCCCAGGGCTTGAAGCTGCTGTTGCTGCTGCTCATCCAGCAACACTTCATTGCCATCATAAATCTCACTCTCCTCTATGATCTCCTCCAGTTCTTCCTCTCCCTCGTTACCATAAGTCTGATTCTCCAGTGAGATATTGTATTTCCTTTTCCAAGCAAGAAGCCACACCTTTGACGGTTTGAACTCCGCATTGGTACTGAGCTCTGCAGCACGGTCTTTCACCATTCGATCATTGACTATATCGCCTGCTTCCCACCTCTCCACCAACCAAGTCAGAAGTTGACGATCAAACTCCTCATCATTTTCAAAGAGAACATCATCATCATAAGAAAGTTTCTTTTTGTTGGTCTTCCTGCGCTTGGCAGATGGAATTCCAGGTGTGTAAGTGTAAACCTCACCATCTTGAAGAAGACGAAGTTTCAGTGGAGATATGGTATCTTCCGAAGGAGGATTACAAGACTGCATTTTCAAGTCAATCCCATGTCGCTTCTGCCACTTGATATACCAACCTAGAGAAGCCTTGAACCCTGGGCTCTTGCTCATCTCACGAGCTTTCTCTCTTATCATACACGCTGAAACATTTTCTCCTTTTTTCCAACATTCTTTTACCCACTCCAGTAAGTCTTTATCAAGGCCAGCATCAAACACCTTGCGTCCTTGTCCAGGCCTCCTGTACACTGCATTAGATGAGTGTTCAGCCACACTTGCTATAAGATCCACTTCTTCTGTCCATCGTTGCAAACATCGACGAGAAACATCCAGTTCTAGAGCAGCCTGACTTGCAGACTCCATTTCTGCTGCACGGCGTACAGCCTGCAGCTTGAAAGCTGCTGTATAGTGTCTCTTTTTGTGCTTCAAAGCTTCTGCTTCTGGCGTTTCAGTATAATCATACCTTTTCTTCCAGTTGTTGTACCAATTGAGAGAAGCCTTAAAGTTAGGATCAAACTCTTGCCCAAGTTCGAATGCCTTTTGTCTAATTGTGTTTGCTGTGACTACTTTGTCTTTCTCTTTCTGCTGTACAACCCATTTGTAAACCTCTTGGTCAATTGTTGTGCGTTGGTTGGGGCTATAGCTCATTGCTTGTCCTTGCACCTAGTAAAACACAAATACAAAGAATCCTAAATCTTTTCTTTTTCCTTGCACATGTAAACATTTGGACTCTCATTCTCCCTAGTTTGTAATAACTTGTAAGGTAGGAAAAAAAAAAAATCAATTTCACAGATCCGTAATTTCCCGTTGCACTCTCCCGTACTTCTGCACAACAACATGGCGGCCAAAATGGCGCTAAATAGAAACATGGAGGTGCTTTTATTAGACACGCACAGGCTCTTATTAGAATGGCTCTCCCATCACAGATAAAGCGCACTACCATACAATACTTACAGATTGCTAGATTGAAGGCACAGGCAATAACAATTGGAACTGTGAAATTGTAGTTATTAAATCTCACCGTAGAAAGTGCTCTACTGAAGAATGAAGCTGCAAATCCCAGTACTGTGGATCTTACGATAAAATCTACACCACCGAAGGCTGTGAAGCACGCCGCAAGAGTCTTTTTTGGGTCTCGCGCAACTCTCACTCAGAAGCAAGTTTTGCCCGAAGGCTTATTGAGGGGCATTTTAGAACTGGGGGGGATATTGAAAGACGTCTGGGGGGTATTACACGAGTGTAAACGCGCCGTGCGAACTCTACTCTCTTCCGATCGTCATCAAGATATGTGTACTTAAAGAGCCGAGAGTGGTGGTTTCCTGGTGCTGCAGCACAGCATCGAAAGTAGGTCTGGCTAGCTCGTCCACGGGTTTCTTATAATCCAAGTGTTGTTTTTTTTGCCTCTATCTTTGCTGTTGGTGCTGTGCTTGTGAGGGAAGCTGACGTTTTCAAATGACCATCGTTTGGTAAAAGTCAATTGCAAGCAGCTATGTACCTCCTAATTCACATGCAAATAATTGGAAAAATATAGGACATAACTAATATTAAGGCTGCAATCAAGCACAATTCTCCAACTACCATTTCAACACCAAAAATGTTGAGTTTATACAGGTAATGAGCTTTTGTACACAAGCACTATAGATTACATGTACCTGCAAATACCACATCATAAAAATAATCATACAATATAGTTCTAAAGTTTGCATAGAAAATTGTCAATGAAATATTGTTTTGTGACTGTGTGAACAAGTTAGTGTATGTGTGCATGTGCGTGTGTGTATGACCAATTCTGAGAGACTGCTCGTTCTAAGTGCCATCACATGAGCTGGCTGATGTGGGCGGAGCACCAGCTGCTGTTTCCACCGGAGCTTCAGCTGGAGCTTTGACAGAAGCTTGGGAATTTTCACCAGACATTTCCGCATCCTACAAGCAACTTTTTTCCCTAAAATAAATTGCTAAATTAATCACCAAGCTACTTACTCGATTTGTGTCTGAATGGTTCTCTACTTCTTTGCTACTCGAGAATGTTGATAGAGGAGCACAAGTGAACGCCTTCACCTCTGGGCTCACTAAACGAATGGCATCTTCTTCTTCCCCTTCTTTCTTTTCATTGTCATCCTCTAAGCGTGGTCTTTTCGACGGTGGCTCAGCTGATGGGCTGGCAGGTGGGTTAGGAGACATTGACTTGCCATCTTCATCCATGCCATCCTCAGCTCCGTTTGCATCCTCAGATTTGTCTTCCGAAACCACAGTCGAGTCATTCGCACCATCTGCCATCTCCTGGGAAGTATCTAGTTCCTGAGATATCATTTCAGAAATAATAAAAGGTCTTAAATCGTCGTTCTGAGTAAGTTCATAACTAAATCAATGGTTAACTGTCAGTAATCTCTAAATCAGGGCGTTACACACAGACAGACAGGATGACTACACTCACTACTATAATCCTCTTACACATGTGCGCTGAGGGTTAATAACAGTACATTAGATAAAGCAGTAGTGGCAAGCAAGTGAGCCCAGTACAAGATTATTTGACATATTTCAGCAATATTTAAAATACGACCAATAGAAAATTTCAACTTGGCAAACATGAATGCAAAGGCTTACTTCCTTCACTCTTGCACAGGTGTGTTTGTAGAATGCTTGTAATGCTCTACAAAGGCTCATGTTGCTACAAAACTACGCTATACACCACCCCCACCCGAAACTTTCTACCAGTTGCTGGCATTCAGGGTGTGGAAAAGTTGACCTTCCTGATGCGGGAATGAAAGAACGTGTGCAGCTATTCTATTTCTAAGTAACTCTTTACCAAATCAGAGCTGTGGAAAAATGTCTTCCATTTTTTAACCTTGGCTTAGAGGAGCAATAGCAAAAAAATTATCATTTCACTATGTCTTAGTTCCACCGTATTAAATCCCTTCACCATTAATGTGAAAGAGAGAGCTAAATTGAGGTTATCTCTTACTGTCGACAAGGCTATAGACACTGACTTAGAAAAGAATTATTACACCACCATTTTCCTCACCATCAATAACATCCCAACCATTAACTATCATAATCGTCATCATCATCACCACTAGTAGCAGCATACCTGTCTAATAATGGTGAATATTACCAAAATTATGTTTCCACCATGTGCTTAAGTGTTGTTGTTGTTTTTAATCATCCTCATCAATTAGAAAAAAGGGTGGTAAATATATTTGATATGAGTAAATAACGGAACCAAATTATTCACTTTAATCTCACTCAATGAATTACCTTGTCATGGCCACTCCCTCGCTTATCTCGCCGTCTCTTCCCTGACCTCTTTCCATTCTCTTCCGATTGTGGATACGGAGGACTCAAGGTAAGGCCCTCCGGCACCTTGGATTTGTCCACATAATCCTTTACCTCCAGCATGGCTTTCTGGAGACAAGTAGATAAACATCATGCATGCAGCTGCTCAATGAATCACAGATGACATAATAGCCCATCAAATGCCTCATTTGTCTTGCAATCATGTTCTTTCACTTGAACAGGCTTTATAGTACAGACTGACATGAAGTGAAATTTGCTTGGTTTAACCAAAGATTATAAAAAGAGAGATTTAAGGAATACAAAATGGCTCAGAAAGAGGTCGACAAGCGATATGGCTACGGGAATACATAGTTGATTTCCTGTTGATTGGTCAAGTGCTTGTGTGAACCAAGCGATCCTGTGTTTATACTCTTAGGCTGCATTTTCTAAAACTTAGAGAGAATTCAATGTGACAGACATAAAATTAAGCATAAACGCTATATCTATTTATTACCATCATGATGATACCACACAAAATATCCCTTCACTCAAACTTCCCTGCTTCAAGTGCCACACTCAATACTCATTCACACAACAACTCAGCGTTGACACTGGTCAGCTAGAGTGACTACAACAATTAAGGGCACTAATGAAGGGTGCACATAATAACATAGAAATGCACACACGAGGAAAGCTTAGTGTCCCAGTAAAATAAACAATGAAAACCTCCACTGCTCTGTATAAGCTATACCAGAGCAACCACCAACTGTGCCGGTTGACAAAATATATATATGGATAGTCGGTTGTCCAGTCTTTTTCTTTGTGGGTTGTTCTAACTTTAGTACTGAGTAATGATATTCTCTTGGCGACTTCAGAGTTTTTGCAGGAAAAAAATGGAGGAGATTCGGCATAGTTCATCACAAACAAGCTGGCTACTTCCTTAAAATCATCTGAAAATCTAATCTTCGTTCTTCAGATTCACAAAAACAACAACAAAAACAGTGACAACAATAGTCCCTGAATAAAATTAAAAATTTGTTATTGTTGTTGTTATTTTACTGCTTGAAATGGTGATAATTGTGAATTGGGTCCAGTATTACAGGATTTCATATGACCTGACAGGCACCAGGCACTCCTGAGAACCAGAGCTGTACAGGAAGCATCTTATTTACTGACAGACCATCTTGTAAACTATCTATAAACCCTTTACCAGATAATCCCAATTAAAAATGTTTTACCAAGCTCACTGGTCTGTACTACTGCATCTACCCTCATTCTACATGTGTGCATATTACGATGTATTCTTGCGATTAAGCTGGCAAAAAAAAAAAATAATAATAATAATAATAAAATTTTAAAAAAATAATAAAAAAAAAATAATAATAAGAAACAATTTATGATTGATGGAGTAAGTATTTGTGGAACATTGCTTATTCCAGTGTGATAACCTCAGGACTTGTAACAACATTAATTAATTCAGGGAGACACCAAGTGCTACCAACAATACTAGAAAATTAGCTTCATTCAAGTATTGGGGTTGTAGAAATTTACCTGAAAAGCTTTGCTCTTGCTCTTCGTTTGAAAGCGCTTCTTCAATCCTCTAGCATACGTCTCAACAGAACTAGGACTAACCCACTGCCTGCAAATGTTGTAACATAATGTCATCAAATGTAAAAAACAACAACAAATAATAAAATTAAAATCTATATAATCATATGCTTGTTTATCAGTAACAACGACGACAGTGTGTGTATTCACGAATAATTCATGAGCTGAGCCTGGTTGGTAAAGTGTCACCTCAAACTGAATGAGTAAAGCAGCATCACATTTGAAACGATAGCTATTACAAACGACGACTAATTGTAGCTAAAAAGCAGGTGGAATCAGTGAAAAAGGACCGAGAAGGTGGTGGCTTCACAAAGCCTAAATCCACAATCATGAATAGAAAGACAGAGAGCTTGAGAAGCAGGAGAGATAGACAAAGGGAGAAGGGAATCCATGACTCAAGAAGAAAGAGCTGAATAGAGGAAAGGTTAAAAAGAGCTGAGATGACTCAGGAAGAAAGAGAGCAGGAGAGGAAACTGATATAACTAAATCAAGTAGTAGGGGAAAATAAGAATTGATAAAAAATATCTTATGCTACTGCATTCATAATTTTAAAAGTTATACATCAAGCGCCACTGTGTGGCAGGGTACGTACTTGCTAGTAATAATAATAATATAACAATAATAAGTAATAATAAAACTACTACTACTACTACTACTACTACTACTAATAATAATAATAATAATAATAACAAAGTAATAATAATAAACCTACATGTCATAAGTACCAAAGAAGCGAACAAGCATATACGAAGGCTTGGGAGGCTGCTTCAACCATTCTGGAACCATATTGTCTCCAGCCGCATCAAACAACTGCAAAATCAAGAATGAACAATAAACATGAAATCTGCTGTTGCTATTACAACGAATCACGTGAGTATGCCACGTGAATACTCATTTGGACCAGTCAAAATCATGTGATTACAGTCTGGTGTCTTGTGACTAACGAGGATGAAGTGACTACAAGTATTTGATCATGTGATGGCTGTTTGGGGTCAGAGACTAGAGCAAAAATGTCTGGATGCATGTGCCCCATCATAGGAATCATGTGACTACATGTCTGGGATCATGTGATTACATATCTGGGATCATGTGCCAACATGCCTGGGATCATGTGACTGCATTGACTACACATCTGGGATCATGTGATTACATGTCTGGGGTCATGTGACTACATTGATTAAATATCTAGGATCATGTGGCAACATGTCTGTCTGGCACATGTGCCAACTCTAGAGTCTAACATCATGTGACAGGCTAATTATGACACTTTAAGAATCACAAGTTAGAGGTGTAAAATATTAAGGCAAATCCCCAACTCTCATTAACTCTGTACACATGTGCTCTGACTGTATTACAGGAGGTTTAATAAAATAAGCGTGTACGGTCAGCTAATATAATACTACACTGTGCGTTCAGATCATACTAGGAGATCTATACAGTATGGCTAATATTTCCAATTGATCTGCATTAGTGTTTAGCAATAGAAACCAGCTCTGGGAAATCACAACTTCCCATGAACCGAGCAAACATTTGAATGCCACATCCCAAGTGAAACCAGCCATGGAAGACTTGGTGATAGTAACTCCATTAAGACAGGGAAACTCCAGAAAGAAACACTCCTTCTATTTCCCCCTACTATCTGAACTGCAGTCTGTGGGCACACCTCTAGGCGAAATTACTCCCTGTCACTCTATTCAAGACCACCTGATATCAATCTCCAATCATTATCTGATACCATTATCTGGACATCCTTAAAACCAGCTAGCCTCCTACACCAAGACTGAAGCTGCTTCACCTCTTAGGTTCTGTTCTCCCTCAACTCCACACTAACTATGGCGGATGCATGCAGAATTATAGCGTACTTGCAAATATTTCAAGTTTAAATAATAAGTAAAAAAAAAAAAGAACTGCACCACAACGTGAATTTTTCAATATCTTACTTATATATTTTTAATACTTGCATCAGAATGAAGCAAGTGGCAATTAAATATATATATATATATTTATAATAACCCCCACCAGTGCAAATTAGTTGTTGGTTATATTCATGCAATTATTAGGGATACCTTTGCTGGCCAAAAGTTGAATCCCATGACTTTCGCCCACACCAGATCTCCTGGCTTGGGAGGGCCATCTAGATCTTGGATTTTACCCTTTCCTTTCTTGGCTCCTTTTCTTCCCTTTCCTTTCATATTTCCAGTTTTCTTCTTGGAAGAATCCACTTTTGCTCCCTTTGTGTCAATGCAAAGAGACCCTTCTTCACCAGAGGCTTCAGAATCTGACATTCTCTACCCTACAAAACTATAATGTAACGTGCAAAGGCATAGCATCGCTGCATAATAAAAAAAAGCTTAAGCATTGCAGACGAACGCACGGGGAACCCACCATAATATACCAGCCTCACCAATAAAGATGGACGCGTCCTTCAAACTAAGGCCCCACAGACGACAACGAAAACGCCTCACTACGCGTGAACTTCTTTGCAAAAGACAGACAGATCGAACCTTGGAGATTGAATTCTAAATAATGCCTTTTTCATTAAAAGTTTGTATTTTTAAAAAGTTATTTTTTATTTACAGTATTCTATCTGTACTTAATAAAAAAAAATTTAAAAAATAATCACACTGAAGAGTGGATACCAAAATTGTAATGAGAATATTAAAAATTAGAGCTGGAATCACAACAAAAGTAGAAATGCAATTGTCCATAAAATTAAGCTACTTGTCAGGTAGGTCAATGGTCTTCCACACAGCTGCGTAGCCATCATTTGAGCCACTCCCACTCACTACCAGATTGATGTCTGTCAAAGTCATGGTTCGGATGAAATCTTGATGTGCAGATAAAATCTTGGGCATCTGCATACAGATATACACATGAAGAGAAACAGCCATTGATATAGACTGGATAAGAATATTAATAAATTGGGTGACACCAAAGACATATGCTAAATGATGAATGATGCTTAAGTTAAGGCACTAAATGTAATACTGCTTAAAACTGCTGTCTTCCACCCCTTCCTGTCATAAGGCAAGAGATACTACACCTATATTATTGAAAATACACGAGATTTGTGGTACACTAACATTATCTCCTTCAGCATATGTCCTGGAGTGAAATATGTAAATCTTGCCGCTCTTTGTCCCACACCACATCTAAAAATATCAACAAGAAGAAACAGTGACATAATAAATAATTACACGAAACTGCCAGCTCACACTTGTTGCTATGAAACCATAAGCCCACATGTAATTAATGAACCAAACCACAGTCAGCATATACTATAACACATGCAATAAACAATTCCCTCCTCTGGAGTACATTAAAAATCACAGATAAGCTTAATTTTAATTTACATGAATTGGTGTTCATGCTACATATGCTCTATGGAGAGTTGAGGCTGATTTTTAAATACCCAGTTATTCACTTACTGAGTTGTTCACTGGTAGAATAACAGAGACTCTGTTATCTAGTTTGTTGAAATGCATTACTTTCTCATAACTGGTGGGGTTGAACGCTGCCACGAAAGTAGAGTCTTCGCCTCTAGGCACTGAATACACACTGCACCAAATCTAAATAGAATAGAGTAATAAATAATAATAATATCAATTATCAAACTATTAGTCCATTGTTTCTAGTCACTTATCAAGTGATAGTATCATAATGTTAGCTGGAGACTCTTTGTTCACTAAAACCTGTGTGAATACAAACTGTGAGGTTCACATACTAAGCTCTGGATCTTGAAGAGCTCAGCATTGTGATGTGATGGCAAATGAGGGAGCTTAGCCTGGCATGAACTTCAATTAAGAGTTAGTGTAGGTCACCACTTTATCATATCATAAAGATTTCAGGTTATAAATAAAGGAAGTAAGAAAGTGCTTAGTAAACCAATTTCACTATAATTGAAGCCATTGTGGTATCCGGTTGAAAAAATTTAGTAACATGCATGATGGAGTTAAAAAAAAAAGGTCAGAATGATGTAAAGAAAGTAAGATATGCATAGCATTTGTGAGCAATATGAATACATTATTTATGTCACAGAACTAAAGAAAGGCAAGAAAAGAGGAGTGAGAACTGCTTAAATAAAAAGGATTGGTGTACAGCACTCAATTTATATAATTTATATACACACATACACATATTACTTCCTTATATTCTGCTATGTCATTAAATTTAAAAAAAATTTTTTTTTTCTTCCAATAACATAAGTTCCTTATGTCAGACCTGAGAGCTTCCTTATGTCAGACCTGAGAGCTTCCTTATGTCAGACCTGAGAGCTTTATTTTGGCTTGCTTCCCTCATTAATTAAAAATCAACACCCTTTCCTTCCTCCATCTACTTCCAACATCTGTGTCTTGATAGACATTCATTAAATTATGTGTTTGTGTGAATCACTCGATTCTGATGATCACAATAATAATAACTAGCAAGTACCCCGCCCACACAGTGGCACTTGATGTACTAACTTTTGTAAATTAGGAAAGTGGTAGCATAAAGTATATTTTATCCATTCTTACATCCTTTACCAATAGGTTTAATTACATCATTTCCCCTGTCCGGCTCTCTTGTTCCTGAGCCCTTTCCTTCTTCAGTTCTTTCTTTTTGAGTCATGGATTCCCTTCCTCTTTTGTCTATCTCTTCATGCTTCTCAATATTTCTGTCCTTCTATTCATGATTGTGGACTTAGGCTTTGTGAACCTGTCAGCAACAGGTTCACAAAGCCTAAGTCCACAGCCTTCCCTTATGAATGCTTCATCAACTTTCTCCGTCCTCATCTGCTATTAGCTCAATAGTCATTGTTTCTTTAATAGCCTATACTGAAAGTGTTCAACTTGTGGCAACACTTCACCAACCTGGCCTAGCTAATGAATTATTCATGAATACAACATCATCATCGTCGACGTTGCTAACACATAAGTGCATTATTATAATTATAACTATACTAGGGTACATCTTGTTTTACCATTAAGCTGTTTAATTGTTTGAGTCATCATTGATTTCAGTTGGTCTACTTGTAGTTTCCTACCTCTCCTTCACTGGAGACTGCCAGGTGCTTGATCTCAACCTGCCTCCTGCTGCCCCCTGGAAAGAAGATCTCCTTCACCCGAGATCCTTTCTCCGTGTCCATGACTGAAATACTCCCCCTATTGGTGCCCACCCAAATATAGTCCTGCCAGATAGCCATGCAAGTACATGTGATGAACTGCTTCTGCTCAGAAAATGGCACTTGAATCTGAAAATACAACAACAACAACAACAACAACAACAACAACAACAACAACAACAACAAATGCCCAACAAGATTTCGCAAGATACTACTATAGTATTGCAAGATATAATTCAAAATAAAAATATATAGTAAGAACTTATAATTTTTTTTATCGAGACTCTATTGAACTCAGAACAATGTACACTCACCTTAGATATTCTCTTTCTTGTGGCAGGATCCCAGGAGAGAAGGATCCCATTGAGCAACAAAGTCCACACCACTCTGAAAAAATATAGGATAAGAAAAAAGTAACATAAACCCTGAAGCACATGTGAGTAGGTAAAAAAATAAATAAATAAATAAAAATAAAAAAAATACAAGGAATATGAATATTGTACATACACACACACATACAAACATACATACATACATACACACGTACACACATACACACGTACATACATACATACACACATACACACATACACACACATACATATGTACATACATACAAACATACATACCGGCGATCCTCGCTGAGCTCCATGTCCCTAGGAGCATCTTCCAAGTAGGAGAGCTGAGAAACATCTGCAACATCAATGATGTGAGAGTGAACATGCTCAACACCACCATCATTGCAACATCAATGATGTGAGAGTGAACATGCTCAACACCACCATCATTGCAACATCAATGATGTGAGAGTGAACATGCTCAACACCACCATCATTGCAACAACTAATACTCAACACAACTAATGGACAACAATAACAACAAACAAAGCTAAGAGCTTGACTCACGACAAACACTTTCTGCATCTAAGATGTGGATGTTCTTGCTGTGAGACCCCACCCACACGTGCTGATTGACTAGCAATAAGCAAGACTGAAAAAAAAGAAGATAAAATTATTGAGGTATAGCACAGACTATGAGTATATTGGTTAGAGAATATACGTACTGCTTTTTGAAAGAAATCAAATGTTTAGTAAATTGGAACAAAAAAACAATATAAACAAAAGATATTGATGAAGACTACATGAGGTCGAAACATTTCACAGATTGACATGTCAACCGTAAACAAACAAACAACAAACATATATTCTCAATTTATTGCGGCATTAAAAAAAACTTACCAATCTTACGCTCCGGCCATGCTTGGACTCTGTAATCTTGATGTCACTTTCAAAGCACTTGGACTCAATGTCATAGACTTTTAACCTCCCGTTACCCTGCAATATCAAACAGACTGTATCTCCTTAGCCGCTCTACAATGTGTACTACATGAAGGCGCCTTACCAGTCCAATCCACAGCTTGCCTTGTCCACATTCTCCTTCTTCTTCCACTGTACCCACAACATGTGTAAGCATAAAGACAAACCAACACTTGCTTCTTTCATCATTTCTTGTTCACAAACACGTGAGCCAAGCAGGTACGGACTAAAAACAAAACTCTCCATTTTCAGAACATTAGCAACAGATAATACTAATACAATCCTTTCTGAACACCCACTCCTATTTCCAAAATTAGAAAGAAAAATGTTGAGCACAATAAAAATAAACTCTTTTACACTAAACAGCACATCTATACGTAAGAAAAGTTGCCATTGCTCTAACCACACCCGCTTTTCAACCTAGCTCTCTCTTTCTCACTGTTAGGAGGTATGTAGAGGAGAGACTCCACGGTTTGTTTCTCAGTCTCATGGCGACTTGGGTTGATCCGATACTGCAGAGCCTCCACTGTGAAAGGACTGATCTCAGACGCATCCTTTGCCTGGAAACTCAGCAGTTTCTTTAAAAAAAAAAAAAAGAAGAAAAAAGAAAAAAAGAAGAAAAAAAAGAAAAAAAGAAAAAAAGTAACTCATTTTTCACCACCCAGAATGAAGCTAGATGGCTGACTGACTCACCATGGCCCTCTTGCCACGACGCACATGCATACAGTTCTCTAGTAAGCCACTCTGATTGATGGCACTCTGCAGTAGCACGTGCTCCTGAGTAGTCTCCATGACTCCAGGATCCTTCAACTCTATAGCCACAAACATTGCAACACTCACAACTTGCATAGCATTTAACATACTTGACTGAATAGATCTACATGCCTCATCCACACGTGCACATGCCCCATCCACACATGCACATCCCCATCCACATGCCTCATCCACACGTGCACATGCCCCATCCACACGTGCACATCCCCATCCACACGTGCACATCCCCATCCACATGCCTCATCCACACGTGCACATGCCCCCATCCACATACGTGACATGCCCCATCCACACGTGCACATGCCATCACACATGTGCCCCATCCCACAGTGCACATGCCCCCATCCACACATGCACATCCCCATCCACATGCCTCATCCACACGTGCACATGCCCCATCCATACGTGCACATGCCCCATCCACACGTGCACATGCCCCATCCACACATGCACATCCCCATCCACATGCCCCATCCACACGTGCACATGCCCCATCCACACGTGCACATCCCCATCCACATGCCTCATCCACACGTGCACATGCCCCATCCATACGTGCACATGCCCCATCCACACGTGCACATGCCCCATCCACACATGCACATCCCCATCCACATGCCCCATCCACACGTGCACATGCCCCATCCACACGTGCACATGCATCCCTAGTCCTCCCCTAATCATGCATTTTATCTTACTCTGTGAGAGATTGTATCCTGAAAGCATCTCAACTAGAAGATGGTACCAGTTCTCTCTCTCCACATGATCTTCAAAAGCCATGAAGACATCCTTAACACAAAAGACGAGTCTTTAAAAATGAATTATCATAAGGCCAGGGTGGTGGTGGGAGGGGGAGGGGGAGGGGGGGGGGGGGTATCACACACATACCTGCTGTTTCTTCTTGTCCACCTTGGATTTGGAGTTAGCAGTAAACTCCAGTCGAATACCAGGCAGCTTGGTTGCTAGGATGCTGGGGGCATAACTGAAATACTCAAACCTCAGAGGGGTAGAGAAGTTAGCCATGGTGTGAGTGTCGAATCCTGCTACTGCTAGCAACCTAAATACAACACAATCACAACAATAAATCACAACAATAAACCACAACAATAAATCACAACAATAAACCACAATGATAAACCACAACAATAAACCACACTTACTCTAGAAAACCAGCACAATACTGCACCATTCAAATGCCTGGCCAACTGTTAAAGCAAGCCACACCCACCTACCTATATGTTGTGACAACGAGGACACTGTTGGAGCTGTAGTTGGTTCTGACGTTGTGAGCTACTGCTAGCACCTTTTCAGCGATGCACAAGTCCTTCTCCGGCTTGCCCAGCTGGATGCCTGGCAAATCCACATTCTGGTTCTCCAGCAAGACCTGGTAAAATATCATTGATATTTCAAAGACATTTAGACCACCCAATGACATCATAAATAACACACAAACAACAACGTATAAAAATTGTCCACATAATTAGCTCAAGCCTACGAAGTTTGTACATTATCTTAAGCAGACGATGCATGCTAGAACAAACTAGCATAATAAGTTAATAATTCCAGTCAACTGAATACAGTCATCTTCATGAGTTGCTATGTCAACACAAATTCAATATACACCAATTACTGAGGGAGAGCATATATAAACTTAGAAAATGAAAGTAGGGGTGTGTGTGAGATGTGTGCGAGTGCATGTGAGTGCACATGTAAGATACATGCAGTTCATTAATTAAGTCACTCACTCCTTTCCAAGCTTCATAAAATATCTTGAAATTTTCCGGAGAAACCACTAGCACAAACAAACAAGAATGCATGCTAATTAGGAGCCAATTACATACTTCAACACTAATGAGAGAGATATAAACCATGGCAACCACACTTTCATAATATGGTACCTGTTGCTCTGTCCATGGCTAGAACCTTGTGCAGAATGCTGGCTGACTCCGCATCTGTTGCTATGGAGTTCTGGTGCACTAGTTTGAGGAAGTCATTGTGATCTGAGATGAAGAGACACAAAACAGTTAAAATTTATACTCTTCATTTATTTATTAATTACTTACTCATAGACTTCTTGGGCATGGACTTGCCGAGACTAGAAATTAAAATAGTTACATGTAATTACAATAAACACTGTCATTTGAAACAGGTCTCCCTTTACCCAGTTATCATGTTCAAGAACCCCTACTGGTTAACATCCACTAGCTCTCCCCCCCCCCCCCCCCCCCCCACACACACACACAGTGCCACACCCACTTACTCGACAGTCCCAGTGCGTCTGGCAACAGTTTTCTTGTGGCAGGAACATATGTGTTTGTAATGAGATAGTTCATTCAACTGGGACCTCTCAGCTGCACTCAAGAACTTAGGAAGAACTACAAAGTTTCTGAAACAATAGCCAAAGCAAACAGCAAATGAGATGACGTTAAACACAACATATCTCACCACCACATGTGCGTACACGTTCATACATGCACACACGTTCATACATGCACACATACACACGCTATCTTACATACACACTTCCATTCATTACTTGAAACAAGTCCTCACAAGTATACCACGTGTGCAGTAAGCAACCACTTACTTGGGGTCCGGGACTAGGGCTACCTCCATTCTCTGGAGGTTGTCGTAAATGTCCTCCAGAGCTCCAGCCACGTCTCTCCTGCACAGTCGGTAAAAGCCACGAAGATAGATACACTGAGCTTGCAATGTGGAGTTCTGTGAAAATACACACACGAACATGTACACACACACACAACTTATAAATACAGTACATTTTCTAATAAATTAACTTGCACAAATAGCACTGTACCAAGTGCATCCTACTCCGATGCCCCACCCACTCTTAATGATGTGCCAAGACCCACCTGATGCCCCACTAACTCCTTGCAGATTCTTCCTCATCATACACACATACATTTCTGCTGCTATTATTTGCACACTCAGTGAAACGAACAAACAATAGCTCAGCATAATTAGGAAATTATAACATTTGAAGCAGCAAACAAGCAGTAATTGCATAGTACACGTAACAGCAAAAAGATAGTACCCAACAGAAACTACTATCTTGGGATTCACTGAGTATTATCTCAAGATACTACCTCCATATCCTGTTTTTAAAAAGGTGTATATATAACAGTTGGGCGCTGCCTCAGAGGGAACTGCTGCTTTTAGGGCCTGAGGGGCCCTAAAAATGGTAGTTCACGACGGCTGCACAGTGCCTAACTGGTTGAGAATGTAGTGACTGCTCCTAACAACGCAATCGGAGAGACACTAAGTGTCCCTGCCCTCAAACACTGAGTTAATAGTGTCCCTCTCTGAAGGACCTAATCAGTTTAAACTTCCTCTGTCACAATAAAAAATTACATGAGCTATGTTCTAACAACGATATAGAGGCACTAGCTAGCACTCGACTTACTTCTTGCAGATCATCCAGAGAAGCAATCACATCATTCAGAAACTTCTCCCTCCCTTTGAATTTAGGTCCTAAGCAAGGCAAGACCAGAGTATGTGAGTTAGAAGAGCTGGGCAGTCCTCCCCCGACCATGGCTGACAGAGGAGACACTCGAAACAAAGAAGCTTCATCTTCACTCATACACAAAACATCAGCATTTTCACTGCCTTTCCGCTTTTCTTTCAATTTGTCACTTTTCCTATATATATGAACATGAACAATGCATTTAACTATAATTAAACACGTAGGAAATTTGAAATTATTTTGAAGAGCAAGAGTTTACATATAATTAGAGAGGATGACAATGATCATGCATAGTACTAAAGGTACATAATTGGTGTTCATGAATGAAGACTCACACATATTTGCGAGTCATGGTGTACCAGGAGGTGACGCTGTTGTTGATACTGATGACAGAGCCACGCGCCCTGGTGTAGGGCGGGGCAATACTGTCTTCCATGTCGTGACCCATCTGTCTACGCTCCTCGCGTTCCAGACGCACGGCCAGCAAGTTGAAGTCATCCATGGGAGCCCCTTGCCTAAAGTGTACATGAGTATTCTGTCTGTAAAATGTCACAAGCTAGCTTGCTACAATGAATTTTTTTTTTTTTTTTAAAGTTGAGAAGAAATACAGGGTTAACTAAACACCTCAAATACATACTAATAATTTCAGTCCACAAAGTTGGTTATGGGCTGGTACTGGATATGGTAGAAACTTGTGTTTCTGATGTCAAATATTCAGATTGTATGGATACACACTCACTCACACTCATGAACACTAAGCGCATGCACACACACACACACACACACATACACACACAGATATACACACACCATTTTGTTTCTCCCGGGGGAATTGTAGAACAACTAGGCTTCCTGAGGTGACAAAAAATATAACTTCACTCTCAACTTAATAAGGCAAGGAATTGATAATACGATTAGCTGTGATGGCAAGAGAGCTACGTATGTAGTTCTGCACTGTTAAAACACAATTCAGTACAGCCATCAGTCAATATATTTACTTGCTAGTTTGCAAAATTATCTAAAGCTATTGACTAATTAACTAATGTGTTCCACAGCCTTTTAAAAAACACTTTCTTGTATTGGCAACACTTATTTGGTCAACACACACGCACAGAGAGAGAAAGAAGTAAACTAAAATGGTAAATATTACAGTCTTGCCCGTACTGAAAATATTATCAAAGGAATACAACAGAACAGATAAAGTGAGCAAATTTCACTAAAACTCGACCCTAAGAATACAGACACAAAATGTCCTCATGCTAGGCCTGAGGGTTGTCTCAACTCCCTCAATTGCCAGAATGGTCTCTCACTTTTGTCTTTGGTAGAAGGCACTGAACATGTCCGTAGCCTCAGTCTGCCTATAGAAGTTCTGCTCCTCTGGGGGCATGGCCTTCACAGTCTCTTCATAGTGATGACGACCTCGTAGCAGCTGCTTTATCACCTTACTGTAAATATTATACCAAGTAAGCACAACAAAATAATTACTTTAAGCAAGCCTAACTGCAAAAAAAAAAAGTTTACTATAACTTAAGTACTTCCTATGGCCACCTCAACACAAACACACACACACACATTTATACATACCTGTACAGTCTGACCATCAGCTCAAGAAACACTGTATAACAAAAAGGAAAGAGAAACGAAGTGAATATTCCTGTTGCGTACTTGACATTATTTAGTGAACTAACTCTTTGCAAGAGCATCATCCACAAAGCTGTCAAACTCTTCTCTCCGCTGCTGCTCCTTCATGACTGAAGTGGCTGCTAGCTTCTGCATACAGCCGACTTCATAATGCTGCTTCATCAACAAATTGTACCTGAACAGCATTAATGAAGTGAATGTAGACTTGAGGGGGAAAACCCTGGGATTTCCAGAACCAGAACGTCCTTTCAGTAGTCCCAACACAATTTTAGGACATATAAAATTTCTCGTTCTAACAGCCAATATTGTAATTAAAACTTAACCCTGAATCTTAACCTTAATCCACTTTAATCCTTAAGTAACAATATTGGCTGTTAGAACGAGAAAAATGTTGCTATTATTATAATTAATTCAGCCGAGGATGACTGAATCATAAATATTATTATTATATTTTTTTAATCCATGTGTGGATGTGGCATTTTCTGTCTTTGGTTTAGATATCCCTTTATTTTAGTCACTCTTGTGCTCCTTGCTGAGTTGATTATTCAAGTCCTTTGTTTCCACTTTCAATTCCACAGTTATGAGTAGAAAAGGAACCGCAAGAAATAATTCAAATTCAGTTCTTCATCACAGATGAATACACCAGACCAGACTGACCTGCAATGGCCTGACCTGACTCCTATACACCCCCACATTAACTCATTATTCAATACAGGTATCCCTTTAAGCTTTTCTTTAGTGCACCACTGTTAAAAGTATCTTAACATAATTACTTTAGTTTGAATATCTCCACAGCTGCTTTGGGTAAAGGTGGAAGAGGCTTGTCCAACACGACCCTCACCACATCGTTATCCAAGTCTACAATGACTGCATTCTCAACCTGGCACATGAACAAACACACAAACACGCACAATAGCACTCACATAAAGAAAATCAACAAAGCTACCATTACTTCTTTATGCTCACAATTTGGTGAGTTTGACCTTTAGGCAACTAAAAGTTTGAGCTTTAGGCAGCTAACTGCCAAATGATCAACATATGCAAACAAACAAACAAACACACACACCAAGGTTTGGTACAGAAATTTTCATTGGGGGGGGGGGGGGGGGACATCCATACACACCAATGTATTAACCAATAGATCAAACTGTAAGTCCGATTTAGTGCATTTACAGTGCAAATTATGAGCAATCAGAATTTACCGGTAAGTACCCGCCACTCAGTGGCACTTGATGTACTAACTGTTGCAATTAAGAATGCAGTAGCATAAGGTATTTTATCCATTGTTATTATCCTATACCACTTAGTTTAGTTACATCAGTTTCCCTCTCCTGCTCTCTTATTTCCTGCGACATCTCAGCTTTTCTTATCCCTCTCCTTTGCTCTGTTGAGCGCTTTCTTCAAGTCATGGATTCCTTTCTTCAACTTGGTCTATCTCTCCTGCTCCTCAGTCTCTCTGTCCTTCTACTCATGATTGTGGACTTACACTTTGTGAAACTTTTGCCTTCCCCTTGGAAACTTTCGCTGTCCTTTCCTCACTGATTTCACCTGCTTTTAGCTACAATAGCTGCCGTTTCCTTAATCGTCTCCTACTGAATGTAATAACTTTAACTATTCATCAATGAGGGCTTACCCACTCAGCTAATACACTGCCGTCATCATTGTTACTGACAGATCAAACCCCTCCACCCATAGGAATATTTGAATATCATAGGACAGCAAAACCAGAGCATCCAATTGTAATTGAAGAAAATATAGTTTGTCAACCATTTATTTCAAGCATATTAAATTACACCTTATTAATAAAAATCAGCTTAAAGGGAAGGGGGGGAGGAGTCTTAGTGCTCCCACCCTACTGTATCAAATACTCAAATACACACACACACACATACAAACACACACATGGCACCCAGGCTGATTACGGTGGATATAATTGAGCACCAGCACTGTCTATTCACTGCAAAACTCCCAATCCATCCAGCTAGAAACCATTATTTCTTTTCTGTTCTATGTCTTGTGTATTATCCTAGGAAGCCAGACTTGACTTTTGACTGCCATACTTGAAGAAGAAGAAAAAAAGACGAAATAAAATTCAACTCACTCTCTTGAACTCTGGTTCAGAGGTGAAGCTAGAGTGCATCCCAATGATTGTTGCCACGGGAGCATCTAGGACTTCCAGCAGGGCTTGTGGAAGGAGGGGCACGATGGAATGCCGCCACACAAAAGGGTACACGTACGACAAGAAGCACTGGATGTTGTACATGAGCATTGGGTAAAGGGACGAAACAAAGAGGATGGTCTGTTCCGTGAGAAGGGCAGAGATGACTTGCAAGACATTGTTTGGTGTCAAGCACATGAACGGGTAGGTGAGACGAATGTCCAAATGTTGCTCTGTAAGGCACACACATACAAAACAAACACACATACACTAAATTCATCATTCCACAGAGCAATGAAAACTATCCCATTTCCAACACCAACAACAAGACAGATCATGTGTTACAGAGATTTTTTTTTTTTTTTTTTTTTTTGCTTTTTGAGAAATTGGTGCACAAATGAAGTTTGTCCTGATGTGTTGAATCAGTGGAGTCCATTTGCTGACCTGGACGCTGGCATGTGAGGCTGGAGTTGGTGGCTGCATGCGTGTTAGCCCATAGAGCTCCTCGAGGAGGCTTCACTAACATACTGCTAGCAAACCCAGGCAGCTGGTATTCCTGCGAGGAGGAAATACAGGAAGAAACGATACAAAGGAGTGAGTAAAAAATAAATAAATAAAATAAAAATGGAGAATAAGGAACCGTGGATACAAAAAATTACCAGGACAAGAAAGAAGTGAAGGAAAAAGAAAGAAGAGTGAAAAGGAGAGAAATAGAAGACAAAATTACGAGTTGATAGCAACATACCCATGGCATAGATGTTAATTAAATGTGTCTGGTAGTACTTACAACTGAGAGTGTCCCTGGAGGAGGACAGGGAATGAGAAATACCCTTTCTGTATATGTCTTCACCAAGTCCCAAAAGTCTCTGTCATCTCCTTCTTCAACAAAATAGGAGTGAAACCTAGGAACAGGGAAAGGATACAACACAAGATTAGATAAATGAATGAATAAAAACATGGAAGGACATTCAGTTTGAAGGGTTTGGACTGGGTCACTGAAGAGACAGCACTTGCAATTTCATGATCGAGTTCAACAGAATTCATAGCTGAACTAGCCCAGGGCTAGGGCTAGGGCTCAACAATTAATTAATACATACATCCAATTACAATATGTATTGAAAATATTGGACAGCAGGCTAAGTGGACAGATTGGATGATGCAGAAAAAAATCATGATGTATAAATTGATAATGTGGTTACTTCATGAGCAAATGTGAAGCAGACATGCCATGATTTCAACCAATGACAATTTACCCGAAATTACGCAAAATACAATTGCCACAACTACTTTCAAACCAGCGACCAAAATCAAACTTATTTGTTTCTGTGACCAAGAAACATACATAGTATATAATCACATATTAGATTGAACCAAAAAATTTATCAGGCCCACTTGTCAGGGCTGTTTTTGGTTGATGTTATTGTTGTTGCTTTTTTAATGAATTGATATCACTATACAGTATACTGTTACTGTTCTTCACACTAGGAAAACTAAAGATATCCAAGCCCATAAAAACATTACATGCATGTACATACTGTAAGCTACAGTGTCTTACCATACTAACTCGAGATAAGTTGATCTCACACACTTGAGCAACAACTCCACAATCTTTAGCTCTAACTAAGCCACTTACCCTGACAACACATCCTTCATGAACTGAAAACAAGGACGCTTTGACACTAGCACCAGACTAGTGGGCAGGTACACCAGCCGATACTTACACCCTTGGGGCGGAGTCACCTGAGATGACCACGGCATGAGCGAGAAGTATTGAGACTCCCCGTGCCTGGTGATGAAAAATGGCCGGCTGAACCTCAATACACTGCGGAAAGACCTCTCCCCAAGGATGTCGGTGAAGAGAAGGTGGATGATGGAAGCAGGTATTTGCTGACTGTTGGTGTAGATCCTCGGGCCTTCAGACAGCTGTGGGTAGTTGGTCAAGCAGGTCAGGAGAATGGGTGGAGGAAGGTCTGAGGCAGAGGTGGTAGATGGCGATGGGTTGGAGCCCTTTCCCTCTAAAATTGATACAAACATTGCACTCATCTTAAATGACCGCTGCCAAAATCAACGAGATTATTATTCAGGTATACAGATAGACAATGAAACTGGCACAGATAATGAACTCTGTTTTCAAACAACTGAAATTCTAAAATACCACACACTTTATGGCAGGATGGAAAAATAAGTGCTAGCATGGAAAAATAAGTGCTATCATGATGGTTATGAAATTCATGTGCCTAGCAACCAAACAGAAATCTGACAACTTCACCCTCAGACAGTGGTCTCTCACAAGTATCTACGCAAATTCGCGACCCTACAGTTGTGGTGGTACTGGCAGGCTCACACCTGGAAACAGAAAGAAGTGCATAGCCTGGATACTATCCCAAGTGAGGCCAAAATCTTCCATATTGAACTTCTTCTTATGTCCTCCCACCGGAGACGTTGTCCCACCAGGAGTGCCGGCCTCAGACATGCCCGTGCCCCTCCTGCTGCCTGCACTGTCATACATGCCTTCTCCTCCTAAGGCACACTCGTACTCTGAACTGGTGGAGCGCTGAGGGTAGCTTAGCCCTGGAGTAATGACTTGGAGGAAGTGGATTTTCAGGGACTGCTGTGATATCAGGACGTCAACAGAACGATCGAAATCCTACAGTTATTTAACGAGCAGAGTGGGAGGAACAAATTAGCATGATATTGGACTGTCACATGATTTGTAAGAATTAATGAACAAGTATTTATCTGGTAAATTGAAACTTGTCTTCTCACCTCCTCGTCAGCCATGACGCCAAGTTCTCGGCTGCAAGACTCGTCAAAGCCATACACCAAAGCAACATCCACCATGGCATCCAGTAGAGGGATAGTCCGGATTGGTTCTGAGGCTCTGCCCATGCTAGATCCCACCCTCTCCCGACACATCTCTGACGGATCATCCATAACTGAAGAATCAGTCACACACTCTAAAGGACAAGAGCGGTGAAATACGCTTGTAACAACACGATAGCAACAACAGCAAGATATCGTAATGAGACTATTAATACAAATACACTAGAGTCCTAACAACCACAAATGTGTAGTAAGTTGCAAGCTATAAGGGAGTTTTAAGTACACTCTTACACATAAAGGTAATGCTATGCCAATACTGCATACAAATGACACAATGGATGACCTAATGATTCTTGAACCTCACATATATACACATACATACATACATACATACATACATACATACATACATACATACACTTGTACACAATAATGACTATGTTTTCCTATTCGCTTTCATTCTCTTTTGTTCTCTCCGGTTCCCTTCTCTATGTTGACACCTTTGCTAACAAGAATACAATAAATAGAGAGACAATGTCAGAGAAGCTGAAGGTAGAAGCAAGTGTTAAACGAATGGGGAAACTGCATCAATAGAGTAATGTACTTCAAGTACACAAAAATCTAAATCCCAACCAAATAAATATCATCATAATAGAAATAGTTTCATAGCAACATTTGAATAATACCTAACATGTCTGTCAATGGCACATTATGGAAGAGTTCTTACAGTTTTTCTATTTATTCAGAGTTATGGGATTTACAGTTAGAACTAAAGTTGCGACACAAATTCACCGTGTAGCTCATCAAACTGCAACACTGCTATTGAATCTAGCCTGTTTATTGTTGACCCAACGATATCTGCCTACGTACTTCCTTATGTTGCTAGCCGACATGTAATATTTTGCTTTTACAATGTCAAGCCTAGATATGATGAGCTGGTATAAAATGAGAGAGCCTGGATAAGTTGTTTCTCACTATATCAAATAAAGATTTTTGTATGATTCAAATCGCAATACACTATAAGAATAATGACTGGCAAAGTACCGGTAAAAGCATTGGAAGAGACCCACCTCACTGATACAAACTAAGGTGGCTCTATTTGGACATATTACTACCTATAGTCTATAGTAGATCAGATAGTTTAACTTCAGGAGTATGTGGGACACACATGACAGCACCATATGCAGCATGTTAACTGGCGGTACAAAAAAAATCACTTTATGCTGTGTTTAAGAAATACAGTTACTACTTCTCCCTCAAAACAACCTCGTACTTGCTTTGCCCCAAGGCACTTCTTTGATGCAGCTGGATTCACAACTACCAGAATTTGGTGGTTTGAGGTGATTTGTGACTATAAAAAAACCTCCACAAATTAGCTCTACTCTCAGTTTCAGCCACAATAAAAGATGCCCACTAGGACAACTAAGCATCCAAGGAACTAGCTATTTCAGCAAACACCCCTCCAATTTTTTTTTTTTAACTAAACAAATAAATGTAAGCTATATCTTACTTATATACTGGAATCCTTGCACTTGTAACTTTCTTTTTTCTCGATAGTTGAACTAAAGCAGCTAAACTCAGGACTGACTAGCTTTAAAAAAAACATTGAAAGTGTACATGCACCGAATGGATGCAACATAACTACAGTGATTTAGTTGCCAATTCACAAATCAACAACACTGATAATAGTAGTTCTGCAAACGGTAAACCGATATAATTATCTGGATATACATAGACACCATATTAAAGACCTATCATCAACCAAAACTCCACTAGTCCTTCTGCAATGCGGAACTTACCTCCCTGCTACACCAGATTGCTATACGCCACTTGAAGCCGTAGCTACGAAAATTTCCCAGTCAAACAAGCACCAGCTCGACAAGATGAAGCCAATATTTTTTTATCAATAAAAATAAAATAATCGTTTATCTCAGCGAGTAACCACGCCCCTAATAGTAGGTGCGCATCAAATAGGTGTTAATTAAAGTGGCGCACTAAACAGGTGCGCATTAAAAGTATACTTTTTGCTGAGGATCATAAGAACTAAAAAGATGGACAGCTCCTCTGAGGTAAGATTGTACTTATCATGAAACCTAATGATTGTTTATGTTTTTAGAATCAACCCTGTCCAATACAATTCTACTGCTTTAGTCATTTGGAGCACAAAAAGGTAGTCAAATTTGTGTAGCTAGGTAATATATGTCAGCTATTAGTTGGTGTAGTACCTTCACGCCTTTTGTTCAGTGTGACTCAGGTCTCCATTGGGAGTGTTTGAGCAGCTGGCTTATGTTATTCTATCATAGCGAGACCCCTTACCCAATTTTTAAGCTCTGTAAAATGCTCTGGTGTCCATTCATGCACAAATTGTGTCCCTTTCTTTTTGTATAACATTTACGATCCAGTTTTATAAAGATGAATACTTTGGTTCAGTGAGCACTCTCAATGATATTTTTAAATGTTATTATAGCACTGTCCAGTATATACCAGTACAGTGGACCGTGAAGGTAAGCAAAACAGTGTATTAATGAATGCGTGAAATATTCATGATTCTCAAACTTACAGCTACCCATGAGACCATTCCGTTAGAGAATGTTGAGATTCTTGAGTCGGAGCTCATGGCTCTTCAACACAATGTACAAAAGTAAGTATCTTAGCTCCCTCCCTCGCTCTCTCAGAAATTACACTTAACAAAGATACGCACACTAGCAGTTGTTACGAGCAATAAATGCTATTGATTGACAGCCCTAAAAAGTACAGGCACTGGGTCTACAGCTATTGCTTAGTTTGCCGTTGATGGTATACAATGTACTAAATAACCCTATTCTCATAACACAAACCTTTAATTGGTTTTGATGTTGTTTATTAGCGTTTATTTATTTATTGTTATTTACTTCAGTATTTACTTACTTGCTAACACCATTTCTACATGTTCTTGTCTATTAGTATCCTCAGTGCTAAGTTATTGTATAGCTCACTAGAGTTATATTATGGTTTACCTCCTCCATTGAAAAACAACAACAGAATCTACTATAACTGCTTTACCTTCTCCATTGAACAAAAAGTAACTACTATGATTATTGACTCCTAGAATTCATACCAGTGAAATCCCAACAGAACATGTTTAAATATTTTAGGGCACAGTTTTTTGTTTGTTTGTTGCTTTTTTTTTTTTTTTTCTTCTTTGCTTTTTTTTTTGTATTATTAGAACTGTGTGTGTGTGTTTGTTTAGTCGTATAAACCTGTTGGAGTCAGAGTTGCTGGTGTTGGACAGTTGGCAAGTGAAGAGAGAGTACACTAGAAAGTAAGTAGCTTTGTCTGTCACCTATGATTGAACCCAGGACCACCTGCTCAACACACAACAACGGTTTGATCCCTGGTGACAGCCAAGCATTTTTTTTTTAAACAAAGTCTGTGTGTGTGAGAGAGAGAGAATACATCTAATGAATGAAAGAAGGCTGAGAAAAAAGACTGAAAGTACATGTAGTACTTTATTAAGTACTACATGGGCTAGCTACACTTTGGCATGTATATATTTAATTATATATTTAATTGATCTACACATACATATACACGCTAGCTACACTTTGGCATGTATATATTTAATTATATATTTAATTGACTCACAACTCTACCCCAGACCCAGTTTCACTCAACCACCGGCAAGGAAGATGCAGAAGTTGGAAGGTTCAGACAAAAAGAAGTCCAAGATGTCCAAGCAGTCAATGGGAGACTCTAAAGGAGGTGTGGATGGAGATTCCTCCATGAAGGGCAGGGGTGAAGCTCCAGATCGGTTCTGGTCATCAGTGGAGCCCTATTGTGCGGACATTACTGATGCCGACATTAAATTCCTTGAAGATACCATTGCTTCAGTGAGTACATTCTTCAGTTAGCTTCATTCGTCCTGGCCACAAGTAGAGCTAATCTATAGCAACTACTGCATTGACCCTTGATTAACATAAAAATACAGATGTTTAAACCTCCATGGAGATGTCATCATCAATGAAATAGTATAAAAGTAGTAAGAAATTTTTACTATTTTTATACTATTTCACTGAATGTCATTTGTATAGATGTTGAAATTCTTGTCGTTTTACCATTTTTATGCAGTGTTGGTTAAAATCAATTATTCACATTTTTTTGCCTACTAAAAGTCTCTTAATTGAAGTGTGTTTCCTCTAAAGGAAAAATAATGGTTTGATATTTCTAGTGCAGTTACTTTTATGTGTGTGTGCGTGTGTGTGTGTGTGTGTGTGTTCAGTATGACAACACGGAGGATTTGTTTGAGGTTCCCAAGCTAGGGAAGCATTACTCTCGTCGCTGGGCACTGGATGATCTGAGTGAAGAGCAGAAGGAATCCCAGCGTCTTGGTTCCATGGCCGACCCTCTTGCCATGTGGGACAAGGTTGCGGAGAAGAATGAGAAAGATGGCTTTGGTAACTTTAATCTAGCTTTAATGTATTAATATTCTGATGCAAACAACTTGTCCTTCTTTTATTAGATTCTTTACTGAAAACAGCAGAATCATCTCAGCAGCAGCAAGTGGAGCCTCAGTATGGTCCTCTCACTGAAAGACTGATTGGGGTGAGTTTATGACCCGTACATGCGAGGCTTATATGTAGTACTCATCCTGCCATTCATTAAATTAATTATTTTAATGTTAAACCTGATGTTTTCAACAACTGAAGTCTATCTTAGATCTGCCTTTTTGTTGCTTTGTTTAATTTTGTTTAATTTTTAACCCCCTCTTTCCCCAGATATGCTAATTTAGGTTATGCTAGCAGTGTAGATGAGAGGTAGTGAGTGTCACTTTGTAATAACACCATATAATATAGATGATTTCACTGATGACCAGCAACCAGTGAGTGTAGGTTGCATTATATACCAGTTTGCTATTATAACTTATAGTCCACTAGAATAGCTAGCTAGTGAGGGAGCGAGTATGGCTATAGCTAGCAGTTCCTTCATCTGCAGCTATTATTTTTGTTGTGATGAGTAACAAGCAGCAGCACTGAGGGCCAATGCTTGCAGATGACTTAATCTAAGCACTAGATTCTTCTCTTGTCCTTCCAGGCATTTATAGAAGACCCGGTCACTGGCAGTCATAACTTAGGGTCGTCTAAATCTCGTGGTTCTAAACTCAACCTCCCCACGGACTCTGCAGAAATGGAGTCGTTTGAGATGAGACTCAAGAAGGAGCTGTTAGATCTGGGACTGCTAGATCCAGAGGTGAGTTGTTCTTACGTTTTATTTCACATTTGAGTTTCAGTTTGTTTATTTACAAGAGTGAGGAAGAGGAGGAGGAGGAAGACGAGATCCTGGCCGAGTTACAGAGGAAGCAATCAGAACTGGCTACACTGGTGAGCAGACCAGTCAGTTTGGAGTATGGTTCCAGAATGAAAGTTTATTTTATTTTGAGTACAGATGGAGTACAATCGCAAGCAACATGAAGTTCTACTTGGACTCGCCAAGAAAGAAATAGAGAAACAGAAGTTGCAAGCAACTGTTGACGAGGTGTGTGTGTGTGTGTGTGCAAGTGCTTTTGCTGCCTTTGATGTGTATTTTATATGTAAGGTTGATGAGGAACTGAATGAATGGCTCAAAAAGAACAACACAATGAAACAGAAGAAGAAGCAATTGGGCAGAAAGGAGAAGGAGAGTATTTGGAAGGCGATAGAAGCTCGAGATAGTTTGATTAAAAAACTAGACAGGCACAGTTAGACTCCTTCATCTCAGAGATGGTAACTTTAATTCATTATTTCTCTCCACCATTATTATACTTATCTTTGTTTCATCAACCAAATTTATTTTTTCACATATTTTCATTAAACTATAATTGGATGCTATATTCTGAATTATAAGAAGTGTTTGTGCATGGAAAAAAAATAACAGGAAAAAAATGTATCAACACTTAATGTGATTTGGTAAAGGGTTTATTGAGTCGGCTCGTAAATACAATACGTGAAGCCCCCAGCGCTGAGGAGACGAAGTTGCGGGGGAGACATGAAATTCTTGGGACTACTGGTACTGATCCTCAGAGCCTGCTATGCTCTAAATCCCTCACCGACTGGTGAGCATACGTGGAACTTTTAATTAAGTAGGAACGACCTTGTGTTCCCTCCACCATAATTTTGAGAGTAGCAACCTCTCGTTTTGGTGATAGGCAATGTTACATAGTGTGCTTTAGAGTAGTAGCACGCCATTAACAATTATCTATCTGATTAGGCTTTCTCTTGACCCCATGGCCTACCAAATTTCCAGAAGTCATTTTTGAAGTATTTTCCGATCAGTAAGCGTTTTGTTATTTTATTTTTCTGTTAAATAATTATTATACTTTTTATAGTCTTTGCCCAGACTGTAAGGCCACTTGGCCCATTGTGCATGGAGTAAGTTAGAAACTGGCTCAGGCTGCCGAGTTTTAAAATTCCATTACTTGCAGTTAGCCAAAGAAGTGGAGAGTGTAGGTGTGACCATACTACACATCTTCCCTCTCCCGTGAGTTCTTGTGTAGCTGACAGACTTGTACTGTTACTCGAACACAATGGCCATGATTTCTCTTAGCTACCACCACAACGCCTACTTTGCTCAAATAGTTGGTGAAGTGGTCCGCAGGGAACAGCCAGAAACATTTGTGGACTACATTGAGCTCATATTCGATCATCAAGAGAGTAAGTACAAATAATTACAGAACAAATTACTTTTTAATAATGTTCTAGCCATAGTTAATAGCTACTTCACTCCAGGTTACGGTAGTTGTGGTAAGCCATATTTTCATTCTTCTATAATATTCCTGTTATCACAATCTACAGGCTTTCTGACTGGTGCAGTGAATATGACTGAGTTTGAGGTTAAAAGTTCGATGGCTAGTCTGGTATCAACAAATCTGAATATAGACAAGAACGTGTAAGTTGTAAATCAAGTTTATGCACCTCCAAGCTAACTCTTGCACTAGTCATTGCAATCTCTCCCTTTTTGCATGCTTCTGATATTTTCTTTCCACTCACAATAGTTTCATACATACATACGTACATGTATATGAAATACTTATTGCACAAGTCAGCGTACAATATGAGGAGATACTTCAAGAGCATGCGTAAGTATTTTCACGAGCCGAAGACAAGTGAAAATACAAGTGTGAGAGTGAAATGTCATCCCTATACTGTAAGATGAGTGTAATACAGCGTTTATTGTATATTGGATCTTTTTCCAAAGCAGTAAAACGGTTGTGCTTCAAAGCCTCATCATAGTCAGCCATACATATAAAAATACAGTTATCCAGAACTACACACAGACACATTGGAGCTTTCAATATGCAACGTTCAATCTTATAATAATATGGAAGAATATATAGAATGCTGGCGTGATGCGGAAATACTTGAGGAAAATATCCAACATACAAATATATACGTAATATCACTTCGTCATATTTTCCCTCATACATGTATATACTAATGATGGTTCCCGTTGTGTTTGTTCATGTTGTGTGTCATTTATCTGGCAGGATCCTGTCTGGGTTCACTGATGAAGAAATCAAGAAGAAGGCTAATTATGACAGGCTGTATGCTGCATCACGAGGTATCTCAGGAACTCCATCTTATTTGTGGAATGGCCTTCCAGGAAAAGCGGAACAAAATGCTGTCTGGAGCAACCTGGTCCAGAAGCTCCAAAACTTCACACACAGTTAACTGGTGATTTCTGTTTGTTTGTTTGTTGTTGTTGTTTTTTTTCAATGGTTAAGAACAAAGTTTGAGATTAAGAACTATAAGAATAAAGAACTGCAAATTGTCAAGTTTCTCCAATACGTATATTTGACATTTGAGTGGCAATTGCATTGTATAGTATAAGAGCTAATGTATATCTGCTGGGGATCCAATTAGTAGTAATCAAAAGGACATTTACATTCTCAAAAGAAACCTAGGACACAAAAATACAATTCCATGTAATAGATTATTAAGACCCTGTGCTACTGAGATGCCATCCTCACTGCTAACAGAAAGCCACTGAAGAAGGAAGTTTTTCTGGCTTTGCCTCACTCGTCTCAGCTCTGATGTGATGACCCAACTCTTTTACACATGTCTACAGGCTGATTGTACCAGGTCTTGATGGCTACTGGAAAGAAAATCTGACCAGGGAAAGCCCTTGGTACATATCACATTTCTTTCCATTATTGCTGCCTCTGTGGCAGCTTTCCCTGAAGCGAGGGTGCCAAGAAGAGCTCTATATGAGGATGCAAGAGAGCCAAGGCAGGTGGCATCCTACATCAGCAAACCCCAGACTTCATGATTCCAGCAGATTCCTTAGCTTCTGATTAAAGTAAAACTACACCTTCAATGTCTGGGTGTGTGCAGTTGCAAGGCTGGGCTGACCAATAGCTGATGGTTGCTCCAATGTTTGTTTAATGAGGACTGGGAGAGAAATAAACAAGTGACCATAACCACTTGAGTAGCTCCCCACCAAAACGATGTCTCCAGGAAGCACCAGATATGATGCAGGTTGTCATACATGGCAATGTCAACAAACTACCCAACTCTGAGATTATATATATATCGGGGGCAGATCCAGCACTAGTGACAGGGAGGGGCCCAAATAGCTATATTTGGGTCGACATTTATGAAACTTAAATGATTGATTGTACATGATTTGAATATTAGAGCATGTTAGCACAGTTGTCCTGTGAAATGTAGCACCCTTGTTGGTACATTTGTCCTTATAATTTTTCAAAAAACTTGATTAGGAAGGGGCGTGGCTTTAGCGGTGTGCAGACAGTATCTTTATACCATTGCACAGAAATAGTTACTGCTACAATCCATCCTTTCCTGATGTTTGCCCATTAAGATATTCCCGATACAATTTATCATACCATCAGATCAAATATAAAAACAAAAAACAAAACAAAAAAACAAAACAAAACAAAAATTCAAACAAAAAACAACAACAATCATCAATGTTGATACAAGTTTCCATCATCAGTCTAGAGGTAGGGGATGAACAGGGACTGGGATGTTAGCGCTGATGAAGGTAGACGTAGATCTCTTTCTTGGGCTCAGTGACCAGTCCATACATTGGCTCCACCTCCTGGTCCTCCACGGGAACAAACTTGTACCTGTAGCAACACATACAAAGATTGGATACAGTGTCATAACCCAAGTGCAGCTATGTCTTCTTCCCCTTCTTGTTTAAAGACTACGAGTGCGTACAGTACTCAGAAAGTTTTGTTCAAACAAAATTACAAGATCGTGACCCAAAATGCAGCGATAACTCAACAAACCTTTGAATGAGCAGAGCAATGAAGGTAGACACTTCAAAGTATGAGAAGAGGTAGCCTGGACACTTGCGCTTGCTGTGAATACCAAATGGACAGAATTCATTACCTCGCTTGCCATGAGCATCGGTAGAGGAAAACCTGTCAGGATTCCACCTACAGAACAGAAATAATACCCACCATAACATCATGTGCCCCACAGAACAGAGCCTGCCTGCTGTGAAGTGACTGTATACTTACTCATCTACATCATTCCACTGAGTTGTGTTCTTCAAAGCCACGCCCAGTGCTGTGATGATGGGCACACCCGCAGGCACTTTGTATCCGCACACTTCTATGTCCTTGTCAGCGTATCGGGCAGCCCAGGGAGCAAGTGTGCTCAGACGCAATGTCTCATCCTCCACCTGTCTCATAAAACTAGAGAATAATATAACAATACATGAAACTAGTCAAACATTATATTGTACACCAACAGCATGAACAAAAACACATTTTTTATCGATAGGATTAATTAAATTAAAATAAGAATAACAACAATAGCAACTACAATAATAATAGTAAAAATAAAGAAAAAAGAAAAAAAGAAAAGAAAAAGTGTGGGCATGCATGTGTTGAAAAGTTTTACATGTTGGTTGGTTGGTAGAGGGAAAATAAATATATAAATAAATACAATGAAAGGGATATCAAACCTCATTACTGCTAAATTATAACACCTGGAAGTCATTTAAATAAAAATAAAATAAAAAAGAAAGAAAGATTTGTTTACGTGTTTGAACTGTAAGAATAATCTTTCAATTTTTCGCCACAGTCTCCTCCCACTTCCTGCTGTACTTCCTCCAGCAGTCTTTGCTGAGAATCCTGGTGATTGGCCAGGTACCAGATCATCCAGGTCATGAGGTAGCCTGACGTGTGAAACCCGCCCACCAGGAACGACACAACATCAGATGTGATCTGCAAAGCAATATAAGTGGTAAGTACAGACAGCGTTCTGTGAGTTTTATGATGATTGCCACTAAGTCAGTGTAATGGCTGAGGGAAATATATAGTACTTATTACATGAGTCAGAGTTTGATATGGCGAAATGTTTCATGAGCAGGCTAATTTATTTTCACTCCCCTGGTGAAAATAAAGCCTGAGAGTGAAACATCTTGCCATATCACTTTGGAGTGTAATAATTTATACCATGCTAGACATCTTCACTGAAGTAGTTTGTATTGGGGTTGGTAACTCTTGGTGTAAAGTTGGCTGTAAAACTTAACTCTCAAGGGGCACCCCACACCCCCAACTGATATTTTAGCAGCTGTTTTAACCTGGTTGGGTAGGCTTCACTAGAAGAAGGCTGCTGTAAAAAAAAAAAACCCCACAAAACTGATTGTGAAGATATGTAGCATGGAATATATATATAAATTTATTCCACGCTAGATATCTTCACAATGGTATTTTTAGGTATGTGACCCCAGTGTTATCTCATGGCTGTATTTTACAGCTACCTTTATTCTAGTGGAGCCTACCTCTAGCCAGGTTAGAGCAGCTGCTATAATATCAGCTGATGTTGTGGAGCCCCTAGTGAGTTTTGGCTAACTTTACACCGTGAGTTACCAAAAAACTACTTCAGTGAAGATATCTAGTGTGGAATAAACCACTTATTACACTTGTCAGAGTGATATGGCTAGATATTTCACTCTCAGGCTCTATTTACAGCCAGGTGTTAATATAGATTGGCAATGAAAGAAACCAATGTATTGCTTGTAGTAGCTAATAAAGCCAAACCTCATTTATCTGGTTGATAAAGTTGCAAGCACCAGGGTAAACCAGGTGGGTTTTACGGAATATTTAAAGGAAATGTCAGTATTATTGCAGCTCTCCTTGCATGGAAAGTTGGGTTTCACTGTTGATAGTGCCATGATAAATAGGAGCATAATAAATCTCGGAAAAGGTGGAAAACTGACAAGTGGAAAGAATGAGCAATTTCTAGCAAAATTGTTAACCTTCTAAAGTCTGCAGTTGATAATAAATTTGAAGATACAAACATTTTTTAGGTTAGGCCCATCTTGGTCCCACACTTCCCAGATCAACAAGGTTTGACTGCACATACCAAGGTCAAACCCAGTGACCTCAGTCCGTAAATTCCTAATTCAACTTTTGGTCACAACCCTAAACCTGATAGAACCCTTTACCCAACTCAAGTACATACAGTATCTTCTGACGAGTAGTTCCTGAGCATAGAGTCAATGAAGTGAGGGATATCTTTATCTCCATCTCCTTCTTTGCAGCTCCGAATTATCTTGTGAACAATATCCATTATTTGTCTGTGACTGGCCTCAAACTTCTTCTCTCTCTCAGAGCCTTCTTCTGGATCGCCATGTGTAATACGAACCTGTAAGAAGAAGAAACAAGTTCATGATGATGCAGCAACAAAAGAAAGATGAAACACCAAAGGTGTAAAACCCTCAGCGCTACTGCACTGCACACAAGCTAGCTATAACAAAATCATTCCTCGGACCAAACAAATAAAAGTATTTGGCTATTCCTAATCAGGTAATAAAAGCGGTAGATGTAAATGCTGTCTTCACAAAAGAAGAAGCTAAACATGCAGGAAACACTCACTGGTATATAGTTTCAACGTGAAACTCCCAATTCCAGCACTTGGTTAACTTTTAAACATAAAGCAAAAACACAGTGAGCAACAGTAAGAAAATATTTGCTCATGTGATTTTAACATGATGATAGGGGGCGTTACCCACAAAAGCTAGTACCTACGCTGAGCCGACAGCTTCGCATAAATCAGGCCAAAATAAAAAGTAGTACAATAAAAAGTCTTAAAATCAATGTTTTGAGTAAGTTCATACCTAAAGTAATGGTTGTCTGTAATCTCCAAAATCAGAGCATGACAGACAGACAAGATGACTGACTATTACAACTCTCTCGCGCATGCATGCTGAGGGTTAACAATAACAAAAGAATAAATACAGGTTTTGTACATTTCTGTGCATATGACTGTAACATGTGAGAATGCCATAGTTGACACTTTCCACAAAAAGCTTAAAAAACTTTAAAAAATTTATTTTTATTTTATTAGCCTAAACACACAATAGTTGATGTTTAATAGTTCTGGAAGAACAATAAATAAATAAATAAATAAACAAATAAATAAATTATAAGAAATCAAGACACTATTTGTTGACTTTACTACTTGAATTGAGACCTACTTCTAAACCTCACATAAGATAACTATGGACAGTCACACTGACTAAACGAGTGCTTAAAAGTCACTAAAGTCAAATACACCTTCACTGACGACTTCAAATTACCTCCATTTCCCTCCAGCAGTCGTGATAGCACGAAGACAGTTTCTTGACCTCCTGGTCATCATCAAAGACATCTCCCAGACATGTACGTGCTATGCCTTTGATAGTCATATGGAACACAATATCACTCAATGGTACCCGGTCAGTCTCAGAATACTGAGACCACGAGGATTCTGCTTCCTGGCAACAGAGACAAAATAGTAAGGAATACCAACCTGACTCTAGGCAGGTAAAAGGAAGAGTAAGGGATACTGCATGTTGCTAGGCAGGTAAAGGATCGTTAAATTTAATTGGTGATGAAAAGCTATACTCTAGGTATCGGTATGTATTGTTGGGTTTAGTTCACAATACCAGTCTTGCCCAAAGCACTGTCTTGTGTATCAATATGTGTGCCTATGTTTCTAGAAGTACCATTACAATCATCTACCTTTGCAAATCAGACCAAGTATGAGTCTTTGATGGCGGTGATATTTACCAAGTATGTATCAACACTCGCTCTAAAAACACTAATGGAGAGCTTGAGACCAAATCAACGTTTTCTTTCTCACTGTCCCTCTAAAATTCTGGCACACACTATATATGCAGATAACACTTTACGTTACCTTGGCTATGGTGACAAACTGAGGGAAGTAAGACTGCAGATCTTGGCCCTTCAGTGTCTGGTACAGACACTTCTGTCTCTTCTCCCAGTCCTCATTGTTGGCATACTGAATGCTACTTGGTCCAATCAGTGGCTCAAACCCCTTGAACAGCAGCACTGCGCACGGAAGAAACCACAATTAACTGAATTAAATAGACGCCACCACATTGGTGACCCTTACCAGGTCGATTGGTTAGGCCGACAAGCTCCTTGAAGCCTTGTGGACTGCACACGCTCACCACTTGAGTGGTTCCCCACCAAAAAGATGTCACCGGGACCTGTCCATTGCCATGGAGATGCATGAGGTACTGATGTAAGCTACCATACTTGGCAAGCTCGCCAAAATCTCCAATTCTGTATAATAATAATTGCTAATATAAGGACTCAAGAGAAAAACACACACAGATACACACTTTTCATTAGCTGGAGGTGTGCTCCATCTAGGAATGGGCTTAGCTGTGGTCTTCTTGCCAGAACTCTGCAGGAGTGATATGCATCATTAACCAAACCATAACTGGAAGTGAAGTAACACGACTTGAACTAAATTAATCAACCAGTCAGTAAATGTGATTATCTTTACATCACATGTCCTCCAGAGCAGTGAAATGAAACAACATATAATTAGTATCACTTAAATCAATTTCTCTGGTTAATTTGAAATTTTTGCTACAATTACTCCATCTCTCTGACATAGAGAGAATATTGTTTTCCCCTTGTGTCCTGCAGTACATGTGTGAGGCAAACAGTGAAAATAAACCATTATCTAACCAGTGGTAAAGGGATAATTGGCGAGCGAGCGAGACACTTACAGGGATAACACAATTGAAAATCGGGGATGTTTGTTTATTTATGTTTGGACGTATGTATGTCATTTTGTACTTTGACCCTCCGTATTTTTGTGTTCTCTCTGCGTTCGACCCCGTCCCAAACTTCACTAAACAGAATCCTCTGGTTTAGCGACCATTACCCGTATCACCTTAGAAATTGAATTGTTTTTGCGGGTGCAGTTAAAATGCAAAAACTTATGGGAGCTCCATTTCTATTCGAGTTAGTGGCGGTGGTAAGTTAATACGCTATTTGTCACAGTTATAAGCCCTACTCAACAGCATTTACTTGAAAATTCATTGTCCACTAGACGAACCACGAAGGTAAGTCTTGCGTAGGTATGTTCAGTTGTGTGAAAGTATTGTGCGTTACAACTACTATTAAGAATATCACAAAGAAAAATTTAAATAACGTGACTTGATTTTGTTACTTCTTTTTCAATTCAAACAGTTGCGGGGAGCGGTTACTATGGCATTGAAACCCCTTTACCGCATATACTTAATTTAAAAACTCGACTTTATTTTGGTAGCTTGAGTGTTAGTTGTTAAAACCAATCATTTAACAATAGTGTAGTTTAAGGCTCGCTCGCCATTTGTGCTCAAGCACACCACTAGTAATAAGAGAAAGTAGGACCCCAGTTGATTACGTTGTGTTGCATGCACATAATTATCTCCCTGGGCAGCAACAGTGTGTCTTCACCAATATCACTGCATGTAGTGAAGAACTTGAGAGATTAAGTGTCTGTCACTTTTTTTTAACAGTAGGAAATATAAACAAATACCAATAGCTATGTCAATATATAAAAATACCTCTGAGGAATCTTTCATGGCAAAGAAGAGAAGAAGCAGCATCCCAATAATAGCTGTGGCTGCAAAAAGAACGAAATCAAGCATAGCACCTGGAATAGTAGGACTAGCTAAAAAAAGCAAAATGAATGAAGGTATAACGTGAGCTTTGACCTGGAGCATACAAACTCCGCCTACCCATAAGTTCGCGAAAGCATGTTCAACGCATGTGGGCGACTACAGGATTGCACTACCGCAAGGTCGATTTTGGACATTTTGAGTAGGGAAGGGTTGGAAAAGAATCCTCGACGATGGTGAGTTTACAGTAGTTTAGTAGGTCTCAGAATATTTTAAAATAGGAGCTCAAAGGTTTATTTTTGAACTGAATAAAATAAATATGAAAGCGGGGGTATCTGTTGGGTATATATTTTCTGCCAGTGGTCGTCGGTATTGCAGCACGAAATGTCTGACCTTGTTGGGTAGGGAAGGGTAAACGTGATTATAAAACGGAAAGTTTCCATTATGGCCAAGCTTTATTGTTTCTTTGTTGTGTCTTTGTTGTGATTTAGGTGAATTTTACTATAGAACAGGTAAGATAGTGACATGAGGTCAGTTGCCATGGAGCCATGTGGTAACTTCTTTGGGGTATATTTAGGTCCGTGCTATCATGGACAAGCGGGCAAACATCCGCAACATGTCCGTCATAGCTCATGTGGACCACGGCAAGTCTACTCTGACTGATTCCCTGGTCAGCAAGGCTGGTATCATCGCTGGTAGCAGAGCCGGAGAGACCAGGTTTACAGATACCAGGAAGGACGAGCAGGAGAGATGCATCACCATCAAGTCGACGTGAGTTGGTTGTTGGACTACAACATTTCTAAGTGTTTAATTATCACGTATTAACACTTTGATTTATCACTGTGGGTGTGTCTAGTGCCATCTCTATGTACTACGAGTTACAGGAAAAGGATATGCAGTTTATTTCTCAGGAAAAAGATGGCAATGGTTTCCTCATCAACCTCATTGATTCTCCAGGCCACGTTGATTTCTCCAGTGAGGTGACGGCTGCGTTACGTGTGACAGACGGAGCTCTTGTTGTGGTGGACTGTGTTAGTGGTGAGTGACATGGTGGGGGTTGGTTGGTGTTGGAGAGAGGGGTGGGAGTTGGTTGGTGTTGGAGAGAGGGGTGGGAGTTGGTTGGTGTTGGAGAGAGGGGTGGGAGTTGGTAAGAGATCACAAGGAAGTCTGTGGTATTGGTAGCTGTAGGAGTGTAGCCATCTTGGTGGCTGTGGGTTGGCTCATTTGATTGGTGAGAATCTGAGAGAGGCCCTTGCAGTTCAGTTTAGTTGTGGGATGCCAATTTTTAAAAATTTATTTTGTTTTATTTGCATTAGTTTGGCTTTCTTGCATTAGTCTGGCTTTCTTGCATTAGTCTAAATGGAATTGTTTCTTATTGTTAGCAATGTAGTTCACTCAGAGTAGTGGTGCAGTGTGTTGAGTTTGCCTCTGATTAATATTTGGTTGTTGTGGTGCTAGGTGTGTGTGTACAGACTGAGACTGTGCTGAGGCAAGCTATTGCCGAGCGCATCAAGCCCGTTGCTTTTCTGAACAAGATGGACCGCGCTCTGTTGGAGTTGCAGCTGGAACAGGAAGATCTTTACCAGACCTTCCAGAGAATCGTGGAGAGTTTGAACGTCATTGTTGCCACCTACACTGACGAGGATGGCCCCATGGGAAACATTATGGTGAGGAAGACCCGTTGGTATATGTTCACTATGCTACATATTTATGTGATCTTGTATTGCTGAGAGCTTTCTTATTTTAATCAAATGTGTTAGGTGGACCCTACCAAAGGTACAGTTGGGTTTGGCTCTGGTCTCCATGGCTGGGCCTTCACACTGAAGCAGTTTGGCGAGATGTACGCCGCCAAGATGAAGGTGGACCTTACCAAGATGATGGGCCGCATGTGGGGAGATAATTTCCACAACGCTAAGGAGAGAAAATGGAACAAGACCGGAGGGGAAGGTTACGTGAGAGGCTTCTGTGCACTTGTATTGGATCCAATCTTCAAGGTCAATTCATAGCTGAGAAAGTATTTTATCAGAGAATAGCTGTTAGTGAAGAATTTGTAATGACTATTTTATTCTTTATTGTAGGTTTTTGATGCTATCATGAATTTCAAAAAGGAGGAGACAAAAAAGCTGATTGAGAAATTGAAGATTAAGCTTGAAGCAGACGACAAGGAGAAGGAAGGCAAGCCTCTCTTGAAGGCTGTGATGAGGAAGTGGCTGCCAGCTGGTGACGCCATGTTGCAGATGATCACCATTCATCTTCCTTCTCCCATCACTGCACAGAAGTATCGTATGGAACTGCTGTATGAAGGTCCACATGATGACCCGTGTGCCCTGGGCATCAAGAATTGTGATCCATCGGTGAGGGAGAGGCAGTAACAACATTGATAATGACTAATTAAACATTCATGAATTGTTCCTTGTTCTTTTCCAGGCTCCTCTCATGATGTATGTCTCCAAAATGGTGCCCACCTCTGACAAGGGACGGTTCTATGCTTTTGGCCGTGTCTTTTCAGGAACTGTTTCCACTGGATTGAAATGCCGTATCATGGGACCGAACTACACTCCTGGAAAGAAAGAGGACCTTTACAGCAAGCCCATTCAGAGGTAAAGAAAGATGTTCACTTGTGCGAGCCAGTTTTTTTATGTCTGAATGTATTTGTATCCAGGACTATTTTGATGATGGGGCGTTATACTGAGCCTATTGAAGACGTACCTTGTGGCAACATCGTAGGACTGGTTGGTGTTGACCAGTTTCTTGTTAAGACTGGCACACTGACCACATACGAGAATGCCCATAACCTCAAGGTGCCAGCTGCATCTTATTGGAGCCTGTGCCAGTCTAACATTGTGTGTTTGTTTGTGTGTGTTTAGACTATGAAGTTCAGTGTATCCCCAGTTGTGCGTGTGGCAGTGGAAGCCAAGAACCCTGGAGATCTTCCCAAGTTGGTGGAGGGATTGAAGCGATTGGCCAAGTCTGACCCTATGGTACAATGCAGCATAGAAGAAAGTGGAGAGCATATTGTTGCTGGTGAGGGTTTTTTTATTTTATTTATTTTTTATAAGTTGAGCTCATAGTAAGTGCATTTAAAAAAAGGGTATTTACACTTTGTAGGAAAAAGGAAATAACAGCAAAAAAAATAATGAATGGTTTGCTTTAACGTTTATTTATCATTTAATGAGATTACAAGGTTGTGTGTTGCATTCATTACACGTCGACTTTCTCTACAGGTGCTGGTGAGCTACATTTGGAGATCTGCTTGAAAGATTTGGAAGAGGACCATGCCTGCATCCCCCTCAAGAAGTCTGACCCTGTGGTTTCTTACAGAGAGTCTGTCTCAGCAGAATCTGATCGCACGTGTCTGTCCAAGTCTCCCAACAAGCACAACAGGCTTTTCCTGAAGGCGTGTCCCATGCCAGATGGTCTCCCTGAGGACATTGACGATGTGAGTTTCATTTCTGAATGAACGACTAATGAGTGGCAATTAAGTTGTAATGACTTGACTTGGTACAGAATGAGATTACTCCAAGACAGGAGCCCAAGGCACGTGCTCGCTATTTGGTGGAGAAGTATGAATATGATGCAAATGAGGCTCGCAAGATCTGGTGCTTTGGACCAGAAGGAACTGGTCCCAACCTGCTCATTGATGTCACCAAGGGAGTACAGTATCTCAATGAAATCAAGGACTCTGTTGTTGCTGGCTTCCAGTGGGCTTCTAAAGAGGTAATGTCCAGATAATTCTATTTATGTTTTCATAATTAATAGTGGGTGTGGTTTCATGCAGGGCCCGATGTGCGAGGAGAATGTGCGAGGTGTGAGATTCAACATCCATGACGTCACGCTGCACACTGATGCCATCCACAGAGGTGGTGGCCAGATCATCCCAACCACCAGGCGTGTGCTGTATGCCTGCATGCTCACTGCCCAACCCCGCATCTTGGAACCGATCTATTTGGTGGAGATTCAGGTGAGTGAAGGATAGGAAAGGATTCTAATATGGCACATGTTGAGTGTTAATCACTCCACGAGCACGTGTGTGGAGGGAGTCACCTGGCTCATGAATAAAGTTTAGTGTGTGAATACTGAATACCGAGCTGTTAGGGAGGCCATGTGACTTGTACTTATGTGATCATTAACATCAGCCTCACAGTAAGAACTTGTCCTGACCAGTAGTAGCCTTTTATGGCGAGTGAATTGATCTTGCCATTGAAGCCAACCAATCATTTGATGTATTCTAAATTCTGTACAGTGTCCAGAGCAAGCTGTTGGTGGCATCTATGGTGTACTAAATCGCCGTAGAGGACATGTGTTTGAAGAAATGCAGGTTCCAGGTAATAGACTCAATTAAGTACATGACAATACATTAAGTACATGACAATACATTGTCTATTGACTTGTTCCTTCATTTCCATGTGCAGGCACACCCATGTTTGTGGTGAAGGCATATTTGCCTGTCAATGAGTCCTTTGGGTTCACGGCCGACTTGAGGTCCAACACTGGTGGCCAGGCGTTCCCCCAGTGCGTGTTCAATCACTGGGCCATCCTCCAGGGAGACCCAACCGATCCAACCACCAAGCCTGGTAATTTAGAAATCAAATTTTGATATTGTCTGTAGAATTATTTCATAATCGAATTAGAGACCATGAACTTAAATAGTTCAAAGGTGTTTTGGTTCCATTTTTAAAAGTGTTCATGTATTTGTGACTTGTTAGGTATTGTCGTGACAGAAACCAGAAAAAGGAAAGGGTTGAAGGAAGGTATCCCTGCTCTGGATAACTACCTGGACAAGCTATGATCCATTCATGCTCTTCTCCATGCCATATCAATTTGTAGGGTCCTAGGGAACATGCTTGGAATTGTAATCTGACTAAATAACTCTTATTTTGTTCCATTTTATTTAATATTTTAATGTCATTATTGAAATATATTGAATTCCTGTTGCTATGGAGCGAATAACAGAGGGATGGAGTTAATAATATATCTTTTTATAAAAATGCATGTTGCTGTGGAGTAGATGATGATGGGCGAGTTAATCACTGAAATGCCAGTCTTGCCTGCACATAGGGCATTGTTGAGAAAGTTGTTGAGCTGCCAGCCATTTCAAGATGCAGTGCATGTGGAAGCTATGTCTGCACTGACCAGTCACTACATACACGAAATGTTGCATTACACAGTTGTTCTATGCAACTGTCCATAACATACATATTCCGCTAGATATCTTCACAATGTTAATTTTAGGTAGCAACTGGCCTACCGCTACCTTCCTCCTGACCAGACCAGGTTAGAACAGCTGTTAAATATCAGCTGGGGGTATGGGGCGCCCTAGAGAATACTGCACACCTAGAGCTAACAGACTCTAGTACTAACTACTTCTGTGAAGATATCTAGCTTAGAATAAACCACTTGTTGCACTTGTCAGAGTGATATGGCTAGACATTTCACTTTCAGGCCTTATTTTCACTTCCCTCTGGCTCAGTGAAAATAAATTAGCCACTCTTGAAATTCATATCATACTCTGACTCATGTAATAAGTATTATTGGTGAGTGAGACAGAGGACAATTTTGGGCTTTCTCCCAGTTTCTTCTCAACTAAAAACAAAGCTTATAATTTATGTCTGGTAAAGGGTTTTCGGTCCATAGTAATTACTCGCAACAACTTTTTGTGACTTGTTAAAAAAAAGGTATTTCTGGCATACTTTCGCATAGTTTTGAGCCTAACCCTAAAATACATAAGACTTGCTTATGGCTGTAGTAAGGTGAGTACGTAATGTATTTGATAGCTAAAATGACAAAAAACTCTCGCCATTCTTTTTTGTTCAGCTGACTGCTTGGACACAAGTTACTGGTAATTCAGACAATCAGAATGGCTTTAAAAATAGATGCTATAGAATATACGACTACATTGGAAATTGAAGTAAGAGAGTAATACTATATTTGTTTACTAAATTAAAGGTTAACTACTATATCATAGTTTTATGTAACATAACTAGGCAGGCTCGCTCGTCATTTTGTGTTCAAGCACACCACTAGTATATATATATATATATATACGCACACTATTGATATGTTAGGTTAAAACTGGTAGTGTGTGGTAAATGGTCATATCCAACATCATGTTCATAGGGTTACACGACATGGAGAAATATGATAATATAAGAACTGTCTTATTATAAGCTTACTTGGAACAAGATGTATTGGGACTTAGAGTGGTGTCGATGTGAGATGTGACACTTATGTACAGTCAAGTGTAAATAATAACATACTAAGATTAGCACAGTGGACAATACTTCTAGATGAGCGAAGCCTTTACTTACCTAATGGGCAGTCATCACCTGGTATATGGCATTCAGGACAGCAACCATCAAATGATTGTCTACATATCCCACAATCTGCATCGTTAGCTTCCCATTTCCAGAAGGCAACAGCAACCCACTTTTTAATCCGTACCTTCATTAGTACAGTGAGTCCCTTTACCAAATGTCTAGCAATAGCAGGTGAAACCCCTTACCAATTTGAACAAGCCAGGCTAGGTGTGATTACGAAAGCGGTCCGACCGACTGACACTGCGAAAATTGCTTTTGTTGCAATTACAAAATATATGGTAGTAGCTTCTCTGTAGCTGCAACTTTGCTAACTTATCCGGCTTGAGTAATGGCTTTGGCTGCCAACTCTGACGAGCCAAGCATTCAACCGTCCCCTATTTCGAGGGGTGCTGAGGAGGGTGGATTGCAGGAGCTCAATTCTCAACTGAAGAGTAACGGTGTCCCATCTAATGGCGTGTAAGTGTCTATTTACAGCATGTTTATCACATTACATACATTGCACATTACCTACTATCAGTGATGAAGATGCTGTAGCTTCTTCATTAAACCTGGGCACTGAGGTTCAAGTGGCAAAGGACATTTTCCAAAGAGACAGCGATGCAGTGGCTGGAGAAGACATGACTGAGCAGCAGCGTGCCTTCAGAGCAAGGACTGGGTAAGCTGAAGAAGGTTTGACAATGGAGTACCTAAATTGGCACAGTTACATCTGTTAGGGGTAATAGTCGTTGGTCTGCACACACTTGATGGGATGGGGGTAGTTCTATCCACTTTTTTTATCTGATGATGCAGTATCTGTCCATTGTATTATCTGTTGGGTTTTTAAATGGCAATTAAAAGTGACCAGTCAGTCAATCACAGTGCACACAACGTCCCAGGTGCTGTACTAATTCTGTGTTTAAAAAAATGGTGTAGTAAAGAATGAAATTAGTAAGTTGGCACTTTACAGACGATTCTAAATGTGTGGACTTCATGGCTAGTGTTAAAGTCAGTGGTATAGAACTGCTTAAGTTTGTCCAACTTCTAGAGGCTCAGTTGTTAAGTAATGACATACTGCACTTGATTTGGACTCTGATATTTTCTTTAAGAGTGAATGGATAAAATTAAAGATCAATGAATTGTATTTTATAGTAAAGACTGTTTGTGTGTGTGTGTGTGTGTGTGTGTGTGTGTGTGTGTGTGTGTGTGTGTGTGTATGAAGTCATAGTATTACTCTATATTGGTATGCTTCCCTTGTAGGTTGCATGAGGTAATTACTTTCAGTGTGGCAGTTCTGTTGTGGCACTAGCATATGCTACAGTTTGCTCTGAGTAGATAGTAAAGGTAGACAACTAAAGAGATCAATATACATATTATAGTGATTGTAGTAGCAATGGTGTGTCTGGTGCCAGTCAACAGATACCGCGTGGCATTCGCATTACCTTGGCACATGTGTGCACAACTTGTTTGACATGAGATTGCCAGGATCATTAAGTGCTAACTCATTAACATTTGCAACTCCATTTCATACTTGCAGTGAGCCCCTGGTGATGATGAGATAACGGGGGAGGCAATAAATAGGCAGCAGTCTTATAACAACAATGAGCAACATAGAGAAAAGAACATCTGGTATACAATATCATTTGAGAGCGCGAAAAATTGGATAAAAAATTAATGTTGTAGTGAAATATACAATAATAGCAAATTTTCTCGTTCTAACAGCCAATATTGTTAATTAAAACTTAACCCGGCGTTTCAACTTCTTGCCGAAGTCCTCTTCAGGGGTCAAATATATATAAAAATATTTATATATAACTGAAAGTTTTGAAAGTTTGCTATCAAAGAAAAGTTTTGAATACTTAGTTTCAGTTAGTGCTAGTAATCAACTGAAGTTAACTTAAACAGAGCTATAGAGAGAGAGAGGTGCTTTAGAGCAGGAAGGGAGTGATTATGTATGGGTTGATTTGGCATCTCTATCAAGTAACAGTTATATGACACACCCACAGTGTCACTTCACTCACTGTAGCTTATATTTACACACACATACTCAGACATTGTCTGCTGTGGGACAGGTGCTCCATTATTATTATTTCACAATTTCTTTCTCAGCCTTCTTTTACTCATTAGATGTATTCTCTCTCTTTCACAGGCTTTTTTTTTTTCCTTTTTTTCCTTCCCCATTAAGCAAGCAAGCGGTCCTGGGTTCGATTCCCAGTGGAAACAAAAGCCTGTGAAAGAGAGAATACATCTAATGATTATTATTATTAGTAGTAGTAGCCAAATAATATTCATTTAAACTTTGACATTTCTAATAATGCTCAAACACGTACTGTCTAGTGAAGTTATACTTTATTATTGCTGTTCTTACCATCATCACCACCACCACCACCATCATCATCATCATCATCATTATTATTATTTCTTATAATCTTTCAAACCTTGTCAAGATTACATTATTATTCCAACTCTGTATTCTAAATTATTTTTGATTTTTTTTATCTGTTGTTGTTGCTGAGCGGGTGTAAGGCGCCCAGGACATAAACGATTAATCAAGTGACAATCGAAGGACCAGCTATCGAACACACTACTCAATTCTAAGGCCTAGCTATCACCTAAGAACTAAGCTATGCACCAGACAGCACTTCTGTCACTACTAAAGCTCAGTCTATCTAGACACAATGCAACTGACTAACTTCGACGATGACTAGAACACTAACTGAACTAAGTAGCAAGACAGAGATCTCTACTAGCGAGGGAGCAGAGATCTTGCACTAGAACTATTACTGTACAAGGACAGCTAGGAGAGAGAGAAGATAACTTTGACTTTCACAACTGTAATAATACTACTAAGAACTACATTACAAGAGTATATGAAGGGAGTGACTAGAACCAAAGTAAACAGTGGGTTTGTATGAGGTAAGTTGAGAATGGAATATGTACATACATGGGAAAGAACAAGATGGTGAATGTCTAAGTGTATAATTGAATGATGCTTGGGAGCTTGTTGGAGTCTCTATAGGTGATAATGGATGAGGGTTTGTGTAATGCAGAAGTCATAGGTGGGAGGGGCTCATTAACTTGTTGGCTGTGGCTGTGTGAAGGTCTAGGACCTGAACATACTGGGCGGGGCGAGGAATGGCTTGATTAGGAGGAGTCGATAGATTCAGCAGATACTAACAAAACAAGCCGATTGATTGCTCGGTTGTATTCTTTTCCATTACATATGATGTCAGCAGTCCTGATAAGATTATCTGAAGCCGGGTACAGTTTCACTATTCTTCCTAACGGCCATGTTCGCTGAACGAGAGTGTCATCTTTCACCACCACAATGTCATCAACACAAAAATTCCTACTTGGAGTCTGCCATTTGTTCCTGGCTTGCATCGATTGTAAGTAACGTGTCCTCCACTGAACCCACAAGTCAGCATTTATTCGCTCAACTAAATTCCATTGCTTGAAAAGGGCTTGTCGAAGATGTGGTGTCGGCACTGGAGGGTGGGGCTATCAATGGTCTGCCTATAAGGAAATGCCCTGCTGTAAGTGAGGTTGGACCGTTTGCATCCGTAGCATCCAGAGCCAGTAGTGGGCGGCTGTTTAGAATTGCTTCAGCCTGAGTCAGCACAGTATTGAGTTCTTCAAATGTTAGAAGATGAGGTGCCAGGTTCTTGCGAAGAAGAGCCTTCATTGCCTTCACTCCTGCTTCCCAGAGTCCACCAAAGTGTGGAGCCCGGGAAGGGATGAAATGCCAGTGGAGTGAGTGAGATGTGGCCAGATGGGAGACAGCTTCTTGTGTTGCTTTGGCTTTCAACAGAGACTGGATTTCATCTAATTCATTCTTTGCACCGATAAAGTTTGATCCATGATCTGTGAAGACATGAGATGGAGTGCCACGTCTATTACAGAATCTCTGAAATGCTGCTAAGAATGCCTCAGTACTTAAATCTGAGCAGATTTCCAAATGAATAGCTCGAGTGGACATACATATGAACAGACAAGTGTAGACTTTGACTCTAGTAGGTTTTCGTGGATTGCCTCTTTGTATTATGTATGGCCCAGCGAAATCTATTCCAATTCTTTCAAACGGTGGGGAGGGTCGAGTTCTATGAGTTGGCAGCATTCCCATTTGCTGGTGGGCAACACGAAGATAAGACTTCTGACACACAACACATGTACGACTGAGAGACTTCAAAAAGGATTTAACGTTGGGAATATAGTAATCTTCAGCTAATGTTGCTAGGAGCGTAGATGCTCCGGGATGATTCTTCTCAACATGAAGTGAATGAACAAATAACTTGGTGAGAGAGGAACGTAAACTCAGTATTGTGTAGAGTCGAGGTTGCAGGGGAGCCAGATCATCACGAACTCTGCTTCTTATGGTGAGAAGTCCATCCTGAGACAAATACAGGTCAAATTTGAAGAGAGGACAAGACTTAGGAATTTGCTTTCCTTTCTTGATGAGCTCAAGTGTATCCATATAAACTTCTTCTTGAGAGAAGCGCAACAAGGTACGCTTGGCATTGTGGACTTCCTTGGACGTGAGCACTGGTGATTGCTGTCGCTTCTGTGAATGGGAACAATTGTACATGAAACGCTTGCACCAGGCTACTACTCTCACTAACTGGGAAAAGGAGGAATACTTTTCAAACAAACTACTATCTTTCATCACTGAAATTCTTAGGATGGGTGTTGGTTTCAACTCTGGATCATCAACGGGCGTTTGTGTAGAGAGAACTGGCCATTGTGATAGTGCCTGCACTAGCCAAGAAGGTCCGTGCCACCAGAGTTTAGAGTTCACTAGCGCTTCAGGATCTGCTCCTCTGCTTGCGATGTCAGCAGGATTGTCAGAAGTTGGTACATGTCGCCACTGAGATGCTGGAACTATATCCTGGATCTGTGTCACTCGATAGGCTACATAAGGCTTTAGTGAGCTCGGAGACTTGCTGATCCATGACAGAACAATTGATGAGTCAGTCCAGCTATCGAACACACTACTCAATTCTAAGGCCTAGCTATCACCTAAGAACTAAGCTATGCACCAGACAGCACTTCTGTCACTACTAAAGCTCAGTCTATCTAGACACAATGTGACTGACTAACTACTACAATGACTAGAACACTAACTGAACTAAGTAGCAAGACAGAGATCTCTACTAGCGAGGGAGCAGAGATCTTGCACTAGAACTATTACTGCACAAGGACAGCTAGGAGAGAGAGAATAACTTTGACTTTCACAACTGTAATAATACTACTAAGAACTACATTACAAGAGTATATAGGGAGTGACTAGAACCAAAGTAAACAGTGGGTTTGTATGAGGTAAGTTGAGAATGGAATATGTACAGGGAAAGAACAAGATGGTGAATGTCTAAGTGTATAATTGAATGATGCTTGGGAGCTTGTTGGAGTTTCTATAGGTGATAATGGATGAGGGTTTGTGTAATGCAGAAGTCATAGGTGGGAGGGGCTCATTAACTTGTTGGCTGTGGCTGTGTGAAGGTCTAGGACCTGAACAGTTGCTAATAATCCATCTCCATTTCTGAGAAGCTATCACGGAATCTTAAGAATACTTTTGCTGATGCGGACCGATTTAAAAATAGCTAGCCTTATGTAAACTACTGGGGAGAAGCTCCTTTTGTAAAGTTTCTCATGATGCTAATAAAGAAAGCATGACTCAGGGAGCTAGCTGTTCATTGTGTAAACAAGCTGAAGAGTCTTCAACTTTAAACAAATGTGAAGTTTTTAAAAGCTTTAAGTGTGTTTACTCTATCCCTTCTAGGCAACGAGTTCTTCGTCACTTACCAACATGGCTAACTAGTTTGTGGCTTATTCAGGTGGGGCAAACTTTGATACTAGTATTTTAACAACACAACTTTCCTTCTCTTTTTCCTCTCATTTTTACCTTGCAAGTTAGTGAGTTATTCCACTTTCTTTAAACATTTCAATACGTAGTTGGTTACTCCGACTTGATAAAGACAGTTTCTATTTAGCGACAGTAAGCAGCTCCAATGGATATCACTCACTTCTTCTCTTACCAGTTTGGATGAAAGAAGAGGTGCACAGAACGAAGCTTAATTGTATGGAGCTTGCATATTAGAAGGCGTTCACCTTTATTAATGCTGTAATCTATGCAATGATTATAGGGCAGGAACCACCATTGTGAAGGTCTCACGAGAATTATCTTAAAGCTGTAAACAATTTAGGTGAGGCAGAGGACTCGACTGTGTGTTACACTCTCTACAGACCAATATAGTGCCACAGCAGTTGATTCCAAGTGGTGCTTTTTTTTTTCTCTTGGGCATTAGTCTTAATAAAGCATGGATAAAGAAGAATTAATACAAAGTTGAGCATGGGAAGTGTTTTTAGAAAGGATTAGCATGTACTTCATTTTATTTCTGACATTTTGGTTTATAGCATGAACAATATACAGGAGGAATGCGCCTGTATGAGATGGATCAAGCTTAGTGCACAGTGTCACATAGGACTTGTCCTACTGTGTGCTTTAGTTAGAAATGATCACAGTGAGTGGCGGATCGGCAGAGGCTGAATCTCATTAGGTGGACGTCGTGTTGTTGACTGTTTGCTGCAGTCCGTCAGGTTCACTTGTGGTGGCAACATGTGTTATGCTAGTGTGTGGGTTTTGAAATAATCTCAGTCTTGGTTGTAGCATGTGTGTGACACGATGTATTGATGTAGTCCATTAAATTCCTTTCACTCATGAAGGCATAATGAATCTCATGTTTTTATTCCAGAAATTGTCTGGTCTTATATCTTGATTCCAATTTCAAGAGTGGTCTAGTCTCATTTATTGATTCCAATTTCTAGAGTCCTCTGATCTCTTATCCTGATTCCATTGTGTTTATTCAAGAGTTGTATGATCATATCTATTGAATCCCATTTTTGTTTTTCATTCATTTAGGAGTTGTTGGGTCTCATATCTTGAATTCCACTTTTCATCCCAAGAGCTCTCTAGTCTCATATCTTGAATCCCATATTTTTAAGCGCACATGTGCGAGAGGGTTATAGTAGTCGTCCTGTCTGTTTGTCTTTCTGTTACTGACAATTAACGGTTGATTTAGGTATGAACTTACTCAGAATGATGATTTAAGACCTTATATTGTGCTACTTTTTAAAATTTAGGGGTGATTTTGAGGGCTTCGTGTAGGTACTAGCTTTTGTGGGTAACGCCCCCTATCATCACGTCGTAATCACGTGAGCAAATAGTTCTTGCTGCCCGTGGTAGTTTTGCTGTATGCTGGGAAGTTAGCCGAGTGCTGGAAGTGGACGTTCATGTTGAAAATATATACCGGTGAATATCCCCGGCCTGTTTAACTTATTCTCTTATGAAGACAGCGTTTACATCTACTGTTACTGGTGAATATCCCCGGCCTGTTTAACTTATTCTCTTATGAAGACAGCGTTTACATCTACTGTTACTGGTGAATATCCCTGGCCTGTTTAACTTATTCTCTTATGAAGACAGCGTTTACATCTACTGTTACTGGTGAATATCCCTGGCCTGTTTAACTTATTCTCTTATGAAGACAGCGTTTACATCTACTGTTTCATTGCTCGAGCTAGATTGATACTTGATTAGAATAGAATAGCCAATAAATTATTATTATGTCTCTGTCCATGTACCATTTTCATTGCTTGAGCTCTATTGATGCCTGATTAAAATAGCTAATGGATTGCTTGTTCTTTTGGTCTGAGATTATGTTGTTATTAGCTAGCCAGTGCATAATAGCGCTGAGGGGTCGCACCTTTGGTGCTTCATTATTCCAGCAGTTGTCTGGTCTGTTTCTTGTGTGTAAGCATACACTCAAGGAATAGTTGCCAGTCGTTGATATCACATGTACATGTGTAGAACTCGTGGCCCTAAGGAGGCACATTGGTGGACAGATTCACAGGCCAAGTCCGTGTCCATTCGGTACGGGGACACTGGAGCATCCAAGGAGCCTGCAGAGACTATCATGTCCGTGTTCCAGGATATAGTTTGTCGCTATGGTGATGATATCGCCTTGGCTGTCAAGCGGAGTGGGAAGTGGGACAAGTGGACGTATCGGATGTACTGGGAGGAGTCTTGGAAGGTGGCCAGGGCTTTCATCCATGTAGGTTTATGGTGGTGGGAAGTGGAGGAGGAAGGGAGGGAGGGGAGAGGGAGGTGAACATAATTGTGTGAGTAAAAAGGGAAAAAAAAAAAGAAGAAAGAGAGGATGTGGTAGGAGGGATGTGAGGAAGGAAGCTAGAAAGTTTTGCCATTTGTATGTACTTGTGAGTTGGTAAATTTGTAAAGAGATAATCAATGTTTAATATACGGTGTGCAGGGTTTCATTTAGGGGGGGGCGAAAGGGGGCATTTGCCCCCCCTTGGGTTCTAAATGCCCCCCCTTGGATTCTAAGTGCCCCCCACCCTTTTGAAAGAACCGATATTTATTAAGAGAAAAATGTAAACCAAATTAATAATAAACAATATTCACACAGCAATTCGTCTAGGTTTTTTGTTCCATACTGTAATGATGTCATTTAATTGTGTAGATGAGAGCGTCTCGGGTGTCTCCATGGCTATTTTCATCAAATAGGATAATTGTGATTGCCCAATTCGATTTCGAATTCGTGTTTTAATTAGTTTCATTTTGGAGAAGCTCCTTTCCACTGAAGCATTGCTGACAGGGATAGATAG
>WLWD01001922.1_pt1:0-37500 | contig 89479 bp, 56 predicted proteins | sample 6712731 | NCBI WGS metagenome assembly WLWD01 (sample SAMN12718690, study PRJNA576275) | sponge metagenome | isolation source: marine sponge | host: Mycale hentscheli | place: New Zealand: South Island, Marlborough, Capsize Point | collected 2014-11-01
TGATAATAATAATAATAATAATAATGATAATAATAATAATAATGATAATAATAATAATAATAATAATAATAATAGTAATAATAGCAACAACAACAACAATAATAAATAGATTTGAATTTTGACCTTCATAATCATAATAATAATCATCATAATCATAATAATAATAATAATGATTATAATAATAATATTAACAACAACAACAACAACAATAATAAATAGATTTGAATTTTGACCTTGGTGGGAGCCAATAGCTCTCTCCCCATTTAAAAAAAACCTGAAACCTCTTGTAGACTTTTGGCTAGATAGATTTGAATTTGACTTCTGGGAGCCAATAGCTCTCCCATTTAAAAAAACCTCAAACCTCTTGTAGACTTTTGGCTAAATAGATTTGACTTCTGGGAGCCAATAGCGCTCCCAGCAGACATAGTGGCTAACACAGTTTCGGTGATCACATGATCACAGGCATACTCGGCCTATATAAGGATTGACTTGAAAGCTGACAGAATTTTGCACTTACAGCAACTAGCGATGGAAGGATTGTTGTGCACTGAGCTGGCGGACTTTATGCTGGATAATGGAATTTCTGAAAGTGTAATAGATAATTTTGTAACCAATGAAGTGACAGGAGAATGTTGCATACAATTGACGGAGATGGAGATGAAGGAATTAGCACCCAAGATAGGAGACAGAGTGAAGTTGAGACAACTAATCACAAAGCACAATGAGGTTAATAAATAGATAACTGTAATAAGTTTAATATTTCACTCACTATCAAATATGACTTTGTTAGACTGGTCGGGTTCCACCAGAGAGCAGCACCCAGGAACTGATTTCTTGTGTTTCACCTTCATTAACTCTTGTGGTACATTATTAGTACAAATTGCCTAGGAAAAAATATAACAAATATTATCTCTTGTAATAGGATGACTCAGAAATGGATTGCTTTGATATTGAGAATACATCCACACCAGCTGATCAGTGCACATCAGCAGAAGTTCATGTGACAACACCTACTCTTTCTAAAGTAATGACAGAACGTCAACATTGGTATCAGTAACTGAACATAATCACTGTGTATAATTAATTTATAGGGTTCTAGGCAGCCACGCAGACTGCACGATCCTACTGAGGTATTGATTAACTATTAGTTAGTTAAAAAGGTTCCATACAGCATTGTTTATTTTCCAGTCTAGTAACTCTGGTGCCAGCATCATCTCTCCACAGGTATATACGTAGGTCATTGGTGTGGGAATTATAACTGATAGAGTGACATTCACATATACTAGGGAAACACGCCCAGAGGCCGCTCACATGGAACTCGAACCAATAGTGCTTCTATTAATGCTGTATGTACTTATGACTAATGATATCAATATCAATTAAATGACATATACATATTATACTTACTTATTATAGAGAAGTGATCCGGGTACTAGTGAATCCCCATCATCCCGGTCCATTCTACAACACACAGTAAGAATTATGATATTTTTTCAACGTCTAAACTAAGTTGTCAGTACATACTCCAAACAATACATACAATGATTGTGCCGTAGATAATATATGACAAAAATAAGCTTTAGCTTGCTAGTACAAATTATTCAAATGCAAGCAAGTTTATACCAGACAGATAGTTTTTTTCTTCCTTTTTTAAAACTTCTCCGCATTATAGGTCATATTATGTGTGTTACATGTAAATAATTAACCAACTCAAATTTAAGAAACAGTACTATGTTGAATTTGGTAATACATGTATGTATGTATGTAAATCATTGCATCTTTAGAAACACCTCATTATCTTCCCCTTCTTACATAAACTCTCAGATTAAAAACATCACGTGTTTTATAGCTCTCCACAGCTAGACTGATATGTCCAATATGCCCAGTGGATGATACTGCCAGACTCAACATGAAGTTGAGGCATTACATGGAACACATCAGGGAACACCATGCTGTATCAACAACATTTTCCATTACCTGTGGTATGAATGGATGTCTCCGACACTTCAAAAACTTCCTTAGTTTTAGAACGCACGTGTATCAATGGCACGGAGGTGACAGTGATATTTCCAACAACCCCACCATCTACATGGTCCCTGCTCATCAAACTCCTCTAGAACAGCAGCGCATTCCCTACCACACTGAAGAGGAAGTATACCAGAATGAAATTTCCTCCTTCAGTGATAATGGTAAAAACCTATACACATTATACATTGTAAGTTACCTTTCACAATGTTGATGTGTATTTCAGATCATACTGTTGATGAATCCCAACCAGATTATCTCTCTAGAACAGCTGCAACATTTGTTCTACAAACAAAAGAACACCATAAGCTCACACAAAATGCAATGCAGGGAATAATCCAAGGAGTAACATGTTTAATGCAGGTACTATAAGCAGGGACTGTACTGTAGAGTAAAGACCAAATTTGCTCACTGCTATAAATGTTATTTTAGGAACATTTGAAGCACTTGCATATTAAAGTGAGTGAGGAGCTATCACAAGCTGGAGTCTCACCGGGCAAGATGGATGCATTGGATCAACTCTTCAATGATGACAGTCCTTACGCCAATCCATTCAGTGAAGTCTTCACAAAGCACAAGCAGCTTGAATATCTACGCAAGCAATTCAAATTCATAGTCAGTTTTGGAACACTTGAAATCTAGATGGGTGAAATTAAAAAATAAAATCTACCTAGGATCCTGAGAAGATTGTGCTTGGTGAACATCCTGTGTGGAAAGGCTGTGGAAGACTTCGAAGATGCATCATCAAAAAAGATGAACTCATATACGTACCCATAGACAAGACTTTACAAAGCCTCTTACAATCATCCACTCTAAGGATGGAGGTAAAATAATAGCCCTAATACACAAAGGAGAGATTATATGTTACTGAACAATGTAGTGGTGTTACATGGTTCATGTATGTACATACTAGTTACATATACTTTCAGGTTAATAAGGCAGCTGCTTCTACAACCACAGGGTGGCTAGGGGATTACACAGATGGGTCTCACTATAGAAGACATCCCTTATTTTCCACTGCATCACCATCCTTACAGATATTTCTGTACTACGATGATCTAGAAGTGTGCAATCCCCTGGGCTCAAAAACAAAAGTTCACAAATTAAGTATGTCAAAGCTACCAGTAAACACAATCAAGAGTACACACCAGAGTCATTTATAAATGAATATCATAACGTTGTAATTATTAATTGCTGCTGAAATATAATAGTCACACAGCTTTCACATTATGTTTAATTTATCAATAACTTCTAATTTCTGTATACTATACAACATCATCTACTTACATCTCACTCCAGGTATCTTCTACTTCACACTGGGAAATGTACCACCAACACAGAGATCACGGTTGTCATCTATCCATCTGGTAGCTCTGCTGAAAGAGAAACATTTAAAAAAATATGGAATGGATCTCGTTCTACAACCAATTGTTCGTGATCTTAAAAAATTAGTAAGTGTAACATTGACATGACATATACAAAAATATAAACCAAGTGATGTTTTAGGAAATTGGACAAACCTTTGATATAAAAGGAGAAAAAAATAAGTACTTTGGAGCATTATATGCCATATCAGCGGACAATCTGGCTAGTCTGGCACTTGGAGGATTCAAAGAAAGCTGTACAGCTTACAGAATGTGCAGACAGTGCATGGCAACAAAGGATTCAGCCAAAACTAAGGTAAGCAAAGAGGAATTTTTAATGGGGAGGTGCTTTTTAATTTTACCGAAACATGATTTTTTGCGACATATCAAGTTTAATTAGACCATAATATCTTTACGGACTATTAAATAGTAATTACCATATTGATCAGAGTGTACAGAAAAGATGACAGAATGAACAACAAAAACTTAACCAGAGAGGAGATATGTTGTAGAAAAAATATAAATTTGAATGAATGAAAACTTACTCTTCTGTACAGAAATAATGAGATGTGTGAATTGGCCTAATCAGTCCTGACGTTCCAAAATGTGTACCTTTTGATTGCCTGTTCTCTTTCTCAAATGATTATCAAAGCTTTAAACTTTGCACACACATTCAGTAATTGCAAGTTGTACTCACACTAAGGGTCTAATTCTTGCTGGCTGATTTATTAAAAAAATTATTAAAAAATAGCAGGATTTTTTTACCAATTTTTTTAGGAAAAATGAGAATTAACTTTTGTAATACAATTACTAAAAATAAAGTGAATGAATGTTACCTGACATCTAAAATATATAGGTACTGTTTGGGACTTTGAAATTTGAGATAATTCACTTTGTATTATACGTAATTTATTAGTTGATTGCATTTTTTCCATATTTGATCATAACTTTGCTAAAAATGTGTCTTTTTTCTTATTTTATATCTTAAAATGAACAGTAGTGAAATAACTCCAACTTGAATAATGAAAATTATAATTAGCTCTGCCAATCAAAAGTTATTGGGAAAATATTGACGACCCCCTACCAAATACGTGCAGGTGTTGGTTTAAAAAAAAAAAATATATTGAAATTATAACTTAATGATCCAGCTGACACGGAATTTTTGTAGGCAGCTACAGTATTGATTTAGGTGCCTGGGTAATATAGGTGCCCTTATCTAAGGTGTCCAGATAAGAGAGGTTCTACTGTATTAAAAACACAGAGCCCACTCATCCAAAGAAATCATTGCCCCCTGACAATTATTTTGCTGACTTCATTCCAAGTTACCTAGTCCAATTATCACACAAGTCTTGCATCCTCCCACAACTTCTCTCAGTTAAAAAATCTGTTAATGCTCAATTAGTTGGTCCTTGTGTGTGTGTGCGTGCATGCGTGTGTGTGTGTGTGTGCGTGCATGTGTGTGTGTGTGCGTGTGCGTGTGCTATATCCAAATATTTAAAAACTGCAACCAATGCTACTTCAATACATAGTTCAAAGAAGAAGATTTCATCCTAAGGGACCCCACTACCCACAGGCAATATTGTGTACAAGCAGAGAGTTCTTCTGAGGCATCAAAACAGTATGGGATCAAAAGAAACTCACACCTTAATGAATTGAGGTACACTACATAATGTGGTTTTCCACAACATATAAACGTACTGTTTTCTTCTCTTTTCATGAAAGGTATTTCCATGTCTGCGATGGTGGATTGATCCCTGACATCATGCATGACATACTGGAAGGAGCTCTACAATATGAAATAAAGTTGATGATAAAAATAATGGTGGAAGTGAAACAGTATTTTACTCTTGGTAAGCACAAACTAATTCCGGTTTCTTTTATAATACTTGCTGTTTCCCATAGATTTGTTAAACACAAGGCTAACCAACACTGAGCTGGGTTACATGGAGGCTAGTGACAAGTGCTCCCTCATAGATGCTACAACTTTATTTAGCAATGGCCACACTCTCAGACAATCAGGTATTTATGTAAATAGACTCACACATGCTATATGTAAGTAATAGCTCGACATATAGTACTATGTACTGTATTTAGAAATATAGCAGAGTAATAGCTGGAGTGCCTGTACATGGTTTATGAGTGCCATAAAGCTAAAATAGTACGGCTGGCGCAGTGATGTGATTGTGAAATAGGGGCATTTAAAGTATTAAGTGATATCACTGCGTTACACCTGAGAGTGTCTTGCTCGCTTTACTCGCTCACCAATAGCCCTTATCACACAATTAGCATAAGGGTTATAGTAGTCATCCTAGTGTCAAAAGCGGATCTCGAAGACAATAGCCATCTAAGTGGACCTTACACTTACAGTTGTCACCCTAGATTGAGTAAAATATCAAGCAGTTAAACTGTGCAATCACAAAATCATGGGCTACACATTGACAAACTCACCCATTACATTATCCTATGGGCGAATTCCACAGTGTACTACAGCAGAGTGTCGGTAATCTGGATGCCAGTCAGTTATCTCCGGACACCCTAAATGCAATAGCAAATGGTCACACCCTTCCATAGTGCTCATATAGAGATATCCAGAATATTCACCTATCTGGATACCCTCTGGTGCAATAATGTCCAGATAACTAACATTCTACTCTATTGTCAATATTATTATTATTATTCCTTTTTTTAATTTATTTTGCGTACCTACGTACACAGCTGCCCAAATGTGGCTACTAGGAAGAATCCTACCTATTGTCATCGGGGATCTAGTTCCAGAAGGAGATCCTTACTGGGAGAACTATCTCATAATGATGCGGATAGTAGACATTTTGTTTAGTCCAAGAACAACAGAGGATCTAATTGGATATTTATCACAAAAAATCTACCTGCACCACTCTCAGTTCAAGGACTTATATCCAAATGACAGCATCATACCAAAGATGCACTTCATGGTACACATGCCACGACTCACACTGCAGTAAGTGCAACTGCTATTATAGGAATTCATATTACTTTAGTGACAAAAACCCCTTATCAGAAAAGTGTAGTCCCTATCCATACTTCATGTTACCAATGTTGTCTATGACTTTTATATGATACCCATTGAAAAAAATTTACTTTCGAACATAGAGTCACTCGAATGATGACATGGACATGGTTATTTTTGCAAATCTGACTGCGATTTGAAAGTCTTCGACTTATTGGTGTATTATATATATCGTTATCCTCACTGTTTTGTAAAACATCCAAAAAAATAATTAACGTTTCCTATGAAATAACATTTCTATATTAAAAAAATTTGCGATTAATTTCATCACTGCACATTTAGCTATCTTGTCTCATATAGTGCTAGCTTAATGAAATTATTCTAGGTTTGTTATTGCATCCTTTGGTACACTCAAACAATTATTGAAGATAAATTGTAAGTCAATTCTGTTAGAGTATTTAAACAAAGTCAGTCTAGTTTGGGAGGGACATCCTGCATAAATGTGTTTTAAGCACGACTGACATGTAACAGTAGAGGTGTGTGGCCGTTACTTTCACTGACTAAACTTGCACACTAATTGTGTCTTATTTTAGATTTGGTCCACTTGTTTATCACTGGACCATGAGGTATGAAGCTAAACATTCATACTTCAAAAGCTTGACACACACGCTGGGAAATTATGTCAACATACCATACTCCTTGGCCATGCGCTACCAGCAGTATGTGTGCTACACACAGAGCATCACGCAAGACTGCCAGAAAGACCATATCACTACTGGTCCAGGTGGGAGAACATATTCCTATATGATCGCCTGCAAATGTATATTACAAAATGAACCAACTATGTATATGTATATAGCTTTCCCTATAGCAACCACTGAACTGCCAGATACCATATCAGCCTTCAATGTCTTTGAGTAAGCAATACGTATTGTGAAATTCTTATAATCATAACTACTACCATTATAGGACGAAGTGGGCTAAAGTTCATGGGACCACATACAAAAGGAATGCTACTGTTATTTTAAACAAAGATGAGGATATTATTGAAGCACTTCAAATTCACAAAATACTAGTAGTTAACGGAACTGAAATATATTTTTATGGAAATGCACACAAACTGGACCAATATCACAGACACTACCGGACGCACACCCTGACAGATTTGAACAAACACATCCATGTATGTTATGACAAATTATATCACCACATTGTTATGCACCCACGAACTACCAGAGTACTTCCACAAGACACCATCATTTTATTACCTCATTACATTTCATAAATTTCATTTGTTGCCACTTACTCAATATTTCCTGTTTTTATATTATAAACAATCACTACCATTTGTCTCCCATTGTCTCTTAAAACATCTTAACTGTTGCTTGGGTTCTACAGCACGGAAGAGCAGTCTACAAATAAGGTTCACTAGAATAAGTGCATACTAATGGGAAATGCTCTGATCTAAAATAGTTTTACTGGGCAGCAGTGCGTTGAGCTCAGTTGAGCTCGTGTGCTTGAACGTTATGACTGAAAAGTGCTAGTCTGTTAACAAAGTAAATGACCTGGTAGATCTACATACACATTGCTTCGCTAACCATAAAATTTTCTACCACGCACATCAACTCCAGCTCTTTCATTATCAATCAAGGGTGTCTCCGCGCGCCTCTTTCTCCAACAAATTACCACACCCCCTAATAGTTTTGCTAATTGTGGTGGGTGACAGCTGAGTATAAACCCTTTACCAATATGTTGAGTATAAGAAACCCTTTACCGATTATGAGGGTTAGAGTTAAACCCTTTACCATAATTTCCAATGAAAGTCTAAGAAGCTCGTTGGCTAATTTTGTCTCGGGACAAGAAAGCTTTATGGTCCACTGATGATGTTTTGTAAGTTGATTGTGGTTCATACACGTGTTGTCGTGTTGTTTTGTGTGGGAGGGTGTTATTATCCAAACCTTGGCAGAACTAGCAACCAAAATTCATAGAAGTGATCGAGTCCTGGTTGCAAAATGCTGAAGATTGTGTCCATATGCATGAGATTAATCATTTAGTAACAAAACAAGTAGTTATGTAGTTAAACTAAGATAGCAAACCCCTACAAGTACCTGTCTGTATAGGGGGCATGACTTTTTCTAGAAACGCCAGACCTTTTGCTCGTTTTCCATACTGCAAACCTTAGTTATTGTCCACAGTATTGTTGATAAATTGTGTAGCTATAGTAACAGTGATTTGTGTGAAATATATATAAGTTTGCTTGAGAGCTTGATATGCCAGCCAAGTGTGTGAAACTCGCCCGTGATGAGTGAGAGTTGAGAGGTCTGCCTAAATGAGAGTCAGATTAAATAAATAGGCTTAGCTTAAAAATTATTACTAAATGGTAGTAGCTATGTATTGCGCAGTAAGTTCAACTTGATCACGAACGAAAGGTCTGCCTAAATCTACGTAAATGAAACCTTAGTGGTATACACATTTGCACTTCATAGTTAGAACTACTGCTTTGATGGACATAGCTATAAAAACATATCATACCTTATGCTTTTAAGTAGATAAGTAATGGTTGTTGATAGAGCTGGGCGATCACAGGCGATACGATATTATCTTGAATTATCACAATATAGCGATATATCGCGATATTTTTTAACATGTCAATTGAAACTGTGTTTGCTTTTGATATGATCCTCGGCTAGCTATTGATGTAAGAACTTTGTTATCTATCCATTATAACAAAAATGGCTGCTCCTATAAAACGATACCGTGAACCGATCATATCTGGACGTTCTCAAAATATCGTATCCCGATATCAGGTTAATATTGCGGTGCAACGATAATACCGGAATATCGTCCAGCTCTAGTTGTTGATAGATGGAAAACAACGGTTTGTGTGAGTTAATGTACTTTGTGTGTGAGTGTGTTGTTGTTTATATTCATATAGATTTGGTGGTCATGATAAAAGGATTTGTTGTGTCATAGTGGCAGCAAAACATGAGACAGAATAATGTGAGTTAGTATGAATATAACACGGGTAATTATGGTAGTCAGGGTAGCGTAAGTAAGGTAATTGAAATCGAATGAGGTGAAGCTGAGAGCTTTTTTTTTTTTTGCTTCATGAGTACTATTCATCCAAAATACCACGACTACCCATGCTGTTACTTGGTAATAGTACACTGACATCCTAACATGCAGCCAACACTATTTTATTATGGCTACCTTAAGGTAACTTTTATTTGTGGTACTAATTTTAGCTAATTTTAGCTAGTTCAAAGTTCAACTTGATTTTGCTCTTGATTGGAATAAAATCTTAACTTACCAATACCTTGATTATAACAGTCATGGACCCAGTATAGCATGGTATTAGACTTGAACTGATAGCATATTCCTTTGGCACAAAACTAGCACCCTAAAATCTCAAAAAAGCCAAAATCGCTAAAATAAGTATCTAGGTATTTCATTTTCTATGGGACATTTCTATTTACTGGCGATTTATCCCAAACGTTTTTCAATGTGCTATTGGTGTGGGGTATATTGGTATGAGTAATAACACGGGTAACCATGGTATTAGGGATTAATAACACAAGTAATGCAATTGAAACGGTACGAGGCAAAGCCGAGTACTGTTTATTGCTTTACGACTACGGTTACTAGTGCTATCACTCGCTAATAGTACACCTAAATCCTAACCTAATCCACTATTACTTTAAATAAACTTTTAAGCAAAACCCCTCACTTTGCAAACTGTTCTATCTCAACTCCAGCCATACTATTTCATTTTCCGCGGCCTATTTCAATTGAACGGCAATTTTTCCCATACATTGGGCAATGTACGCTGTGTACTATTACAGAAGTAATTGCATGTAATATAATTCACAGTATATCAAGAGTTGTTTGGCAATATTTCAACAGCAGCAACAACAAAATAACAATAATAATAATAAATAATAATAATGATAATATAAAAGAGAGCAGATATCTTAGACAACGCATGCTACCCATGGCTGAGGTAAAGTTTCCCCTTGAAGTGCAACAGATAATCTCTGTAGAAGACAATCAGTTGACTTAGCCTCTCGTCTCATTGATTATTTTATGTCACAAATCCTCTAACTTCTATCACCTTGCTCCCAGTGTGTCCATTGTTTCAACTGAAATTAGCCAAAAATAGTGACTGAATAACATGTCACGATACTTCTCACTCGTTCAGTCTTCAGCAGCAGTTGCATTTCTCCCCGGCCCAACTATTTCCCCTAAAATCTAAACAAAGCACACTCAAATAATAATCAATTCTAATCATACTAACTTGTATTTTTTTAACTTCAAGTTACCCATTACATTTTTGTGTGTATGTGTATGTATGTGTGCATGTTTGTATAGGTAAAATACACTTCTTCATGATCATTGAACATGGGCAATATCTTACTGGTACTTTTGAAATGGTAAGTGGTAGTGTTATGGCAATGTGTGATGGCCGAGCTATATGTCAGGTTTATGAACTACAAGGGTCACAAAATGCAAATGTGTATACTTGCTGCACACACACACCACACTGCACACACAAACCCACACACACACACACACACACACACACAATGAGCCCAAGTATAATTTGCTCTTAAAAAAAGAACGGTTAGCCAGCTAAGTTACTTTCAATAAAGTTCAAATGTTGACCATTGCCAGATTTGAAGGGTGATTTTAAATCTGGTAAAGGGAAACTTAGCATATGATAGTAAGTGACTGAGATTGACAAAGTTTCACCTGGATGAATTAAGACACGTGGTGTTTGTATACATAATATTGTAATCTATTGTGTTGTCCATGCTAAAGATACTAAGAATAAATTGAACTATAAGCAGCTGTTTTGTGTGGTATTTCATTAAGGTATCGATACTGAAGGTAGTTAAGAAATAAAGGTGGGGTGGACTTGGGGATATTGGTCATATAGCTACTTCACTGAAAGGAAAATCTGATCTTACTGTACTTGTAAATTCAACATTGTTTTGCATGTTATGTAGAGAATGTGCACCATCATGGATGAGTGAAGATCAGCTCTCCTGTTCTCTTCAGTTATGGAACCTTCAATTGATGATTATTTTTATAAACATTATTACCTTTCATATAATGACCAGTGAAATAAATAATAATTATTAACAATTATAACAGGAAATTCCCTGAGGTACCAGTTCAATATTGATGATCCTTGCCGATGTAATAATGTATGTTGGGAAAAGGGTCGTCAAATATGCAGGACTAAAGCTGAAGCATTAGAATAGGCTAAATGGCATTGTATTATTTACAATTTGTAAAGTGTATGTCATTCCAGTTTTAGACTGTAGCCTTTGTTGCAATGGTGTGGGCTTCACATATATTATAAGGACTAGTGCTGTGTATTGACAAACAAAAGCTTGTGAAGTAGTTTGTAAGAGCAAATTTCAGTTAACAAGAAAATGAACAAAGTTCAGCTAAAATATATGATGAAATTCTTCCATAGACTTCTATTAGAAGTTATGCTCAATAGGGTGTACTAGTACACCATAAGGTGTTATGATACACCATAGGGTGTACCGTTACACCCCTTTCCGCAAGGGTGTTTCAGTACACCCTAGTAAGGGTGTATCGTTACACCCCATTTTTTACTGTGTACCTTTAGCTGTCAGGAAGGGAAATTCTGTTACAAGAGACTCCCTTTTGGGCTCAAGAATGCCCCTGCTATATTCCAGCAGGTAATGGACCAGGTCTTGAGGGACGTAACCTTTGCGAGGTGCTACGTGGATGATATCTTGATCTACTCCAGGTCATGGAAGAAACACTTAGTCCATGTGGAAGAGGTTCTAAGGGTAGTTAACGCAGCAGGTGTTGCTTTGGGAGACGACGACTCAAATACCTAGGACACATGGTAGGCGAGGGATGTCTGAGTGTGCCGGAGGATAGGGTCAGGTCGTTAAAAGAGTGGCCACTTCCGTCAAAGAAAAAGCAGTTGAAGGCCTTCCTAGGTACGATTGGTTATTACCGGAAGTTCGTCCCTGGATTTGCCAAGGCTGCGGCTGTCCTCACTCCTCTGACATCGAGGGAGGCGTCAGACAGGATCATCTGGACTCAGGATGGTGAGTCTGCTTTTTATATGTTGAGATCATGTTTGTGTCAGTGTGTAGTGTTAAATGTGCCGTGCCCGGACGAGGAGCTTTATGTGTTGCATACAGATGCTTCGGACCGAGCGGTGGGAGGATGTCTGCACGTATGCTGGGGAAAGGAGAACCTACCTGTGGCCTTCTATTCACGCATCCTGAAAGGGGCGGAGCTCCGATACTCTGTCTCTGAAAAAGAGGCCCTGGCAGTGTTGGCAGCCATCGACCATTTCGACCCGTACCTATACGGTAGGCGGGTGAGAGTGATAACAGACCACCGCCCCAACTTGGCACTAGTATCAGGCACGTCACAGCCTGGATTAAACCCTAGGCTGCGGCGGATAGCCCTAAAGCTGTTGGGTAGAGTTGAAGGCATTGAAAACATTCCAGGAGAAAGCATGGGGAACGCCGACGATCTATCGAGAATGTGGCCGGACGGGGACACAGACACTGGGCAGCAGGAACCAAACGAACATGAAGCAACAGGAAATGGACCGCATGTCGATGAAGAAGCGAGGGACAAACTGGATCGTCTTAGCGACGACGTTACAGAGCGCCACATCCAAGGCCCTGAGAATCATGGAGATCGCCGGGTCGATCTTAAACCCGGTAGGTGTGGGGCCAGGATGGTGGCAGGAAGTCAAGAACTGACAGGAAGCAAAGAACTGAACTAATTGAACTGCATTTTGTGCAATGGTAGTTAGCTGTAGTTTGTATATTTGTGTGTTTTGGCGGGATCCAAGGGTGACCAATGAGGCGCCTGCACATAACTAGCTAGCTAGACTTTAAATACTGGAGGATTAGTGAACTCCAGACCTTTCGTTGTAACTCAGTTATTTGTGCGTATGCTGTATGTGTGTGGATAAGACTTAAAACTCGTAAAACTACTGTACTACTGGGGAGCTGCAGGCAGCACTGAGTAATGCTTGAGGACTGGTGGCAGTGGAAATACCCTCTGCCTGAGAATAAGATCGCTGATTTTCGGGCTGAGCATCACCCCTACCCTGTTACTGAACAACTTCTCTGCAGATTTGCAGCGTACTGACCAGGGTCTAGCTCCGCAGTCAATTTAGGGTTATATGGTGGCAGTTCGTAATACTCAGCTCTCATTGGGTCTCCTCTGCAGGTACATCATTTAGTCCCCATTTACCGATCACTGCAGCAGTGCTGGAACAGATTAAGGTTTACTTGCAGCAGTCATCCTACCCACATAAGTCATTAGTGTGGGCAGTGTGTTGCACAGCCTTCTTTGGCTTCTTCTGGCAGGGTAAGCTGCTCCCTGAATCCAAAGCCAAAGTTTCTGCGGCTGCTTCGCTCATGTGGGGTAATGAAGCCGCTGACAATCGCGACTACCTAACGATGGTGAAAGTGCATCTCAAATGGTCAAAGTGTGAACAGTTTGGGATCGGGGCTGACGTTGTGCTGGGTAGGACTGGACTCTCCCTGTGCCCAGTGGCAGCCATACTGGAATACATTGAGGTCCGTGGCTCCACTGTGGGACTCTTCTTTAGAATATCAGCATCACAGCCACTTCTGAAGGCCTCATTCATGAATCAGCTCCGAGAAATTTTGTCTGTGGCCAGGTTCTCACAACATCTATATGCCGGCCATAGCTTCCACGTTGGTGCAGCCACAACAGCAGCTCTCAAAGGTATGGAGGATTCCACAATTCAGATGCTGGGCAGATGGCAAAGTGCGGCCTTTCTCCAGTACATCAGGACTTCAAAGACAGGGCTGGCGGAGTTGTCTTCACTGGTGGCTAGGAATGATGCTGCGAACTGACCTGGACCTAATCCTAATCGTGTTGTGGTTATTCTAGCCCAGGTGTTCGACTGGGTATAATTGTATGCATTAGGGGGGCTAATTTATATTGCATTTAGGATATAGCTAGTTAATGTGTGATGAGGGGCTAATTTATATTTCATGATAACTTGTCTGTCTATTGTAACCACTAGTTGCTGCAGGTCATTCTGCTGGCCTTGTTCTAAGTTTTATTTATCCATACTCCTATTTCCTTGGGGGGTTCGGGGTCACACTTTGTGACTCCTGGGTAGGGAGTAGAACCCACCATCAGACGACTGCTCCAAAGCACGGACACATGCATCTGTCTGTGGGCAAACAGCCAGCTCAGACCTGTCAATGTATTAGTTAAGATCCACCCAATATTGTGGTGACAGCTGAGGCTCTAATACTAATATCACTAGCTTCCACCTGCATATAGGTAAAATGTGGTCGATGCGTAAGAGTGACGTTTATATAACTGTGGTCGCTTAATTGATTTTTCTCAACATTCCAAGACAATTTCACATAAACCTGGCGAAAGTTACCAGACATTCACCTTCAGTGTGCTCCACCCCTTTATGCACAGAGAACGGCTAGTTCACAAGACTATTAGATAATGGGTATACGATAGAGGCAATAATATAGTGATCAATTCCATTTAATTTTTATTTGATATTCTAATTAGGTTTAGTTTTGTATCTATCACTTTATATGTTACAGTATATTGCATGTAGCTAACAACTCATAGTAACTATTTTTAAAAAAGCTGTTTCAATAAAAAATTCAGTAATTGTTTCTAAAATTGTTTTATGTAGGCTATCCCATTACTAGACTCTTCTTTTTTTTTTAGCTTGTGTTTCCCCTTGACCAGTACTCTTCGGCAAATTGGGGAACTGGACATATGTCATCCCTTTTCCGAAACTGATACTTTCTTGCAGTATAAGTGAATGTCAAGAAACTTATAAGTGCCAGACAGACACACGAAAAGAAGTAAATGTTTCCACAGTTGAGGTATGAAGTTTGGACTTGTGAAACCACTGTAAGAAGACCATATAAAAGTGTTTGCAGTATACCACTAATAGCAAAAGAAAGACCTATTAGAAAACCCTTCATAGAGTTGGGACTCTGGGAGCAGATAAACTCGTATAGAGAAATTTGAACTAGAAGAATTGATAGAGCCATTCCAATTTTAGGAACTATCATAAAATAACTGTAATAAGAATTTATCGTAGTACTATTTGGCGACAATACCACAAATGCGAATGGGCACTTGATTGGACCATGTAATGCATGTACAGCAATCTCTATGAGCAGTAAAGTACCCAGCAAGTACAAGCAATTGACTATGATTCCTAATCCAATACGTTTAAGCATTCTTGGTAGATAGTAGTGAATGAATGGACGAACGAGGCACACATACAGAGGTATCATTACAACTATGAGCTCGTAAGTAATAGAACTGTTATAAAAATCCTTGTCATTTCTAACAGCATACAGTCTTTTAATATCATTCAATGCACACACAGGACCTAATGATAACAAAACTTTCAATATGCCATAAAATGCCTTTACATCTTCCACCTGTTCCATAGTAAATGGACCGCCATATTTGTCCATGCCCAAATCAAGTCCTGAGGGCAAACGATCTTCACAGAAAGTGAAGGCACTACGCTGAATTGGGACTTTGTGGCGACGAGCAAACTTGGTCACATTGCAGATAAGTCTGTAAGGATTTAGTCTAGCATTGTCTATGAAATAATGTGTCCTCTTTTTAATAATATATAGCGATCCAATCAGTAGAACGATGAGAGGAAAAAATGTTATAAGAAAATATTGTGGTTTAGTGTAGGTGAGGAGAAAATATTGTGTGGCCTGTGAAATAAATAGAGTGACCTGGACAGTCCAGGAGTACCAGTATATGAATAAACTTTGATGACCCTCCGGTGAGTCATGGAGCTGATCTATTCCAAACTGAATGAAATTGGCATTTATTATGGCAAAAGCTGTTATTACGAGTAGACACAATATGCTCAGTATACAAGTTAAGAAGTAGAGGGGCAAACCTGGCAGATTTTGATGTGACAGGTAAAGTATTGGTAGTAGCATAATACTGAAAATTATGAAAAATACTATCAGTGAGTAGGTACCTCTTAGAATTGTTACGAAACGACCAAACTTGATATCCGCCAAATATCCAGCTAGAGGGTAAAATAGGTATGACAGTGTACTGATATTGAGGAAGTAGAAATTGATGCTTTCTGAGCTAGTAAGGTTGAGTTCTTTAACCACTATTGCATATCCAGATGAAGTAAACCAGAAAGTTAAGTGGGCCAGAAAAACCCATACAAGAATAAACAAAGCAGCTTTAGACAATATGCATTTATGTGTTCTCAGATACCTTCTCTTAAGAAGTGCTAAGCAGCCGCCACAATTGAAGGGTGTCCTTGGTTCGTTCAAAGTAGCTCTGCTACCATTTTCTATGGAAGAATACTTGGACATGCTGAGAGTAAAGTAATACAAAAAACTTAACTTCACTCCAATATCGCCAGAGTGAAATCTTATATACACACAAGTGGTAGTCCTTTTCATAACAATGTGCAAATAAGGTGTGCTTCATTAGTGTAATATTTCAATCTTGTCTCTACATCAACTTTCAAAACTATTCATGTGGACATTCTTTTTCAACTGAAATTATGTCTAAACGCTGGAAAAAAAAACAAAAAGGAACCTTGATTAACTTTTAAAAAATCCTGAAAGTAGAATTTGGTTGTTTCCTTTGTCTGTGTGTACTTTATTGAATTCTTGAGTTACTTGTTTACGAAACTTCCCTTTTTTGTCTTGCTCATTATAAATGTCAACAATAAACTCCATTCCCTCATAATAAACTCTCTCCAGCTTTTTTTTTTTGAGTGGTTTAATGGAAATGTAACTAATAAATATTGTAGCTACTTTGTCTAGATAATTTATATATGACTATGTTCAACTATCCCTCAATCACTAGATGTAGGCAAAATTTGGCTGAGCAAGGTGCGTAAATAATTAAATGAAGGAGGCAGAGATAGAAATGAAGTTGTACTACAAGATTATACTTACATGTAAAAATGAACTAACTAACTACAATGTGTACTCCTTTTCATGGCACATAAAATTAAAATTGAAAACTAAATATTACATTTCTACATATCTTTCTTTTCGTTCATTATTTTGTCAGCTATAATGGAAAATAAATTTAATTAAACTTGAAGAATCCTGCAGATACTTTATCAGAGAGCTCTTTTGTCAGTGTTATGTAGCTCTTGATGGAGAAATCTATCAAATATAGAGGATCTTGTACAACTCTGACATCAAATCCTTCATTTCTCAATTTCACTTTCTTCAACTTAAATGTGCCAGTCAACTCGGCTTCGGGGATGAACCTGAGGAAGATAGGCACAGCATACTTAGGCAAAGCATCCAGTAACTGCTTGGCAAAATCTGAGAGATCCAATGAGTCAGGGGTTCCTTCTATAGCCACCATTCCAGCTCTCCCTTCCTTACCCGGTATCTCAACTCCATACACCACAATAGTCTGAGATTTATATATTCGAGCTATTGCGTCTTCCACTTCAGTGGTGGATACATTCTCTCCTTTCCAACGAAATGTGTCTCCAATACGATCACAAAAATATAAAAATCCTTCCTCATCTGCACGTAAAATATCTCCGGACAGAAAGTATTTGTCGCCTTTTCGAAAAACATCAGTTAAAACTTTCTTTTTGCTGGCAGCTGCATTTTGATAGCCAACAAATGGAGTATCTTTTGTTATTTTGCCTACAAGTTCTCCTGGCTCATTGGTTCTTGCCTCAATGTAGAATCCGCCTTTATCTTTTATATATTCACCACTAACTGGATGAATTTTTAATAGAGCAATTTGCTGAAGGAATGGAAAGAAAGGAGATTTATAACCAAGTGAGCCAACCTTGATAAAATTGACAAGAGCAATATTTCCTTCAGTGGCACCGTAAAATTCCATGATTTTTGGGACTCTGAAACGTTTTTGTACATTTCTCCACACATCGGCACGAAGTCCATTGCCTACAAAGAGCCGTATATGGAGCTTGGTATCAGTTACATTAAATGGCTGAGTCACTAAATAGCGACAAAGCTCTCCAATGTAGAGGAAAACCTAACAGATAGATTCAATAGATGAATTACATGCAAAGACAAAGAAGTAGTAACTGCCATTCACTTCTAGCTATCATTATGAACTGTCTCCTTCTGCTTTTATTATTTCTTGTTGTTTTTGTAGTTGTTGTTTGTTTGTTTGTTTTTAATATTTGCAGTACAAAATTGAACTCACAGTGCACTTGTATTTGAAGCAATCACTAGAAAAGTTTCTGGCTGAAAATTTCTTCCTCAAAGCCATAGTCGCTCCATACACCATCATCATTCCACTCCCAATGAGAAGACCACTCGTGTGATATAGAGGAAGAACATTGTACACAATGTCACTCGGCACAACTCCAGCAAGCATTGGAAAGCCATACCCCGGTAAAAGAGCCCTGTAAAGAAATGAACAACACCATGTGTAGGAATACGTTCGAGACAGAGTGGATAGTTACCTTTCATGATTAATAGTGCATGGTTTTGGCAGGCCGGTGGTTCCAGATGTGTAAATATAACATAAAATATCTAAAATTGTTGGTGTTTGTGTTTGACAAAATCAAAATGATTACCAGGCTTTAATGTTATTATTAGAATTTTAAAAAAATATATAAATATACTTGTAATTAACTAAGATGCCGTGAGCAACAATGACATTCCTTTACCTTTGCTTGATTTATTCCTTAGAGAGGGAGGTTTAGATGATGACGCATATTTCATCTCCTCCTCTAAATTTCTGGCTCTTTTAATTGAACAATATCCTCCCACAGAAAAAAGAGCCTGGCTAACCGATGGGTCAACTTCTCCCAAGATGTTTGACAGCCCTTCACTTAGGCTGCAATCAAATATGATGCTGGAGCATTTGGAGACTTTGATACAGTGAGTAAGCCCCTTGCCCCTGAGGTTGCAATTAATTAATGCACTGGTGACACCAATCTTAGACAGAGCCAAGTAGATGGCAATGTATTCAGGACTGTTCTCCATAAACACAGCGACACAATCTCCACGCCGAAGGTTCGTCGAGCTCAGCAACACATTTGCAATTTTGTTTGTGACCAAGTTTAGCTGTTTGAAAGTCAGCTTTATTGCAGTTTTGTTAGGATGTTTTACTGCATTATGCTCGAAGGAATCGGACAAGTGTGTGTAAATCTTCACCATTCTTTTGGACTTCAGGAACATGTAGACAAAACTTACAAAAAATCAGAAAATACAATCTTAAATTATACAATAATTCTGAAGCTTATGTATAATACTAACCTTATGTCCCTTGGTATAGTCTTGTAAGCTAAGCGAATATAGTGTGGACCATTCAGCCACAAGAAAACTGTGGTGCATAAGCAAGATGAAATTAAGACTGAGAACTCCAGGTAGTTCAACAATAGTCCAAGAACAACAGGAAAGGAAAATACAAACAGAACTTTCTTCAGGAAATTCATAATCTAATTGTTAAAAAATAATAATAACTTAACATCGACATAAAAAACACATTATTATAGCTAATAAGGGGCAATATTATTAATCTTATTCTAATTGTCAAGATTCATTACAAAGAAGCTCAAACTAAAGCAATTAGACAATTAACAAATTACCTATATAAGAAGTTCAAATTTCTGTAGGCTTGAGTTGGCTATCGTAGTGCTTGTTAAATTCAAAGGTCCTCAGCCAACACTGTACAAAAAATGGCAGATTCAAACGGGATTTTGATGGCTGCAACATGTGCAATCTTCAATAACTATCAAATATGAGCCTGTCATATATTTTATGAACAGTCTTACCAAATAATAGGTCTCTCCACTCTGACCTTTGCTTACCACAGAATGACAAGTGTTTGAAACTGTAGGTCTTTCAATATTCAAAGCAAACTTCTCCATATAGCTAGACAAATCTTGTGACTACTAATCAGTCTTGGAGTATTAGCTACTTTCCATGATTTTTGAGGAAGCTAAGTGTAGCTAACCATCACGTAAGACACAAATGAACAAACTGTTTAAGAAAATGGTGTATAATGCTAAAAATGACTGTCATTTATTTATAAAAGCATCAGACATAAAATCAATTTGAACTACTTTTGCTGCTGCTACCTACCAATCTCATAAGATTTTCATTCAAGGCTTTAGTACAATCAATGTCTTCAAAAGAAATTAATTTGCAATTATGCTGAATAATTATTAGAAATCGAATAGCCACTGCAATTGACAACTCCTTACCAAATTAGCACATGTGTAAAGAGGCTGATTTGGCTTGTACAGGTAAGACGACATGATTTACTTATTTTTTTTTTTCAACACATAATAAAATATTACAAATTAGTTAATATTCACTACAGATAAAAGTACATTATAGTCTCATTTTCCCATCCTGGATCTTCTGGTAGATCTCTTCTGTGAGCTCTTCGTAAGACTTGCTCAAGGTATTCAGATAGAAGATGGGATCAGACAAAGTTGTGGCAAAACCCTCGTTTCTCAATTTGACCTTCTTCAGCTTGAAAGTGCCCGTCAGTTCCGCAGCAGGAACCAGCCTGACAAAGAGAGGTACGGCATAAGCAGGCAGCGCCAGGAACAGTTGTGGGGCCAGCCCTGACAAGTCCACGCTCTCCTTGTCTCCAACTATGGCAGCCATTCCAGCTCTCCCCTCACTTCCCGGCACCTCCACTCCGTACACCGTTACATCCCTCATGCTCAGAATGTTCTGCATGGCCGCCTCTACTTCCATGGTGGACACATTCTCTCCCTTCCAGCGAAATGTATCCCCCGTTCTGTCGCAGAAGTACAAGAACCCGTCTTCGTCCATTCGGAGGATGTCCCCAGATAAGAAATACCGATCTCCTTTGGTGAAGACGTTGCTCATGACTTTCTTCCTGGTCGAGTTGGAGTCACTGTACCCCTCAAAGTGGCTGGTCACGACATTGGCTCGGATTTTTCCCACCATTTCACCCGTTTCGTTGGGGCCGGCACGCATGCAGAAGCCGTTGCTGCCTTTCACGTACTCGCCATTCTCGTCCACCTTTACAAGTGACACCGGATTGAGGAAAGTCAGAACCATAGAAATGAAGCCGCAAGCCCCGATCTTGTTGAAAGGATTGATAATTCCCACATTGCCCTCGGTGGATCCGTAGAACTCTGCCACCTGGGCAATGCGAAACCGTTTCACGAATTCACTCCAGACGTGTGGGCGGAGTCCGTTTCCAACCATCAGACGAACGCAGTGCTGCGTGTCAACGGGACGCTTAGGCTGCGCCAATACATAGCGACACACTTCACCAATGTAGAAGAACATCTGCAAACACAAAATGAACAGGACATAGAGACATTATTCGGACTGGATTACACAAGATGTTCTCAATTTGAAAAAATCATCACACCATGACCCCTCAAACTAGTCTGGTTTTTGCTTCATGCATGAAAATGGCGAACTCCACACTAGAGCACTTCATAGGCTTCTTTGTTCCATAATTACTTTTAAATACTGCCATTGTTATTTAATCACACATTATGTCAACATTCAAACAACAAATAAACAAACATCACTTCTTACACAGCCTCCCTATACATACCATAAAAAAAAATAAGAAAAATACACTTAAAATTATTTTCTTGCACTTACAATTAAATTTTGAAAAAAAAGAAAAAGAAAAAAAAACAGAAAAGAATGCAACAAAAAGTGTGCCCCCAAGAACTTTCTTTGAATGAGAGCGTGCCTTCATGAATGGTGGGGAAGGAAAAACCTAATCAATGGTGATAATTAATGAGATAATTGACTCCTCCATTTTAGTCCCAATCTGAGCTCACCAAGTTAACTCCTCCCACCTCACTACTACCTTGTCCCAACTCACCGTGCACTGGTACTTGATGCAGTCCGTCCAGAAATTGCTGGCAGAGAACTTGCTCCTGATGGCGATCGTGGCCCCAGAGAATATCATCTGCCCACAGGCCAGCACTCCACCATTGGTGTGGTACAATGGAAGGGAAACGTACACAATATCTTCGGGAGTCACGCCAGCAAATATGTTGACACCTGCTTGAAGACCAAAGAACCTGCCATAGAAATATCAGTCATTTTAATTAGAAAATATTTAACACACATAAGCTTATGGTTATTGTTGGTTATAGTAGTTGTTCTTGTTATTCACCCCCAATCCTAATTCCTGGATGCCTAACTAGTGCAATGGTAGATAAAAGCATATTTTACAACAATAGTAACCACGAGGTCTGGTGCCTACAAACACAATGAAGCACCAAAGTGCGAACCCTCAGCACGACTATACACTAACTAGAAATTACAAAACCATCTCGGACCAAAAGGATAATTTATTGGCTGTTCTAATCAGGTATCAATACAGCTGGAGTAATGAAAACGATATATGTAAACATTGTTCTCATAAGAGAAGCTAAACAGGCCAGGGACACTCAACAGTGTATACTATCAATGAGAAACTTCACTTCTGCACCTAGATAAAAACGTCCTAGCATAAGAAAAACTTCAGCGGGCAGCAAGAGGGCGCTACCCACAAAAGTTGGTACCTACACAGAGCTGAAACTTCACGTTTTCTCAAAAATCAGCCCAAGATTAAAAAAAAAAAAGTGGCACAATAAAGGTTTTAAATAGTCTTCATACCTAAATCAAGGGTTAATTGTCAGTAATCTCCAAAATCAGAGCGTGACAGACAGATGGACAGACAGGACGACTACCATAACCCTCCATGTCAAAAAAAAAATTGTGTTGTTTTAGTCGCAGGAAGTTTTACATCACAGACCAATACATTTTTTTTTCTAAAACCCTATTTAACCTGTACATAGCTCAGAAAATATGATAAGATGGCCACTTAATCCTACAATGCACTGCCAAATGTACAATTACTTTATTAACGGGGACGGGGACAATTATAAAAATAAATTGAGTACGGGAGACAGTTTAGATAATAACCCAACCCAGCTCTGTCAATAAACAATACATAGGATGAGTTGTATAACTATCAAGAAAAGAAAAAAAAATCCTGTGCAAGTTCAGGTGGGCTCTATTTGGAAAACCTACCTGTGATGTTTTATTTTGCAAGCTTTAGGGAGACCAGTTGTGCCCGAAGTGTAGATATAACAAACTAAATCTGCAAAGAAAAAGGACATTTTATGATACAATGGGGGGGGGGGAGGACGATTTCTAGCTATAATATATATATATAATGTGCATAGAGTGAGTTCAACTAACATAATAATGCTACATTATATGATTTGCACTAACATCTGCTGCCCAAACTATAAATCTGACATAGACATAGTATTTCTAATTCTCCCACACACTCAGCCAGGACGACTGTGGCACAGATGCAGCACAGATGCTAAATTAATAAAGTAGCTGATCATTCAGGATGCCTTCTGCCAGAGGATGATGTACTTAAACCACACCTTACCTTATCCATATGTAACCAGTAAAAAGGTAATACATTACCACCACAATGACATCAATACTAAACCAGACAATTGTTGAAGAGTAAATCATCTAAAACTGAGGATCTATTTCTTCACCATTCAGCCAGGGGCATACAATTAATTAGGGAGGAAAGAGAAGGAAAAAATTATAATAAAAGTTATTTAACAAGTGTAGGGAGGGGGGGGGGGGGGGGAGATGACGTTCTTCATTATTAGAACAATCAATCACAGTTTACACGTATGCTCCATTCTCTATGTAACACTCTGAAATGGTCTACTCTGATCTCCAATATTGCACTGTTATTTAGATTAATTTGCATTGTAGCCAGGCCTGATTGTAGCATACACATCAGCTCAATTATCATTCAACAAATTATCTACAATAAATAGCCATCTCAACCCTAGAGACATGGTTAATTACCATTGGCTGATTTCCCAAGCACAGGAGGTGGTGCTGACGCAGAACACTTGCTAATGGCAGACTCAAGAGAGATGGAGTCCGTGACTGAACTCTCTCCACCGACGCTATACAGCTTCTGGTTCACGGAATCTTCCAATTCCGGGGTTACTTCAGCTAGCGCCTGGCTCAGGGAGCTACTGAATATGACCCCACACGAATTGGCTATCTTGATACAGTGTGCTAGCCCGTTGCCATGCAGATTGTGGTTGATAAAAGCTGCCGTTACGCCGATCTTGGATAGAGCCAGGTAAACGGCGACATACTCTGGGCAGTTCTCCATAAAAATAGACATGGAGTCTCCCCTCTGTAAACTGGTGGTGGTACACAGCATGTTGGCTATCTTGTTGGAGAGTTCGTCCAACTCTTTGAAGGTCATCTTTCTCTCTTGGAAGAGGATGGCCACCTTGCTGGGGTACTTCCTTGCTGTCTCTGAAAAGCGATCAGATATGTACGTTTTGTTCTTCTCAAACTTCCTGACATTTGTGACCAACTTGAAGAAATTCTTCCCAACCCTAACAGCAAACAAGAAAAACCATAGAAGCAAAAACCAAACTAACATTTTTAGAATTCACCATAAGTCCCTGGGTAAGGTTCGATAGACGACCCTGAAGAAGGCCAATCCACCTATACCCAAGAAAGTAAGGAAAGAAAACATCGATACAGCCCATAGCGGAACTCCTATAAACCAGAGGAGGCCCGCTGCACCCGCTGACACGTAAAGACCCCTCTTCGGGAACGCCATCAACTCGTCCTCCTCGATCCACCAACCCTGCACCGAGAACAAGTTGCCTCTATCTGGCGAGGATGCCAACAGTGGGTGGAGCTACCTTCCAGAGTAAGGGCGTGGCTAAAAACCAACGCACGTGCACCTATAGATGGGGCTATAAAAGCTAAATTTCTGCGAGGAAGCGCTGGGGTACGGGGAAAATTCACTGGCAGAGCAACTAAAGGCACTTTCCTCTGGATGCGTGCCGCCCTCTGTGCTCTGGGGAAAGTCTCCGAACCCTGCGGCAGAAAGTGCCGGCTGTAAGCGCAACAGCCAGTCTGTTGGTCCAACCCCTCAGGGGTGTGCAAAGACGCTCAAAGGCGGAGCACTTTGGGTCGCTGACTGGTCCACTGTTGAAGCAAAGTCATGTGAATGGCAGTTCATGCTGTTAACAGAACGGAGCTTACTCTCACCGTACCCCCTTTTTTTTTTTGTTTTACACTAAATATCGACAATCAGGATGATGTAATGAACAAGCAAAGATAAATAATACATCTTATTTCCCCATCTTTCTCCCAACAACCATTTCTGTTTGATGACCTTTTCCTGACAGAGAAGCTTTGTTGTAAAACCAGTGGTATTCACCTACGCACACTACTACTAGAAACTTCCATTTACATACTGTTAAATTTAATTTAATTAATAATAGAAAGTGCATTTCAGTAGTGTTTAGTCCTCTTCCTATATTTGTCATAAAAATAATCATCAGTTGCCAACTGACTGGAATCTAGCTTCCTCTTCTGGGCGTTGTTCCCTCCAGTCATCTTTAATTCTGGTTCATTCTCTCCCACCACAGGGATGAACTGGGACTGGGAAGCAGCATTAGCATCTTCCTTAGAAGACTTCTTCCTCTGGGGACGCATACTCTTGTCTTTGTAAACTACAGGGTAATGTATACACCAGGTTACAATATTGCATCTTAAAACAGACAAGAGATTAATCTATTCATGCAAAACTGGTAGGAGATTCTATGTGCAAGAGAGGTAACAATTATGGATTAAAATTGCATAAAAGTTTTTTAGACTCTGTTTCTTAGAAAGCTTCACTTGACAGGATAATCACCAAATAAATTGCACCATTCCCCACTCAAAACTTAAAATGGTGGAGACAAAAAAAGGAGGATTACAGATTCTCCAAGATCATATACAGAAAATACTACACTTGTGTGTTGGTAACAATTATGGTGTGTGTATCCATGAATAATTCATGACCTTAAACAGTTTGGTAAAGCTTCATCATTACATTGAATGGTCGTTATGTTCAGTAGAAAGTGATACATTCAGTAGAAAGTGATTAATTGTAAGGCATAGGTTTGAAAAAGGAAGGTGAAAGTACGAAAGAGAAGGGGGAAGATGACTAATTGTAACTAAAAAGCAGGTAGAATTGAATTGCCTAGTAAAGGTGGTGTAAGTTTAAAAAAGAAGGTGCATACGAAAATGAAGGCAAAAGTTTCGCAAATAAGTCCACAATCATGATAGAAGGACAGAGAGATTCAGACGCATTGGTATAGACAAAGGGAGGAGAAGGGACTCCATGACTCAAGAAGAAAGAGCTGAAAAAAAGGAAAGGTGGGGGATAAGAGAAGCCGAGATAGTTCAGGAAAAAAGAGAGCAGGAGAGGGAAACTGACGTAACCTTAACTAATGGTAGAGAATGATAACTATGAATAAAAAATAGCAATGAATAAAAAAAAAACAAACTTATGCTACTGCATTCTTACTTTGCAGTACATCAAGCGCCACTGTGTGGCGAGGTACTTGCTAGTATACATAATTGTCACACGGATAGGAGGCAAATGGGGTGGTTGGAAAGTGTAATGAATTAAACTGCTACACTTACACCTCAAGCTGTGGAGGGTGAAGTTAGTGGCCACATTGGAAGGCACCAAAGATTGCTGCTTGCCTTTTTTCCTGGAACAAAAAATAAATATGTATACACTAATAATAAATTTGATAATATTTAAATAAATTATTACAATTAAGAAAATTTAAAATTACTCACTTGCTACTCATCTCCACAACAAGTTCTTGTTTCGCTGTTTCTGTTTCTTCAATATTCTTAAACTTGGCTCTGCCAGAGAAGACAAAAATTTAAAACAATATACTAAGAGCCCCAAACACCTACTCCAGTCCTAGGTCTACTTCAGGAATGCCAGAGAGCATCTGATTAGACAACATCTCCTCTGTCTTCTTGGCTTTTGACTCAACTTTCAGATTTTCTGGAAGTTGGTAAAGGGCTTTTACTTTGGTCTCGTACTTGTTAGTTCCTTCTTCCTGTTCCTCAACTACTACATTTTTCTTGGTCATTTCATCCTCAATATACTGCATCCTATAATGAATGTAGAAGAAATATGAACACGGGCGAGCAACATTAAGGACCAACGGTAAAACTGGAGTGATTTAAATAACACGTATTCATTCACACAACATTTCCCCGCCCACACTCACATGTGAGTCTCATCGTCCTTCATCTTCGTCTCGGCAGAGAACGTGCTTTGGAGTCTCTGCAATAAGTCATCCTCCGACCTGGCTACAAGAACAAAGGTCACTGAGCCATGCCAGCATGCCATACCCATTTGACAAACCTCAGAAGGCTGGCCAAGACACAAAACACAGGCTAACTTACGACTCCAAATCTTTGCTGTCTACATCCTTCATGTCCACTAGCCCACCAGTCTTCAACTTGAAAGGATCAGGCTAATAATAATAATAAGGACCACAGCAAAAACATCTTACATTAAAACATACATACATACACACACACACTTCACTTACTGCAAGTTTCTCCTCTTCTGTAAACTTTTTGCCAAATGCTAGACCTACAGCACTATCAAAACATTGTTTTCACAATTAGTGAAATGGCTATAATGTAGTAATGCTAGAAAACCTACAAACATCTAATATTGAAGCTATTATAACCTCCAAAATGATAAAGTACAATTTACATACAGAGCATATCTGCATTTATTTGCTGTCCTTGTTTTTGTTAGATTTTTTGCTTTTTTTTGTTTTGTTATATAGCACTCTCTCCTGGTACCTTAGTCTCGCAGGCCAGACCCTTTAGCCTTTACCCAACTGCTACGCTGGGAAAGGATCTGGAACTTTCACCGTATGCGTTTCGTTCCCTCAGAATGTGACTAAAATTTGGCACCATTATGTGGCTTTACTGTCACTCAACTATGGTTAGTTAGTGATTGATTTGATATGCTGAGACCAATTGAGTTTTGCTGAAAGTACCTGCAAAGTTGCTTCGTTTGAGAAAATATTTTTGCTGGCTGTCATGAAAACGCCACAGAATAGAAAATATTTGTTCTTAACTTGCTTCTTGCAGTTATAAATCTGGTGTTGTAAAAATTCTTGTGAAATTGATGTGACTAAACTGCACCAAAGCTAAAAAAATATGATTTTGAGGAACTTTCCTGCCAAAGAAAGATTACTACAAGGTACTTCTATTCGTCTTCAATACAAAGTTCAGGAATGGGGACTAAAAGTGATGAGTTACTTAAAGACGGCATAATTACTACTAATTAATTTTTTTTAAACACGCACTATGGGCCTAACCACACCATAAGCTATACACATAAAAGTATTGTTCCCCAGGATTCATGGGGAAGGAAACAAAATTCAAATCCCAGACCCTTTCCCAGTACAGCAGTTGCGTAAAGGGTCTGGCTAGCGAGCCGAGTGGTACCTTTGGTGGACAACTTATTTCTACAGTTGGTAAAGGGTTTCCTTATTATTCAACCAAAAAAATAAAAACAAAACAATTATCAATAAGATTGCGAGTACAATACAAAAATGAGTATGTTACCACATTACCTCACTCCTACCGGCCGCTTCCTAAATTTTTGCAGTTCTTTCGCTTCTTGTACCTTACTCCTACACAAACAAAAAAAGCAAGCTGTGACTCTATGTAGTGCTTACTTACAGTAGTTTTACTCGACATCATCTTCCCGATTATTCCTGTCCCCTTCTTCCCCATCTTCAGTTTCATCGTCGCTGACTTTCCTCCTCCGATACCTTCTCTTCTTCTCGGACATTATACAAAATTTTATTTTATTTATACGTAATACGTAAATTTGAAAAATGGCGGCCATTCGAGAGCAGGTAAGCCGTGTGTGTTGATGCAAAATTAAGCTATAGATTTTACAAGTAATTTCTCACAGAGTGAACGGCTAGAGGATTCAAGTGACCCTACACGTCTGTCTCAAAGCGGGAGAGAAGACTTTTCCACTGATGAACAGATTGAAATCTTTTCTAACAGAGGACTTTCTCAGCTCCTTCCTGTCCAGCTCCAGAATGAATTAGCTGAGCAGCACATCATAATCCAGCGGTCTTCTAACCCAGAGCTTGGAACACAGGAAATAGAACTTCAAACCCTAGAACTGGAGGAAATATCAGAAGCTGAGGCAAGCAGCATAGTAGAATACGAGGAACAAGTACCAGAGGATGCCGTGGAAGTAACAGTGTGGAGTTCAGTTGACGAAACCTCAACCAATCAGGACCACATTCATTACGGCTCCAGTGAGATGGTGAATCTATGTTCGCTGAGTAATAGTGGAAACTCTGGCATGCAGTACGCCGTGGCGAAACAGGCTGTAGTTGTGTCAAGGGGAAAAGATTCATTTCCTCGAGATCTTTATTCTCAGGAGGAAGTGCTGTCTCCGTTCAAGCCAGCAGCCCGGGAGCAGGTGATGCGAATGATGGGGGCAACACAGACAGTTTACACAGTGGATGTAGTGACTGCTCCTTCTGTAGAGGCTGCTGGTTCTTCATTGTCGCTTTTCAGTGCTTCAAGCAGTGGAGAGCAACATCGACAACAAGCTGATGATGACATGGCAGCTCTTCTGCCGTCTTCATCAGCCTTGCCAGAGCTCCCTGTGCTGGAGGCAAAAGAACGACAAGTTCCGACAGCAGCCAGGAACTTGACGGCTAAACCCATTCCAATTAGCAGTGTTATCCCGCCTAAACCTCTCTTCTCACTCCCTTCTTTCCTGACCAACCTCAGCAGCTTGGTGGCATCGGCCGTGTGGTTCAAGAAGACGCCTCGAAAGAGGGATAGGAGAGTCATGGTGCAGGAGGAAAAAAGTTCTCCGAAGAAAATTCCCAGAGTGATGGAGGCGGCAGAGTCTTCTCAGGCTTTCGCCACCGAGTCCGATACGGAGGCTGAAATGGCGGTGACCTATGAAGGATGTCGCAGAATGGAAGAGCTGTCATCCTGTGATGATGAAGACGACATGGAAGTTGGAAGTGTAGTTGCAGAAATGCCCAAGGAAGGAGAGATCGTAAGAAATGGAACTGAAGTATTGGAACCTGTTGGTCCAGAGGAAACGTCTGCAGAGGAGCCGAACGGGGACTTTGTAGAAGTGGGTGTGGCTACGTTGGGCAGTATGGAGAGGGAAGAGGAGAGAGAAGGTGCGGAGATGACTGAAGTTGAAGAGGAGGAGAGGGAGGAAGAGTCTCTGAATACTCTACTTGTTGATGTGGAAGGATCCTATTCACCAAGGAAATTAGTAATTGGTAAGAATCCTTCCTACATGATTACTAGTTGATAAGTGAGTTAACAGGACTGTTAGCATATGGTTTAGCTTAAAATTGAGGCCAAGATGTAAGTAGTCCACCAAATCTCTGGCAATTCTAATTAAAGAAAGATTTGAACTGGTTAAGGTTGGACATATGTATATGGAATGAATAAGTTGGTGATAAATCTGAGCAGTTGGTTAATACGGCACTCCCACTGAAGGGAATAGGGTCTGTTGGCTCAGAAACGGCAGAGTATAGCAAGTGATTTACTACAGTATGGATCCTGTACTAAAATGTATCTATAAATAGCGCAATTCTTAAAAGTTCCAATGCAAAGGCAAAACTAGAGTTATGTGAATCTATCATGTATGCAATGATTGCTTTTCAGTGCTCTTGAGTTTACGTGCCTTACTGTACACACTCCTGGTTGTTGGCGGTGAAGTTGACGACCTTTACCTATTTTGCTAGGCCATGCCTACCACTGTGATATTCATGGCATATCACTGTTTGTGGTAAATGGTACTTCCTAGGCTGTAGCACGTGGGTGCAGTGGTCACCCGAGCTCTAGTTTAAAAGTTCAACAGTGTGGACAATCTCCCAACACATCTTTAGTATGGTAAAGGGTTCCCCACAAATACCCTAATGTAATTCAATGTTTTAATTTGGCGAGCGAGCGTAGCGAGCGAGACACTTACAGGGGTAACACAATCGAAAATCGGGGATGTTTATTTATTTATTTATTTGTATATATGTTTGGACGTACGTATGTCATTTTGTACTTTGACCCTCGCGTTTTTGTGTTAGTTAGGTGGTCGACCCCGTCCCAAATTGCACTAAACAGAATCCTCTGGTTTATCGATCAGTACCCGTATCACCCTAGAAATTGAATTGTTTACCGTTTTGAATTCTTTTGCGGGTGCAGTTCAAACTTGACAACTTAGGGACTTCCATTTCTATTCGAGTTAGTGGCGGTAGTAAGTCAATGCGCTCTTTGTCAAGGTTATAAGCCGTGCGCACAATATTTACCTGAAAATACATTGTCCACTAGACTACTGCGAAGGTAAGTCTGTGTAGGTGCATGTCCAGCTGTGTCAAAGCATTGTGTGTTACAACCACTACTTAGCTAAAGAATATCACAAAGAATACTTTTAAATAACGTGTATTGTTTTGTTATTGTAGTTTTTTCCTTCAATTCAAGCAGTTGCAGAGAGTTGTTACTATGGCACTGAAATACCTTTACCCTGTATGCTAAATTTAAAAACTGGACCTTATTTTCAGTAGCTTCAGTGTTAGAAGTCAATAAAAATAGTATAGTCTTTAGGCTCGCTCGCCATTTGTGCTCAAGCACACCACTAGTATATATTATTTTGCTCTAGTGAAGTAATTTGTCATAGTATTGGACTGTCTGCAGCAACTATATTGGCATTAGTGAGGCATTAGTGAAGCATAATGGAGGTCTAAATATATAATTGTCTGCCACTCCCACTTTAACAGATTCATGTAATTATTCATTAGTGGACAGGTTGCAAGTCATTTGGACAATCTTCTACTCATCGTTCGTATGGTAAAGGGTTTCTCACTATTACCCTCTGGCACTCGATGTTACATTGTCTTTTGGGCTTACTAGAAGTTAGGCATTGATTAGTGAGGCATTTTATTGATGCCCACTAGTCAAGTATGCATGCTATGCAACTGGTCACAGCTTTCATTTATTTATTTGCTTACTTTTTACTGACTTAATTGTTTAATTATTTTACTTGTTTAATTATTTATTCACTCGGTTTACTCTAAATTCCACATTCCCCTATATTCTGGCTCATTCAATCATCTATTAACACATCAAACAGCATCAATAGACTCTAACTTCAACACCTTCATTCAGTCATTAACAGCTCTATTCTGTCTCGTACTATAAATAGCTTCTGTATCACCGGCACTCAGCCTTTTTTAGTTATATTTTCACCTGAGGAAGATCGAGCAACCTCGATCGAAACGTTGGCACACATGTGATATCAATTTGTATTACCGTGGCTTCTAAGTATAAAAAAATTGTTTCAAATTTTCGTTGTTTTTTGTTTAGTTGTCTTTTGTTGTTGTTATATTTGTTTTTTGTGTGTTTTGTTTTTGTTTTGTTTTTTTGTTGTATTTTTTTTTGTTTTTGTTTTTTGTTGTTGTTGTTTGTTTGTTTTTTAGTTCAATTTTTGGCTTAGTTTATATATATATACATATATATTTATTTTTTTTCCCTCTCTTTCTACTGTTGTAATGTCATAGTCTTGTCTCTAGTGTGGTTGCGTGTCAACTGCCAATATCTTTTTATTGTCTATTGTTGGCTTTATTTTATTTGGTGCACTAATAGAGAGTGAGCTCCAGATTCTTTACCTTCTTTCAATTGGTAATGTATTGTTAAATAGTATGCAGATGGCCTGTGCCCACACAAATTTCCAATTGTATCCCTTTTGCTGACTAGCTTGCCAACAAACTGCTATTGAGGGCACTCAAAGTAGTAATAATAATAATAATCAATGATGATCATATTAACTGTAGAAGAATGTTTTACAACCATGTACTATTCCTGCCTTGATGATCTTTGTGATAATTAGTTGTCCATTTTGGTAAAGGGTCGATGCTTAGTGGCGATAACAATACAATACTTGTTTCACTAGTGTTACTTTACCAGTTACTGATCACACTTGGAATGGTTCCAGTGTCATTGTGAGAAAAGGTTTTTATTTACAATTGATAGTAGTCTGGCAGCTGTCGTGGGTGTTACTAAATGCAGTGTTTGCTAAGATCCACATCTCTGTGGTTAAATCAATGCAATTATACCTTAGTGTCTAGAAGGAGGATGTCTTCAGACGGCAGTTATTCCCATTTCTTTTCATTAGATTTTCACTATACATCGCTAAGAATGGTATGGTAGTCATTCACACAATACTGGGAAACTCCATCTGTTGTCAAAGAGTCGTCAAGTGATCATTCACTTCACTTGGTGCGCAGACTTTTTTTTTTTTTTTTTTTCTTTTTCTTTTTTTTTTTTTTTTCCTGCGTCACAGAGAACGATGGACAAGATGGAAAATGGTTAATAAACTTTATACTTTGTAAGAGTGGGCGAGGATGTAGTAATTAATTGATGATGTAAAGACTCTTCCTCCAAGTGTTCGTTTTTAAGTTTGTCCTCATTTGTTCCTACATGTGTCTCTGTGACAGATGTTCCATCATGTTTAGAAGGTGTGTACTGAGATACGGGGTCGACTGTTACAGGTGGTCATCTCGATCTAACCTTCCCCCTTTCTGGATGCTTTCTGTCTAACTTGTGAGTGAGTCCTTGGTTGGCATCTTCTGCTCTGCTAGGTCTTTTGAACTTCCTTTCATCAGAGTAGATAATACGGTGGATTTAAAAGTTTTTTATCTTACATGATGTATTGAATGCTTTTCTGAGTAGGGGGGAGAAAGAAGGTCAAATTCCCTCTGGGCTTGGATAGTCTAACTTCCTTGGGGGAGATGGAGTCTTTAAGCGTGAAGTGTTGTGACTGCCCTTTGGGCTGGAGTGCCAGATTGCCCTCTGGCTGGCTTGCTGAAGAATGTGTGCTGTGGTTTAAGGTGATTTGTCTTCTCTAATCAGTCTTGTCTTGCATTACTATTTGATATGATAGGATGGCAAAGTGATTTTCTAAAGAATCTACACGATTTTTTCCCCCTCATTCTTGCAATCGCTGGCATGTTTTAGTTTTGTGCAGTCCATTTAAAGCATTGTAACGTCTCATACGAACGTTTAATATTTTCCCATAATGAACGCTGCATGTTGAACACTCCAACATGCCTGTGCGTAGTTTTGGACAACTGAAATATTATAAGTATGGTGGGGCTACTTCTGAATGTTACTGTTTAGGAAAATATCCAATGTACAACTTAATTATACTTGTACAATATGGGGGTGACATTTCACTCTCACACTTGCATTTTCACTCTCCTTCAGCTTGTGAAAATATTTACGTGTGCTCTTGAAATATCTCCCTATGTTGTACGCTGACTAGTGCAATAAGTGTTATGTATTAACACATGTGTATGCATACGCACACACTCGAAACGTTAGTATACTTATACAGCTTTTTAATATTATGGTTTGTGGTGTTACTATTTATGGATTTGTTGTTACTATTTATGGATTTGTTACTATTTATGGATTTAATGTTTGGTGTCCTACAGTTACAGAAAATACCAAGGACTCCACTGGAAACATCACCATGGGAACGCCTCAGTACTCACAACCTCCGTTTCAGCTCACAGCCGTGTCAGTGACGGAGGCTACGCGAGCCTCAGAGACTTCAGCCACACAAGTGGAAGGGGCAGAGAGTAGGGATAGGCATGGCGGGGCGGAGCTATCAGCTGGTGGTGTCGTGACCCTAGTGACTGCAACAGCGAGGCAGATGGTGGGAGAAAACCAGGACTACAGCGATCATGAAAATGCAGGGAGAGAATTGAATAAGGAGGAGGAGGGGGAAGTTATGGAAGATGAGACTGAAAGGGAAAGGGAGATGGAGGTGGTTGTAGAAGAAAGTGTACATGAAGTTGTGGCAGAGGCAAGCATGGAGGACATGGATCGGGTGGGCTCCAGGAAGGAGGTGGATGAAGAGCAAGATGAGGTACTGTATTTAGGATTTCATACCGACTATGGGAGCTCTAAAGTCCTCCTCCCAAATTTGGCTTCCTTCCCTAAATTTTTTACCCCACCTGAATTTTTTTTAATAGTTTGTTTAAAAATGTCCAACACTTCTCTTCAAAATCAAAACTTTCTAATTCCCTTTCAATGGCAATCTGTTAGAGTTTGTGTAAGATTTCATCTGACAATATTAGTTTCATAGTCGTGTCTTCACCGTTTTTGTGGCTAAATGGTTTTGTGACTTTACTGAATTCCCCCAGCAAATAATCATGTATGAATCCCTGGTATTGAATGTCTAATTGGATAAAGACAGGCTGGCACTGCAGTGTTAGGTCCAGGTTCCTGTCTATCTAGCTTGTGATTAGATCTGATTAAAGAGAGAATTTTGATTGGAGGTAAACCATAATAGCTCGTTTAGTGTTAACTTCAATCAATTAGTGTCATCTCAGAGTAGCCTATTATTCAGTCAACTTGAAACCTTTGCGGTCACAATCCAATGGCATTCAGTGTGACTAACTCTGTGTACTGTTTATCTGTCATTCACAGCTAGAATGTCCAATTGATTACACGGTCAGTTCAGATTTCCCTTCCCCCTTTGGATTTCCTTTTAAGGAATAGTATATACCGAGGCAAGGGACCAGAAGGAAATCTGTAGAGCTGGCCAGCTTTTGTTTGGAGTCAGCCAGAGTTTGTGGTGGCTGACTGACTGTTCTGTAAAAAATATGCTAGTGCACCTCAACAATGCTATGTTTTGACAGCCTCAATGGCAAACCATCCAAATGTGTGTTTATGTATATATGTGTGTATCCGTGTGTGTTGCATCCATAACTAGTTTCTGTTCGCTAATCCTTTGTTGACATTCCTAATAATTTGTTGCCTATGAGGGATTATGTCGTAGAGTCTGAATGATCTATCTCCACTTAGAACATTGTATTAATATAATGAAACACAGCAGCTGTACCTACACTATTTTTCTATTACTGCAGTGTCTGTTTGTTTTTTTGTTTTTGTGTGTGTCTGTAGATTTCTACGCAAAGTTCCCAGGAATATGCCGTGAATGCTTCCTTCATCTCTTCTCCCTCAACTACCACCGTCGACACTGGCCAATCAGACGCCACCGGCTCTACGAGAAAAGATCGGCGAAGAAAACCTCTGAAACGGAAACTGCGCCTGAGTTCTTCCGCTACCCGCCACACCCACTTCCAGTCTGTATCATCGTCCAAACCCACCAAAACAACATCACCTTCTTCTTCTTCATCATCCTGTACTCTCCCAAGAGCTTCCAATAGCGTTCCCCGGGAAATTGCCGCCATAATCCATGCCACATACATGAGTGCTGCCATGCACAACTCCAGGTTCTCTGAGACTTCCCTTACAGACATGTGGAGAACAAATTCAACAGTATCATCATCATCATCATCACCACCATCATCATTCTGTTCATAAATAACCCCACATAGAGAAGTTCTTTTTTTTTTATGACGTTTTAATTCATTATGTACGTTGTGGTAAAGGGTCGTTTGCGCGTTTAAGGCCAAACCAACTTTGTGAGGGATCCCACTGTAGAAATGCCGGTGCAAAACTACTGCTGTACACAGTCTAGAAAGGTAAGATTTTGACGCAACTCGGTGGTCGGAATTACCTGGAGAAGGGATGTAAAGCGTGAATGTGGAAGTGAATTCTCTAATTAGGTCCAGTAGTAATCTGTAGTTGTATTAGTAGAGGCTGAATCTGTGTCGATTCATTTGACATTAGCAAGCCATTATGCATGGATGCTTTCCAACTCATTATTCATGCATTACTAACAGACAAAAACATGGTGTGTTAATTACCATAACCATCTTTTGACCCGTAAAGCATGTCGGCCATTTATATTTTTCCCCTATGCATCCATCACTATTAGGTGTCATCACTTAAGAGAACCCAAAATGCAAAAGTGTTTAGAAATTAATATCCGTATGCCTCAATAACTTCAGAAATGTAGTGTCTGTGACAGTCTGCATTAGTTAGTGGTGTGATGTCCAAATTAGCTAGCACTACCCTAGTGCACTTTTTCCCAAAAGATTGGCAAGTAACACTTCATCTGTCCATTAATTGTTATGGTGGAAGACCTAAATGCAGAAGTGTTTAGAAATTAATATCCGTATGCCTCAATAATTCAGAGATGTAGTGTCTGTGACAGTCTGCACTAGTTAGTGGTGTGATGTCCAAATTAGCTAGCACTACCCTAGTGCACTTTTTCCCAGAAGAT
>WLWD01001922.1_pt1:42500-89479 | contig 89479 bp, 56 predicted proteins | sample 6712731 | NCBI WGS metagenome assembly WLWD01 (sample SAMN12718690, study PRJNA576275) | sponge metagenome | isolation source: marine sponge | host: Mycale hentscheli | place: New Zealand: South Island, Marlborough, Capsize Point | collected 2014-11-01
TTAAGTCTTTTTGTAATTTCCCCTTTCATTTTGTGTTTTAACACACAATTCTTGTATTACTCTATTAGGAAACTGCTATTAATACTTATACTTGCCTCCGGCAGGGCCTATAGAAGGTGTCCATGGCTACCTAAAGCAGCAATGCTCTAGTGACTAATATGTAAAACTAAACAATCACTGGACTTGCCAGCTGATCCCTACTAATTATATTACACGGTCCCCCCTTTCCTATTTTGTTCCTGAGGCTGAGATATGGTTAGCATGTCTTCCCTATATTGTAAGTCTGCATGCTGAATGATCTTACCCATAAGGCCAGTGGTGGTGTGGTCCATGATCCAGCCCCAGAGCCAGGATGTGGTCATCTGATGTGATGGGAAGCCACCCTGCCCATGGGAAGGTAGAGGACTCCATCAATTATAAGGAAGTTTGACGTGTGGGAGATGTGTGTGGTCGTCCTGTGAGCGTTTCCTGTGAGCTCAACTCTGCTACTAGCACCGTGCTAGTATTCTCACCCATGTTTCTCACTCACCGTGTGCATCACGAGCCTGTAGGTATTTTGCTTCAAGGAATTTAATTCTATTTGAGACATCTTGCCTTGTACAATAACTGGTAAATCATTCAAACCCAATGACAAATTTGCTTCTCCTTCTGGTTTGCATTCCTTGTTCGTAATACAATTGATAATTATGTCATGGGTGTGGTTTAAATGGTGACTATGTAACAAAAGATGCTTGGTGATACAATGATGAGAAGTTGCCATGGTGAAATTAATGATGGATTGCTTGCAAGCACTCACTTTGAGCATGTGATAGTCTTGCGGTGTCTTGTGGTGATCTGATTGCTTCTTTTCAAGTGTGTATGTATGTGTGTAGCAATAGCCTGGGGGGAGGAGAGTAAAGGAAGTGTATATTAACCAGAGCAGCGGGCAGTGCATTTAATTTTAATTTTTAAGTTAATTTGACTTTCTTCCTCCATTTATATTGCAAACCACACACTGCACTGGTACTGGTCTCGTGGTCTTCCGATGCCTTCTGATGTGTGCACCGACTGTGGCTGGTGTGCAGGTTTTGAAAGAGAAGTACTACTACTAATTGAGCCAATGTCTGCCTGCCCTACCCACAAGAGAAGAGAGGATTAAGGTTGCACACAGTGATGGTGGCTTCTGTCCACAAGGAGAATTATATCATCACTTTCACTTCTCTTTCACTCAAGTGGCCCGCCCCCTCTTTTACAATTATTGGAAAATAGCGATTTTTTTTTTCATACCAACTACCTAACACACAAACAAGCCAACACACGCATATTCAAAACATTCACACAAAGTTACACATGCACACGCGCACACACACACACACACACAGGTCCCTGAATTTTAGGCAAGTCATTAATGGGTTGTCATGCGGTACTCACAGTTGCCAAGGCTAAAGTGGCCGTCATGTCCTGTAACACGAGTCCTACATGACCCGCCCTGGAGCCGAGACTAAACTCCAAGTATGCCCTTAGCCGCTGCTGTCATGGTATTGCACAATGCAGTCAGTTGGGGGGTGGGGTGGAGGGAAGTGGTATGAGGTACCCCACCTCCCAATAATTCCCAGTAGGAAACGGTTTAAGTGAACACAGTTGAAGCATTGCATCTGCTGAGAATGAAGGCAGGATAGAGCTGTGGTGAAGGGTCTCTTTGTGGGAAAGAAACTAAAATTGGGAAAATGTTTGTTGTTTCTGTTTACATAGCCAGTAGGCAGTAAAATACATTACCAATATTTATTTATCTTTGCTGGATATTACTAAATAGTATACAATTATTGTCATGGTTTGTTTGGTGTTGTTGTTTTTTCTGTTTGTTTATATTATAGTTGTTGTGTGTGTGTGTGTGTGTTTGTAACAATGTTATTATTTGTTATGAAAAGGTCAAGTCCTATGTCGTACAATATAATGACCTCATCGTTAATAGTGGCTCGGTCTATAGAGTGTACCCGTAGTAATTGAACTTTGCGCTTGTAATAAATATGAAATGTACAAATTGCCCTTAGATAGTCTGAAATGAAAAGTGATATATTAATGGGCGTGTCGTAATTGTCTCCTGCCCGGTACAACATGAACCAGATGTGCCTGTAAGACTATGTTACACACTGACAATAGTTTTGTTCCTGGAGTACATGCAGTCATTGTGTAGCTCTCCAAACATGCAGTGTGCGCCTCGTTGGTGTGATTCTATTATGTCTAATTTGAAAAGGAGGTATGTCTGAGCGTTGCCATTGGCTACGCAACAAGGTACACATAGAGATCCAGCCCAAATAATCTGGGGGCTTTCTCATACGCTTTTTGTGCAGACGAACACCATGATAATGAGAACCACTTCCGTGTGTGTGTGTGTGTGTGTGTGTGTGTGTGTGTGTGTGTCCAACAAAAGCATGCATATGTATATCTTGGTCTTGCGTGTGTAGTGGGGGAAAAAAATCATGTCTTTTTTATTTTACTTTCTTTCTTTTCCTCCCTCTCCCTTTATTGCGTATTTTGACGGGAGAGTGTAGCTCGTTGTTGTGGTGATATTAGTGGCGAGCATATCTGTCAACTCTCACTGCCCAACATATGTCGGTTACTCTACATGCCAAGCTCTGCTAGCTTCATAGGCTTCCTCATGACATGTACTTGCTGGAGGAGGTTTTCTGGGTAGAGACTTTGGGAAGAACTTGTGTGGCTGCAGAGAGTACGGACCACTCCTGTAGCGTGTGAACCTTCACCCGCTGGTTGTGCACTGAAGCTATTGCAGTAAAACCACCACTAGGCACTGTCACAACTCACAGGGGAAGAAATCGTTAATTTAATCATCGGTTGCTGTAATAGCATTATTATTATGACGTGAAAGTGGGCAGACGCAGGCAGTTCAATGATATTCATATGTACCAACTGACGTGAGTGAGTCACTTTTGCAAATTGGTATAATACAATCAGGAAAAAAAGGGGGCAAATATTGTCTTGAAAATACGATTTTTTTTTTCATTGCTTGTGCATGCCGGGCTTTGAGATCCAGGAAAAGTTGTTGGAACTTTGATGTGACCCACTGAGGGAGAATGAATATGTTGGGTGGTATCAGTTGATACGACTATGGTTGTGTAAGTAACACACATGTACATTTGATATTGTGGCTTGTGACCTATGTACACACACACACACTCACACACACACACACACACACACACACACACACACACACAGACTAGGAACTCGCAGGAGAACAGGCCTTTCCACACAGCAAGTGGTGTGGGCACCCAAAGTCCCTCCTGGACCATTGCTGCTTCATGAGGAAAGGTCTTGAATTTGCACCCCAGCAAATGCCAGGTACCCAATCACAGCTGGGTGGACTGGTGGGGCTGGTGGGAGGCAGATGGAAAATCAGATGGAAAATTGCCTGAGTTGGGCTTGAACTCAGGGACCTCAGGCCCTGAGCCAAGGACACAACCACTACACCACACAGCCACCACCTTGCACACACACACACACACACACACACACACACACACACACACACACACACACACACACAATCATACATACATGCATACATACCTTTTTACAGTGAACCGTGAATTTGTCCCACAGGCTGATGACATCCCAATACTTGCTTGCATTCAGGCAATAGTTATATACTCGTGTGTTTCGGTTCAGATAACAGGAGAGCCAGTCATAAACTATCTGGGAAAATGCCGTGGAAAGAAGGCTAAATATGTGTTGGTTGTTGCACGATCTTCGACTGCATGTCTAGCCACATCCTCATGCCACGCCGAGAGGCACAGTGTGTACACACCCTCGGGGCGAAATTGAATTACGGTGGGCCAATATTATGACTTTGCTGGAGCTTCGTCTTTCTGTGGCTGTAGCTACTCACGAAGACGCTGAGGACTTTTCACATATAGCCTTCATGGAACAACGAGCTTCGTACCTGACGCCATCGAGCTTACTATTGGTAGTGGTGCTATTTGCTCGGAATGTCTGTATGAGCGTGAGTTCATGTGGTATTTGCATGTGTGTTGTGTTGGTGTGTTTGCGATGACTCGTGGTTGGAGTGTTTTTGTTTTGTTGACTCTGAGTATACTCAGCCCATTGCCACTGCATACCACACTGAAATAATGCTAATTAAATGGCACATGTGTTGGAAGTGGATATGGCAAGTTCCGTTCTACATGTAGGACAAGATCTTGTCCTACATGTACTATGGTAACTTGCCATGCACGGGGGGGGGGGGGGGGGGGGGGGGATGAAATAAAGAGAATAAGTCCTGACCACTAATAAATAGCTGGAAATGTTTCTAGTTGCATAAATACTTGACCGTGCTTCATACAAGCCAGTATACAGTCTTCAGAGTGTTATGTTGATCTGATGTTTCCTATCCAGTTCGTGTTACAGGAATTGGAATATAATATCTAGGTCCAGCTGTTGTTGGTGAGTGTTCACTTACTCCCGCCATCTGTCCAGTCTTTGTTCTGTTCCTGTGCGTTCAGACATCCCATTCCTCACTGGCTACTGCTATTTGCACTTTATCCCATCCATCCTTCCAAAATATTCTTCCTTCTCCTGCAAACACTGGATTCACATCACATGATGGATTGGTTTACTGGATAAACTACCTCTTCTTCCTCTGTTTGGCGAGGATCGGTTTCCTGGTAACAGGTTTATAAACTATCAATGAGGTGTAAAATTACTTCTGGAGCAGAGGTCGCCAAATTCCTTCATTTTTCTGTTTAAAAGTACAAGATACCAGTGAAATGAAGATGGTGTCTTTTCACTCATTAAATTATTTCTATAATGTGTCTGAGGGTATAGGGCTAGCGGCCGTGGCCAAGTTTACAAAAGAAGCTATGTAATGATGACATAATCAGAAAACAAGTACAAAAATAATGACTTACAACATAAAGCTTAAATGCAGCTGACTTGTTTGTTCAAATTCTTTCAATCTATGCCCCTGGGCTAAATATAGTTCACCAGATTTTGAAATGATGTATAAATTGTGTACTATCGATTGTGGGAGGGCATGAGTGTAACCATGGATTCCAGCGGACATGTTTCTAAGTATCAATTATCTAGACAGTTAGTCTGCCTGTCCGTGTTCCAGACGTTCTCGAAGATGGCCTAATGGATGTCTGCATAATATCAAATGGCCAATTTGCTCTCTGTAATTAGAGTCCAGGAATGTGAATATTGGATGGACTGGGAGTTAGTATGGAAGACAAACAACAAGTTTAACCAGTTCACCTTTAATTTTACTTTTTGTAAGTTTTAAATGTAGTTAGTATGGCCTCTCTTATTTAAGGGATGCCCTTGATGGTATCTCTAGTGGTTTGGATTATATAGGAGTTCTTCTCTCTTCACTTATGATTACCCACTCCACCAAAGCATGTGCACTCACATACTCTTTGTCACACACACACATACACACACACAGTAAACGCATGCTCGCACATGCAAATCTACGGCTTCATTGGAACACAAATGGGGGGATGTCATAGTTACTGTTTTTGGTGAGTTGTTTTTGTGTTCTCACAATAACTTTTCAAAACAGAGTCAGTGGGATGGCCAGGATGGAGTACTACAGAGTGTGTGGTGGGGTTTGTGGTTACTATACCAGTTCCTTCTTGCCTTATTTGGTCTCTAGCTGGAAATAACCAGGCCACAAACTAGACCTCAATTTTCCCTTAAAACCATGTCTTGAATAACTGGTGGTGGTGGTGGCTCTGCCACAGTGAGTGAGTGAGTGAAAAAAATAAGAATTATATTTTACCTCTAAACCAGGACACATAGTCAACTATAACAGTTTGCAATACGCCTGTAGCATCCAATGTGCACGCTCAGTGAGAAGGGTTGCCACTGGAATCTAGTTGTGTTGATTGTCCTGACTGCCCGTAACCACAGGGAAGCCATACCTCTATTCTTCTCTCCAGTGTAAGGTATCCATTCTCAGGCTAGCAGCAGCTGGCAGCTAGACTAAGGGAGGGAGAGAGGGGGGATTGTGAGATGATTTGGGAAAATTGAAAGAACCAGAGCATTCACATGAGGGTTGGCATGGTCAAGTTCGTTGTTCAATTACCATTGATTCAGTTTTTACTATGGTCCACTTATGAATGGGCAGTCAGTGACTCCTCCCCCTACATCCCACCTTTCTCTCACAACACTCAATCAGTGACTATAAGGTATGTGCCAATGTAGAAGGATAATTTATGCTCAAATCACTCATTGGACTCAGATGCACGTCTTGTCAAAGAATACATCCTCAATGGCCAACTAACTACCTAAACACACTGGCAATCACTTTCTCTTCAATTTTCTTTTTTTAACTTTTTAAAATCTTTTTTTTTCTAAATGTATTTGAATTGAATAATGAGGTTGTGGATAAACGTCATGTGAAATAAGAACCAGAAATATAGCCAAATAAATCTCGTGAGATAATGTAAACAGAATCATTGTGATCTGATGAGAGTTCTGAACAGTTTTCCTGGGAGATGATCAAAGTGCTGGCCTGGTATTCATTTGCAGTAAGAGTGAAGAACAGAAGTGCGCGATGAGAGAACTTGCTGAAGGAGGTGAAGAGAATTTGATTGTTGCCAGTAAAGAGAATGCTACAATACACAAAAACAAAGCATATAATAAAGAGCTTCAAACCACAAACTATTACTTAAGATCAGCAATTATAGTAACAACACTCTATGGGCATGGGTCCCAACTACTAATTACAAGCCATTACAATCGGAATGCCACTTCTATACTGAGTCCATTGAAACACATCTACCAAGGAAGCCAGGTTTCTTAAAGACTTAATCATTACTCCCCAATGGCACCAATCAAGGAACAATAACAGAGTTGCCAAAACATCATTAAAGGAAAATTCACTTTAAAACTTACAATTGAAGGCAAGAAGACAGATGGATAATGGGTAGGCATGTCAGAGGACTCAGTTGAAGCCATTAGTTAGCCAGGACAGGCAATGGACTTCTCTGGTCTTCGATGCGCGTGGATTGCAAATGTTGAATGAGGTTAAAGAAATCTTCATTGGGCATCGTGCTCTTTCTGATGACGTTGATGGTCTTAGGATCCGGAGACCGTTGGTCATTGATGCGTGCACTCTGTAATAAGAACAAACACAGATATTCAAAAAACTTCATAGCTACTCTCAAGCTAGCTAAACTTCACACGCAACTATATCAGGTTACCATGCAATTCAATAATCCTATGGAGAGATATCCAATGATTGATACCCATTAACACTTAGGCATTTCAAAGGAACTTTTACTGCGATCCAATTGCCTGAAACCTAGCTGTTCTCAAACACGGAAGAGCACCGGTGTTACAAAAAGCTTCCTTGTAAATAGATGTAAATGAATTGTAGTCAAATGACCTGCACCTAAAGACACTCACTAGGCTTACATACGCTGTTGAATTCACACCAAAGCTAGCCAGCAAGGTGTTAACTTGACTTGTTAAGTATCCATTTCTCACCAAACTCTACTTTCTTGCTCAGTACATACATGAACTTCTTGCTGCTTTCTCTTACCTGGCTAGCAAAGATAAGGTCAAAGAGCTCTTCACTGGAAGTGCAGTCTTCACTGTCTCTCCATGCAGGTCGAGATTTGCCAGAGGAGGAGTCCGGTTTGCTCAAGACGGGCATCTCGCATCTCTGCTCATCGATCCTGCCACTCTGGAACTTCCACAGTGTGTCAAACAAATCTTCTTCTTCACTGGATATTTGAGAGGACCTGGAGCTGGCATCAGATGGGACACAAGGACGAGAGGAAGCAGTGGGGGGCTGGTAGTCTGAGCGCTGGTCATCCAGTCGTTGACTTTGTGCTTTTGAGAGAAGGTCTAGGAAGCTGTCATCCATTCCATTTTCTTCAACCTGAAGACAACAAATAGATACATTTAGAATAACCTACCATTACTACACAAAGCCTACTGATAGTATAAGGTTTGCCTATGGTTTATGTAAAACCAACTTATAGAGAGCAGAAATGAGCACACTTACACTTTCTCTCAAGCTGGAGTACGCTGATCTCTTCAGTACTAAGCAAGCCATTACTTATTTACTTTTTAGGCAGAGAGTAAGTCAAACAGACCTAGAAGACTAGCAGGTTGCTCGACAGAGTAACTTAAGCGGGGACTGATTCGCCGTCTCTCAGCTGAGCCGCTTTATAAACCACGCCTGGCGCGTCCTTCCCTGAAATATACGCTGACCGCTAATAATTGAACGAACAAATCAAATTCCGGTCGACCGTAAATGTTACGAGCATGCTCAGTAAGACAGGAAACCTACTAAGAACAACACACTCTGATCTACCGCGCACACGCAAACAGAGTAAGAATTAATTGTGCGACGACTAGAGCGCTTTTTCTACTTCCTCCATAGGTGTGTATATCTAAATGGACCAATAAATGTGAACTATTGTGACTCCAATTTTTGTAAGATCAGTAAGCTATCATTCTGTAACTCCATACAAACTTACCGATGATCTAATAAGTGATGATGGGTGATGCTTCTTCACCCCTAAGGTAAAAGAGCCGTCATGAGAGGAAGCCATTGAGCCTGTTGGTGAGGTAGAACCAGCCCTAGAGTTGCGAGGTGATGGTCCAGGCTAAAAAAAAAAAAGATACATTATTAAGTTGAATTATAGACACAGCTGACTTCAATTAGCCCATAATCACAGACTAGGCTGTATATCCCAATGATTTGTGCATTCAATGCATTAAAGACTGGGTTCCTCTATATCCCATTGAGGTATTTACTATTCAGCCCCTGTATAGTCTTGTTTAGTCCGGTAGCCAGCAGACTGATAACACATTCAGTCAAATAATAAGTCTTTAACTTTATTTAATATGGTAAGGCATATTCAACATTGTGAGTGCAGATCAACTTAATTTAATATGGTAAGGGTCATCAACATTATGAGTGCAACCAAGGTGCATCATCAAAATATTATGGCAAGGTGTCTAAACAAGTAGGAAATGGTCGTCAATGCGTCCTGCAATTGTGACCATAGTTTCCCTTTACCTGCACTGGGTTAAATCGGGTATGAATTGTCATCATGAAAATCACAATTGTATGAAACACATAACGCAGGTTTGTAATTAGACATGCTTTACCAAATGCCACTTAGGATATTGGGTATGCATCACCATGCCAAAAAACATGAAACCTAAATGCAGGTTGATTTAGACATACTTTACCAAGTGCCACTTTGGTTGTTAGGTATGCATCACCATGCCAGAAAACACAACACTATGGAGTGAGGTGAATTAATTGATGATTATTACCCAGTATCAAAGCAAGTTTTTTTTAGCCTTATATTTCTATGCTAATGTTTTTACCTTAGGAGAGCTTGTGGAACTTGTTTCTGATCTATCACCAGGTGATTTCTTATGCATCTTCTTTCTCCATATTATTGGAACTAAAATTATAAACATCAATTTCATAATTAAGAACATAAACAAAGCAAATTGAACTCACCATTTGCCCAACTGAATGACCCTGAATGTCTCGTTGGGGCGGACATCAATTGAGGGGAAGGGCATTCATATCTAATTAAACAACAACAACAAGTAATGAATACATACTCAGATTCATATCTAAACAATAATAATAATAATTTTAATAAATTAACACAAAAGTGAGTGACTTGATGAAAAAAATAATAATTTAGTCTTGCCCCTAAGCAAATGAGATAATTATTCACCAATGAGCCAACAACTTTATGGCAAATGTCGTGCCATTCTTACTTGTCTTGTAACTGTAGCATGTTGTCAACTTCCACCAAGTTTTTCCTGGCAGTATCGACACCTTCCGAGTCTCCTATCTCCACGGCGACTTGCATGTAGCTAGTGGTGAAGTGTCTGGTCTGCCTATAGTCGCCCATGGTCATGTGGATGCTGGCAATGCTCCAGTACGCCCGTGCCTCCCCAATCCTAAGTCAGAAAAACACGTCATTATCAATGAAATTAATAAATTCCAAGATTAATTCAGTGGCAGTTACCCCTGCGGACTAAGCAAATAAATTGGCACCAGAAGTTAATATATTAAATTAGTCAATAGCTATGCTTTTATTGTGTTAATAGAGAAAGCTGCTATCATCATTTCAGCTGAGAATACTTGAATCATTGAAAGAATATTATGTCTCAGTTGGGCTTAGTATTTATTATGTGGGTTATGTCTATATATTACATACTTGTCGCCCAGCTCAATAGCGTAGTGGAGGTGCTTTGTGTAGTACTCCAGAGCCTTTGGGTAGTTCTTCCACAAAGTATAAACGTCACCGAGGCTGTAGCACGACTGGGCTTCATATGCCGAGTCACCAATCGCCATGGCAACCTCCAACGCTTTCCTGCAAGGTGCACAAAACAAACACCGTCAACTCATCGGACAACGATGCTACAGTCTGCACCGCCCTTAATGGCTTGTTTGCTACAGAAGTACAACACATTGCAATCGCTGTTTCCTATTTAATGATCTCTTTAGAATTCCTTCTATATTAGTTATCTACCACATCTCTAGATATGGACTCTAGTTTTGTAAGGATTTACAAAAACATGTCCCATAAAATATTGGCACTTTATCAGATATAAAACTCTAAATGTTGTCTAAATACGGTTATCACAACATCTCCGTACACACTCACAGATAATATTGCGAGGCTGCTCCGTACTTCCCCTGGTGCACATGTGCATTGCCTAGGTTACTGAGGGCCCTCCTGCACGCCATCTTGTCTCCAAGCTGTTCCGCTAGCAGCAGCCTCTGTGATACGACAGGCACAAGAAAGGTTTCAATTTCTTTCATTCTATTCTTTATAACTCGTCATTGTGTATTTTGTGCTGCAGCCACAATGTAAAGAATGTGGCATCTTCAGCCACACACAAGTGACCATTCCCAGGAAGGCACACTTATATTCAATGATAGGTGAATTGTACACCGTGGAAGTAATCAAATGCTCTCGCCTCCGTAAACACATTTATACACAATGCAGGGCTGCACACAGAAAATGAATCTAGGAGGAGTTTCAAAGCAATTTTCTTAAATTTTTAGGAGGGGCAGAGTAAATTACATGCTGTGTGAGACTCTTAGTACTCGCAAGCGTGCTAAAGTATGCCAATTTTATGTTGCATGGTCAAACAGTTAATACAAAAGAATATCTAGAGGGTGTAAAACTCTTCTAGGGAGGGTATAATATACTCCCCCCCCCCCCCCCCCCCCCTTAAATGAAGCCCTGCAAGTGTTTTCATTTTCTAATAATTGCATTTTTTGAGGAAGAGCTTCCAGTCATTGTGTAATGTCCAGTGTGCTGTCATAATTAATAAGCAAGACAGGAAGTGCTCTGAGATAGTGGTATAGTGTTCCTAATTGCCAAGAAATCAACTATGCAAGTAAAAGTGGAAGCTTTCCTTCCACCCACATCTGCAATATTACCAGACAAGGGGGAAAATGAGGCAATGTTTTAATCCACATACATACCAACCACATACAGTCATTTCTATAGAATATGATGACAAGGCAGGCTATTGTAATCCCTATGGATACCTAACCCACAGAAGGCCATTTGTACTGGCCAACCACCCACCAGGTGTACTTGCACGCAAGCCACATAAGAAACACAGCATTGCACATTCACTTGGACTTACTTCTTCATGGTATTTGATGGACTTTTTGTAGTTTCCGAGGAGATAGTGAGTGTTGCCTAGATTACCGATGGTCCTACCTTGAGACTGGTGGTCACCTATTTCTTTGACCAGTTTCAAATTGGCCCTACAAAAGATAGAAATAGAATGTGTACCTTGTTTGTTTGTTTTTTTTAATAAATTAATGCGGGCAGATTTATAAACACGAGCAAATTTTACTCCATCAAACTTTATGTTTGCTGTTTAACAACATTGATTTACACTAAATGCTGTTACCAAACTTGAGGTCACCTGCTGCCCAACCGGCTGTGGCTGACAGCCTTAGCAACTGGACACAGAAATTATTAGATAACAGGATTCCTAATCAAATACAAACCCTCCTCCCTAAGTCCTGCTGCACTGAGGCAGGGACGTACTGAGTGTGCCCAGCTCAGCTCGTGCCACTCGAACAATCATTGTGCATTTACGACATGACGCAAATTTCATTGTCTTTGGAAAAATATTCAAAATATGCTTTTGGAGGAATTTCCATAGTGATATAAAAGACACTAAGTTGTTTTATCAACATTGCTCAGTCAGCTTTCTCTCATAGAGAGACGGGATATGAATACATAGAGAAAGTGAAATGTTGAAATACATTTTTAAAATAATACATTTTTAAAGTAAAGTCGTTAGTGTTTTTTCAACTCGCTGTGTTTCATGTGTAAAGAAACGAATCTCCCTATTAGCTTAATAAAGCCTGCAATGAGACGGACTATCTCCATTCAGACATTCCCAACGCCCACAGTAATTACCGTCTCCTCCATTTCACTCGAGTCTGTCTGCCCTTAACGCGTGCCTCAAGCTTTACTCTACCCCGCCATGCCACCTGTGTGAAACAGAGCTGCCCCCATCCCTGGCAACCAACCATCACCACAAAACACACAGCAACCCCCTTTCATCTTTCCCCGATATTTCGTGTTCAGTTAAGCACCCCCAGAGCATGTGACTCTGCCATTTTCTCGGTAGTCTAGCCAACACACACACTCACGCATCATTTGCTTCTCCGTATGATTTTATTCATTTATTACTTATTTTTACTTACTCGTAATGGCGTGCTGCCTGCTCCAGTAAAGTGCGTGAATAATCCTCGGTAGACGATCTCTCGTGATTGCTGGGGAATCCTCGCGTGGCGACAAACTTGCCGTGGGCATGGAACACGTTTCCCAGATTGTAGAGCGCCCTGCTTTCTAATACCTGTGGAGAATGGAAGAAAACTATAAGGTAGTGTAGTGTGGTGTACAATAGCAATCATAGAGTGCAAAGGGAGAGGGGGGAGGGGAGGGGGGAGTGGTCTAAGTAATTGTCCAGTGGTTCTAAAGGAAGGCCAATCCACATCCATACACACACAAATACAGATTTCTTGGGCTTTTTTAATATCAACGAAAGATAGCTAGTTGCCAAGTTACACTTACATAAACACACCTGCGCACACACTGAGAGAGAAGGCTTGTTATTTTATAATGTTGTTTATTGAACAACAATCGTACCCTAAATCAACCATTCCTGCTGGGGGCTATGACTGGCCTAAAGAGAGAGCTTTAACTATCACCACTTTGCAAAAGTTCCATTCAAATTTCTGTACTACAATTATCAATAAAATGGATAATCTTCAATACGTACTGCGGTGGGTTCCCAGAAAAACCAACCTTGCGACAATATCTACCAACCTTGCGACAATATCTACCAACCTTGCCTCACTATCTACCGGTTCAACCGGACAAGAACCACTAAGGACCCTGGTTTATATATTTAATTCCAGCTGTGGTTAAAGTTTCTGCTAAACAAATAAATAACCAATCGTTGCACTTTCATCCAATTCTGTCAACATATCTGGAAATACAAATATTACCCTTTTGATTTCAACCTGTCACTATACATTTTACAAGTAACAGTTTCCTCAAAATTTCGTTTTTGTTTATTTCTCCCACTAAAATTGAAATACATAAACTATGGGCTGGCTACAGAGCTTATTGATTATTTTTTGCCCCAGCTTATTTTCAGTTTTGGTGTCATCTACTCTGTCATCACTAGGGCATAGGTTTGTTATTGTTTAGTCTTCCTCTGTCTAGACTAGGTACCTGTATATAGTGGAAAGTACTAACTTTCCAGTTACCCTATACAGCATCTGCAATAACTTGTAAGTACACGGAGGGCAAGTCCAGTCACACCCGTGCACTAACACATAAAAACACACAAGACTTGAGACAGTTATCTCCTTCCATCTTATGCTCTCAATGCAAAAACACTACAAGAATATGCTCATAACTTTTGGAATGACACCGATAACAATAACTACTACCACCACAAAAACAACATTGAAGATGATGATGATGATGATGATAAATAATAATAATAATAATAATAATAATAATAATAATAATAATAATAATAATAATAATAGTAGTTGAAAGCATTATACAATCTTGTGAACTTCTCTCTTTTTGTAGTATTTTCTTTGGAGACATTTTACTACAAAGAATAGAAGCCATTGCGACTTCTCTAGCTACAATAACCATACTAGTAGATAAGTTGAGGCTGGTTGAGGGTGGACTTGCTAATCACATGGCTCAGAGTGACAACCAGTCATACATTTCCACATTATGAAGCAAATCACATGCACAACCTGGAAAGTTATACCTAGAGCCATTTATTGGCAAGCAGCCACAGCTGGCTGATGACAAACCTTCTTTACAAAAGGCCCTCCTCACTAAAGCCAACCCACTAACAACAATCTCTTTAGGCTCACCTTGTTCGAGACTTCTCTGGCGAGATCGAGTTGCATCCTGATGCACGCGATGGACTCGTCGTACTGACCCATAGCCTTGAGCGCGTTCCCGATGTTGCCGCAGGCTTTAGCCTCCCCGAGCTTGTCGCCCATGTCCCTGGTGAGCCTGAGATCTGAATTATGACATTCCAAGCACTTGCTGTACTTCTCTAGGTAAAAGTATGCGTTGCCAAGCTGGCTGTATAGAGCGCTCAGCGTCTTCTTGTCCGTGGTGCCGACCCTAATGGCGGACTCGAGCTTCTCAATTCCTTCATCTACAAACCCTTCCTTGCAGAGCTGCTCCCCTTCCAGAGCCAATTCTTTGCAATTTCTTTCTGACATGCTTTTTCTGCTCCTCCTAGAGGTGAAAGACCTCCTAAACTTTCCAAAACTTGATCTCCTTTGAAGCTGGCGCGCTTGACTTGCAGCATTTGTACTGGACGCCGCTCCACCGCTAATGCGATTCATAGCTCGTGATTTCCCCACAGCTGATCTCGCAACAATACGACTACCGCTACCACAATTACGCGTCGTCTCCGGCCGGTAGTGGTTTCCTAAACGCCTTAGAGTTCACCACTAAACACTCAAGCTTATCGCAGACAAGATCTGAACCTGACGAAGAAAGCCTTTAGAGATAAGATCCACACTCTTAGAACTCTTGAAATTGTGGCGGTGATCAGATTGCAGGAACTGCTTGTGAGCACACACTTTAAGGCCTGTCTATAACCAGTCAAAATTAGCCAAAAATGTATCAGGTGTCAATTGGAGCGTACCATGTAAAGTTTCTCATACGTGTTTAGACTATTTGTTTGCATGTGAAGGTAGAAACCCACTAACAAACATGGGATGCTCCAATCAGTCCTCTTCCTATATTTAGGTTTTAAAGGTTAGATACATTCTTTAAATCATTCCGCAAGTTCATAATTTTCAAGAAATCAACAAATTTTAAAATGACTGCAAATAGATCATAGTATAAATATGGCCAAATAATGATTGCGATATCCTGTGCAAAATAATAATTAAAAATAGAAAGGATAAAGTGATTGCTTCATTCAGTGAGGAGTTGAACTAAATTAGATTTCTGTCATGAACAATTTCTGAAATGTTTGACGTTCCTGCTTTCTTTATACATGCCACAGAGAAGACCAGCAATTCTAGAATACGTGCTCTCTCCCCGAACCAGCATGCGACCCCTGGCGAGGAGCAGAAACTCCACCCACACCGAGATAAGCCCTTCTGTCTCGTCAGCCCACACCGGATGTGGGTCCTTGTCCAGCCTATCTACGTGGAGAAGGACATTGTTTAACGTTCGAATCCTCATCCCGTACTTGCCCAGCGCTATCTGCTTCACCAGTTTACTGTCAGTGCTTAAATAAATAAAAGTGTTATTCTTTCCCGGGTACCTATTGGCTACGTTCACAGCACATTGCAAGGCTTCTCGCCATTCTGAATCATTCTGCAGCAGCTTGGGGTGGTGCATGAGCTCTTCATAAGGAGGCGTGTCTGCAAAACCTGTTCGCACGTGCACTGCAATGTAAGGCGTGCGAGTGAGCTTCATCACTCTGGCCGCAGCCGCCAGCTCTCTGTATACCAGCTTGTCAAACTTGAAGAGATATCGGAAAGTGATTCCAACTATGTCATTCAGTTCATCCATGGAGAGGTCAGAAAGTCCATGCCACTGCATGCCCGTAAGAAGCCACTCCGGGTCATTCCCGTTCCTGTCTTTGTTGAGCAACGAGGAAGGATCAAAGTTTGTGGACAAGATAATGTTTGTCTCATTGCTCTCGATGACACTCAGATAAGACTCCAAGTCGTCCTGATGAATATCCAGACTCTCCCGCCCGTACTCCATAACGGTATTGTACGTTATGAGGAAAGGGCTGACAAAGTCGTCGGAACCAACCACATCTTTGCGCACGCGTGAGATAAGGCTGTCCGTGATGCTCTTGTTGCGCCAATCTATGAGATGAGGGTGGAGAAAGGCGCTCTCAGAGTTGCTGTCTCCCCACACGATCAGAAATCGTCGCCGTGTGATCATCGCAAGGATCAGGCTGTAAGTAATGCCTTGTAGACGCTCACCCAAACCCCCACAATACTCGTACGAGCTGCACCACCATACCAATGTCTTTTGAGGGGTGGGGTCACGAGTAAGGGTGTGGTGGAAAGTCCTATACTCTTCCAGAGTCTTTAGAAACCGTTCATATTTCTTCGGCAGCAATGGAGAGCCACTCTTAGCAGGAATGCGCATTAAAGGTAGTGAGTTGCATCTCAATGGAATCCCATTTAACATGCTCTTCTGAAAGCCCCTGGACACTGTGTCATAAAACTGCACGGGTCTGGGAAATATTCTTCCGTAGTCTCTCCAAGGATGCACATCGTCCAGAGTTCTGTCTCCATAGAGCTGCCATACCACTCTTCTCTTGGCTAGTTTTAGTTTGTGGTACTGGGCGGGCTCCGGAAGCACCCGCTGAGTGTGGAGGCGGTAAGGTTCGGGTGGAATGTAGAAAGCCTTAGATACGAGGGCGAAAAAGAAGAATCCGAGTATAGCGGACAGCAGGGAAAGCAGGAAGAGTACGAATATTCTCTTTCGACCACAGAACATAACGATTCAGTGGCGTTACTCTCACATGCTGAAAGACAGGAGTCAAAATCACTCGCTTTCTCCCTCAGAAAGACGCCTCTAGCCTAGTGGTGCGCTTTATTTTACGAGTGCTGATTGGCACGGGTGTGGTGTCAATGAGTTTGTTTGGACTAGTCGTGTGTGTTTTGCTACAACAATATCAGAATTTCTCTGAATGAGTGGTGTCTTTGCATATTGGTAGGGTTTAGAGTACGGGGCTGCTCTTCCATATATATTAAGTGTACAAATTTAGTGTACTATAACTGACACTCACAGCACCTAATACACTTTATGTATGTATTTGGATAACTATTGTACGTACCTTGTCTGTGATGTAATATTAAGTGCAGAGTGTGGGTGTCACCACATTACAGTACGGAATGAATATTAGTTTAAAAAAATAAACAGTATATCAGTTTTGAAAATATGACCTTTGACCGGGAATGACTTTGTAAATTCATATGCATTTTCAACATAGTAAAGACAACAATGATGCATTGGTGAGGCCACTCTGTAGTGGGTTGAGAGAAAGGGAGAAAGTGCAAACCTGAAAGTATACACGAGCTGGTCACCCCGTCTCCAGTAACTGGTAACTTTGTCAATGTGTGAGTGTACTCTGCACCCTTCTTGCAACTTTTCGCAACAAGGGGGTGGTTATCTCAAAAACCACAATTGTTTTTATGGTTACTTGTTGATGTAGTAGCACAGTGTGTGGGTTTTGGGTTCGAACTTCGTCTAATTATGTGGTGCACACAATCTTATGTCTTTTCCTTTCCGCCTGGATGTTTTCCTTGTACACAAAGGATCTTCACATCATGGATACGTTGGAACACTATATTGCATCTGTTCTTTACGAGCAAGAATAAAAAAGAAAATTTTGTATTTGATGAGCCGGTGCAACTTCAAAAGTCATCTTTGAAGCAGCCCTGTGAGCTCACAAATTGGCTAGAAGCCATCAGATATGTCTTGTCCAGTTTAGTACTACAATACAATGAGAACGCTACAGCTGACACACGAAATGGAGGCATCATTAGCATGGGATATACAATACGATTCGCTAACAGGCAGTTCATTTCCACTTGTCTTCCTAATCATGCAAACAACTGATCAAAAGGAGACTTGCTTGCAGTCATTAATATAATAGGAAGGATGCGGGAGAGGGTGGGAGTTGGTTGAAAGGCAATGAATGGACTTTGAATAAATAATTGGTTTATATTATAATCATTTCCATTTATAATATTTTTCGATTAGTGCATAATTCCTAAATGCTATTTAACTTACTGCAATGCTCTTCAATTATGAGAAGATTGGAGGGAGTCCCTGTCCTGATTGTTTAACTTGACATGTACTGAAACACGATTGTATGGTTTGCCCGATAATGAGTAGCTTAATTAACTGTTTGCCCACCTGTTGGTTAGTCAGAGCAGTGACAGGACATCCCCCACTGTATCACTGACTGACTTTGTTATTAGGAGTGTGTCTGGAGAGTCAACACATTCATCAAGTGATTGCATCTAGACGTGGTACGTCATCTCTGTGTGCCATTGAAACAAATAGCTAGTACTACGGTCAGGGTTCTATCTTATCTACTTGGGTGGGTTGGGGGGGAGGGGGTGGGGGGGAGCTTACCCTTCTAACTTCCTAGCTTCCTCCTCATCCCCCCCCCCCCCCCTCCCCACACACACACACACACACTAATATTTTGCTGCCGTGTGCATTATGATGTTGAGGCTGAAACTAAACTACAGCATTTAACTCATAATGCAACATCTGTACAGTTTGTCTATAAATAGCTTTAAAATTTCCCTTTCCCTTTGTAACTTTGAGGGCAGTGAATTAGCCGAAATTCTCCCCCCATTCAAAAATTATCTAGACGTAACCCTGACCATTAGTATCATATACAAGATAGTTTCCAAACGGAACATCAGTAACAACATCCCAACACAGTCAACAAGACTTCGCCTCAGCTAATCATATTATGGGAGAACGATGACGCTGTGTTACGACATCGATTCATCATAATGTGCCTGAGACAGTTCCAATGTGATGGTTGCGTTACGTGTATTTGTCCAGCCACATTTCCTGTGAGTCTTATTAGACAAGTCCTGTCTTCAAGAAAAACGTATTTTAAGATGGCAGGGTTTGTAGATGGGGAGGGAAGAGGGATTTATTGACACTCGAATAGAACTGTATTAATATGTAGTCAATTGAGTGTGAAATTACACCACTTCTTAGAAGTAAGAATAAAGCAGTGAATTGTCAGAACTCAAGGCCAGGGGACTGGTGAGTAGTTCAGGAAGAGGAGGTCCTAGATCAATTTCTTGGATGATGATAGGGGGGGTTGGTTATTTTATTTTACCTGTACACACATTTAATGAAAGAAGTTCAGGTTTCGTTAAATTTAATGTGTATTTCAGTTTCAATGTCTTGCAAAAAGAGTAAAGTTTCATCACTATAAATTAAATGCCATGTGTGCATTCAAGCCTCCATCTTGAATCAACTTCCTTGAAAGGGCTTGCATACAGTGAGTGATATACCCAATGCAGATATGCACAAGTTCCAGCAAAACAAACACACACACGTACATCACATGACAGGCTGCTGAGGTGTTGTATGTGTACTACTGTGAGTATACAAAGCAGCATACTTAAAATTGGGGGGAAGCATGCTGGCCAGCCGTGCATGTCTCCTCGACCGGAGGATGTGGAAGACCAGCTTTCTGCCGGCTTCTGGACCACATCCTCCCTCCAGTGCAAGGCATGACCTCTCCTTTAGCTGAAGGACCTCCTGGCTTACTTCCAGGGCAAATTGCAGTTTTAAAACAGAAGCCTCCACCCTCCTCCGTTGCTCACCAACTGTTTGCATAATTATGAGAGGGTTAAATTAATCAGACAGAGAAGATCCTGTCAACAGGCTGCTCTATTGCACGTGTGAGTCTAGACTCCGCCTCATTTCAATTCTGCCTTCAGCATAATAACGGACATCTCAACTAAATCGTGTTCCATTATCACTGGCTTAACTTTGCTAATCGCCATGCCAAATTTGTTGTTTTTACACTTTGGAGATATATACAAACAAACATTTGGCTGTAGTATTAAAAAAATAGGTTCACATTTTCTTATTCATTTTTTTTTCTTTTATTCTATTTCGCATCCACATCGTTTGTTGTTACCGTCACATCATTAATTTGATATCTAAAAGTGGTAATTTGTATTTATGCGATAAGTTGATATGTGTTTGCCTTGCCACACCCATGTGTAACAATTTCTTGACAGCACCGAGTAGCATGGTGCTTTGAAGTACTTCCATATTGAACCGTGAGCTTTTTCTAGGCAGCAAATATTTACACATTTTCTCACAAAAGCACACTGAAATTTGTGTACTGTACACATCTGAGGTTCAAACTCGTGCATGCGCACACAGATATACGTGCACGCTTTTTGCAGGAGTTTATTGTTCCAAGCACTTAAAGTGAATGTGTGGGCGGGTTGGTCAACAGTTTGTTCCTGCACACGCTCTGTAGCCCTGTGGGTGGAAGGATGACGGAGCCCTTGGGTATAGTGAAGGCTATTATTGTACGTATAAGTGTGTGCAGTAGAACTATCAAATGATGATGTGGCATTTCTTAATACGGCTACTTGAACGTGTGTCGTTATGCCCACTAGGTTAACACATTATGTTCCTTTGACTCATTCTAATGAGAAAATGGCAATCCCATACTCTGCCTGCATGAGTGTGCTTAATTCTATTACACATTTTTATTCTGAGAGTAATTATAATATGCAAAGATCATTCATCTTATGCTAAGAAAGCAACAGCAATATTTGCTTTATTTACATTCCCCTCTGGACCAGACACAACAGGAAGGAGGAGTGACTGTGGCCACCTGTCAGACTCACTTCCATACACAGGAACTTCCTCTTCTCCCCTAAACTCTAAACTGTGAATCTGGCAAATTACAAAGTGTTTTTCTTTATCATGAAGATGTGAGCTACTGTGTGTGTGTTTGTTTGTATGTGTGTGTGTGTGGGGGGGGGGGGGGGGTGTTTGTGCGTGTGTTGTGTATGTGGGGGGGGGGGGGGGTTGGGGGGGGGGGTTTTGTGTGTGGTGTGTGTGTGTTGGGTGAGATATTGTGTGTGTGTGGGGGTGGGGGGGGGGGGTGTTTGTGCATGTGTGTTTGTGTTAGTAAGTTTTTGTGTGTATGTGTGTGTGTGTGTTTACGAGGACAAAGTGTGAAATTATTCGGTTTGTCCTCACACTGACACTATATAACTGTAGAGATGATTGCATGGATGGAGTGGTCATTAATCTTTCCACCAATAAGTTAAACATTGCGCACAACATCAAAGTTAGTCATTGTGTTTCACCTGAATTCATCCATTAAGCTTTCAGTGTTGCTGTTGTGGTGGTAGTAGTGGTTATATTGTAATTTTTTAAATGATAACCCTTCCTTCATTGGTTGAATTGGTTCTTTTTATCCTCATATTTGTTTCTTCTCTCTCTCTCTGTTTATCTTCTTCAGTAGTTTTGATATCTATTGTGACATACACGTACTTTCTATATGAAATCCACCTTTCCTGGAAATAGCCAGGGGCCATTTGAATATTAATATTATGCAACTCTGAACCCAGTCCATATTCACATCCCTCTACTACACTAAGTGTGGCCACCTGCTTATCCAGTACAGCCCACTAAAACGGCCACTGAAATAGCAGAAGCCAGACAGAAGAAAGGTAATAATTGAGCAATCTTGGTTTTTCTGCAGACATCCTACATCCTGGGCGGGTGATATCATTCCTAGAGATCTACACATGCCCTAGCTCATTTTTTTTTTAACTGATCCAGTTATTCCAATCAGTGGATGATATAATAGTCTACAACTGAGGGCCCAGGAGGTAAATCCCCTAATTTGCTTGTCTCCCTGGTGACAAGGCAGAGGCAAGCCTGGAGCCAGTTGGACATGTGCAGGAGTGACCTTTAGTGCAGTGAAACCTCCTGCAGCATTACTGGCACAGGAAGGGAACCCCACACTTCAATGCAGCCACTTGTGTTGTACAACACCTCAAAAATTTGGAAGCTTATCAATATGACTGTTACAATCATGGCAACCCTTTGTATTCTTTTGTTGGGAAATATGATGTTTTTCTGTCACAATTGATTCGGGGAAATTGCTTATCTAATATTGTTCAATGAAAACTTTTAGCTGTGGTTTTCACTCTGGTTTGCTTCACTGGCAATGCATTTATTATTATTATTATTATTACTATTATTATTATTATATTTATTATTGTTATTATTATTATTGTTATTATTATTTACAATTAATAGTAAATCTATCCACACAACACCCTGGGTACCATTAAGTCTATTACTAAAGCATTAACAAAAAATTTTATAATGTTATGGAGAATGTTGATACGCATTAGTGACAGCCGACACAACCATTGATTGTAATGTCTAAAAAGACACAATAACCTGTTGTAGCTAGTTGACTTAACACCGTGACCCATTAACTTGTCTGTGTTGAAATGATCACATGACCAATGTAATTAGAGAGACAACTAGTCAACTGCTTTATGGTCATTCAGTCTTCAGTATGAATGGCCTTATAAGGTTCATGGCTGTTCTGGTATAAGATATACTATACAGCCCAGCTCAAGTGCACCCCCTGTGCTCGAACTCTTGCCATAGTTGTACCCACGGTCTATTGTCTAGTGAAGTTACAGTTTGTATACCAGTCAAGGGAAAACAAGGAACAGTCCTGATACTGTGGCTGTGTCCTTGTGACCCTGGCCTTTTGAAGTCTCAGTCAGTCTGCCTGTGATGCTCCTACCTTATTGTGTGTCTAACACAAGCTTTGTGTATTTTGACTGCTCACAGGATACTGTCAGTTCGGGTTTGCTGGAGGACATTTTGAGTTGTATTTTTACTACAAACACACTTCATCGGTTGCCAGTGACAACGAGGAAGCAGTTTTTACAACTTATTATTGTAATCTTTAACTTCTATACTCTTTGTTTGTTTGTTAGTTTCTTTTTCTGTTCCATTTTCACAAATTCACGGGTGTTAATGGGGTACGGTAAGTGTTTGGCAAATTTTCCCAGGTTGGACTGATTGTTTGAGTGTCAGAGTATTTCGGGCCAATCTATGCTGCCCGTAAATTGCGCCAAAATGCTGTTGGGCTAATGAGTCAGGTCTAGACTAGACTCGAGTGAGATTGTGCAGCTGCAATGGGAAGTCGAAGTAAAAGTGGATGTTACTAATAGAAGCCTTGAAAGTCCACGAGCTCGATTAGCAATTTAGACCTTCCATTAGTAGTGGTGATTGCGGCTTGGAGCTCACATTCCCATTTCTGTCTGATGTTGAAACTTTCATGGAAGGTACATTTATACTTTATAATTCTGATGTTACAAATGAAAATTTAATTGGCAAACTGCTTTGAAATGGCTTAGATTACATAATTACTGCTCAAAAAAAGTGGTTCAAAATGCACAAGGGATATACTAACACAGAGAAAAAATATCAAAGAATTGAAGTTGTAATGAATGTCCTTTTCAAGTATCCATGCATGGCAGTGCATCAGAGGCAGAGAAAATTAAGATAAAAAACTCACAAAATCTGCTGTTATAATCCTAAAAATTGATTACAGACAATTATGAAGTAGCTATAATTATTGCAAAAAATAAATGTATACCAAACAGACAAAGAAAATAACCTAATGTCATTGAGTAGCAAGATATGAGTTGTTTTTGGTTTTATAAAGACTACAAGTGTATACACAAATAATGAAACTACATCGACAGCTTCATGTACTTCAAATTATTACAGTGCTCCCCTCTTAAAACGTAACAGCTTAAATTTGTCGGCAGGGTTCACAGAAATACTGCTGTAGGTACAGGAATTAATGCAAATCGTCTCTATCGAACTTCCTTCTAGTGACAATAATCCAGTACTTGGTAAATGGTCAACCACATGTTAGCTCACTGACCATGATTGGTTTAACCTAGGTGCTAAATGGTTACGTTTACGATAACCAGATGCCAAACTGGCACTGAATCATTTTCCATTGAGATTTCTTATTTAGCTATCTTAAGGACCATCTGGTCTATCTGCCACACAGTATTAGCTACCAGTTTTAACCAGTGCTCTAATACTTCAATTTTATTTTACTCATCTTCCTGTTTGTTATACAGACCTGACCATCCTCATTTTTAACATACAATTCAATAATTATAGTAAACATGGTTTTAAACTAAGGTATGTCCCAATTATTTCATTAAGGGTTACAGCTGCATTCATTAATATAATACAGGCTTTTAGGATTTATATATTGTTTGCGTGGCTGAACATAGATAACTTCAGGATTGGTTAGCTACTACATAAAATGGTTTTAGTCACAAAAACTGGGGGGGGGGGGGGGGGGGGGGGGGATTGTAATTGTACTACCACCCAAGATTCCTCATATCTCAGAATTTTTCATTGGTAAGCATCAAACAGATTTCAGAGGCAGTGGATAAAAGAGGGAAGTACGTGAGTCATTAATTGAAGAACCAAAATTAAATATATAAACCCTAACCTCCGCCATGTTGTCATCACCGTGATCTATCACAGATGTACCACCACTGTCTCTTCTGATGACTACATAGGTATCAAGGTTACGGGCAATCCAATTTGTCAACCATTTCACAATGTGATCAGAAACTCTCATCTTCCAGTGTTTCTTCCTCAAAACATCTGTTCCTTGCTGTAGTCCTCCAGTGTATGTGGTATGCATCTGAGCCAGCCCATCTACGCCTAGCGACCTGGCTTCATTATGTAACTGCACCCACTTCTTTAATGGCGTACCAATCTCATTATTCATTTAGCGGCATGCTTTTTAATGGGGTTTTATCTAATTGATCATCTCTGGTGGTTTGATCGTAAATTAAATTTAAATTTCATGATACTTTAGTGTATCCAACGCTATTTATTGTACTGCTAGGATAGCATGTCTCCTATAGCAACAAATAATTGTAAACATAAATGTGGTGATACAAACAGTGCTTATAATTAAAATAATTTTAAAAAAAGGCTAATCCAATCCAGTGTCTGTACAGCTTAGTCAGGTGACTGTATGCAATACGGCAGCTGAGGGAAGGAACAGCGTGAGAAGGTATCTATGTGGGGGGAAATATTTCTATTGTCAAACAATTGGCTACAATGGAAGATATTGCACTTAGAGGGGAATTTTTTTTTCCATTGATAGAACTGGACAGAACAGTCAAATCTGGTTGAACTTTAAACCAACAGCTAAAAAAAAGCAGCAGAATAATACAATTTTTTCTAACTTCAAAGAGAAGCCAAATACAAGGTTTGTAGCTAAACAGGAAAACACTGACCTCAATAAGTTTATAGACTAAATAATAGCACAAAACAGGAAGCATCTGGCGAATAAAACATATCCGGACTGAAAGGGGCTTTTACTGGGAAAGAGAAAGTACTATACAGACACAAATAACAATAGAGGAAATTAATATTATTTCAATTCTGTCTATTGTGTGTTTGTGTGTGCGCAAGGGGCCCACGTTGTTTATGTAAATAACCTGAGGTTTTATTGATGACAGAGTATGACACGTTACTTCCTCTGGAGACGGGCCACCTGCAAATGTGCATGACACAATTCACTATGGAAATGGCACCATTATTGTGGCACAGAAAGTCAACACTGTAAATGGGCAAAGAATAGCAACACCACCAGCCACAGGCAGTAAGACTGGGTCACTGTGGACTACAGGACTGCTGACCTATATAAGGGGTGCAGGGTGATATGTAGCTGATTTTGAATTCAGAGCAACATGATTGGGTTTCCTGAGAGTTGTGAAAATGGTCCCAAATTACTTCCATAGGAGGCTAACAGAAGCATTAATACTACAGATCACCAACACCACTTCAAATTTAGATAAAGGCCTCGAGCTCAACTCCACCTGCACTCCGTTCCTATAAGAACTTTAGCATCAATGTAGACTCACAGCTAAGTGCATTTTCTTGTTGACAATTTTGTGTATTTTATTTTAAACAGTCATATCATATACACCTCACAACTGAAGTAGGCTTAAGAGCTGAAACGTATTATGAATTTATATATCTAATTTTAATGCTACTAAGCTAAAAATATTAATAATTAAAGTAGCAATGAAAATCTACGACATTAATGATCTCTAACAAGTCATCATTAAACTTCACCTGGCCCCACCCACCAGTACTTCACAAATAACTTGCGCCACTATGGTGTATATAACAATTTCAAGGGTGCTTCACATCTTTATATTTTATCATTTTTGTGTACTCCAATTAAATTAGTAGTTATTTTTTATTCTTCTATTTTGCATGCTTTTTTTTCATTAGTGTTCTTTGTTCATTTTCAAATAAAAAATTCTAGCTATACTAAAAGTGAATGTATATTATGAACTTGATGCCATCATGAAAACTTGCTAATTACGATCCACTGTAGTTAGATAATATGGGATATAGTTGTGTCTTAATATATTTCCAGCCTATATTCAGATCACATGACCATTGAGTTACCTAGGATACCACGACAGGCAGCCCACACAATAGGGGAGCCAGTATACAAATCAAAAGGATTGCATGAATGGTATCCAGTATTAATTAAATCAGTATTGACCAAATACCTCTTCAAGTAACATAAATCCTCCTTCATACTGCTTCTGCATTCTCACGCTTACATAACTCCCAATGATGCGCAGACTTACAAGTTCTGGCTACAGAAGATGTGTGGAGCCACAAGGTTGACTCTCTACTGTCCTAAATAGGTTCTGCCCCTTTATGCCATGACAACCTAGACCCACTTCCGTTATAAGACAGAATGCTTCGACAAAAAAAATGTGGTTAAGCAAAATCATTATCACCACACCTACAGTAATCTCTTTAGAAATGCAATTTGTGTTTTGGAACATAATGAAGGGGGGGAAAAAATTGTACAAATGACCTTTGAACCTTGAACCTATGGGTACAGGGACAAGGAGACAACAGCAGTGAAAGACATACAGCTAGACATTCTGTTTCCTGGAGGTACCCATCAGCAAACACTCTATCAATACACAGTTGTGACACTATCCTGTAGATATCAGACAATAGATTCGATTATAGTCCATTAACACAGCAAGGTACATATACATTAAAAATTGGATACAAGGAATTCATGGACAAGTACAGATATCTCAACATTATAATGACAAGCAGATGCAAGAAGAAAAAAAGAAAGGACAAGCTCTTTTGTAATGTAACCCTACATATGCGGCCACTACGGTAAGGTCTCCATCCTCCCAAACGAAATAAAAAAGTTTACAGTTCACAAAATTCAAAATTTTATATACACCAATAAAAACAATTTTTTTTTGTTTATTTAAAGTAGGGAAAGATTGTGCAAGTTCCTAGGAGGCTGGATAAAAGTTTGGATCTAAGTAGTTGTAGCCAGTCTGTGAGTGCTGTGTAGAGAAGCCCACATAGTCCTTGTCATGGTAAGTGGAGGCCACACCCCCATCTATGCCCGTCAGGAATGCATCAGAAGGGGCTAGGGAGAGCAGCTGCATATTATGGGAGGGGGAGTGACAGGAACTCCGATAGTCACTGTAGACAACCATGACAACCATAATAATAACAATAACAAACAACCTATGGCTTAAAATCACAAGTTAACTATTTAATTATATGCTTAACTCCAGTAATTAGCTAAAACCTAACGAGGTCACCACAAACTTATAGACACACACACACACACACACACACACACTTTGAAAGATAATCGTATTTAAACAAATAACACGGAAGAATGAACGAATACACTTTTATTATCAAATCCAGCTGTGTGAATTCTCAGCATCTTCAATGCTACGCCATTTATAATTTAAACTGAAAGAGACCTATTGAGAACACAACTGTGAACTATGCCAAGGGCTAGCAAAATGGAGCAGACATAAGAGATAGAGGATGATTGGCAAGGTCTAGAATTCTCGGCATTAGACCACTTTCTATCTCCATTTTTTGATTATCCAATATACCATCCTATTATTTACTAATATGTTGCTTTGATGTAGTACTTCCTGAAAACAAAACAAAACAGAAAAATTGAAGGGAAAAAAAAAAATGCGCCAGTATTAAAAAAAAAATGAAGCTACTGGAACACTTAGCACTGAGTGTCTGTCCACCTAATAGTACATTGCTCTGGAGCTCAGAGTTCAGCAGCTAGAAGATGAATAAGTAGTGCACACTGTCTGAACTCAGAGATAGTCAGAAATTGAACTTAAGCTAGTACCATTGGAAACAACAAGTCCAATTTTTTAGCCCTTCTCTTTGCAGACTAATACAGTAAATACAGAGAAGGAAGTAAAATATCAATTTTTTCATACATTTTTCATGTTACCGCCTGGTCGTCAAAAATATACCACTGAAAGGGTCTTAAATACTCAAAAAAAATAATATATATAAAACAAAATAAAATAATAATAATAACCACAACCACACATTCCAGATTGTACCACATGACTACTAATTAAAACAATAATTTTAACACTATTTTTAAAATAATTCTTACAGCACTTAACTTAAAGTAATTAATAAACAATACAGGAGGCCTCACGGAATCGAGACATATGGACTATTTACTATTACTAGGAGTTGTTAGTACTGAAAGTGTTTTACACATGACTTGGGATTGCTAAATAAAAGCATCTTGATACGATGCGGCACTATGGGATGTAATATCAACCCTTCCCAATTTATATACTTACTTTTTTACTGGGGGAAAAATAACTTGCTAGAATGAGCTAACACCTCAGAACACAGTTCATAAACTTGTGGCAATGAGTAATGTAGTTAACACACACGTATTGAAGAGTAAGAGAATGCCATTTTAGTGAAATATTACTAATAGACAAAAATAATAATAATCCTGTAACCGTCATGCACACAAACATCAATTAATAGAGACAGGAAAATTTGCTAGGAAAAAAAGAAGAAGCTTTGCTAAAGACTCTGTGGCTTTTATTAGACCAGACACACAAATGGGAAAACCTGTCCATGGACATCCCACCATGCTGTTGATAGTGATGGACAGCAATTAATAGTGAACTGCCAATAGAAAAGATGGTACATTGCTTAAATATATATCTTCCACTTTGATCTTGTGTTATTATAGAATAAAATTTCAAGAACTGCATTGCTTCCTAATCTTTCAAAAAAATAAAAAAAAAAATAAAATAAAAAAAATAAAAAAAAAAATAAAAAAAAGTGACGCCTTCAGTTATGATGATTCCTATCCTTTGAACTACACGAGGTACATACGTCATGGCAACACATAGTAATGCACACAGTGAAATGAATTAAAGGAAGCCGGGAACTGACTGCCACCAGCAATAATCACTGACTAGCCAGCGAGACTCACTGACCTGGTTTTCTGAAACTGAAGTCAACTTTGACCTCTGAAGTGAGGGGGGACATTCAGTCAGGTGTGTGGAAATGATCATAATTTGGACTGGACTAATGAAACCGCCTCTTTCATAACTCAAGCTAACAAACAAACAATAATATATATATATATATATATATATATATATATATATATATATATATATGTATATTGTTTTTCTTGAGTAATTCTTACCATATTACTAGGGAGGTGTAAGAGACAGAGACAAAAGATGGGGACTCAAATAAGATTAATAATTGCATATTTTTCTCGTTCTAACAGCCAATATTGTTAATTAAAACTTACCTAATTATTATATTTCAGCCAGAGAATGACTGAATCATTCAAATTATTTTTACCTCAACCTCACCCTCCCATTTCCCCCTTCTTTCTCTTCTTGTTTTCACACACTACTAGGGAGGGGCAAGAGACAGAGATAATTCAAATAAGATTGTTCTTTTACCTTCACCTTCTTACCCTCCCTTTTTTCTTACCTTTTTCTTTTCTTCCAGACAACACAAGTCTTATCTACCACATCAAAGTAGAGCACACACCACCACACACCAGGCTAGACCAAATGATAAGAATTCTCACTCTCAAGCTGGGACCCTTGATGTGGATGTGCCAGTCAGCCACCAGCTCACCAGCTAGGTGGGGAACACCCCAGCTAATTGTTTACAGCTTTAAAGTTCAAAGAAACTATTTGCATACAGACATGCTCATAGAGCTGGATGACCAGCCCATGGAATAGGAGAACATAAATATACTACCAGTCAACATTGGTAATGTGGTTGTTTGTAAGTTGCTGTTAAAAGTTAATTGATGTTACGTGCTCTTTTTTTTTTTTTTTTTTTGCTTCAGCTAATGGGACTAATACAATAACATACTTCCTACTCCTTCTCAACATGTGCAAGTTAATCAAGCCTTTCTCTGCAGGTTTCTTCAACACAAGACTTACTCCATTACAACTTGGAAGTCAGTGTCACAAAACATTCAAATAGTGTTCACACACCACTCTGTAAAAGTAGCTGGAGACAGGGATTTTTAAAAGATCTTTTTAGGGGAACATTTTGTCCGCTCAGAAAATTGTTTTGCCCCCTGAAAATAATTATAAGTTATCATAATGACTTTTACCACAAAATTTTCATCAATTTAGAAATGAGAAACCCGCTAAAATTTTTAAAAAATGTTGATTAAACCCTTCTCAAGTTTGGTTCTAAAAATACCCGCAGAGTTAATGGAAGTCAATCTGCTTCCCTCACATTAAATGCAGTGTCTACCACCAGAAGAACGGCCAGTTCATAATCATGTTCATGCACTCGTTGATCCGCCGTTGATCCACAAGGTGGGGTTTCTGTTCCCTGACTTGGCTTCACACTCGTGAAAATAAGCATACATTCCAGGAATCCAACCAAAACATCAAAGGAAGTTTGTTTTCCTTCAATGAATTATTACAGTGTGGTTAAAGTGGTCTGTCATGAACTCAATGGGAAAAAGGACAAAAGGACAACCAGCCAGTCACTTCATTGAATCACTCCCCACTATTCCTCCCATAAGCATGCACCAGAAGAGATTAAAGAAAAGAAACACAATGGCCTCATAGTAATAATAATTGTATTGTATTGCAAGTCTTCGTTGCCAAGGGAACACAACTACAGTATGTGGAACTCACTATATCTCTTTATACACACAATCACAAAAAAAAAAAATTGTAAATATTATTACAGACACCCCCGCTCAAAAACATTGACTGCTAAATGTGTGAATATCCCATGGCAACCACTAACTCAAAACATTTGCCGCTTTCAGAAGTAAATGTCAATGCAAACACTAACACAAAGCACATCAACAGAGATGAAAGCCTAGTACTAACATAAAGTAGCTATGCCAGCAGTTAGGGTAGCAGTCACATGCTCTGACGGAGGATCTACAAAGGAACCTTATTCTTTTTTTCCTCTCATCAATTAGTCCAGCCAATTTAGCTTTCAACCCGATATTTATAAATTAAATAGATTGATACTGGTTCCTTGCGCACTGGCCACACCCACCTGTTGATGCAGTCGTTGCAGAGTTGTGTGTGGGTGTCTCCGTCCATACAGTCCGTGCACTGCCAGTAGACACCTTGTTCCACTGTATTATCACATTTAACACACTACACAACAAAACAACAATAGTAGTATTAACAATACCACATAACAACAATTAATAATAATATCATAGTAATAATAATATGCTCAACCTTGCTGCTGGTTAGACCATGCTAAGATACTAGTAACTGAAATCTATGACATGTCGATTAACTTCAATTCACTGTTCATCAACAAACAGCAAGATTGTTTGTTGTATTGCTTCTCAAACTGTGATTCCAATAAATATTTCAAGCAAATTCAATGAATTGATGTCTGAATTGAAAATTTTAAATACCAACTTTTATGAGACTTATGAATACAAAAAAAAACAAAAACAAAAACAAAAAAAAAAACAAAACAAAAAAGCGGGTTCTAATTTGTCGCAAGATTACTGCAGCTATAAAGTATGCAAGTTTAGTTTACACACCTCCAAGTAAAGCACCAAGGGTGTGAACCCTCAGAGCAGCAAGCAGAAGGTCAATCTTTGGGAGGAATAACAGGAAATAACGCCACACTTAACAAAATGTTTTACATACTTTCTCAAAACATAGGCCTAGCTAGCTAACCAAGCAAAGCTGTTCACTTGTACGATGTCAATCAAGGCATACCTTTTATTATTTCACAGTAAAGAATTCCAGGGGGTTCACACCATTAGTGTTTATAAACACTCAGCAGCATGCGTGGGAGGGTTACAGTACTTGGTCGGTCAGATTCAGTAGAAAGTGATTAATAGTAACAAAAAAGTGGGTGTAATTGACAATGGAAGGCGGGGTAGTCTTCAAAAAGGACGGCAAAAGTACAAAAGAGAACGCAAAAGGCAATTAATTGTAACTAAAAAGCAGGTGGAATTGGTGGAATTGGCGAGGTAAGGCGGCAGTAGGTTTAAAAAAAAAAAAGAACAGAAGACAAGGCACAAAAGCATTATAGTGAAATATTCGTTATACCGAAAGCCATAGGAAAATACATTACATCAAAACAATTTATTAGGCTATTTACTTCATTGCACACGCTACTATTTTTTGTGTGTGTTCGTTACTGAGACGTTCGTTATAGTGGCATTCTGTAAAGAACAAATAAGAGAGTAGCTAAAATAAATATTGTTAATGGCTATATATTTGTAATTGTAAAATGGGGCTGCTGAACTTGTAGCTAGTCAGCTAGAGCAGTACATGTAAGCCTCTGATAAACTAACCAGTGCTTTAGAGTGATGAAATATTAACGTTATCACATTTCAGGTTTAAATCTAGTTGTTATTTTAAATTAGAACTACAGGCTCACTTGCCACTAAATATAGTCTATACAATAATACGCTTGCCTATCAGTAATGACGACTGAGCGTGTATTCATGAATAACCCATGAGCGCTTAACATGTGGTAATAGATGGGTGTTGATAAATGAGGATCTACGCCATAATATTAGCAACTGCAGTACATAAGCAACAGTTTGGTCAAGCATAGTTGTTATATGACTGGGTAAAGCATCATCACATATTTAGTAGGTGATTAATTGTAGCTAAACAGTGGGTGGAATCAGTGAGAATCTCAGGAAAGATGGCGTAAGTTTAAAAAAGGCAAAAGTTTTTGAAGACAAATGCTAAGTCCAAGTCCACACTCATGATAGTAGGAGGACAGAGAGAATAGAGCAGGAAAGATAGACGAAGGAAAAGAGACTCCATGACTCAAGGAAGAGCTGAAGAAAGAAAAGGAGGGAGATAAGAAAAGCTGAGATAGTTAATGTTAATACATTCTTAATTTGCAATACACCAAGCGCCATTGTGTGGCAGGGTATTTGCTAGTAATAGTAATAATAAAATTAAAATTCTTACCTTGATAACAACAGGTAGTTGAGGTGACATGGACCTAGAGAAGTCTCCTCCTCCATGCTCCTCCTCCTCCTCCTCTTCCTCATCCTCATCGTCATCATCTTCATCGCCAGCTCTACTTCCGAACAAGTCTGACGACAGATTGCTTTCTTCATCCTACGAGATAAAAGTGCAAAGGTCGTAACCATGACAAAATGTTTCATGCTCCAACTTATTGTATAGACTTCATACTACCTGCAGATACAAACTATCATGCATCAGTGAATGAGTAAAGGGTTGTCAGGGAAAAACTAGTTGGGTAGAGGTAGATCATAAAACTAATTAAGGCAGAGTAGGTAAAGAAACACACATCTTGTCCTCCCAAAGGAAGTACACAAACTCAGTTATGACTTACTGAAGAGTTCCTGCTGGAAGTGACCCCAGTGAGTCCCCCTGAGCTGGTAGAGGGAGAATCAGGTCCATCTGGTTTCATGAGGATGCTGGGGGCCAGAGTGGAGAAGAAGGTGGAAGGACGCTTTAGACCACTATACTTCCTCTTACCCTACATCCACACACACACACACACACACATACTAGTGGTGTGCTTGTGCACAAATGGCAAGCGAACCTGTAGTTGTAATTTTAAACTACAACTGGATTTATACTTAAATCTGGTAATCGTTGAATTTTACTATTTCTTGAGGCTAAAGCATTAGCTAGTATTGGTTCACACTACAAAGTCCAATAGTTCTATTTTAACATTACAAGTATATAGCCATCCCTTACCTCTAGTTTCAGGAGTAATGATAGCTTCTGCAGTACAACTTTAGCTGTTCTTAAGTGAATTACCAGTAGCTCTTGAAGACATGCTTTGTTTCATGATCTAGAAGTAGGATACGTACACAGCTATAGACCATTAATTTAGCAAACAAATATGAAAGTGCTTTCTTACTCCAATCAATAAATGTTAGAAAAAAAGCCGTTCTGACTGTCCAAATGACCGGTAGCTCCTGACAAAAATGCACTCAGTAAGAAATGGCCTGAGCTTGATTTTAGTCTGGTAAAGAGTCATCTACACCATAGTAACCAAACCATGTGAAAAATGAGTTATTTTTTTTAGGTATTATCACAAAGTTTTGAGCCTAACTCTTAATAAGACTGGTTTACTGCTGTGCATCACAAGAAACTGCATTTAAAGAGAGTACGTACAATCCATACACATCGAACATATACCCAATTTTCAATTGTCCACCCCTAATAGTATCTCTCTCACTTCGCTCGCTCAATAATAAATGCACACATGCAAATTCTCTTGCAACCTGCTAGAGTGTACGCGCACCTGGCAGAGCCAGGATACCTGTGCACTAAGCAGGCACTGTGAGCTGTGGAAGCAAAGCTCCTGGAGCCGGGCTAGGAACTCACAGGAGAACAGGCCTTTCCTCACAGCAAGTGGTGTGGGCACCAGAAGTTCCACCTGGACCGGTGCTGTTGCATGAGAGAAGGCATTGAATTTGCACCCCAGCAAATGCCAGGTACCCAACCACAGCTGGGTGGACTGGTGGGGCTGGTGGGAGGCAGATGCAAAATCAGATGGAAAATTGCCAGAGTGGGGCTTGAACTTGGGGACCTCAGGCCCACTACACAGCCACCGCAAATACACACTACAATCTGTGGTTACAGCTATCAATAAGAATAAAAAGCAAGGCACTATTTCCACTTTTGTATATGTTTGACAAATAACCACACACACACTGGCCACACTCAAGCACAATCCCTCCCCCCCCCCCCCCCCCCCCAAAAAAAACAAAAAAAAAAAAACTTACCTTTTTCTTGGGAGCCTTGTTGATCTTGGGCACCCTCCCTGGCACTGGCAGACCTGCATTGGCTAGCTTGATGAAGTACTTCTGTACATGAGTGGCCACCTACTCACTCACACACACACACACACACACACACACACACACACACACACACACACACACACACACACACACACACACACACACACACACACACACACACACACACTTAATGCAAGAAGAGTTGAATGGCTTCTATTACAGACTAGTGTGTACATTTTAGCTATTACTAATAATATGGCGAGCGAGCCTTTTGCACAAACGAAACACTTCAAAAGAATTTATCAGTCCATTTCTAAAAGTATAAGTATGTAGCCATTGTGACCATATTTTATCTAATAAATACAGAACTACTTTCTTACCTCAATTTCACGAGTACTGGAATTTTCTGTAGTCTCTAATAGCACATTCTGACTATCTGAGTTACCAGTAGCTTTTGACAACAGGCACTCACAGCTACTATAAAAGGCTAAGTTTTGAAATTATGTCTGGTAAAGGGTCTCAATACCATAGTAACCTTTCGCCATAACATTTTGTGACTTAGAAGTTCTAAAGAATTACTGCACAGTGTTGAGTCTAACAGTAAGTTTTTAAGACCTAAGTGTGTCTTGTGGCATTCAGAAACAACCTTACAAAGGGGTAAACAATTGAATTTCCTTGAATAATATTATGTGATCACTAAACCAAAAGATTCTATTTAGTGGAGGTATGGGAAGTGGTAGACCACGAAGCAAACACAAAAATGTGAGGGTCGAAGTACAAAATAACATACGTAACACATATATATAAACAAACAAACATCCCCCAATTGTGTGACCCCTGATAGTGTCTTGCTCGCTCACCAATAATATTTAATTGCTTACTGAAGCCCCCTCCCCCTCCCAATAGTCCAACCTGCTGTGTAGTCCGGGTTCCTAGAGCCTTGGCTATTTTCTGAAACCTCCTTCTTTCCACTGGCTCCGGAGGGTACACCTTCAAAAGCTCCTCAAATCTTGCCTGAAATGCAAGAATTAAAATGATAAACTGGCAAATAAATAATACCAACAACAATGATAGAATTAATATCACAAGCCTTCTTTTACTCATTAGATGTGTTCTCTCTCTTTCACAGGCTTTTTAAACAATACAGAATTAAAAATATTTGGTCGCCACCGGTAATCAAACAGTTCGATTCCCAGTGGCGACCAAATAATTTTTTTATCTAATGAGTATATTTTATGTAATCATTAACCCTCAACATGCATGCACATGAAGGTTGTACGGTAGTTTCCATGGCATTTAGTCCAGCAGAATAAGGGGCTTCCTTGGTCGAAGTTCGCAACGGAATATACGTATAGTTTATATTTTCCCCTAAAATGTTCTTCACATAGTCAGGGTTTCAAAACTACTTGCTGGCTTTCTGTCAGCACTGGGGAATTTGAAATACTTATAATTTTATCTTTCACTCTAATTCAGTAGCCAGAGTATTACCTTGCCCTCAGGTCCATAGTATACTGTAGTTGCTAGATATTAGTATAAAGTAAAATTCCTAAAATCACTGGTTTGCCATTTGCCAGTAGTGAGGAACTCTGTGAAACAGCAAATTTTTTATTTCATTCCTGGAAATTAAATTTGGACCAAAATTCCAGAAATATGTGTAATATCACTAGCATAGGATTCTCTGGGGTGTAGAATCAATTTCCGGCCATTAATTTCCTCACTTGAACTTTTCATTACTTTGCTCTTTAGTGTTTTTCTTTAGTATTATTATAAGGCTACACTACTATACCAAGATATTACAGTGTGTGGGTTACTGAGGCACCATGGGCTGGTTCTATGTAAACAACACTGACTAAATGCTGCACTAAGCTTCAAGTCTGGACATACACCATGGAAGACAGACTTAAGTCCACTTTAATTTGCCACTTTTTGAGAGCAAACCATCACCGAAAATTTGACAACTTTTTTTTATTCAACAGTGTTTGCATAATTCAACGACCTATATTGCACTGAGACTTTGCACTCTCAGTGCTCCAGTTTTATAAACAGTAATAGTACATTGCGCATATTCTCCCGCGGTATTTCTATAGTTGACCCTTTACAAAGTTCAGATAAAAATTCATACGATAATAATTACAAAAAAAAAAATCCAACAATAATCAAAAACATTGAACTCTGTTGTTGAAATAATCTGTAACATACAAAAAGTTGTCAGAATCTAAACACACACAAGAAGGTCGCTTGAATTGACCTTTCTTTTCACCACGACTACCAATAGAGGTGACATAATCTCCTTCAGTAGTAAACACAGACACATTATGACCAAGTAAGTTAGCAATGTATATAAATGGACCAGACACAGCAATACTCTGAGGATCATTTAACATCTTTATTCCATTACTGAGACAGTTAAAGGACTTCAAAAAGAAACCATCTTTACTGAAGACTTCAATCTCCAGTTTATCTGAGTTAATGGCATAGATGGCATTATCAGTACACGCAACTCCTTTAATCTTTCCATTGCCATGTTTGATACGTCTCTTGTACTTCATGTTCCTGTGGTACACCATGATAGCACCGCTATTCTCACTCTCACAAACGAGTACTTCATCTCCATCTACTGCCACACACGCATGTCCTCGACCTTTCACCTGCTTCACCTCAAACACTTGAATATTGTCTCCATTCTTACTACATCTCATAATTTCGTTAGTTGCTAGACTAGTGCAGTAAATATTGTCTTTTTTATCTGTTGCTAAACTCCATACACAATTTAATCCAAGCTCTGAACTTACCAATATTCTTTTTGTTCTCTTCTTATCTAACTTAAAAATACCACCATACATTTTAGAAACTATTATTTCTCCTGTGGAGTTTATTGCAATACTAGTTGGCCTATTAATCCCAGTCCACACCTGTACTGGTTGGGCTAGTTGTGTAGGATGGATAGAGACAGACACTGGGAAGGGACTACCTGCTACATGCTCGTCATTTACTAACACAGCTAATTGATGCCGCCCACGCACAGTAGGTGTGTAATGGATGCGATACACCCCGAGTCCCGACTGTTCCACCTCACACTCGATAACTGATCCATCACAGAGAGACTTCAACTGACCGGTTACTGAAGCTCTATTGGTAGTCAAGGTTACTGCGGCTACTTGTTGGACTATTGCAAACTCCGCCCCTTCTCCCCTAACTGTACACTGAGCTGAGTCGATAGCTATCTGACAGATCTTAGCATTAGTCTGGCAGAGTTGATGGAGAGCCTCACAACACTTGATCTCTACTCCCATGTCTGCTTCCTCTAGTGGCTCTCGGCTCTTCCCTGACTGGCTCTGTGCTTGGATCTCTTGGTCTAACTCCTTCTCTATCTCAGTGTGCATGCTCATTACCTCATTGTCAGAACTGTGTTCTAAGAGCTTCTCTGCATAGTCTACGATACGTTCAACTTTATCATGAACTCCAATCACGCCCCTCTCTCTTTCTGATAACTTCTCTGTCTTCTCTCTGACTTTCCTTGCAGATTCTTTGAGAAGCTGCTGCTTGCGTTCTTCTAGGATGCGTTGAAGTTGATTAAAGGAAGTATTGATGGTGTCAGCCACAGACACTCCCTGGGCTTCTATCTCCTGCTTGACAGTTTGGATCTCTTCAACTTCTCTTAATAAACTGGAACACTTTTCTCTCAATGCTGTCACTTTTCTTTGGAGAACTTCTTTAGTTTGAGGAGCTGCAACCTTGCTGAACTCAAACCTGTGGTCCTTATGAGCTATCACTGTGCAGTCGCGACAGATGAGAGAGTTGCAATCAAAGCAGTAGATGATGAGGGGCTCCTCGTGAGTGAGACACTTCTTAGTAAGAGGTTCCTTAACGCATATCTCCCTAACTCGACCTCGCTTCAGTTCTTCTAAAGAATCTACTGCATGAGAAATATAGACTCTTAGCTTCTTGTGCAGCTTTACACATTCTTTGCAGATGAAAGCAGCACATTGGCGACAGAATGCTTCAGCTCTGTCTTTAGAGTCTGGGCAGCCTTCACACTTTACCTCTACCTTGCCGTGGACTCGCTCTAGAGCGTAGTAGTTGGATTTGTAGCGGTTGACAAAGAAAGCTGTCTTGAGTTCCTCCACACCTCCTTCAGGGAGGATGGTGTCCTTGCGACACTCTGGACAAGAGAAGGGTTTGTTGGAGGCTGTCCTGAGGGAGAGTTTGAGGACACACTCTTTGCAGTAGTAGTGGAGGCAAGGGAGGACCTTAGGCTCTGTGTAGTGCTCCTGGCAGACAGCACAAGTAATCTCCTTCTCCATCTGCTCCAGAGTCTTTCCCTCACGTGTCATACCTTCAGCCATGATGGATGCTTGAACTTTCTAGCAACTCCCCAAAATGGCACTATGGACCAGGTGGCAAGTCACATCATGTGACACTCCAAAAGCATAGCCATGGGCGAGACCACTAACCAACATGGCAAATCTAATGATATTCATTAAAACCCACAACCACAAAAATATGTGTATCAAGTACATGTGTTGCCTCAATTGGTATGATGGTGACTGAAGGAAAAAACGGTAAATATATACAATTTTAATTGGTGCTGTAGAATATCAACTAGAAGAAACTTTTGACATGAACAACAAGCAGCTCCTCGTTGGCTCTCCCATTTAACGTAAACAGGAACACCACAATAATCATATACTAGTAATGTGCTTCAGCAAATGGCTTGTGAGCCTTGTATTGTGCACAGGTAATTCATCAAACAACAAATATTTTCAAATTTAAACCCTTAAATAAAAGTTGATTTTGCTATTTCAAGACCTGTAAAAAGGTTACATTTATGAACTTTGCCTAAAGTTAAATTTCTAGCTCCTATTTCAATTGTAGCATTCAAATATGGAGTTTTTTCCAGCGTAATTGGTATTTGTAGTAAAAATGAGCCATTCTGACTACCTAAATGACCAGTAACTCCTGAAAAAAGCACTCAGCTACTAAAATGGCCCCCTTTTTCGTAACTATGTCATAGTAACAGATTTTCAACAGCATATTAACCACTCACTGCAACTTTTGCGACATTTAAACACCGCCACTAATTCAAATACAACTGTTGGGCATCAACGTAATTTTTGCAGTAGAAAAATCTTGAGGTAAACTCTGCTCATTCTGTAAGCGGGAAAAAAAAAAAAAAAAAAAAAAGGAACTGATTTTTTTTTCTTCTTCTTGCACCCGCACTTATTTTGACATTTTAAAGTAGCCTCCAGAAGTGGATATGCATTGACAACTGTGATATACATGCATACATATATACCAAATCTCAACCGAGCCATTTGTAAGGGGCTCCCTTCCACTTGCCTAATTATTCAATATGACTGCAGATTACTTGCATGCACTGGTACAGCAGGTCAACTGTGTTTATGTAATATGTATAACTAGCAAGTACCTTGCTTGATGTATTAGCTTCTGCAAATTAGGAATGCAGTAGCACTAAGTACTTTACCCACTATTATTATCCTCTACCACTTGCTTTAGTTGCATATCAGTCCACTTTATCGCACTTACTAATCTGGACCCATGTATTCATGAATAAACATAGTCATCATCATCGCCATTATAAACAATGTTTTACATACTCGACTCGGCTTTACTCATGAAAACCACACCATCAATGCTACTACTGATGATACTTTACCAACACATCCCACTTAATAATCCATATACTACCACTGTTGTCGTTACAGACAATGCTATACCAACCAGGCTTCGTTAACGAATTATTCATAATACACTTTGTGTCATTGTCGTTAATGATAGACAAACACATTTTATACAATTACATAGCATAGTATTAAATAAAATGTGCTCATTACAATGACCTTATCTGCATGTTGGATACTTGAACTCTCTAGCAACTCCTCAAAAATGGCACTTGGAACAGGTGGGATGTTACATCATGTTACACTCCAAAACTATATCTACTGGCAGGACCACAAACCAACATGACAAATCTAATGATATTCATTAAAACCCACAAACGCAAAATGTGTGTATTGAGTACACAGTGTTGCATCAATTGCATGGTGGTGATTGAAGAGTCCTAAAAGCCTCAATTATCAATTTTAAAAAAATTTGCGAAGTATTCTGATGCCAAACAAATCATGTTCGAGACAGAAAGTATAGACATACATGAGCAACAATTGTAATTGGTGCTGTGGAATATTGAATAGTAGAAGCTTTGAAAAGAACAAGCAACTCCTTCTTGGCTCTCCCAATCAATTTACCAAGAAGAAACACAACATACGTATAAACACATAATAGTGATGTGCTTTAGCACAAATGTGAAGTGAGCCATTCAACTCCAAGTTTTAAACACCAAACTGCTAACTGCTAAAGAAACTCCAGTTCAAAAAAAGTACATGTATCAATTATGGCAAACATACAATTTGCAACAGTAGGTTACAAACACAAATTTAGTCACGTGGTGGTACAGCTCAATCAATCACGTAGAAGGTTTATATATGCTCCAGTAAATAATCACTGGTTCTACTATTCGAGCATAGAACATGTTAGACAGAGTGTCCTGTTGTGACTGGGTTGGCCTAGTCTGGCGTAGCAGATCCTTTACCTCCTGTTATTGGGGGCGTGGGAAAGGAAAGGGTCTGGAAACATGGCCGTGCTAAATTTGTTCTGGAGGAATGTGGAAGTGGTCAGTGCTCCACCCCCTTATACCTGAATTGCTACCGCAATAGATACAGATTGATTCTCCGATCAACTTTTAAAAAAAAGATTCTGTAGCTTTTGCTGACAAACTACTGAGCTATGAAAGAGTTGCTGGTGGAGGAGATCACACCTTAGGCGGCACGTAGAGATTTATTAGGAAATTTTCCATCAGATTAGGTCAGCTTTGAGTATCTTTTTTTCTTTAGCCATGCTTGCTAACCCTAGCTTGGAAAGGGTGGCTGACAGTATAGGAATTTCTATATGCAGTTGAGGATGGCCATTCCCGGTAATTTGCTAACGGTAATTGACCGCCGCTAATATGTGCGGCAGAACAAATTTGGTATGGCCATGTACCCAGACCCTTTCCTTCACCACGCCCCCAATAATAAAAGGTAAAAAGTAGGCTACGCCAGACTAGCTCTGACAATTCAGCGGTGAAAAGGTGATACGTACTAATAGCGTTCAGCATATTCCGCATAAATTTTCAGTCAAAATACCAAACACCACAAAATCCAGACACAAATTCACAGGATAAAGAGTACAAAAATAATAATATGACATAACAATAATCAAAAACATTGAATTCTGTTGTTGGAAAAATCTGTAACATACACAAAGTTGTTAGAGTCTAAACACACACAGCATGGGCGATCAAAGTGACTTCTTTTATCACCATGACAACCAATAGAGGTGACATAATCTCCTTTGTCAGTAGAAAACACTGACACATTATGACTGTCCCAGTTAGAAATGTATATAAATGGATCAGACACAGCAATACTCTGAGGATTATTTAACATCTTTATTCCATTACTGAGACAGTTAAAGGACTTCAAAAAGACACCATCTTTACTGAAGACTTCAATCTCTTGTTTGTCTGAGTTAATGGCGTAGATGGCATTATCAGCACAAGCAATTCCTTTAATCTTTCCATTGTCATATTTGATACGTCTCTTGTACTTCATGTTCTTATGGTATACCATGATAGCACCACTATTCTTACATTCACAAAGGAGTACTTCATCTCCATCTACTGCCACACACGCATGTCCTGGACCTTCCACCTGCTCCACCTCATACACTCGAATATAGCCTCCATTCTTACTACATCTTATAACTTGGTTAGTTGCTAGACTAGTGCAGTAAATGTTGTTTTCTTTATCTGTTGCTATACTCCATACATGATTTAATTCACACACTGAACTTGCCACTATTATTTTAGTCCCCTTCTTATCTATCTTCAGAATACCACCACCAAGTTCAGAAACTATAACTTCTCCTGTGGAGTTTATTGCAATACCAGTTGGCATATTAATCCCAGTCAACACCTGTACTGGTTGGGCTAGTTGTGTAGGATGGATAGAGACAGACACTGAGAAGGGACTACCTGTTACATGCTCGTCATTTACTAACACAGCTAATTGATGCCGCCCACGCACAGTAGGCGTGTACTGGATGCGATATTCCCCAAGTCCCGACTGTTCCACCTCACACTCGATAACTGATCCATCGCAGAGAGACTTTAACTGACCGGTTACTGGACCTCTACGCCCCGTTGACTTGCTATTGGTTAGTTTGGTAGTCAAGGTTACTGCGGCTACTTGTCGGACTAGTGCAAACTCCGCCCCTTCTCCCGTCACCGTACACTGAGCTGGGTCGATAGCTATCTGACAGATCTTAGCATTAGTCTGGCAGAGTTGATGGAGAGCCTCACAACACTTGATCTCTACCACCATGTCTGCCTCCTCTAGTGGCTCTCGGCTCTTCCCTGACTGGCTCTGTGTTTGGATCTCTCGGTCTAACTCCTTCTCTATCTCAGTGTGCATGCTCATTACCTCATTGTCAGAACTGTGTTCTAAGAGCTTCTCTGCATAGTCTACGATACGTTCGACTTTATCATGAACTCCAATCACGCCCCTCTCTCTTTCTGATAACTTCTCTGTCTTCTCTCTGACTTTCCTTGCAGATTCTTCCAGAAGCTGCTGCTTGCGTTCTTCTAGGATGCGTTGAAGTTGATTGAAGGAAGTATTGATAGTGTCGGCCACAGACACTCCTTGGGCTTCTATCTCCTGCTTGGTAGTCTGGATCTCTTCAACTTCTCTTAATAAACTGGAACACTTTTCTCTCAATGCTGTCACTTTTCTTTGGAGAACTTCTTTAGTTTGAGGAGCTGCAACCTTGCTGAACTCAAACCTGTGGTCCTTATGAGCTATCACTGTGCAGTCGCGACAGATGAGAGAGTTGCAATCAAAGCAGTAGATGATGAGGGGCTCCTCGTGAGTGAGACACTTCTTAGTAGGAGCTTCTTTAACGCATACCTCCCTAACTCGACCTCGCTTCAGTTCTTCTAAAGAATCTACTTCATGAGAACTAAAGGCAGTAAGCTTCTTGTGCAGCCTTACACATTCTTTGCAGATGAAAGCAGCACATTGGCGACAGAATGCTTCAGCTCTGTCTTTAGAGTTTAAGCAGCCTTCACACCTTACCTCTACCTTGCTGTGGACTCGCTCCAGAGCGTAATAGTTGGATTTGTAGCGGTTGACAAAGAAAGCTGTCTTGAGTTCCTCCACACCTCCTTCAGGGAGGATGGTGTCCTTGCGACACTCTGGACAAGAGAAGGGTTTGTTGGAGGCTGTCCTGAGGGAGAGTTTGAGGACACACTCTTTGCAGTAGTAGTGGAGGCAAGGGAGGACCTTAGGCTCTGTGTAGTGCTCCTGGCAGACAGCACAAGTAATCTCATTCTCCATCTGCTCCAGAGTCTTTCCCTCACGTGTAACACCTTCAGCCATGTTGGATGCTTGAACTTTCTAGCAACTCCCCAAAATATGAACCAGAACAATAAGTGGGCCGTCACATCATGTGACACTTCAGAGGCTGGAGTAGTACACACCAAATATGACAAATCTATTGATATTCATTAAACTAAGAAACACAAAAATGTGTGTATCAAGTCCTAGTGGTATGCCTATTACACAGTCATGTAAAATTCACTAAGTCCCACAGACAATCATTCTGGTATCATTTATGAAAAACTTGTATAAAACGCAATGTTAAAAAATAAAATTTTAATTTCCATATACTAGACTTAGAGGATGTCACTCACTTCACTAGGTAACCTGTACACTACACCCATTATAAGTGAAAATAGAACATGGACAGGGTAATCCCAAATAAGACTATATACCAGAATCAAAAATGTGCCAGAGTTAGTGAAGAATCCAAGATAATTGTTTGTACTGAATCTACAATGTTTGTTGCACCAAATGCCAGTGTAAATACAAAGCAAACAGGTGATATTCCCTATGATTGACAACTCCAACACCCCTTTACCAAATACCATGAATGACAAACAGGTGTTTAAATAAATAAGTTAAATTACTAAAAACATTGAATCCTGTTGTTAGCTAGCTTCATACCACTTTCCTCAATAATACGTGCCCTTAATTTGATCACACCCCCAAATAGATCACACACGGATGCCTACTGTGAGAAATAGTGCAGGCCAACAAATACAATGAGCACCTGCCAATAAATTGATGATTGTTACTAATCGTGCTAAATTGTAACTACGTTTTTATTCCACCGTTTAAATTATTGCTTGATAGTCAATTATAGGTGGTAGTTGGGATATCCGAAGCAGAGTCATTCTTCTCAATGTAGCTGGACCATGACAACAAAAAGATGTGACATTTCTCCCTTGGTAGACTTTGTGATCACCCCAGTTAGTTACTCACATAAATTGATCAGACACACAAATACTCTGATAGGGATTTGGCATTTTGCCCGTCTCCCCCCCAATTTTTTTTTGACCTTCATGGAGACATTTGTCCTCAAAATTTCATCCATTGCATGGAAATGACAAACCCCCTGATAATCATGTGATGATTTGACCTCCCTGAAATTTTCATTCTGGAAACAAAAAAAAAAAACTACACTTTTTCTTTTTCCAACTGGTTTAGTCCGTAGTGTCCCAGAGACACGTGTAATAGTATACTAATACAAGGCACGCCCCCTTGCCTTAGCAACTCCTTTACAAAATCAGCAATAATAAGTTTAGCAAAATTACTAAAGTGTTGTAGTGCGTAGGGCGAAGACGGCTTGTGCTACAGCTTCCAAATTTGGAGGACAGTATCCCAAGGCCCACTGCAGCCTACTGGTAGGAAAAGGAAAAAAAGAAGAAAAAAAAAGAAGAAAACTTATGCCGTGTTTAGCCGATTTTCCCAAAACTGATCAGTTATATAGCAACCATTTAGCTAGCCACTTGTAATGCAGCCACTATTTCATAAACGGTCACTTCTAGAATGCCATCACATAGCAATGCCTGGGCACTATTAGTAGCACACCCCAGTTGAATGGATGAGCGTTACCTGCTGGGTCTGCAAGTTGGTCCTGTTACACGTCTGGCCACAGAAGCACAATGTGAGCCCAGGACACTTCTTATCACAGAAACTCCTGAATTTAGAAGGGTTCAATACGCTGCCACTAAAGTCACTACTTTTGAATGGAAACTGATCTACTCCCTAATGCTTAAGCTAGTCTCTCCACCTAATCCTTGAGTTAGGTAGGAAGGTTGCCTAGAGGTAGCTAATTTATATTAAAGTAAAAAGGTGACCACAGAAAGGTGCAGTAGTCCACAAACTGAGTAGTGAATGAACGTGGGCTTGCTCAAGGCCACTATAAATATAAATATGTATGTATATAAATATACAACCAAGGCAAGCCCTATGGGAGATAAATAGAAAAACAGTGTAAGCATGCCCGGTGGATGGGCACATGGCACTCTGACAGTTCACACACAAACAAACAACACAAACTGAAGGCTACACAATCTACACAATAACAATAAAGTCATTTCGTGTAAAAGTAATAGTTCTAGAACCTATTCTTGTTACCACTTAAGAATAAAAGAATGGTATTGGTTTATACTTTTCCAGGGTTTTGGGCCGTAAAGGTCAACCCAA
>WLWD01001125.1_pt1 | contig 89457 bp, 48 predicted proteins | sample 6712731 | NCBI WGS metagenome assembly WLWD01 (sample SAMN12718690, study PRJNA576275) | sponge metagenome | isolation source: marine sponge | host: Mycale hentscheli | place: New Zealand: South Island, Marlborough, Capsize Point | collected 2014-11-01
CATTGCCACTTTGTGTTCAGTAAAGCATGATCACTTTGTGTTCAGTGAAGTGTTGTCACCTTCAGTAGAGCGTGCCGGTTACTTCTAAAAAGCGGGTGTAATAGATGATGGAAGGTGGCGTAGGTTTAAAAAGGAAGGCGAAAGTACGGAAGAGAAGTGCGATTAATTATAACTAAAAAGTGGGTGGAATCGACGAGTAAAGGCGGTGGTTAGTTTTCAAAGGAAAGGCGAAAGTACGAAATAGAAGACAAAAGTTTCTCAAAGTAGGACAGAAATTCAGAAGCAGGAGAGATAGACAGGAAAAGGGGGCTCCATGACTCAAGAAGAAGAGCTGAAGATAGGAGAGGTGGGGTAGAAGAAAAACTCAGATAGTTCAGAAAAAGAGAGTAGGAGAGGAAAAGTTATGTAACCTTAACCAATGGTAGAGAATGATAACTGAGCAAGATAACTTGTGCTACTGTATACTTGTGCTACTGCATACTTTGCAATACGTCAAGCGCCACTATTTGGCGGGGTACTTACGAGTTATTATTATTATCATTATCATTATCATTATTATCATTGTTATTGTTATTATTATTATTATTATTATTATTATTATTATTAGCAACTACCCACCACACAGTGGCGCCTGACGTACCAACTTGTGCAAATTTGTAGTGCTTATACCATTGGTTAGCACATGTAGATGAACACTCTTTTCCAACTCAGTTCAGTGACCCCGTGTTCAGTTTTTATAGGATACAATAAGGTTAATAAGGCATTTCAAGATACTCCAACCTGTTAGGTCCTGACATATGAAAGGTTTGTACATGCACTCCGCACTCGATGGTTGCAGGTTCGAATCCTGTATTGTTCCCTTTTTTTTCCTTGTCAAACGTTGTTCCCATTCAAATAATCACGATGCTTTACCAACTCCAATCAGATCAGGAATTATTCATGAATACACACTGTCATTGTCGCCATTACTGACACACAAGTGTATTATTATACATTATTTTTATTATAGTTGATTTTCTCCTCCTGTAGGGGTCATTTCAATCATTTTATTGACTTCCTGGCGGAACTGAAGCAAGGGACAGTAGCAGGGGTTAAAGTTCGCCTGGATCGCCTGCAGGCACTCATATCCACCTCCATCACAGAGCACCTGGAATTTGGTGGAATGGACGACAACTCGGACAGAGCTCTGCTGCACAGGCTAGCGTGAGTATAACCCTTTGTGCCAATGTGTTAATTGTGTTGATATTAATTCTACACCCCTTACAGGGATTCATTTTTCACCAGGAAGGGGATGGGGGCTGGGTAATTTTTATAGTCGCAGACAAAGAGAGCATAATTAGCCCTCAGCGCGCATGCGCGAGGTTATAGTGGTCATCCTGTCTGTCTGCACTGGCGTAAGAACCAGGGGGGCTGGGGGAAGTTGTCTCCCTAGACTTATAAGTTAGAGGGTTCTGCCCCCTTGATTTTGTAGAATACTCTGTAGGGCAAGGAGTGGGGCTCACAAATTCAGCACGGTATGTAGTCTGCATCTACATCCATGAATATCTAGTCAGCAGACCTATAGCAAGATGTTTCAAAGAGGGACTCACCTAGGTTGACAGTTATGACTGCAAATGGGATTGAATGTGCTCGTATTTTCTATGCTATTATTTAACTATCTGCTCATTACTGCACACTATCGATTGGTAAAACCAAGTAAAAAAAAATCATCAGTCACTAATTTAATCGCAGTTAACTCAAATGGTGGCTCACACAATCCCCCCAGTAGAGCTCACCCTGCCCTTCCCACAGGCCTGATCGTTGTGTATGCCATCTAGAAAATGTATTACAGTTTTGCTTTTGTAAGTTGTCAGCCCCCCCCCCCCCCCCCCTCCCCTCCCCACATCAAAATTATCTTCTTACGCCAGTGGTCTTCTGACAATTAATCATTTATTTAGGTATGAGCTTTCCCAGAATGATGATTTAAGACCTTTTATTGTGCTACTTTGTTTTATTTCGGGCTGATATTTGAGAAAACGCGAAGCTGTCAGCTCAGCATAGGTACTAGCTTTTATGGGTAATGCCCCTTATCATCACGCCATCACGTAAGTAAATAATTTCTCTTCCCGCAGTAGTGTTGCTTTATACTGGGTAGTAACAAAGTGCTGGAAGTGGAGTTTCACATTGAAAATACACCAGTGAGTGTCTCTGGCCTGTTTAGCTTCTTCTCTTATGAAGACAGTTCTCTCTGACTGACTTAGTGGCAAGGAGCATTGGGATAACACTCAATAGCTTTTATTAACGTAAAGCTTGAAATCAAAATGAGTCATAGGCACTTAACTTTTTTATATGTATTTGCTTTATATCTAATATTCCAGTTTGGTCCCAGCTTGTCCATTGAGTTCTACAACGTATGTAGATAATTAAAATTGCAAGTTCATTAGTCTACATTGATTGCAAAGCTTTGATGTCATTCAAGATTCACCCTCCAATAACTGTCTATTAATTAATTTGTGGCACCATGTATTCATTTTGGATTTTGGTAAGGTTGCGACAAAAGCTTGAGTCAGTTCATACTTTTTTAGAAAGGTCTAGTGTTCTTTGTTTGTTTGTTTGTTTTTTTGTTTTTGTTTTTTTTTGTTGTTTTTTGGTTTTTTCCCCTTGATCTATGGATACTAGGCTACTTTGTACATGATGCATGTGGTCCAGGTCCACCCATTTTGCTGTTTGTCTGATCCACATTGATTAGGTCCCACATTATGCAGGTTCATACATATAAGTACAGTTCGTCCAGCTTAAAGAGTAGAAAGTACAGATCTCAAAACTTAGACTAGTTGCAATCACAATAAGCTTAGCCATACCTTTTTTGTGTTGTTAGATCCCAATCCACTCGAAACGAAGTCATATAAAACAGCATAAGTATAAGAACTACGCTATCTCCATAGACATTCCATACATTAAGCGCCATTTTTTTTGACGTCACAAATTCGTCCGGCCTACGTCACAACTCGTAGTTAAACTTCAGCCGCGCCCTCACACGGCAGCTCCTATTCGGGAACTTCCCTTATTTAAGGGTGCCCTGCCACCGGAAACCGAGGCGCGTAACCGCAAATTGACTGTTTTTACTATGTCTTTATATTTCTTTTTCTGTGTACTGTGGGCTTACTTTGTTGTTACAGGTGGAATGAGCACCAATAGAGGACTCCAGCAAGCCAAATTTGAAGAATGAAGACCCGCCTGGGAGGAGATACAGCTCTGCACACTGGCTACTATTCAGAGTTATTTCGAAGCGGCCGAAAGAGCTACTGCGCTCATTTTTTTTCCAGAGGTAGCCTGAGGGCTTCTTCGCAACATTACAGAGCCATATTTCTAATATCTATATTCTTTTTTTTGTAAACAGTACAATTTCATGCCGTTTTACTCGTGCGTTATTCTAAAAAACTCTCTGTAACTTTATTCTAAGGGGGGTATTTTGCTTGTGCGCAAAATTTGGATTCAATTCAGTGATCCAGTTTCACGAAATATCAATTTTTATTTTCAAGTTGACAACTGATTCGCAATTTCACCCCGCCCCCCTAACGTTGAGCTCCGCGAACGCGCAATTTATTTGGTAAGACTAGTGGTGTGCTTGAGCACAAATGGCGAGCGAGCCTTAAACCACACTATTGTTAAATGATTGATTTTAACAACTAACACTCAAGCTACTAAAATAAAGTCGAGTTTTTTATTTAAGTATATGCGGTAAAGGGGTTTCAATGCCATAGTAACCGCTCCCCGCAACTGTTTGAACTGAAAAAGAAGCAACAAAATCGAGTCACGTTATTTAAAATGTTCTTTGTGATATTCTTAATAGTAGTTGTAACGCACAATATTTTCACACAACTGAACATACCTACGCAAGACTTACCTTCGTGGTTCGTCTAGTGGACAATGAATTTTCAAGTAAATGCTGTTGAGTAGGGCTTATAACTGTGACAAATAGCGTACTAACTTACCACCGCCACTAACTCGAATAGAAATGGAGCTCCCATAAGTTTTTGCGTTTTAACTGCACCCGCAAAAGAATTCAAAGCGGTAAACAATTCAATTTCTAAGGTGATACGGGTAATGGTCGCTAAACCAGAGGATTCTGTTTAGTGAAGTTTGGGACGGGGTCGAACGCCGAGCGAACACAAAAATACGGAGGGTCAAAGTACAAAATGACATACATACGTCCAAACATATATATAAATAAACAAACATCCCCGATTTTCGATTGTGTTACCCCTGTAAGTGTCTCGCTCGCTACGCTCGCTCGCCAATAATCAATTAACCTGTGACAGCTCTAAAAAGAGCCCATTTGTAAACAATAATAAGAAATACAAATGAGCCGTGAGATGGCCGTTGTAACTTCGGAAATAGTTAGTCCCTCGAGCAAAAGTGATGGCGTATTCCCGATGTTGCTTGGAGTTGGTTGCTTGGAGTTGGTTGCTCATTAGTGGGAGCGGGTAGTTCAGCACAAGATTTAGACTTGTAGGCGATGGCTGAAGAGTATAGCGGTAGCAATCCCTATTGAAAGAACTGAAGTGATGATGATGGAGTCTATACGCAGCGGAGTCTCAATACAAGGTTGGTGGAATTGTCGGAACTGGTACCAGTCAGGGTGGAGTTGGTCATGGTTGAGACAGAGTTTTAAGCTGCTCCAATGGCTTCACAAGTACAGCTTCATTCCCCTGCAGGTATAATAGAAGGATGTTATTCGAAATGACTGTCTCAGACTAGTACACTACATACAAGTTATAGCTCAGAGACCGTTTGTGTCCACCTGCTTCGCGGTTTTTGGCGCCAAAGTTAATTGATTGTTTGCGTGGCTCTCGGTTACGGGCCATCTCCCGCGTTTTACCGGCGTGTCCAACATCCCCTGGTTTAGTTCACAAATGCGCAAGCGCAACACTGTGACATCACAAATACGTCGTCATTGAGATAAGAGCTTCCGCAAACGTCACAACTTACACCGAAAATACTAACACTCTCACAAAAGCATTTTTATTTCCCTTAATTTTCAAGATAGGGGTTTCAAATTCATATGGATTAAAATACAACTATTTAGGTATTTTATATTAAATTCCCAAGACACTTACTTCAAAATTGCAAAATTACCAGCTTAAAGCATTTGGGGAGTTTAGTTTTTTATAAAAAATGAAATAAAAAATAAGTAAAATAGTATTAAAATATAAAAATTTGGTACAAATCAAATTAATGAGCCATAGATTCAGTCTGCAAAATCTTTAGACACTCGAATTCAATTTACTCTTTTTCTGGCTTAAAAACATCAAAAATATCCTCCATTTATTGGGTCACTTCTTCTATCTATTACCACAGTTGTGACCACAAACCACAATTTTTAAAACATAATCAATTTCAATATATATTAATTTGTGTGTGTGTGAAGTTTCAGCTTCCTGACATCAATCTGACTGCACATGTATACATTTAAAGAACAATTAACAAAAAACAGAACTTTCTACTCTTTAAGCTGGACGAACTGTACATATAGGTACAAGGAAGTGGTCATGAATATCATTAAATCAGTGCCACACTCACTCTCACATGACCTTTGTGTAGCTTACCTTATTTGGTTGTTCCCACACTTACTTGGTGGTTGTGCTTTGTTGTCCTTGGCAATCTGTTCCAAAGTTTGTGTTGTTGTTACAATATTCAATGGCTGAAGGTGCTGTACAAGAAGGAAAGACTCTAAAAGAGCTGGAGAGAGAGATCACTTGCTCTGTCTGTCAGGAGCACTATACAGAGCCCAAGGTCCTCCCTTGTCTTCACTACTACTGTAAAGAGTGCGTTCTGAGACTTGCCCTCAGGAAAGCTTCCAACAAACCCTTCTCCTGCCCGGAATGTCGCAAGGAGACCACCCTCCCTGAGGGAGGTGTAGAGGAACTTAAAACAGCCTTCTTTATCAACCGCCTAAAGTCCAATTTCTCAGCTCTGGATAAGGTTCATGGCAAAATTGAAGTTCAATGTGAAGGATGTACTTCCAGCTATAAAGCTGAAGCTTTCTGTCGTCACTGTGCCGTCTTCATCTGCAAAGATTGTGTGATCTCCCACAAGAAAATGAAAGTCTTTTCTTCTCATGAGGTGGTTTCTCTAGAAGATCTGAAGCAAGGGCAAGCTAAACAGATAGCAGTAGCAGAGCCAGCCACTGAGAAGTGCAACATTCACGAAGAGCCACTCCTCATCTACTGCTTTGACTGCGACTCTCTCATCTGTCGTGACTGCACAGTAAAGAAACACAGAGACCATAATTTCGAATTCAGCAAAGTAGCTTCACCGAAAACAAAGAAGATTCTTATAGAAGAAATAGCTCCTGTAAAAAATATAGCAGCTGAGTTGAGTAGTGCTATAGAAGACATTTGTACGAACAAAGAAGAGGTAGAAGCTCAAGGAAAGTCGTTAATTCAAGCTATAGAAAACTCTTTTGAGGAACTACACAGCATTTTAAATGAACGAAAGAAAGAACTTGTACAGGAAACTCTGAAAAAAGTAGAAGATAAGATAGAGAAGCTGTCAGTGCAGGAGAAGACGTTGTCCCTTGCTAGTGGAGAGGTCCAGAGTATCATAGACTACACAGAGAGATTTGTCGGCCACTGTTCAGATAATGAAGTTATGAGTCTACATGCTGATATCAAGAGGCAGATACAGAGAGAGATGGAAGAACACAGCAAGTCAGAGAGGAGCCTAGAGCCAGAAGAAGAAGCTGACATAGCAATAGAGGTTAAATGTAAGGAGGCCCTACAGGAGCTTCTTCAGACCATGGCTAAGGTTACTCAGATAGCTCCAGACCCAGCCCAATGTACAGTGATGGGAAAAGGGACAAAAACAGTAGAAATCTGCCAGACAGCAGAGGTATATTTGACTTCTAGACTATCCAGTGGCAGGATAACTAGAGGCAGCACTGCAGTAGTCAGTGAGTTAAGGTCTCTGTACAATGGATCAGTCATCAAGTGTAAAGTAGACCAGTCAAGACCTGGGAAATATCGTATTCAGTACACACCCACTGTGCGAGGACGTCATGAACTCAGTGTATCAGTAGACGGGCAGCAAGTAGCAGGCAGTCCCTTTCCTGTGTTTGTCTCCATCTCTCCTACTCAACTAGGCAAGCCTGTGAATATATGGAGTAACGTGAAAGGACCTCGTGGTATCACTTTTACCCCTGACAATAATATATTAGTTGCTGTAGAAAAGGGTGGTGTTATTAAGTTAAACGAGAATGGAGGGAAAACTTTGCTTGTTAAGTATTTACAAAGTAATCTTAAAGAACTGGAAGGCATTGCTACTGACAAGGAAGGCAATATTTATTGCACTGATTACCAAAGTAACAAGATTATGAAATGTAACAAGAATGGAACCAATGTTCAGGTGTACAAGGTCCAGCAGGTAGCAGGTCGAGGACATCAGGGAGTAGCAGTCGTAGGAGATGAAGTAATGCTATGCGAGTATTCCAATACAGGTACTATTATGATATACAACAAAGAACTCGAGTATGTGAGGCGTATTCAACATGAAGGTGGGGGAGAGTTTAGAGGCGTGTCTGCAGATATCAATGGTGACATTTATGTCGCAGACTGCAGTAATAATAGCATCCTTGTTTATAGTAACAGTGGAATCTTTCTGCGCTCTTTCTGTTCTCAAACTGAAGGAATTGATACATTAAATGGCCCATTCAGTTTGTGTGTGTCTGGTCAGTATGTGTATGTCGTTAACAGCGGAGGGCATTATATGTCAGTGTTCACTACTGCAGGACAATATGTCACTAAATTCGGTCGTCATGGTGAGGGTGAAGGTGAATTTAAGTATCCAACGTATGTGTGTGTGGATGCGGATGGTTTTGTGTACGTGACTGACTGTTGGAGTAATAGGACTCAATGTTTCTGAATATTCATTCAGCTTCATTTTATTTACTTTACATATATACATCACATTGTTTTTGAAATAATGAAATTAAATCTTTAAGTCATTTTTTATCATTCAGTCTTACTAAAGTACTATTATAATCAAACATGATAAATAAATAAATAAAAGACATTTTTAATTTAAAAATTGCATTGATTTATGGTTGCTATTCCTGTGTTACAATGTGTTGGCCGATCTCTTTGGTTCCTGAAAGCCACATTTTGTAAGTACATGTGCTTGTCTGTGCAGCACTGGGAAGGTGGTGAAGTCAAAAGAGGATATCCAGATTCAGTTCTCAACATTTGTCCCAAAACCTGCCTATGCAGGAGCTTCTTGGCAACTGGCTGTACCACATCAGGAATCTCTTATGATGATTCAGTCATTCTCGGCTGAAATAATTATAATAATAGGAATTTTTCTCTTTTTTTTAACAGCCAATATTTTAATTATAACTTAACCCGACGTTTTCGACCTCAGTTGACCCCTGAAGAGGACTTCGGCAAGAAGTCGAAACGTCGGGTTAAGTTATAATTAAAATATTGGCTGTTAAAAAAGAAAATTTCCTATTATTATCTGTTATGATGTGTCTGTAATAGTCATTTCAACATGGAACACAAGTCTGTACTTCACCCACAGTTAGCTATGCAATCCTGGCAGTCTTTTGATGGCACGGATCAAGTGGCAACCTAGCTGGTCATATTTGGTTGCATACTGATTTATTTATTTTTTTATTATTATTTTTTTTTGCTTTTATCAACTTACCAACTTCTCCCAATTAATTGAGGCATCATCATCAGATCACACTTCATTATTTTAATACTCTATTCTTGCACTGAATTGTACGAGTCTCTGAAACTCAACACTGGATTCTTTCCTGTGCCGTTAAATAGCGAGTGTTGTGGAGGTAGGAGAGATGGTTATTTCTTGAAATGTTCCATACCCCAACGGTATATACTGCCACCCACTAGTGTCAGCAAACAGCTCCGTCAAACAAGTTTCCAGCAAGATACAGCATAAAAAGAGTTCAATAATAAGTTGTATGAGGCTACATAGAATGATGACTGAAGTTATATGATAAGCTAAGAAGAGACCTAACTATGAGCTACAGCGTTTAACAACTTTTTGGAACCATGAGCAAGCGGTGGACGAAATTCCAGCTTCCGTAGTCTTCCTCTGTTTCCAAATAGTGGCGTTTAGTTTTGAGACTTTGAGGCTTCATAACTCTTGCAGTTCCGTTCGTGTGTTAGTCATTCTTGATCAGTTGGCTGTTAGTTGACGGGTCTCAGAGATCCCCCGGGCAGCGTGGACCTGCAAGGTATAGAATCGGAGTTACCTTCCATAGCAACAGTTAATTGATTTGTGTGGGCGTACCGCGTAACCGGATGTGTGAGCACTCTTAAGCACACAGATGAGCTACACTATGCACAAACATGTTTATTGTTCACTAAATTCCTGCTAATCTAATGTTGTCCTGGATTTCCCTGACACGTCTCCCTCCTTCCTCCTGCAGTAACTGGTTGTTACAAAGTTGTCGATTTTGTTTTTCTCATTTCTATTTTGTTTTACATTTATTCACATTTTCACGTGATTTTTTTCCAGTCGGGTCACGACTGTACACTATATTAAAAAACTAAATCGACAACTTTAATTACCTTGTTAAGTTATGCTGCAGTACTAAAAATGAAAGACTAACTCTTCGTCCTTCTGGACTTGGACTGTAAAATAGATTCCAATTGTCTCGCACTTTTTTGCTACTGTGCAATTTTCTAGCCCCGGGCCTCCGTAAGCCCGTTAACTATACTTACCACGGTCTGCCAGGAAGCTCTTATCTATGCGCGGGTATTTAAGGTCCGCCCTCTACCTCTACAACCTGGTGGTTTATTGCTCAATTAAGCCGAGCGTGAGCGTTGCTATGTGCCAGCACCCTTAAGGGTGCTCAAACATAGCAATGCCTGGGCGCCTTTAGTAGCGCACTCCAGCTGAATAGTAGCCGTTATCTACCACAAAGTCACGCCCAGTTCTGTAACAAATTAGTGCCCTTGAAATGCAGCTGTGCCTCACTCACCACTACTCGGGTACTGATGGGGCGGGGCGGAGTCAACTTACAATAAAAAATTCTCGCGCTCTAAAGTAATGGATCCAGAATCTTCTCTTGCGTACTGCTCAGGAATGGACTAACTGCTATGGTTAAAATTTTGCCAGGGTTTAGGGCCACAAGGGGTCAACCCTATAACGTTGAGATATTTTTAATTTACGGAATTTCACGGAAATAATCGACAATAGTTCACTGGTAAGGTGAGTAAATAGAAAAGTAAAATAAAATATAAAAAAAACTCAACGTTATGGCATGCACGCACGGGTAAGAAAATGATATACAAAAAATCAGCTTCTAAACTACTGGGTAGCCATGCAGTACTGCCAAGAAGTCCAAAATGGTGACGGGGTATTTCTTGAGATGCGATCGACTTCCAGTCTTCATTCTTGGTAGGTGCTTTCTCCTAGCAGTGCTTGCTGGCCTGCATAAATAATATAATTCGGGGGGAAAGCAGAAGTAAGTTTAACAGGCCCTAGCAACCGTGGCCTATTTGACGGGTGTTTCCCGCTCAGAGAGTGTTTGAGCACCCTTAAGGCTAAGTATAGTGTTCCACCCACACAACTGTGTAAGCATTATGAATACATGTTGTGGTTTCGTGCTTCCCATAAGTGTTAACCAGACACCCAAGAATTGATGAATATCATTATGTGGTTTGTTGCCACTTGACTGACTGTAGATGTAGTTCATAATATTAGCATATGTAATCAATTAAAATTAGGTTATTAGAATGGAATTGATATGATAATGAACTGTTACATGATTGAGTTTAGAGGTTATTTGCATGAAGGCTCTCGTATTCCGCCCTTGTGATATCTTGGACATGCTAATTCGGGTAGCAGTGCTGAAAAATAGAAATCCTTTAGTTTCTTGAGGTTGTTGGTTTCCCATGTAGGATCTTTGTATATCCTTTCTACATGGAGGTCAATGTCTGTTCGCACTACAAAATCACACCATTTTCGCCTTGTACAATACAGCTGACATTGTATTTGATGATAATAATCATGATTCTTTTTTAGTTGGATGTGAGATGAAGTACTGTTCTTGACTAACTGTAAGCAGAAAGATGTTTTTTTGACTGATTCCAGTAATGATAACTGTGGGGTTTGTATGGGTTATCTCGGTAACCGCTGCCACCAGAGTTCCCCCCTTCCCTATTGACACAGGTTAGGTCTTTATAAAATTATAAGGCAAAGGAGAACTAACACACAATCGTACAACTCAGTTTAAATAGCAACACAAACTCCACCCAAATATGACACACGATGATGCACACAAGCTCTATACTTCCTGCCCTGCAGCGTTTAGTTCGCACTGCCGGCAGGCACAAACACGCACGTGATCAGTGCATAGTCAATCAACGCTAACTATAACTTCTACAAAAATTACATGACTCTGCTTCGTACACTAACTAATAAATAAACATGCATGTGAACTGTTCATGACATGGGTGTGGCTGCAGCCACACCCATCACACTTTCTCTCTTCTTCTCTTTCTCTTCTCTCTTGTCTTTCTCTTCCTTCTTGTCTTTCTCTTCCTTCTCGTCTTTCTTCCCATTCCTCTCCAATCTCAGACCCACAATAACTTTCGAATGCTATATGGATTTTTTATTTCCAATAAGCCAAAAGGATCTGTGGTGTGACTTGGGTCAGCTACAAGTCCATCAGGTGTTGCTGCTAGCCATGGATTTTCTAATGACACAAAAAGACCACAGCATTCTACCTTCAACCCCAGATGTCCATGTTGTAGCTGAAATGTTTGATACTCTTTCTTGGCTCTTTCCTCCAAAACTTGGCCATAGTATGTTGCTGTATTACCTTTGAATTTACTGTACAATAAATTCTCAACTTTCTTCCCTTTCTTAGTGGTGGCCCTCATTTTCACAATACTTCCGGCTGTAGAAGCAGTTAGCCTATTCCGACGCTCACCAATCCAGGTACTGCTATTAGCCTGGTCCTTCGTCTGCTCTTGAATGAGGTTAATTCTTTCACTGGTCACTACAACATTGGCCTGATAAAACTTCTCTTTAATGTCTCCAAATGATCTGGTGACACGTCATCAAGACTATGTGGTGAAAATCCGCCACCATGTCTACTATATGCCTTCCTACCCTTGGCTGACTCATTTGTTTTGGAAATTTTCTTAATTCGTCGTTGCTGCTTCACATCTTCCCTTGCTTTTCTTTTTTTGTCACAAACACTCTTCATACTCGATCGTTTTGCTGTGTCTTCAAATGCTTTACTTGGGGAAGAATTAGTCATGTCCTTCCACAGATTGGGTCCCCATTCCTTTCCAACATTGTGCTGTAACCCAGCCCCCATGCAGCGATGTTCCCATGACCCAGACTGCGTCCGATTAACTACCTTGCCCCCATCAAACTTTGACCTCAAAGGCATCCAAGATTCCGCCAAGTTGGTAGTAACATTATCGACTAACTGCTCCGCCTTAGTGACAAGTCTACTCAGTATGACCTGAATATCATGGTACATCTTAGGGTCCACATTTGTAGCATTTTCTCCTCCTCGCAAAACTTCAAGTTCCTCTGCTGGATCTGCTGCTGTAGTTTCTCTCCACAGCTGTTCCTGATGATCAATTGTATCTGTATGACAAAAACAGTTAATAAATTATCTTTGTAAATTATTTTTAAAATTTATTATTTTTTAAAAATTTTTTGAAATAATTAAAAACAGAATGTTTAATTATTAGCATAGAGTGTTAATTACATTGAATATATTTGTTTGATACTTTAATTTACAGGTATGTTTATCTTTCCAACTTACCAGCACCAGTGCACTCATCCCAACTACTCTCACGACTGCCTCCATCAATAGGATTTGGCTCAATGCTGTGAGTGGATGCTGATGTGATGGCTGATGTACTAGGAAGTCTGTCCTTGGCTGTGGAACAAAAATCTGGGCTGCAATGCTCATGATTTCCAAAGCAATGATTTGGACCATTCAACAAATCTTTCTTCAGTTGACGCACAGCCACCTTCCTGTCTACTTCCTTGCTGCGCATCTTGATTGCACAGCGAGCTGAACTAACCAATCTCCTCCTCATTTTCTCTGTTAAACCGCCAGTGCCCTTGTATGCAGGATTCTCTAGCACTAACTTCTCTAAAGCACCTCGGTAATACTTGCAAGAGTGATTGGCACATTCAAGCTTTTGAATACAGTGCCCCCAACCAGGAACATTCTGAATTAGTGACGGATATACCGAACTGTCACCGTCTCCAATCATAGTGGTATATCGCACTCCATGGACTCTCTCCGCTTGAAGAAACCCTTCCAAAATTATGTCAGTCTCCATTTCTGAAGACAATGCAGACCAGTTTTTGTAGCAGTGATGCCTGTCTTGAGGAATGCCTTGTGCACATGCTGAGCAGAACTTGTTACGCACTCCCAAGTGAAGAAGTTTACCTGTAGCTTTTCCCACAATGATCCCTACACCGGAATTCGCATTGTAAGAATGCTTATGGGAGCGCTTGCTCCAGCCCCCATCTACAATTACAGCAATGGCAGGAACTCCCTCATGAAATGATCCACTCTCTTCTGCTAGCCTCTTCTTTTCCCTACCCGCTTCAAGCATGGACTCCATTAATTTCTCCTTCCACCATTCTCCAATTGCTCGTTCAGTTGAGATGAAAGCGGCTTTAGTCATAACCGGGATTCCAAAAACTCCCATGGATTCTTCAAGGTGACTGTGTCCACCCCCAGTTGTCATCTGACCCCAAACTGCAGCCAAGTTACACTCCCATCTACTGTACTTGCTGGGACCTTTCACCTTGGGAGAAGTTTCAAGTGCTATCTTATGGGGACATTTAGAGCACTGCCATGTCAAAATAGAGGCTAACCCAAATCTAGTCTCTCCCTTCAAAATAATGGACCCCTTACAACGAGATGCATGCAGAGTCAACTCATCTGTATATTCTTTTAATTTGTTCAAATTCATAATTCTAGACCCATCAATAGTACCAGGTGCATTTGTATCACTCAGCATCACATTTGTTTCACCTGCTTGAAATACAGAATTGCTCGAACCTTACTGTTTCTTAAAAAGGGGGGATTTTCTCTTCCTGAAGACATGTCTGTGGTTATTCCGGTGATTCTTCTTGTTTCTGTGGGAACCCATTCCTCAGAGAATCAAGCAGCAAGCAGCAACCCAACTGGCCATGACTTCCTAATTTTGCCTGAAATGCGTGGGCACTACCCGCTCAACTTGTAGGGATTCCCGCGCAAATGGGAATTTTAACCAGTAATGCATAGGCATTACCCGCGCTTGCGGTATATCAGGAGCCAAACTTCAGATAACTAGCTTTCTGCGTCAGTTTTTTGCTCTCTGATTCCAGTTTCTGCCGTAAGTTTAGTGTGTTATAATTTATGGTATGTAATGGGAGGTACCTGTAAAAAAAATTCTTAAAAAAGCTGATCGAGCTCTTCTTGGCCACCTCTGAGATCTCGTTGTGTCCGCGCTAACCGTGTATTGGAGAGTCTACGGTGAAGTTATTGAGTAGCTAAAGACTCGGAGAAGAATTATCTTTATATCTGGACCTGCTCTAGGAGAATACCTTTCAGGTAAGCGGTATTGTTTGGCTCTAGAGTTTATAATGAGTGGAACAACTGACGCAGATTATAGAAATAGTTCCAATCGCTCATTCTGCTCCTATGAACATTTTGAAGTACTCATTTGTAGGACATTAGCTAGTATTGGAAGTTATGAAAACAGCACAATTGACTTGTTCAATAATATATCTTGTGCTTTTAGAAATAACATATTCAAAAATCTCATTAATATTCATAAGCTATCACTGTACCCTAACCTTAACCCTCATTCATACACATATGTGACCGGATTTGTGAAAACCCGGCTAAACGCGGCATCTAAAGTTTTCTAATTTATTCTACCAGTAGGCTGCACGGGGCCTTGGGATGCCTTCCTCCTAATTTGGAAGCTGCAGCACAAGCCGTCTTCGCCCTACGCACTACAACACTTCAGTATTTTAGCTAAACTTATTATTGCTGATTTCGAAAAAATGCCGGGTAAAGGCGTTGCTAAGGTCAGGGGGCGTGCCTTGTGTCCGTATACTATTACTGCGTGTCTCCGGGACACTATTGAATAAACCGGTTACAGGCGGATTGAAAGAAGTCTAAAAGGCTTAATGCAGGGCTCCTTAAGAAACTATGATGGCGAGAATTGCGTGAGTACGTGAATTATGTAGAATAGTAAGTGAATTAGATAGCTACAATTTTTTCCCGGCTGTTAGTGAAAAGCCCGCCAATATTTTCTTAGCAACTCTCCATACACGAGTCCAACCGGCTAGTGTTTCTAGCCTCCTAGTGTGAGTTGTAGAGCACGCCAGAGCTTACAACTGCGTCATAAGCTAGAGCTAACTGGTGTCTATCCATTTATAAAAAAATTTTCAAAAAAAATCGACCCATAAGGCTTTACCCGGTGCTACTGACAAAAAAAAGTTTGCAGCGTTTAGGCGGATTTTCTCAAATACGGTCACATATATAGGTACAGGGAAGTGGTTATGAATATCATTAAATCAGTGCCACCACACGCTCACATGACCTTTGTGTAGCTTACCTTATTAGGTTGCTCCCACACTATTTGGTGGTTGTGCTTTCTTGTCCTTGCCAATTGTTTGAATCTGTCCTAATTTTTGTTACAATACTCAATGGCTGAAGGTGCTGCTATACAAGAAGGAAAGACTCTAAAAGAGCTGGAGAAAGAGATCACTTGCTCTGTCTGTCAGGAGCACTATACAGAGCCTAAGGTTCTTCCTTGTCTTCACTACTACTGTAAAGAGTGTGTTCTGAGACTTGCCCTCAGAACAGCTTCCAACAAACCCTTCTCCTGCCCAGAATGTCGCAAAGAGACCACCCTCCCAGAGGGAGGTGTAGAGGAACTCAAAACAGCCTTCTTTATCAACCGCCTAAAGTCCAATTTCTCAGCTCTGGATAAAGTTCATGGCAAAATTGAAGTTCACTGTGAAGGATGTACTTCCAGCTATAAAGCTGAAGCTTTCTGTCGTCACTGTGCCGTCTTCATCTGCAAAGATTGTGTGGTCTCCCACAAGAAAATGAAAGTCTTTTCTTCTCATGAGGTGGTTTCTCTAGAAGATCTGAAGCAAGGGCAAGCTAAACAGATAGCAGTAGCAGAGCCAGCCACTGAGAAGTGCAGCATTCACGAAGAGCCACTCCTCATATACTGCTTTGACTGCTACTCTCTCATCTGTCGTGACTGCACAGTAAAGAACCACAGAGACCATAATTTCGAATTCAGCAAAGTAGCTTCACCGAAAACAAAGAAGATTCTTATAGAAGAAATAGCTCCTGTAAAAAATATAGCAGCTGAGTTGAGTAGTGCTATAGAAGACATTTGTACGAATATAGAAGAGGTAGAAGCTCAAGGAAAGTCGTTAATTCAAGCTATAGAAAACTCTTTTGAGGAACTACACAGCATTTTAAATGAACGAAAGAAAGAACTTGTACAGGAAACTCTGAAAAGAGTAGAAGATAAGATAGAGAAGCTGTCAGTGCAGGAGAAGACGTTGTCCCTTGCTAGTGGAGAGGTCCAGAGTATCATAGACTACACAGAGAGATTTGTCGGCCACTGTTCAGATAACGAAGTTATGAGTCTACATGCTGATATCAAGAGGCAGATACAGAGAGAGATGGAAGAACACAGCAAGTCAGAGAGGAGCCTAGAGCCAGAAGAAGAAGCAGACATAGCAATAGATGTTAAATGTAAGGAGGCCCTACAGGAGCTACTTCAGACCATGGCTAAGGTTACTCAGATAGCTCCAGACCCAGCCCAATGTACAGTGATGGGAAAAGGGACAAAAACAATAGAAATTTGCCAGACAGCAGAGGTATATTTGAGTATTAGACTATCCAGTGGCAGGATAGCTAGAGGCAGCACTGCTGTAGTCAGTGAGTTAAAGTCTCTGTACAATGGATCAGTCATCAAGTGTAAAGTAGACCAGTCAGGACCTGGGGAATATCGTATTCAGTACACACCCACTGTGCGAGGACGTCATGAACTCAGTGTATCAGTAGACGGGCAGCAAGTAGCAGGCAGTCCCTTTCCTGTGTTTGTCTCCATATCTCCTACTCAACTAGGCAAGCCTGTGAATATGTGGCGGGACATTCGTAGACCTCGTGGTATCACTTCTACCCCTGATAATAATATATTAGTTGCTGTAGAAAATGATGGTGTTATTAAGTTAAACGAGAATGGAGGGAAAACTTTTCTTGTTGAGCATTTCCAAAGTGATCTTAAAGAACTGGAAGGCATTGCTACTGACAAGGAAGGCAATATTTATTGCACTGATTACAAAAGTAACAAGATTATGAAATGTAACAAGAATGGAACCAATGTTCAGGTGTACAAGGTCCAGCAGGTAGCAGGTCCAGGACATTGGGGAGTAGCAGTCGTAGGAGATGAAGTAATGCTGTGCGAGCGTTCCAATACAGGTACTATTATGATATACAACAAAGAACTCGAGTATGTGAGGTGTATTCAACATGAAGGTGGGGGAGAGTTTAGAGACGTGTCTGCAGATATCAATGGTGACATTTATGTCGCAGACTGCAGTAATAATAGCATCCTTGTTTATAGTAACAATGGAATCCTTCTGCGCTCTTTCTGTTCTCAAACTGAAGAAATTGATACATTAAATGGCCCATTCAGTTTGTGTGTATCTGGTCAGTATGTGTATGTCGTTAACAACAGAGGGAATTATATGTCAGTGTTCACTACTGCAGGACAATATGTCACTAAATTCGGTCGTCGTGGTGAGGATGAAGGTGAATTTGATAGTCCAACACAAGTGTGTGTGGATGCGGATGGTTTTGTGTACGTGACTGACTGGAATAATAGGATTCAATGTTTCTGAATATTCATTCAGCTCCATTCTATTTACTTTATATACATCACATTGTTTTTGAAATAATGAAATTAAATCTTTTAATGAAGTCATTTTTTATCATTCAGTCTTACTAAAGTACTATTATAATCAAACATGATAAATAAATAAAAGACATGTTTAATTTAAAAATTTCATTGATTTATGTGGTGAAGACAAAAGAGGATATCCAGATTCAATTCTCAACATTTGTCCAAAAACATGCCTATGTAGGAGCTTCTTGGCAATTGGCTGTACCACATCAGGAATCTCTTATGATGATTCAGTCATTCTCGGCTGAAATAATTATAATAATAGGAATTTTTCTCTTTTTTAACAGCCAATAATTTAATTATAACTTAACCCGACGTTTTTCGACCTCAGTTGACCCTGAAGTGGACTTCGGCAAGAAGTCGAAATGTCAGGTTAAGTTATAATTACAATATATTATTATCTCTTATGATGTGTCTGTAGTAGTTATTTCAACATGGAACACAAGTCTGTACTTCACCCACAGTTAGCTATGCAATCCTGGCAGTCTTTTGATGGCACGGATCAAGTGGCAATCTAGCTGGACATATTTTGTTTTTTTGTGTGCTGTTTATCAACTTACCAACTTCTTCCAATTAATTGAGACATCATCATCAGATCACACTTCATTATTTTAATACTTTATTCTTGCACTGGATTGTACGAGTATCTGAAACTCAACACTGGATTCTTTCCTGTGCCGTTAAATAGCGAGTATTGTGGAGGTAGGAGAGATGGTTATTTCTTGAAATTTTCCATACCCCAAGGGTATATGCTGCCACCCACTAGTGTTGGCAAACAGCTCCGTCAAACAAGTTTCCAGCGAGATACAGCATAAAAAGAGTTCAATAATTAGTTGTATGAGGCTACATAGAGTGATGTCTGAAGTTATATGATAAGCTAAGAAGAGATCTTACTATGAGCTACAACATTTAACAACTTTTTGGGACCATGCCAGTTACTGCAGGAGGAAGGAGGGAGACGTGTCAGGGAAATCCAGGAAAACATTAGATTAGCAGGAATTTAGTGAACAGTAAACATGTTTGTGCGTAGTGTAGCTCATCTGTGTGCTTAACATTATAAATAAGCTCTGTTGCTATGCTTTTATAATACTGTTACAGTAGACCCTCAATTATCCGAACACCTCAACACCGAGGGTTGTTCGGATATTTGAAATGTTCGGATATTCGAAATAAGTCATTTTGAATGGGGGCTTAATCTCTTACTATTTAATGCACAGCAAAATTCCAGTGAATATCATTATTGTGAAAGCCCCGTATAAATAGGGTGCCTCTGAAGTTCAAGATCTCGAAGGACCAGGTCCCGCACTAGCGCACTCAATTTAACAGCCTGACAGAGGCTACCGCCAGCAACTGGTATTTTATGCGAAAGTCAGGAACATTGAGGAATCGATGGTTACAACTTATAAGGGTGGCTATGACATAAAACTACAGTGGGTAAGAAAGGGGCGGAGATACGTTAAAATGGTGATCATTACCAGAGGCGCAAGGCCCCAGGTAGGTGAAGTGTGGCAAACAATCAAAGGGTGATAATAGGTATGAATAACAACTGAGTCAATAGAGTCCAGCTCGTGTGCGGTTGAACCTGAACAATTATAATTCCCCAAAAATGGTGTTCGGATTTCGGATAAATGGGGTTCGGATAACTGAGGGTCTACTGTATCATCATTTTTAAAAACCCACGATGTGGTAGTGCACATGCCTATATGAAAGTGTATATACTTCATACTGATCATTGTTTTGTCACGTGTGATTATTATTATTATTATTACTAGCAAGTACCCCGCCACATAGTGGTGCTTGTATTGCAAAGTAGGAATGCAGTAGCACAAGTTATCTTACTCAGTTATCATTCTCTACCATTGGTTATTACATAAGTTTCCCTCTCTACTCTCTTTTTTCTGAACTATCTTGAGCTTTTCTTCTACCACCTCTCCTAACTTCAGCTCTTTTTCTTGAGTCATGGAGCCCCCTTTTACTTTGTCTATCTCTCCTACTTCTGAATTTCTGTCCTGAGAAACTTTTGTCTTTTATTTCGTACTTTAGCCTTTCTTTTGAAAACTTTACTCGTTGATTCCACCCGCTTTTTAGTTATAATTAATCGCTGACCTTTTTGCCTTCTCTTCCCTTCCATTTTAAACCTACACTGCCTTACCTCACCGATTCCATCCACTTTTCAGTTACGATAAATCGCCTTCTCTTCCGTACTTTCGCCTTCCTTTTTTAAACCTATGCCGCCTTCCATCATCAATTGCACCAGCACGTTCTACTGATTGTGGCGATACTTTACCTACCACAAATGAACGCTGCTTTACCAAACCATACAAAGCTCATGAATTATTCATGAATACACACACCGTCGGTCGTCGTCGTTACTGACACACGAGTATTATTATATAGATTACTATTATTATTATTATTATTATGAGGTAAATGGAATTGTTTGTTTTTCATGAATTTGTTATTCAACTTAGAATTCCGTTGCGGTCAGTGTCAATGCCATACATGTCTACGTCAAGTGATGCCAGCCATACCAGCATGGTGGGTGTGGCAGGAGGCGGACCTGGAGATGACATATTCGACATGAACCAAACAGACATGGACATGGATGTGGAGAGCCGGGAGGAAGAGGCAGAGCCTGCATATTCACCAATGGTGAGAGGAACTTGAAATGTATCATGAAATACCTTGTGTAATTATTAAAAATACATTATAGGATCTGAAGGCGTATTCCGTGGAACAACTCAAGCAAATGCACAAGGTATTTATTTGCTTTTATTTGTACTGGTGTAATTACTCTGATAAAGCAGTGAATGCTATGGCTGACTTGTGTTCAATAAAATACTTTACAGAGTGCTAAAGTGTGGAATAATGTTTATAACAATACACTTGTGTGTCAGTAATTCATGAGCTGAGCTGGTTTGGTAAATTGTCGCCAGTATTAAGGACAACAGTGGTGCGTGTGTGTGAATAAAAGCTGCGTCAATTTGGTAAAGGATTGTCAGTACCAATGATTGCGATGATGTGTGTCAAGAAAGTAAGTGAGCAACTAAGTGGACTGATGGAACTAAACCAAGTAGTAGAGGATAGTAAAATACCTCAAGTCCCAACTATGTGTGCTGTTATTTTCATCATCACTCAAAAATGAGAAAAGGAATACCTGATAGATATAATATCTTTAGTATATTTGAAATTTTTCTTTATTCTTAAATTAATTTAATGTATATGGACTAACATTTTGTGCAGTGTTACATTAACGTTCATACAAGTGTACCATCTGTACAGAGTGAATCTAATCTCCTGGGGGAAGTGTACATTATTCATGAACTGATCAAGAGAAATGAGATGACGAACTTGGACCTCAACCAGAGTGAGTGACTGACATCATGCATTGAAGCCACACCCAGTAACCACACCTGCACAACTTTGTGTTTAGTGACGGTGACAGAGAGACTAGAGAGTGTATATGTGGCAGCAGGAGGGAAGAAGCATTGGAAGACTGTGCGACTAGCTGCTGCCATATTGGGTAAAGTGGTGGACACGCTCGCACCTGCTATCACCAGTGTTCTTGTCCGGGGAAAAGAGGTATTATTATTGATATCACAGAAAAGCACACCTGTTAGAACTTATATTAGTTCGTTTATTTATAGTTCTCAGATAGTCTAGAATAGTACAACTTCTTGACTGTTTCTAATAGAAACTGGTATCATGTGATGACATTCTAACACAAGTGTGAAAGTACCAGCCTACATGTGACGTTCTTGTCTTGTGGTGTCTAATTGTAGTGTGTACCCTACTATGAGATTAAATATTAACTATTACTGAGCTTCTGTTTTATCCAAGAATGCATGAATACCAATTAATTATCCACCTTATCATCATTTACCCAATATTCAAATTGTAGCCATTCATCATTCTAGAATGAACTATTTCTAATTAAATGAGGAACATTTCACTTTTTATCAGGTGATTGAATCTCGACCAATTCTTTTGGCCAGCAGTGCTCTTACGACAACCACTCTCATGGTTTCCAGATTTTACCTTTAAACTGTTGTGTCTTGCTGCTTGCTATAGTCTTGTATAAACAGGCCACTGTCATCCAAATACCTTTTCAGTATCCAATTTATTTATTTATTTATTTATTTATTTATTTTTGTTTGTTTGTTTATTTTGGTTTTTTTTTTATTGTTATTATTTTTATTTATTTATATTTTTTTAAATTTATTTATTGATATTTTTTTAATTTTTATTTTTTATCCTTCAAGCCGTTGGATTGAGGAAAGTACAAGTGGGTTTTAGTTATCAGATTATTATTCAGTGCCCACTGGAAACACGTATTCCAGTGGCATAAGAGATTGAGGAAACTCTGAGTGGTTTTTATTCTAGCGAGTAATCAGCAGAAACTTTTGAATTTCTTGTACTAAAGAAGTAGCTTTAAAAATGTAAGTGTCGTTTAATTTGTGTGAATATACTAATGTGCTTGTGTTTGCCAGGTGACATTTGGTGTATTTGGCTGTCCTGAGCATGTCATCAGTGAGCCTGTCAGCCCCAAGGATCTGGTGAAGATTATCTACGATAACTGTCTACCGTACGATCCCATAGAAGCCGTGCTGCAGCAAGAGGTACTCATGCGCTTGTCTACTTAATCATTCTATGTACTCGACATCTTTGATTTGTACTCACATAATGGTGGGTGTACTTGTGTTTCAGATCATTGTGTACTTGGGAATATTCGTGTCTAGCACGTATCGGAACACAGCGTTTGAACAGATCATGCGTCTCAGAGTTGGGTGAGTGTAGTACTGCAGGAGCTAACATATATACATCAATTATAGAACTTGTCATTATAGGCAGCTTGTGGGAACACAGTATGCCTGGGACCTTGAAACTACTTTATATTTATGAAGGATGGGTTAACTTATTTTGGCTGTAAATACCGAGAATTTTACTCTAAATATAATTTTCTGTTGTTCAAAGGTCTTTTGAAGATCTACAAATAAATACCAGTTGCAATAAGAATATGAATGTGAAATTACATTTCTAATTTTAGTTATTTCTTTTCATTCTGTATTGCTTCAATGAAGCATATGAAAAAGAGAGAATATGACGTCGAATAAAATTCTAATTTTCAATTTAAGATGGGCAAAAAACTATTGCTGTCTTTTTCCCCATTATTTTAGCATCATTACGATATCTCCCTGTAGGTGGATAGTCCAGGCTATGAAGAGAGAACAGAAGAGAATAGGCGGCAGTAAGGTACGTTATTGAATGGGTGGAATTGGCCCATTGTCACTTCAATGTTTTTGTTATAATTACGTATATGTCGCGTGTTGTAATTGTGTTTGTTGTAGAGTGTGTGTCATTTGTCTCCATATGACGTCATGCAACTCTTAGTGAAGGTCTTGCAGGACGATGAAGAAAGGTAGCTGAATATTTATTAACATAGGCATTGTTAATGCAGGGTTCTATCTAGGGTTGGGGGGCAGGGGATAAGCTTCTCTCCCGAAATTCTCTCCTCCCTAATATTTGCATGGTGGAGGATGTCACAACATTTAGCTCAAATAATTTTATGCTACTTGCTTTCACTGATTCAAAGAAAACGCATTTTTGCCTTACAACTTAGTATATTTGAGTGCGATGGACTTCGCCAAACTTCCCCTCCTCCCCCTTCCCCCTCCCCCCGCAAACAATTTTTTTTAGATAGAACTCTGTAATGTGTATGTGTGTGTGTGTGTGTGTGTGTGTGTGTACAGGTCACCCTTGGACAATAGGCAGCTCAACGGTGCTTTGAGTCGTGTTCCTAAGGACTTCTACACACGAGGTATGTACACACAGTAGTGAAAGGAAGGTAGTTGGAGTTAACATTTGCTAGTTACTAGTACTTTAATTTAGCTAGTGATGAGATTTAGCACAAATGGCAAAAATTGACTGTGTATTTTAGCAAAAAAAAAAATTGAATTACTTTCTCACCTAAATTTCTCGAAGGGTGGTAGTTTCTGCAGTACCAATTTAAGCCATTCTGACCATTAAATGACCAGTAGCTCCTAAGTATGGTAAAGGGTTTTCTATGCCATAATACCATACTCGCCGCAACGAGCTACAGCACTTGGTGTAATTTCAGTAGTTCCTTGGCATATTTTCAGTAGTTGTTGAAATTAAAAAGTGCCAAATTGGCTTACACATTCAATGACGACAAAGAGAAATGGTACTGTGAGTTTGCTATGTTTTTATAAGTTCAGGCATTTAGGTCTGCTCCAATAATAGTTTGCTTTCAAGACCCACAACTCTCATTATTTGGCAGATTCCATTTCTTTATTTATCGAGATGCTTTACCAACTTATGTAATTAGTGGTGTGGGTGAAAATAGGGGTTACACGTACCATATAAATAAGCAAATAAATAAATAAACACCACGGAATCTCTATTGTGTATCCCCAGTAACATACCACTGCCACTAATTCGGATAAAAAATGAATTCCGATAAGTTTTAACTGCACTCACAAAAGAATCCAAAGTAGTAAACAGTTCAATTTCCTTGTATAATACGGGTAAAGAGTGATAAACCAGTGGATTCTGTGTAGTGAAGTTTGGGACAGGGTCGGCCACCGAACTAACACAAAAACATGAGGGTTAAATACAAAAATGACATACATACGTCCAAACATTAAACAAATATCCCCGATTCTCAATTTGTTACCCCTGTATAGTGTCTCGCTTGCCAATAAATAACACATGAGTTGAACTTGGAAGAGGTTTATTGTGATAATATAATGGATTTATTTCCATTTAAAGTTGTGCAAATTGCATAATGCTGCTGATTGTTGACATCAAACCCAGGTTATAAAAAAGGCACTGGGCTTGAGGACTATAGCCACTCCTTGCTTTTGGTAATTGTTGTTATAACACTCCATGACAACGTTTGTTTGCATCATGGTGTAAAAGACAGTATTGGAAAGGTTGTTGTATTTTTTTATTCATTTGTTAAGTTATTCTGATTTTTTGTTGTTTTTGTTTTTGTGTCAGTGTTTTGTATACTGGAAAAGATTAGTGGTGGCATCCAGGTTATGGGAAGAAAGTTACCTCAAGTGAGTTAATTTAAATCTATTTAAGGAAAGTTTAATCTGGTTAGGCTATGGGTGTGGCTAGTGGGTAGGACTTGCAGGCATAACTGCACTACAATATTTCTGTGCTAGCAAGTCTCCACCACACAGTGGCGCTCTTGATGTACTAACTTTTGCAAATTTGAAATGCAGTAGCATGACTCTCTTCAACTTTTTCTTCTTGAATCATGATTTCTCTTCTCCTCCTTTTTTTCTATCTCTTCACGCTTCTCAGTCTCTGTCCAATACAGAATTAAAAATATTTAATCGCCACCGGGAATCAAACCCAGGACCGCTCTCTGTCCTTCTATCTATGTTTGTGGACATATATTTATGAAACTTTGCCTTCCCTTTTAAATGCTTATCAACTTTAGTCATCCTTTGCTCACTGATTTTCACTGGCCACAATAGCTGTCGTTTCTCTAATTGCCTTGCACTGAATGTGATCACACTTTACCCATTCACCCATTTTGGTTTGTGAGTAGCGATATTCACCCATTCAGTTTGTGATGACGCTTTACCCATCAGGATGTGACGATGCTTAACCCATTCGGTATGTGATGTTATTTTAACCTTTTGTTTGTGACTATGCTTTACCCATTCTGTATGTGACGATGCTGTACCCATTCTGTATGTGATGATGTGTCACACATTCTGTTTGTTAAGCCACTTTACCCATTTGGTTAGTGACGACAGTCTATCCCCATTTGGTTTGTGGCGATGCTGCTTTAGCAACCCGGCTTGAATTATTCATGAATGCACACATCGTTGTTGTTACTGACACATAATCATATTTATTATGTAGATAATATAAAAGATTTTTCTCATTTTTGCTGTCTAATTGTACAAAGGCTCAGATTATAATAAATTTTATATAATAACTTTAACCATAAATGTTCCCTTGTGTTCATCTGAATAATAGTAGCTTCTGTGCTATCTCATTCATCAAAGTCTAAATTAGAATATATTTTTTACAAGTTTGGTATGTTACTCATACTTTCATATACTGAGTAAAACTGTAGTACTGCCCGGTTTTTGTTGTTGTTTTTGTTTATTGTTTGTTTTAGTTTGTTTTTTCTTCACCATGCTTAAGCTTTCAATTATTTTATTACCAGTTCCTGAATAGCTTTAGTTATAAACAGTGGAAGATACTTGAGCAATCAGTTGGTGAACTCTATAAAAAGTCAGTCTATATGATTATGATTGGTATAGTGTTATTGCATAATAAGCTTCCAATTTGTAAAGTTCTAATTAAATCTTGTTTGCTTGGCAAGCTAGCTCACTAGTGGCCATTGTGATATCATTGTTCTTCACTTCCAGCTCCCTATCATCCACGAGTTAGTGGCCCACGAGAAGCTGTTCTCCATGAAAGTGGAACAGATGTTGGGTAGCATCTCACAGCCAGAGTATCGCCAGATGATAGTAGAAGTAAGTACAGTAGAGGTTTTTTGTTTTTATACAGTATGTATATGTGACAGTCTATGGGAAAAGGGGGCACTTCACTTAAAAATTGAAATTGAGATATAGGCTCCAAAAGTAAGTCATAGGAAAAATTCTTTCTTTCTCCTATTTTTGTTTTTTGCAGAATTAGTCTTAGTGACCCTTACTCTAAGTCTATGCCAAATTTCAAATGCTGAAAACAACTTAAAGACCCCAAGCGTGCCGTGGAAAGACAAGCTACTTTTTATTCTCTCTCGTTCTCGAAGTACAATAAACGGGCAATGGGCGGAGTTTCAAACGAGCAGCTAAAAAAAACTGCATAGCTTTGAGAATAGTGCAAGCAATCTACAGCTTACCTCTGGTTGAAAGTTTACCACTAGATAGAGTAGTGTAGCCAAGGATTCCGACAAGACAGGCTGTGAGACGCTCTGAAAGCTAAAAAGAACTCTACGCAAACTTCGTTAGTCGCCGTTTAAAAGCGGCTGTACGATTTAATTGCGTATGCGGAGTACGCCGTTAAGTATACAGAAACATTAATTATACCAGAAGTGGAAATTCAATTTATGTTTTCTCGATTTCTAGTTTATTTGCTTTGCTGAATACAGCCCAGTTCAACTGCCAGTTTCTCTGCACGGGGAAGGTTTTACCCTCCAGTATTTTAGCACTAAGTTGAGATAAATTGTAGCTTTTTATTAGCATAAAAAACTCAATTTTTTTTGTTTGAGTGAAGTGCCCCCTTTTCCCATAGACTGTCACATATATCGCAAATCCAAACTACTCATCTCTTTTAGCTATATAATTGCTGTGCAATTATTCTTTATTAATTCTTAACAAACAACTTCAAATAAACCTATTCTATCTTTTATAGAGATACGAAAATGTTGAATTTGAATATTTGTTCAATAACATTTAAAAATCCAATGGCTATATCTAATAGTGTAGACAAGTGAGCACCTTATTATTTTTTCTTCATGACTATTATTCGAATCTGGTTAGTAAGTTCAATTCTTATTTGGCCTTCTTTTCTTTTTTTAAATAATATTCTTTCTCCATTTTGAATGATTCCAAATGAAGAAAAAAATTAGCAGTAAAGTGATTTAAATATCCCCATATAATTTTTTTTCTTCTTCTTTTGAATATAATCAACTTATTATAATTAGCTACATGTGTGGTGATTTCATAGTGTTCATGTTGTATTTTCTGACCAGTGTTTGATGGTGGTGTCTACTATCTTGGAGAGAAATCCAGAACTGGAATATCACGATGTCTTGGACTTAGATGAGGTAAACTTGAACTACTTTTGGTTTCTTCCCAATTTAAAAAGAATCAACCTTTGAAATAGTTGCTAATTAGTTTGACAGGCCGCTCTTGCTCGTAATATGAAATGATTCTCTTTAGATTTTGAAACATGCTCAAGATCTATTCAAAGAAGACTGTAAGAAAGATGGAACAGATTCAGCTTCTCCCACATCTTCTCAGGTAAGGTCCCAGTCTGAATAGTGTCCCTAAGGAAATATCCAATTTTGCTGACTAGGTCATCACTAAATTTTATACTCTTCCATCGGACGGCCCCCTGGGAAGTACTTCGTACATGGCACGGTCAGTAGTCAACAAACTTCTCAAGGAAGGCCTTCATTATCACCCTCATGGACCAGACAACTCTTGCATTGTCAGCTAATTACAGTGTATTGTCTTTCTAATTCTGGCTATTTTTCTTTGTCTCATCTATTTGCTCTTTTTCCTCTTTTTTTAATTCATGTACCAAGTATAAAGCATTTTATAAAATAGCAATTTGTTTTCATCACGTCGTAAACTACTTCAATGTAATCATTGACCATGACAATGTGTAAAACTTCCAATATTCACTTGAAATTGCCATCGCATGGTGAAGAAGATCTTGTCTATATTCCAGGTGGTGAGGTGATGATGGTGGCAATATCTCCCACATGACATGCGAGATAGTTATGAATATTGTTATGTCAGTCTTCCCACACCACATGATCTTGAGTATCCAACTTTATTTGGTTTCCTCCCCTTGCACTGTATCAGTCAGATCTCTTTCCACAACAAACAAGCTGATTGTATGGCAGGTATGAAAATTCGTGATTTTCATACTTCTGCCGCTCACTTATGATCACTTCCCTCTACTGGGTGCAGTCCATCCTGCAGTTAAAGTAAGGAAAATCGCTGATGAGCCATTGCATATGAGGTGGGGTCATTCATGCACCAATAACTATCTATTTATTAATTGTGGCACCTTTGCACATTTGGTAAGGTTGTGGGAGGCAAATGTTGGATGTGCAAAAATTCTGAAATAGCTAGTTGAGTGCCTTAAAAACAACTTAATAATTATTCATGTAGCAAGTGATGAATAGCATTACATCAGTGCAGTGTGCCAGCCACACCTATCACATGATCTTTATGTATCTTACCTTATTTGGTTGCAACCACACTAAGTTGGTTGTGCTTACTTGTCCTTGCCAATTGTTTGAATCTGTTGACAAATCAATGGCTGAAGGTGCTGTACAAGAAGGAAAGACTCTAAAAGAGCTGGAGAAAGAGATCACTTGCTCTGTCTGTCAGGAGCACTATACAGAGCCCAAGGTCCTTCCTTGTCTTCACTACTACTGTAAAGAGTGTGTCCTTAGACTGGCCCTCAGAACAGCCTCCAACGAACCATTCTCCTGCCCGGAATGTCGCAAAGAGACCACCCTCCCTGAGGGAGGTGTAGAGGAACTCAAAACTGCCTTCTTTATCAACCGCCTGAAGTCTAATTTCTCAGCTCTGGAGAAAGTTCATGGCAAATTTGAAGTTCAGTGTGAAGGATGTACTTCCAGCTATAAAGCTGAAGCTTTCTGTCGTCACTGTGCTGTCTTTATCTGCAAAGATTGTGTGGTCTCCCACAAGAAAATTAAAGTCTTTTCTTCCCATGAGGTGGTCTCTCTAGAAGATCTGAAGCAAGGGCAAGCTAAACAGATAGCAGTAGCAGAGCCAGCCACTAAGAAGTGCAGCATTCACGAAGAGCCACTCCTCATCTACTGCTTTGACTGCAACTCTCTCATATGTCGTGACTGTACTGTAAAGAAACACAGAGACCATAATTTCGAATTCAGCAAAGTAGCCTCACCGAAAGCAAAGAAGAATCTTATAGAAGAAATAGATCCACTTAAAAGTATAGCAGCTGAGTTGAGTAGTGCTATAGGAGACATTTGTACGAATAAAGAAGAGGTAGAAGCTCAAGGAAAGTCGTTAATTCAAGCTATAGAAAACTCTTTTGAGGAACTACACAGCATTTTAAATGAACGAAAGAAAGAACTAGTACAGGAAACTCTGAAAAGAGTAGAAGAAAAGACAGAGAAGCTTTCAGTGCAGGAGAAGACGTTGTCCCTTGCTAGTGGGGAGGTCCAGAGTATCATAGACTACACAGAGAGATTTGTCGGCCACTGTTCAGATAATGAAGTTATGAGTCTACATGCTGATATCAAGAGGCAGATACAGAGAGAGATGGAAGAACACAGCAAGTCAGAGAGGAGCCTAGAGCCAGAAGAAGAAGCAGACATAGCAATAGAGGTTAAATGTAAGGAGACCCTACAGGAGCTTCTTCAGACCATGGCTAAGGTTACTCAGATAGCTCCAGACCCAGCCCAATGTACAGTGAGGGGGGACGGGACAAAAATGGTAGAAATTTGCCAGACAGCAGAGGTATATTTAACTACTAGACTCTCCAATGGCAGGATAACTAAAGGCAGCACTGCAGTAGTCAGTGAGTTAAAGTCTGTGTACAGTGGATCAGTCATCAAGTGTAAAGTAGACCAGTCAAGACCTGGGGAATATCGTATTCAGTACACACCCACTGTGCGAGGACATCATGAACTCAGTGTATCAGTAGATGGGCAGCAAGTAGCAGGCAGTCCCTTTCCTGTGTTTGTCTCCATATCTCCTACTCAACTAGGCAAGCCTGTGAATATGTGGCGGGACATTCGTAGACCTCGTGGTATCACTTCTACCCCTGATAATAATATATTAGTTGCTGTAGAAAAGGGTGGTGTTATTAAGTTAAACGAGAATGGAGGGAAAACTTTACTGGTTGAGCATTTCCAAAGTGATCTTGAAGAACTGGAAGGCATTGCTACTGACAAGGAAGGCAATATTTATTGCACTGATTACAGAAGTAACAAGATTATGAAATGTAACAAGAATGGAACCAATGTTCAGGTGTACAAGGTCCAGCAGGTAGCAGGTCCAGGACATCGGGGAGTAGCAGTCGCAGGAGATGAAGTAATGCTATGCGAGTGTTCCAATACAGGTACTATTATGATATACAACAAAGAACTCGAGTATGTGAGGCGTATTCAACATGAAGGTGGGGGAGAATTTAGAGGCGTGTCTGCAGATATCAATGGTGACATTTATGTCACAGACTACAGTATGAAAAGCATTCAAGTTTTCAGTAATGATGGAATCTTTCTGCGCTCTTTCTGCTCTGAAACTAAAGTAATCAATAAGCGGTTTATGCCCTACAGGATATACATATCCGGTCAGTATGCGTATGTCACAAATACTGTTGAGGATTATGTGTCAGTGTTGACTACTTCAGGATACTATGTCTCCATATTTGGTCAGCGTGGTGAAAATAGGGGTGCCTTTTTTGGTCCGTGTGGTGTGTGTGTAGATAATGATGGTTTTGTGTATGTGACTGAATATTATAACGATAGAATTCAAAGTTTTTGAATATTTAGTATTATGGTACTTTGTGCTCCTTTGTTATTGTCATTTGAACCAATGAAATCAAATTTATATTTTCAATTTTATTTAAATACCTCAGGGTCTTTTAAAAAAAAACACCTAAGATTGTAGCTTATGAAGTGTGTACAATACTTCACACCTTGTTTTGGCAGATAATAATATGCTCTTAATTTACCCACCTATCTGTTAAGTGTTAAATTTAAGAAATGGCTGTGTCTGCCTGCGGGCTATATCTACCACAGCTTCCAGCCTTCTTTGGACCCACGGCCCAATTAACTGGATCCAGTGTCTGTCAGTTGCTGTCCAGAGAACTGTAGCAGTGCTAGGCAGCACAGGCTACTGAACTTGTTCTTTATTATTTATGTATTTGTCCATCCATTTTTCCTATATCTATTGCAGGACTTATATTTACTTCATCAATCACAAATTATGTGAAGTGAAATGTTGCATAAACTACGGTCTAGTTTTGGTTACTGAAAGCCATATTTGTAAGTGGACACTATCCTTATGGAACACCCGTAGAGTAAGGATTCGATCAGATTTATTTTAGGTTTTAATCATTCAAGAAGAACTAAATAGAGAAAGAAGCTTGCACTGTAGCTAGGTCCAATTTGGCGATACTTTACCAAATGACGATCTTGTAGACCAATACAGGCATAAATCATAGATACATATATTGTGAGTTCCACGAAAACACTGTGCATAGTGTAGCAAAAGAATGTCCATTTTTAAGGACTTGCTAAGTTTGTTGCAAAGAGGCCACATAATGCGAGGGAAATGTAGAGGAACTCGACTGCCATTCTTGTCAATCGCTTGGAGAGAATTTTCTCTGCTGTGCTAAGTTTTATTGAAATTGTGGATGCACTTTCCAAGCATTCTGTCATCACAGTGTAGACTTTTACTAGAAGTATTGTGTGTGTGTTTTTTTTTCCTCATGAACAAAAAGTTTCGCCGTTGGGGTGCAGTGTCAAAACATCTTAATCACAACACGAAAAACAAAATTTGAACAGTAAGAAAACAGCAAGTCTCTAAATATATTAAAGATGGTCACACAACTAACTCCCTAGTCTCGCGGGCCAGACCCTCATGCCCCCTCCCTCGAAGTGGTATGGTAAAGGGTCTGGCAAAGACTACTAACTCCCTACAACTGATTGTCTTCCTGCACTACACTATTTAGTTGTTGTTTGTTGTTGTTGTTGTTGTTTTGTTTTTGTTTTTGTTTTGTTTTTTGTTGTTTTGTTGTTGTTGTTGTTGTTGTTGTTTTTGCATAATAGCTAATATAGAAAGAAGCTTGCACTGTAGCTAGGTCCAATTTTGCATTTTGGGTGATTGGTGTAAGGTACAATCCCACAATAATTCAATGGCCATTGTCCAGTTTCAAGCACAAAATCACCAATCCCCCCCCCCCCCCCCCCCCTCCCCCTTCCCTCCCAATAGTGATTTATAAGCGGCAATTATTTTATTGCTTTATATTATGATTCAGATTACAGGAATTACAAATAAAGTAATGACATAAGATTATCATGGAGGATCTGGCTAATAGGATGAAAGGTGGCAAAGAAAGAAGCTTGCACTGTAGCTAGGTCCAATTTTGCATTTTGGGTGTTTGGTGTAAGGTACAAACCCACAATAATTCAGTGGCCATTGTCCAGTTTCGAGCACAAAATCACCAATCCCCCCCCCCCCCCCCCCGCCTCCCAATAGTACCTCCATGACCTTCAAAATATTATGATTCAGATTTTATTTAAGCACAGGAATTACAGATAAAGTAATGAAATATAGCTATTTATGTGGAATTACCACAACGTACTTCTATGTCAATAGAAAAGCATGATACATAAATATAACAATATCCCTCCAGTTTCTTATAACTGCTTACAAGTATTGTGAAATGACTTAAACAACAACTGAGTAGATTATCATGGATCTGGCTAATAGGATGAAAGGTGACAAACTACAGTAAACTCTAGCAGTGTTTTGTGGTTTAGCTGTGAAAGGGAAACAGCTGGGCACAATGGTCAGTGTTACCAGGTAAATCCCTCACTGCAAGCTCCAATCAGCTGGCTCCAGCAAGAAGCAGCTGATTGTAGCATCATTGTATACCTCAGAAGCAGAATATGTGGCACTTAGTTTGGCTGCACAGGAAGCTGTTTGGCTATGACTGATCATACTGTCACTGCAAGCTGTTCTCCATGAAAGTGGAGCAGATGTTGGGTAGCATCTCACAGCCAGAGTGCCAGATGATAGTAGAGGTAAGTAGAGGTTTCTTGTTTTACATTTACTTATGTATAGCAAATCCAAACTACTCATCTCTTTTAGCTATATAATTGCTAATGCAAGCATCCTTTATTAATTCTTAGAAAATGACTTCAAGTGACCTATTCTATCTTTTATAGAAATATGAAAATATTGAATTTGAATTTTTGTTCAATAATTTTTTTATCATAAAGCTATATCTGATAGTGTAGACAAGTGAACGCCTTATTTTGTTTTCATTCTTCATAACTATTGTTCGAATCTGGTTAATAAGTTCAATTCTTATTTGGCCTTCTTATTTTTTTAATAATAATCTTTTTTCTCCATTTGGAATGATTCAAAATGAAAAGAAATTAGCAGAAAAGTGATCTAAGTTTAAAAATATTGAAAAAGATAATTTTCCCTGGTCATTTGAGTGAGATTTATAGGTAAATCATAGCTCAATGGTAGAGCTTGTTATTTCTTCTCTCTCTCTCTCTCTCTTTTTTTTTTTTAATATAAACTTATTATAATCAGCTACGTGTGTGGGGATTTCATATTATCCACGTTGTATTTGCTAACCAATGTATGACGGTGGTGTCTACTATCTTGGAGAGAAATCCAGAACTGGAATATCACGATATCTTGGACTTAGATGAGGTGAACTTGAACTACCTTTGGTTTCTCTCCAATTTAAAAAGAATCAACTTTTTAAATAGTTGCTAATTAGATTGACAGGCCGCTCTTGCTCATAATATGAAATTTATCTATAGGTTTTGAAACATGCTCAAGATCTATTCAAAGAAGATTGTAAGAATGATGGAACAGATTCAGCTTCTCCCACATCTTCTCAGGTAAGGTCCCAGTCTAAATAGTGTCCCTAAGGAAATATGAGCTAATCACCAAATTTTGCTAACTAGGTCATCACTAAATTTTATACTCTCCATTGGATGCCCCCCTGGGAAGTACATCGTACATGGCACGGTCAGTAGTCAACAAACTTCTCAAGGAAGGCCTTCATTATCACCCTCATGGACCAGACAGTTCTTTCATTGTCAGCTAATTACAGTGTATTATCTTCCTAATTCTGACTATTTTTCTTTGTCTCATCTATTTGCTTTTTTCGTCTTTTTTTTTTTAAATTCATGTACCAAGTACAAGACATTTTAATTTGTTTTCATCCCGTTGTAAACTACATCAATGTAGTCATTGACCATGACAATGTGTTTTAACTTCCAATATTCATTTAAACTTGTCATGATACAGAGATAAATAATAATGATACCTAAATTTCATAAAAATATGCTATTTTTGAAGTAATATTAATATATTTATAATTAATAGTAATTATAATGATGATGATGATAATTAATAATTGTAACTTATTATAATAAAACTTTTAAATAAAATAAAAATAAAATAAAATAAAATAATAATAAAGAAATAAAATGAAGTCAGGTTGTGATGCCTCCGTATACTGATACTTGTCTTTATTCCAGGTGGTGAGGTGATGGTGGTAGAAATATCTCCAACATTACTTGACAGAATATCATTATAGCAGTCCTGCCACATCACATGATCCTGAGTGTTCTACCTTATTTGGATTTCTTCCCTGTTCCCAAGATTGTAGTAATTCGAATCAATGGCTGAAGGTGCTGTACAAGAAGGAAAGACTCTAAAAGAGTTGGAGAAAAATCACTTGCTCTGTCTGGAGCACTATACAGAGCCTAAGGTCCTCCCTGTCTTCACTACTACTGTAAAGAGTGTGTCTTGAGACTGGCCCTCAGAACAGCCTCCAACAAACCCTTCTCCTGCACAAAATGTCGCAAAGAGACCTCCCTCCCAGAGGGAGGTGTAGAGGAACTTAAAACTGCCTTCTTTATCAACCGCCTGAAATTCAATTTCTATGCTCTGGAGAAAGTTCATGACAAAATTGAAGGTCAATGTGAAGGATGTACTTCCAGCTATAAAGCTGAAGCTTTCTGTCGTCACTGTGCAGTCTTTATCTGCAAAGATTGTGTGGTCTCCCACAAAAAAATGAAAGTCTTTTCTTCTTATGACGTAGTCACTCTAGAAGATTTAAAGAAAGGACGAGCTAAACAGATAGCAGTAGCAGAGCCAGCCATAGAAATCTCATTTGAGGAACTACACAGCATTTTAAATGAACGAAAGAAACAACTTGTACAGGAAACTTTGAAAAGAGTAGAAGAAAAGATACAGAAGCTTTCAGTGCAGGAGAAGAAGTTGTCCCTTGCTAGTGAGGAGGTCCAGAGTATCATAGACTACACAAAGAGATTTGTCGGCCACTGTTCAGATAATGAAGTTATGAGTCTACCAGCTGATATCAAGAGGTAGATACAGAGAGAGATGGAAGAACACAGCAAGTCAGAGAGGAGCCTAGAGCCAGAAGAGGAGGCAGACATGGCAGTACAGGTGAAATGTAAGGAGGCCCTACGGAGCTTCTTCAGACCATGGCTAAGGTTACTCAGATAGCTCCAGACCCAGCCTGTGGGTCTGCAAGTCGGTCCCTTTCAATGCCCAGCCTCAGAAACACACAATGTCGCCCAGGAAACTTCCCTCTATCGCAGAAGCTCCTGGACTTGGAAGGGTTTGGTACGCTGCCACCAGAGTTACTACTCCTGAGTGGCCACTGATCTGTTCCTAATACTCTAACTAGTCCCTCTACCTAATCCCGGAGTTAGGGTAGAAGGTTGCTTGAGGAATAACTAATTATATTCAAAGTAATAAAGGTGACAGAATAGTGCAGTGGAGCACAAACTGAGCAGTGACTAAAAATGGGTTTGCTTAAGGCCAGAATATATACAACCCAGGCAAGCCCGGTGGGAAACAAATAGAAAAACAGTGTGAGCATGCCCATTGGGTGAGCACATGGCACTCCAACATGATCACACGCACATTCCACACAATACAGATGGAAGACTGTAAGAACACAAAACAGATGAAAAACAATAAACTGATAAATGCCGATGAACAGTCAATTAAAGTTCTAATGCATCCCTTAGGACGGCCCCAGACAGCCCAATGTACAGTGATGGGAGACGCATAGGCTCCAACTGTCCTCAAATCTGAAGGACAGTCCTTAATTTTTGGAATTTGTCCTTCGTCCTTCAAAGACTTGCTACTGCTCTATTGTTTGTCCTTAAAACAGCACTGACCTCATATAGCTAGCTATAAATAGAGCAGCTGACCTTGCATATGCCCAGCAGAGCATGCATTGCATATTTGTCATATTAATTATGTCACCATGTATACACTGTAACTACAACTGGAAGCTTGCATAGTTTTAAAGAATGCAAGATAAGCTAAATAATATCCATCATGACATGTACATTCCTCGGACCTCTAGACTTGTTGTGTCGTCTCCAATAAATTATGTCTGATTCTTTGCCTGGGCCTACACTGCCTAAGAAACCCAAACGACTACGTCATTATGATCCAAGCTGGATTTAACAGTTTCCAGGAATTGGGACTTCTTCCAAGGGTACCTATATATGTCATAGTTCTAGAGATAACACATTTCATGTAAACATAATGACAGGTAATGTGTATGCAAGATGTACTTACTGTGCATTGGACTTCAGCATATCTAATGGTGGGCTCAGTAATTTGAAAACTCATTTACATGGAAAGGATCACCAAGAGATGGCCACAGGCACCTCAAGGTGTAATACTGAAGCAGAGGCTCTGTGGACACAGTTTGTGGCTAAACATAATATCTCTTCCAGACCAGTGACCATGCCATTAAACTCTTCAGTCACATGTTTCCAGATTCCAACATAGCAAAGAAATTTGCCTGTGGACATAAAAAAACTGTAGCAATCGTCAAGGAAGCTTTGACCCCCCATTTTCTATCTAACACTCTAAATGATATGTCAAAATTCTTTTCCATAATGTATGAGTTGAATGATAAAACGGACAAGTCCTGTATTATTCTTGTTCGTGTTTTTTATTCATGTGTGGGACACATGCACACTAGATTTCTTGACATGCCTATTGTCAATGTGGGTACAGCCTATAACCTTTTTGATGCCTTGAAGTTGTCTCTCAGCAATCATGGGCTAGATTTCAGCAAGTGTTTGGCCTTTATGTCTGACACGACTAATGTGATGAAAGACACAAGGTTGGGTGTCTCATGTGTTTGATGTGGACTATATCTGCCATCTAGCAGATCTTGCTGCGAAGCCAGGTATGGAAGTGTTTCCCGTAGACATAGATCAATTGTTTGTGGATGTATTTTATTACTTTTACCATTCCAGTATAGGGAAGCAAGAATTTTTTGACCTCTATAATCACACCTATCTGTTAAGTCTAATTTATGTTGAAATTAAATGTTGCACAAACTACTGTCTAGTTTTGCTTGCTGAAAGCTATTATTTGCAATGTGGCAATACTTTACCAAACGACAATCTTGTACATAATGATGACTAATACAGGCATAAATACATATATTGTCAGTTCCACTACAACACTGTGCAATTGTCCTTTTTTAAGGACTTGCTAAGTATCAGTGTTGCAAAGAGGCCACATGATGTGAGGGAGATGTAGAGGAACTCATGAAAACTGCCATTCTTGTCAATCTCTTTTTGGAGAGACTTTTCTCTGCTGTTATGAGTTTTATTGAAGTTAGATGCACTTCCAGTTATAAAGCTGAAGCTCTGTCATTACTGTGCAGACTTTTTCTGGAAAAAATTGTGTGTTTTTCCTCATGAATGAAAAGTTTCATTTAGAGATGCCATTGGGGGCAGTGTCACAACACCCCTAATCACAACACGAAAAGTAACAAACAGAAAACAGCAAGCCTCTAAATATATTAAAAATTTAATATTGTCAGTTACTTTGGGTCCACAACTCAAGTTGCGTAGAATAGGGGCCCACTTGGGTATTTCTTTTGACGCTGCCACCAGGGAGATCTCTAGGTGGCCACTATGCACAGATATCTTTGAGTTAAAATTCTTATTGCAGACTGACATGATACAAGGACTCCAAAAGGTTATGAGTGACTCAGAACTTTTATAGACACAGATTGGATGGACACAACTACAATACTTGTATGATGAACAATAAACATCAATTAACGAATACTTAGTTCACATCTTAACGGCAATGTGGGAGTGGCCCCACAGTTACACACCCCAAGATGGCCACACAATTAACTCCCTACAACTGATAGTCTTCCGGCATTACACTATTTAGTTGTTGTTTGTTGTTTGTTTTGTTTTGTTTTGTTGTTTTTTGGTGTTTTGTTATAGTTTTTTTATTTTTATTTTTTAATAATAGCTAATAGAGAAAGAAGCTTGCACTGTAGCTAGGTCATTTTGGGTGATTGGTGTGAGGTACAAACCCACAATAATTCAGTGGCCATTGTCCCCCCCCCACCTCCCAATAGTGATTATAGGTCGCAATTATTTTATCGCTCCATGACCTTCAAAATATTGTGTTTTGTAGCTATCTGTGAAAGGGAAACAGCTGGGCACAATGGTCAGTGTTACCAGGTAAATCCCTCACTAACAAGCATCCAATCAGCTGGCTCCAGCAAGAAGCAGCTGATTGTAGCATTGTATACCTCAGCAGAATATGTGGCACTTAGTTTGGCTGCACAGGAAGCTGCTTGGCTATGACTGATCATACTGTCACTGAATTTGACACACCAACTATTGTTGGAAGCTAATCAAAAGCAAGCTTATATGACGTTAGTTACTATTACAGCAGTTCAGTTTAGTCATTATTCTCATTCAATGTTGCAATTGTGTCATCATAATCAAACCTTTGGACTTTCTAGAAAATTGTGTGTGTGTGTGTGTGTGTGTGTGTGATTCAAGTTTCTTTAAATAAATCATTATTATCATAAAGTTGAGCGCTCATTTTCATCCATGTCTATACATTAAAAGATATTTTAACATCAATTACTGGATAATCGTCGGTAATCTTTTACACATAAAACATACACAAATGCTAATATTAGATAGCTGTGTTACAAGATGAGTGGGTCGTTAAAACTATTGGAGATTCGTCGTCCAAGCTAGCCACCAATTAACTCAACCTCAGTCAACCTCGGGTCAACTTGGGCTTCGGTTATCAGCTGGATACTGGCGTCAACTAGTCGTGCCTTGGCTGTTGTGCTCTCTTCCTTGGCCTGGACACGGTCGGGTTGGCTGGTCCTTCACCTTATAGCCCCATAGTGAGTGGAGTTACGCCCGCTCCTCCTTTACGTTCAGCGACTAATGTATTACTCAGAGGTAGAAGTGATACCACGAGGTCTCTTCACATCACTCCACATGTTCACAGGCTTGCCTAGTTGAGTAGGAGATATGGAGACAAACACAGGAATGGGACTGCCTGCTACTTGCTGCCCGTCTACTGATACACTGAGTTTGTGACGTCCACGCACAGTGGGTGTGTACTGAATACGAAATTCCCCAGGTCCTGACTGGTCTACTTCACACTTGATGACTGATCCATTGTACAGAGACTTTAACTCACTGACTACAGCAGTGCTACCTCTAGCTATCCTGCCACTGGATAGTCTAGTAGTCAAATATACCTCTGCTGTCTGGCAGATTTTCAATGTCGTCATCCCTTCTCCCCTCACTGTACATTTTCTTGGGTCTGTACCCATCTGAGTAACCTCAGCCATATTCTATATTAAGCGTTTAATTTAAGAAATGGCATCAGCAGTTTGCTGTGTCTGCCTGCGGGCTATATCTACCACAGCTTCCAGCCTTCTTTGGACCCACGGCCCAATTAACTGGATCCAGTGTCTGTCAGTTGCTGTCCAGAGAACTGTAGCAGTGCTAGGCAGCACAGGCTACTGAACTTGTTCTTTATTATTTATTATTTATGTATTTGTCCATCCATTTTTCCCTTTATCTATTGCAGTACTTATATTTACTTCATCAATCACAAATTATGTGAAGTGAAATGTTGCATAAACTACTGTCTAGTTTTGGTTGCTAAGCCATATTTGTAAGTGGACACTATCCATAGGCGGAGGAACCAGGGGGGCCAAGGGACCATGGCCCCCCCAGAACTTTAAGTTTAGCATTTTGGCCCCCCCAGATTTCAATCAAGGTATTAATTATGTAGTAGCAGAAGGCAGTATCATTTGACTGGATTAGCACTTCTCTTCTTTCTTTTGTTTCGAGTCAATCAAAATGCATGAATTAACCACTTAAGCTGCCATGCATAACCACTGAAACTATGGTTGCAGCTGGATTATTTTGCAGTCAGCAACCAGCTGCTTTTGCTAGTGACATTTTTCATGACTCTATAGTAAAGCTCCTGTAAAATGTCTCAGAGGCCCTTATCTTTGTTTTTCAAGCCAAAAAGGCAAAAAGAAGGTGATGGGTAAGTTGCTAAATGGATGTACCACATTCTTGATTAGTTTATGATGAACTAATTAATTTGTGGCACCATGTATTCGTTTTGGATTTTGGTAAGGTTGCGACAAACGCTTGAGTCAGTTCATACTTTTTTAGAAAGGTCTAGTGTTCTTTGGTATTTGTTGTTGTTGTTGTTGTTGTTGTTGTTTTTATGTTTTGTTTTTCCCTTGATCTGTGGATACTAGCCTAATCTTAGGCTACTTTGTACATGCATGTGTTGGTCCAGGTCCACCCATTCTGCTGTTTGTCTGATCCACATTGATTGGGGTATTTCCCACATTATGCAGGTTCATACATATACAATAGAGGTACAAGGAAGTGGTCATGAATATCATTAAATCAGTGCCACCTCCACAGTTGTTTTTGCGTGGCACTTACCGCTTAATAGTTGCGCACTATCAGATTTCCGGTAACCTCATTAATATATTCATGAGGGGACAATGTATTTAATAGACAGTTATTGGAGGGTGAATCTTGAATGACATCAAAGCTTTGCAATCAATGTAGACTAATGAACTTGCAATTTTAATTATCTACATACATTGTAAAACTCAATGGACAAGCTGGGACCAAACTAGAAAATTAGATATAAAGTAAATACATATAAAAAAGTTAAGTGCCTATGACTCATTTTGATTTCAAACTTTACGTTAATAAAAGCTATTGAGTGTTATCCCAATGCTCCTTGCCACTAAGTCAGTCAGAGAGAACTGTCTTCATAAGAGAAGAAGCTAAACAGGCCAGAGACACTCACTGGTGTATTTTCAATGTGAAACTCCACTTCCAGCACTTTGTTACTACCCAATATAAAGCAACACTACTGCGGGAAGAGAAATTATTTACTTACGTGATGGCATGATGCATTACCCATAAAAGCTTACAGATCAGAGAAGGATGATGTCACTAAAGATCAAAGAGGTGATTGTTCAAATGAAGAATCGCCATCATCTGTTTGTTCTCAGCTTTCTAGTAACATATGTGAGTCTGTTTGCTGTAAGAAATCACCTGTGCTAAATTTGTACCAGACTAGAAGTTTAGAAGTTATCAAAAAATCTCGAGTTTGCTACGGACAAAGGTATAGACAGTTTTGTACTGAAGCTTATCCATGGTTAGTCCTTTGTGCTGCTAGTCGTTCAAAAGCTTTCTGTGGTTACTGTTGCTATGGAAAATTTAAAGGTTTGCTAACAGACAAAAATGTAGATTTAGCTTTTATTGATACGGGATTCAACAATTGGAAGAAGGCATTAGAACGATTTGAACAGCACAATTGCAGCATTGCCCACAGAGAAGTCAGTATGAAAGTAGAGCTTCTTAAACAGCCCTCTGTTTGTGTTCAACTTAATACTCAGCTCCAAAAAGAGCAGAAAAAAAGAAGAGAAATGTTCATAGTAATGATTACTTCTCTGAAGTACCTAGTTAGACAGGGTCTTGCATTGCGTGGACACAGTGAGATAGAAGGTAACTTAATGCAGCTGCTTTTGTTGCGTACGTCAGAATATCCTGAGCTCAAGCATTACATGAATGATGGAAAATATTTTCCCCATGATATCAAATTAGTGCACATGATGGGAATGTTTGTTCTGAAAAGCATTCTCTCTGATATTAAAAAATCTGGTAAGTTCTCACTAATAGCTGATGAGGCATCAGATGTTAGTCACAAGGAACAGTTTTGCATCTCTATTCGATGGGTTGATAGTGATTTTGAAATTGACGAAAGGCCAGTAGAGTTGATACATGTACCCAAAACAGTTGCCGAGACCTTGACAAAAATTATTAAAGACTGCTTAATTTGTTATAATTTACCTATCACTCAGTGCTATGGGCAAGCATATGATGGTGCTGCAAACATGAGTGGGATTGTTAGTGGAGTTGCAAAAAGAATAGAGCAAGCAATACCTACAGCAATACTTGTACATTGTTTGGCACACACAAATAATCTCTGCTTGAAAACCTTAGCTTCATGGTCTGCTTCTGTACATGATTCCTTGGATTTAGTCATGGGGTTAAGTCAACTAATTCGTTTTTCTCCAAAACGATCTAGCTTGTTTGAAACACTACAGTTGCAATTGTCTCCTGGTGCTCCATCAATTAAGCCTTTATGTACAACTCACTGGACAGTGCGAACTAAAGCTATAGATTCCATATTAAATAACTATTCTGTGTTGCAGAATGAACTAGAAATTGTACAGCAGCAGAAAGATGAGTATGGCATGAAGGCACGTGGTTATCTCCATGATATGGACAAGTTTAAAACCGATTTTGGCTTAAAGCTTAGTTTTCTGATTTTTTCTGCAACTGAACAACTGTCTACTACATTACAAGGCATCAATACATGCCTTCAAGAAGCAGTCACGGCTTCAAGATTGGCCATTAGCTTTCTAGAACGACAAAGAAATGATGAAGCCTTTTGTTTAGGAGTTTGCGTATAAAAGGGAGTAGCCCGGGCCAATATTTTGCGATTAGTGGAAAATGGCGGCTACCACTTTTGTCTTGAACTTCTCCCGAGACAATTTTAGCGCACTCTATCGATTGGTAAAACCAAGTAAAAAAAAATCACCAGCCAACACTCAATAGAACGAGAGAACTTATCCTGTGCAGCCTAAGGATGTGACAATTGTCTACCAACTCCAGCGAACTCAGCAACAGCCAGCCAGGTCTGCAATGAACTGCATAACCAAAAATTAGAGATCATTATGATGACGTTTACGTCACCTGCATTATTAGCTTATGCTGTTGATACATTCAGGGGTGGGAACAGCTAATTTAGGAAATTCACTGGACTGGTTATTTTGTTACACCTCAGTGTTTACTATTGTTGTCAACCCAGTCAGTACCACAGTGTCCTTTCTGTTCAATGTTGTAAAAATAAATTGACACAGCTTGTATTAATGACCTTTTCACTCTCATATCACTGTTTATTGGTGGATTCCATAGTTTGCCATGAATTCAACAACATTAATGTAAGAATTATACTAACTAAGATCATGTTTCGACTCTGCTTTAGAATTACAAACAAGTTTCTCTCACTCTGCAGTCCTCTTTACTAGTTTCTATCTAAGATAGAAAATGTTTCTATACTTGTATAACTGAAACTGATTTTACAATTAGTAGGGTTTTGGCTTATCACTGAATGGTTTACATGGCCAAGAGTAATGAATGAGCGTATGAGTGGAGAGAAACAGGTGCAGCTTAAGTCTCTTTGTGCACACTGTACATGGCATTCTCTCAACTTGGTAATCTTGAATTCATGTTTTGTTTTGTCTATTAGGAATTGTATTGACCAAATGAAACATTCACCTTTTGGATTAAGTATTCTCCAAGGAGAAAGGAAAAGGCTTCTTAAGAGAATGTTGGTGGATGGGAAAGATTCACACAATATCACCCATTCCTGATTGAGTTATGTGAAGTAGTTCTCTATATCAATACTGAATTTAGTAAATTTAATGATAGCTGGTCTGCAGAAGACAAGAAGAAAGCTCTTGCACATCATACAGATTTGGAGTCATTTGAATTTTTGCATATAACAAAGGAAGCTGCTATCAACTTGTTTTTGTCACGGGTTTAATTGAACATTGTAGTAAAGAATTGGAAAGAGAGAGGAAAAAACATTGATAATTTTAGTGGACAATTTTTTTAGACATGCATCTAGGCTAGCACAGCAATCTGACATACTTATTATCAAGTCATGTACTAACTAGAGGCAGCACCAGCACTCCAATCCAAGTAGTACATCAGTTGAAAAGTATTTCAAGCTTTATGTGACTATTCCTTTTATTGATCACCTCTAAATGATGTTAATTAAAGATTTAAATTTTCAGATTCTGTATTGTTTAAAAAAGCCTGTGAAAATGAGAGAATAGAGAGCTAGACTCAGCATAGCAGTACCCCTTAACAGTATATGAATAGAGAACTGAAATGTTTAGTTGCCTGATGGTTGTCGTAGCTCAGTGGCAGAGTGCTTGTGCATTAAGCAAGTGGTCCTGGGTTCGAACCCTGGTGACAGCCAAACATTTTTAATTCTGTACTGTTTGGAAAAAAAAAGCCCATGAAAGAGAGAGAGAAATAATTAAAAATTTTATGCTACATAATTAAAAGAATTTTTTCTGTTAATATCACTAGTTGTAAACACTTAGTGATATTGATCTGGTATTTGTCCATACTCAGATCACCTTCCAAATTCTCTAATTCTAGATAAATAATTACATTGTTGGAAGGTGAAGTGGTTACAGGCAGCTGAACATGTAAAAACCAAAGAACCTGAGTGGAGCCCTCAGAATTTTTCTCCTGAGAACTTACTCAATTAAAGCTCTGACTCTTTGCCATGCTCTCCCTTAGCTCCTGTTCCTGTGAAAGAATATGCATTTCTCAGACTCGACAATTATCTTCGATGGAGATAGACAACAGAGAGGCTGAGTGTATTAGCTCTCATTCATATTGCATAGAAAACAAAAATTGATGTAGATAGTGCTTGCATATTCTATTTAGAAAAAAATATCCACAACATAGAACAACATAGAATAGAATGTGCTAGCTAACTCTTTCAATAATCATTTATATTGCTGTTTCAATAGTACAATATTAGGTGTGGTTATGGGTGTGACTGCAAAGTAAACCCCTTTTTAAAATCCTGCATATGCCCCTGCTAATGTTTGCCAACTTAATAGGGGTACTAGGCTACCAAATGGCATTGAGGGACTAGTGGGTTTTGTATTGTGGAGCCTAAAAAGAAATACTCAAAGACTGAAAAAGAAGCTCTCATGGGTGTGTTTGGGAGTTCGAAGATATCAATCATATCTCCAGAACCATCACACTGATCATAAGGTTTTGGTAATCTAATTCAATGGAAACATGTTAATTCCCTTGCTAGCAGTGTACTGAATTCAAGTATGTGAATGATAGATGTAAGCAGGTTTTCTAAAGTGATTCACATGGTGTAATAAACATACCAGGAGGAAGTTGCTAATTGGATAATTTGGTTAAACAACGAGCAGCAATTGCATAATTAGCTAGGTGAGGAACAGATATCAGTGTATTGTGATATGGTTACAGTATAACTGTAATGGTGACTGCAATTCTTGCAGCTATTTATAGTTGAGCCAAGCCATGAGCAAAGTACTTTATATCATAGTGTGAGATACAGGTAGACTGACTGATCTGATTTGATCCATGAGTACCTCTTGCTGCAGTACAACTTCTATGGAATTTTGGGTGGGCATTTTTTTAGTAAAAAAATTAGAGTAGCCCGCAGATGATTATGTAATTGGTGGCATTAGTATCTGGCTGATTAATTTAAAAAAATAGTATCTATATCAGATGCTTTAAGCAAGAAAACACACATTTATTACTAAGACTTACATAAAATGAAAATATTTTCAATTGTGTTGACAATTCCATGAATTTGTAAACATAGAAAGAATAACCATATGGCATTATAATGTGTTGCCATAACCTTAGCATAGGTAGCCAGCAGTAAACGGACCTGAACTGTGAAAGATAGTACGTCGTACGTAGAAAAAAATAGTTAGTGGAAAGACCCTGTAAAAGGATTTAGTTATATACTCAAAGTATTATGGCTGATGAAGCTGTGCATGAAGAGAAGACTCTGATAGAGCTGGAGAAAGAGATCACTTGCTCTGTCTGTCAGCAACTCTATACAGAACCAAAGGTCCTCCCGTGTCTTCACTATTACTGCAAGAAGTGTGTCCTCAGGCTAGCACTCATGACAGCCCCCCAAAAGCCCTTCTCTTGTCCAGAATGTCGCAAAGAAACCACTCTCCCAGAGGGAGGTGTAGAGGAGCTCAAAACTGCCTTTTTTATCAACCGCCTGAAGTCTAATTTCTCAGCTCTGGAGAGAATTCATGGCAAAATAGAAGTTAAATGTGAAGGATGCACTTCCAGCTATAAAGCTGAAGCTTTCTGTCGTCACTGTGCCGTCTTCATCTGCAAAGATTGTGTGGTCTCCCACAAGAAAATTAAAGTCTTTTCTTCTCATGAGGTGGTTTCTCTAGAAGATCTGAAGCAAGGGCAAGCTAAACAGATAGCAGTAGCAGAGCCAGCCACTAAGAAGTGCAGCATTCACGAAGAGCCACTCCTCATCTACTGCTTTGACTGCAACTCTCTCATCTGTCGTGATTGTACAGTAAAGAATCACAAAGAGCATAATTTCGAATTCTGCAAAGTAGCATCACCAAAAACCAGAAAGAGCCTCTTAGAAGAAATAACTCCTTTTAAAAGTGTAGCAGCTGAGTTGAGTAGTGATATAGATAACATTCGTACAACTAAAGAAGAGGTAGACGCTCAAGGAAAGTCCTTAATCCAAGCCATTGAAACATCCTTTGAGGAATTGCAAGGAATTTTAGAAGAAAGAAAGAAAGAACTTCTACAAGAAACTGGGAATAAAATAGAAAAAAAGGTAGAAAAATTGTCAATGCAGGAGAAGAAACTGTCCTTTGCCAATGGGGAGGCTCAGAGTATCATAGACTACACAGAGAGATTTGTAGGCCACTGTTCAGATAATGAAGTTATGAGTCTACATGCTGATATCAAGAGGCAAATACGAAGAAAGATAGAAGGTCTTAGCATGTCAGGGACAGATTTACTGCCAGAAGAAGAAGCAGACATGGCAGTAGAGGTGAAGTGTAAGGACGCCTTACAGGAGCTTCTTCAGACCATGGCTAAGGTTACTCAGATAGCTCTAGACCCACCCCAATGCACAGTGAGGGAAGACAGGGCAAAGACAGTAGAAATCTGCCAGACAGCAGAGGTATATTTGACTGCTAGACTATCCAACAGCAATATAGCTAGGTGTCATATTGTAGTAGCCAGTGAGTTAAGGTCTCTGTACGATGGCTCAGTCATCAAGGGTAAAGTAGACCAGTCAGGACCTGGGGAATATCGTATTCAGTACACACCCACTGTGCGTGGACGTCATGAACTCAGTGTATCAGTAGACGGGCAGCAAGTAGCAGGCAGTCCCTTTCCTGTGTTTGTCTCCATATCTCCTACTCAACTAGGTAAGCCTGTGAATATGTGGAGTAATGTGAAGAGACCTCGTGGTATCACTTCTACCTCTGATAATATATTAGTCGCTGAACGTAAAGGAGGTATTGTTAAGTTGGACAAAAACGGAGGAAAAGCCATACTTGTTAAGTATTTACAAAGTAATCTTAATGATATAGAAGCCATTACTACTGACAAGGAAGGCAACATTTATTGCACTGACTTTCAAAGTAATAAGATAATGAAATGTAACAAGAATGGAACCAATGTTCAGGTGTACAAGGTCCAGCAGGTAGCAGGTCCAGGACATTGGGGAGTAGCAGTAGTAGGAGATGAAGTAATGCTGTGCGAGCGTTCCAATACAGGTACTATTATGATATACAACAAAGAACTCAAGTACACAAGGTGCATTCATTATAATGCTAGAGGAGCATTTAAAGGCTTGTCTGCAGACATCTGTGGTAACATATATGTCACAGACTACATTAACAACAACATCCATGTTTACAGTAACAATGGAATCTTCCTGCGTTCCTTCTGCTCTCAAACTGAAGGAATCAAAGCACTAAGTGGTCCCCTCCGGGTGTGTGTATCTGGCCAGTATGCGTATGTCATTAACACTGGAGGACGTTATGTATCCGTGTTCACCACTGCAGGAGATTATGTCACAGTATTAGGTTGGCGTGGTCAGGATGAAGGTGAATTTAATTATCCGTGGGATATGTGTGTGGATAAGGATGGCTTTGTGTATGTGACTGAATATTGGTTCAATAATGTCCAATGTTTTTGACTACACTTTTTCATCATCTGGTTTTTACTTTATTGTAGTTCATCACATTGTCACTTATACGCAATCAAAAATTAATGCAGCCATTAGCTATTTGTAATACAGTCTTTATAAATATCTGTAATAACTTGAACAGCTATTTGTGTATTATCTTTGTATTGTGGTTTATTGTATCATGTTCATTCTGTGTTTCTGTTCTATTTCTGTTCAGTCATTCTATTCTAAATTTGATAGTGATTTTTAAAAATTAAAGACTGATGAAGAAGTAAATCAGCAAGATACAAGAATACCAGTCCACGACATGAAATATTTTGAAGTCTTGGGGGGAGGATATACCCAGGTTGATGGGTATGACTGCAGAATGAGACAACATGGAAGGGAATTTTGCGTACATTAATCTCCAATAGTTTTAACGGCCCACTCATCTTGTAACACAGCTATCTAATATTAGCATTTGTGTATGTTTTATGTGTAAAAGATTACCGATGATTATCCAGTAATTGATGTTAAAATATCTTTTAATGTATAGACATGGATGAAAATGAGCGCTCAACTTTATGATATGATTTATTTAAAGAAACTTGAATCACACACACACACACACACACACACAATTTTCTAGAAAGTCCAAAGGTTTGGTTTGATTATGATGACACAATTGCAACATTGAATGAGAATAATGACTAAACTGAACTGCTGCAATAGTAAAGAGTGACAGTATGATCAGTCAAGCCAAAAACAGCTTCCTGTGCAGCCAACTAAGGCCACATATTCTGCTTCTGAGGTATTACAATGCTACAATAGCTGCTTCTTGCTGGAGCAGTGATTGGACCTCTTGCAGTGAGGACCTGGTAAATACGACCATTGTGTCCCTTTCACAGCTAAGCCACAAAACACTGCTAGATTGTAGTTTGTCACCTTTCATCCTATTAGCCAGATCCATGATAATCTTATGTCATTACTTATTTGTAATCCTGTGCTTAAATAAAATCTGAATCATAATATGAGCAATAAAATAAATTGCCACTTATAAATCACTATTGGGGGGGGGGGGGGGGGGGGGGAGGTGATTGGTGATTTTGTGCTTAAAACTGGACAATGCCCACTGAATTATTGTGCGTTTGTACCTTACACCAATCACCCAAAATGCAAAATTGGACCTAGCTACAGTGCAAGCTTCTTTCTCAGCTACAGTGCAAGCTTCTTTCTCTATTAGCTATTATGCAAAAGACAACAACAAAAACAACCAAAAAAAAAAAACAAAAAAAAACTAAAAAAAAACAAACAACAACAACAACAACAACAAGAACAAGCAACAACTAAATAGTGTAGTGCAGAAAGACAATCAGTTGTAGGGAGTTAGTAGTCGCTTGCCAGACTCTTTACCATACCACTTCGAGGGAGGGGCATGAGGGTCTGGCCCGCGAGACTAGGGAGTTAGTTGTGTGACCATCTTGGGGTGTCTAAATGACACTATTAAAGATTTTAATATATTTAGAGACTTGCTGTTTTCTGTTTGTTACTTTTCAAATTTTGTTTTTCTTGTTGTGATTAAGGATGTTTTGACACTGCCCCCCAATGGCATCTTTTAAAGAAACTTTTTGTTCATGAGGAAAAAAAAACACACACACAATACTTCTAGTAAAAGTCTACACAGTGATGACAGAATGCTTGGAAAGTGCATCCACAATTTCAATAAAACTTAGCACAGCAGAGAAAATTCTCTCCAAGCGATTGACAAGAATGGCAGTTTCGAGTTCCTTTACATTTCCCTCGCATTATGTGGCCTCTTTGCAACACTGATACTTAGCAAGTCCTTAAAAAATTATTTTGCTACACTATGCACAGTGTTTTCGTGGAACTTACAATATATGTATCTATGATTTATGCCTGTATTGGTCATCTTCATTATGTACAAGATCGTCACTTGGTAAAGTATCGCCAAATTGGACCTAGCTACAGTGCAAGCTGTTTCTCTATTAGTTCTTGAATGATTAAAACCTAAAATAAATCTGAACCAGTAACAACTGCCACAGCTGAGCAAACCTTTCAACTCTACGACGATTAAAATCATACCTTAGATCAACCCTTACTCAGAAAAATTTGAACAATTTCATGTAATGAACGTAGAAAGAATTATTTTGGTACATATTAGCTAGAATTGTTTATACATGTATACAACTAGTTAAAATTGATTGAATTTTGATGCCATGTTTTTATTAATTAATCACAACTCTATATTGTTACATTGTTATATTGGGATTGGGGATTGGCCCCCCAAGGTAAATTTATGTTCCTCCGCCTACGCTATCCTTATGGAACACCCGTAGAGTAAGGATTCGATCAGTCACTAAGTTAATCGCAGTTAACTCAAATGGTGGCTCACACGATCACCCCAGTAGAGCTCACCCTGCCCTTCCCACAGGCCTGATCATTGTGTATGCCATCTAGAAAATGTATTACAGTTTTGCATTTGTAAGTTGTCAGCCCCCACCCCCCCCCATCTAAATCATCTTCTTATGCCAGTGGTCTGTCACTCTGATTTTGGAGATTACTGATGATTAATCATTGATTTAGGTATGAACTTGCTCAGAATGATGATTTAAGACCTTTTATTGTGCTACTTTGTTTTGTTTCGGGCTGATTTTTGAGAAAACGCGAAGCTGTCAGCTCAGCATAGGTACTCTTACTTTAAACTTCCATTCCTCATACTCTGGCAGTTCAACTCCAATTCTGTCAGCAATAGGTGCTAGACTAAACCATTACCCTCCAATTCCTATTCCAATTTTCACTCCACAATCACCCACGAGGGCAGTTCAGTGACCTTTTGTGAGGCTTCTTCGGGGGAACTAGCCAGAGTGCGTTACTACAGTGTGGTATTCTGCCAGACCAGCAGCGCTTCTGTGAATTTCATTACGGTTGGAGTGTTCATTTGTCATTAAATAATTCAGAAATACTAACAACAGACTGCTACTTTTTTTTTTACACAAAATAAACATATCCTAAAATACAGTAATTCTGATGGATCATCACACTGTTGAGCAGATCAAGAAGCACTGTAGGGTTTGTGGTTACAGGTTGAATAAATCTAAGGGAAAGACACAGCCAGTATATGCCTGCAAAGACCATAGAGATGACCTTGTCACCTTAGTTGGACTCCAAATTCCAACAGCAGAGGATGAGTATGTGCCACAGAACTTCTGTAATTCTTGCTTTCTAAGGATGAGTAGAGCAAAGAAGGCCAAGGAGAGTGGAGAGTGGACTTCCTTTCCCCAAGTTTGAACCCATGGAGTGGACACCTCATCTAGATGAGAACTGCACAGTAAGGAAGTAATAATAATAATAATAAATAATAATAATAACAATAATAGTGAGAATTAACTGATAAGAAGAAAAAGAATATTAAGAATAATAATAAAATTCATAGCATCCTGTATTGATAAAATCAGCTGTGCAGATTAACTTTGTCAGTCCAATTGCTTTCTTAAAAATCAATTCTTAATTTAAAATATATAAGGTCTGCCAACATTTCAGCAAGCTGGCTAGGGGCGGAGGGCAGAACAAGAAGTCCACCAAGAACAGAGGCAGACCATGTGGTGAATCTCCTAGGGATCTCATACATCAACACCATTGATTCCATCTCAATGCCCTCTGAAGACCCACACCCAAGCTTTTCCCCATCTTCAGTAACAAGCAAACTTACTTGTTTCATCTGCCAATGCTTGTTGAACAGACCTGTCCAGCTCATGTGTGACAATCTTGTTTGCAGTAGTTGCATGTGTGAGTCCATTTGCACAGCCTATTCTCTGCAATGTCCTTGTTGCAAGCAGCACACGCTTGATCGCTCGGCAGTCAGTCGTCCATCTACCATCCTCCTGTCACTGCTAGAAGAAGTAGTCGTTTCTTGTGTAAAAGGCTGTAACAACCAAGTTATGGTTAAAAATTACAGCATGCACCTAGCAGGACATTGTAAAATTTACTATGAGGATGTTAACTCACCATCAAAGGTAACTTTACGAGATGTGTTCAGTAAGCCATCCACGTCTCCAGCAACAATAGCTGAAGTGAAGGCTACACACCAGCTTGTGCGCCGCGCTTTGATGAGTGACGAAGGACAATCATCTGGGTCTGCCAAAATGATCATAGTACCGTCAGGTGTTGGTGGTCAGGTTAGGCTTAATATTTTAATAATAAATTAAATAATATAATATACAACATCATTTTCAGCCTATTACCTTGGTACAAGTCCCAGTTCCTCGAGTTGGTAGCAGTAATGCCAGTAAGAGAGCAGTGAGTCGCAGAACTGATGTGCTGAGATCAGTCAGGGATCTCACAAGTGGGGGGTGAGAGCTCATCACAGCTTGCGGCAGAAGTGAAGTCACTGGCTAAAGAGGAAAGAGAAGCCCTTCTTGGCCAGGCCTGCCTTCCCATCACGATCAGACCTAGGGATTCCTTGGAATAAGCTAAGGATACTACGGAGGTGAATTTATTTTATAATTTAATTTTTTAGTTCTTACCCAGTAAATATCTTAGGTGGTTCAAGACCTTCAGCATCTCCATTGCCAGTGAAGGGAAGCAGAGAGTGCTTGCCAAAGAGATAGCTGGCAATGATTTGGTAGCAGAGAAAGCCCCCTTTTCTGTTTCTACCAGTTCTGGGTCGGAGGGAATGAAGGAGGTTCCTTTTGTGTACTTCCCAAATTTAATGAAAGTGATTGGTGAAATAGTGGACAGGCACCAAAGGTTTGTCCTTGTTTCTTTGGAAATCTAGCGCACACATATACACACAGGGGGGTACTAAAATGGTCCGGTGATATATAAATATTTGTACAATTTACCAATAGATCTGATTCGGGGTTGACATGGCATGGTGGAGTGATTCCGGAGAGTGAGCTGTGGCTGAAACTTGGTGGGGACAAGGGTCATGGTAGCTTTAAGCTGAACCTTCAGCTTGTGAATACCAGTGCTCCGAACTCCATGAAGAACACAAGAGTTCTTTCTGTGTTTAAGGCAGGAGACTCCACCTTGAACCTGCACACAGCCCTGGAAATGTATAAGGAGCACGTGGCTGAGGCACAGGGAATGAATCTGAAGTAAATATATAAATAGATGTACTTTTAATTGAACCAAAAAAACTTAATACAGGGGATACACGGTGCAACTCTTTCAGTCAGGGGACTATGAGTATCTCTGCAAAATGTATGGGCTGAGCGGTGCTAGTGGTATGTCTGTCACTTATTGCTTTTGTACATTAATCAGTAACTTACTTTCGAAACTAGGACGTCACAACTGCCTTTGGTGTTTGATTCCCAGCTCTAAGTTGGCCGAGTCCCCAAGTTGCAGAGGCTCCTTTCAACTAAGAACACTGGAGAGCTTGAGAGACGACCACCGAAGATTTATGACGGCAGGAAAAGGAAACTTAAAAGCAGCAAAAAATTATAATAACGTAATTGGTGAGATACTACTAGACATTCCCCTCACTCATGTAAGCTGATAGGCAAATTAAGATATAATTAATCACCTTGTTTTACATCTATGATTTTTAAGGTCTACATACCTGGATTACACCTCTCCCTGGGTATCTTCAACAGGCTTTGGAAGCTTCTGGAAAACAGTTGCCAGGAATTGGATTTCAAGCGTTCCTTGGAAATCAGTAGTGCCAGCCATTCTGTTGGTGGTCACTGCAATGACATTCACAAGTTGTCCTCTTTGAGAGCAGAAATTGAGGTTCAGAAGAAGTATGGCTCAGTTCTCTCTGATATGCTCACTTATTGTGTATTGACCTCAAACACTGGTGGCACTAATGAGCTTGAGGATAGCCTGAAGGCAGAGCTTGCTGAAATAGACCAAAATATTCAGATCAAGGTAAATATAAGCTTCCCATGTCACACACAGTATATAGGCTCACTAGGTCCAATACGTTTAGATGACCGAAGTATCTCAACTGGAAGGGACCATCAGAAGGGACTTTGACGTTTCTTGTGGAGAGCTGTTTTGTTCACTGGACAAGAGCCTCCAATTTCTTAATGTTAAGCGGCAGGCATACCAGGGGGGAACATTTGTGGGTAATCATGTCCACAAGCTACTGCAGGTATTATTTAAAAATTTAAGTAATATTAAAAAAAACAACAACTCTAACTAATGTACCGGTAATCTTCTGTTAATAGCCGAAAAGCATCAAGACATTGTTTCATAATTTGAAACAAATAGGCTCCACATTCCCTCAGACACTCCAGCCTAAAGTAGAAGACACAGTCGGCACATTCACCACTGCTTTGTCTCTGTTCCATGACTGCCACAAAGGATACAATTCCTCATCATACATGAGCGACTCGGACATAGACCATCTTGGTATGGCAATATATCATATTAATATATATATATAATATATATATATATATATATACATTTCTACCTAATTAGAACGTAGCATCAAAGACTTCATGAAGTTTTATCGTGAGAAATTCCCCACAGCGACTGTGCTCCCAAAAATGCACATCATGGAAGAGCATGTCATTCCGTGGGTGAAACGCTGGCGTGTTGGGGCAGGTCTTATGGGGGAGCAAGGTGCAGAATCCATTCATCAACACTTCATGAAATTGGAGCGGACTCATGAGGGAATTCCCAGTGAAGTGGATAGGCTGAGATACATCATGAAGGAACACCAGTTGGCATCAGATCCCTCCTTGACTTGCCTAAGACCAGCTCCTAAACACTATCAAAAGAAAATAAAACTGATGACAGAGGATGCAGAAGACACTTCATAGATAGAGTACCTTGCACATTTTTGAATTTGTTGAGCACTGAATACAGCACTGCACGTCGATGACTCCACTGTATGCTTTACCACAAACGGATCAGGGGTGGCTGAAAAATTTAATGTTGCTAAAGTTAAAAAAAACAGTAGCTCTTCGACAATTAGTATACCATTTGATATATCCCTATTAGAGCCTTACCTGGTCCAGGTTCTCCTAAAGCACTGCCAAACTGCTACAGCAATCAGTTGAAGATGATGAAATAACCAGCGCCATTGCCCCCTTCATGGCGCCTCTCACCTGAAGCAGGGAAAGAAGAAAAGAGATTAGCAGAAATGAAACAGTCTTTCCATGATGGTGTTCCAGCCATTTCAGTGATAGTTGATGGAGGGTGGAGTAAACGGTCCCACAAGCACTCCTATAATGCCAACTCAGGTGTAGCGATCATAGTAGGCAAAGAAACTGGCAAGCTTTTGCACATTGGTGTCAGAAACCGATTTTGTACTGCCTGCGCACGAAATATTCTTAGGGATAAGCATGCATATGTTTCAAGAATTGGAATGCCTCGTCCTCTGAAATGGAAACTGACATCCTCGTAGAAGGGTTTGTCGATGCTGAAAAAGTGCATGGGGTTCGCTATATTCAGTTCATTGGGGATGGCGATAGTTCAGTGTACCCCACTTTGATTCAAAGAGTACCTGGATGGGGACATGCCATTACGAAGTTGGAATGTGCAAACCACGCCTGTAAGTGTTACAAAGGAGCACTGGAAAGGCTTGTGCAGGACAACCCCTCCTACAAAGGCAATGGTGGCTTGACAATGAAGATGAGGAGGAGGTTGGTGAGTGCTGCTCGCTGTGCCATCAAAATGAGGGAGTTGTGAGAAAGATCGTCAGCTTGCAGTAAGCATGTTGAAAAGAGACCTTACAAATGGTCCAAATCATTGTTTCGGCAACCATGACAAGTGCAGTCCTGATTTCTGCACTACTGCCAGGGAACGATTGTCACGAGATGATAGTCACCAAACCCAGGATACACCTGAGCCTGTAGAAGATATTGACGATGACAATGACGACATTCTTGGTGAGTTTATTTCTAAAAAGGACAAATGGCAATTATATATTAGTCATAACAATGTTAATACTCAATTACAATTTTTTTATAGAATATTTGTTGTGAATTACTATTTGTTTAAAACATTAGTAATATTTATTTTTGCTAATAATGCAGGAGTAATTGAGGATCAAGAGCAAATCTGGAGGGAAACAACAGCAGATGACCCTACATCCGAGATAAATGTGCTACGAGGTGGACAAGTTGGTACTGATGTTAATCCCGCACTTTATCATGACATCCAAGTCATACTGAGTAGACTTGTAGCGAAGGGAAATCAGTTGATTGACAATGTAACGACAAATCTCGCAGAATCGTGGATGCATATAAGAGCAAAGTTTGACAGAGGGAAAGTAATTAATAGATGTCAAAGTGGATCTTGGGAACATCGCTGTATGGGGGCTGGGCTACAGCAAAATATAGGCAGAGAATGGGGTCCAGGTGTATGGAAAAAAATGACATGCTCTTCTCCAAATAAAGTTTTTACAAACGCAGCAGAACATTCTGCTAAGAAAGCTAGTAAAGAAAAGAAACGAAAGGCCTCTGAGGAAGTGAAGCAAAAGCGACGAAAAAGTAAATATTCAAGAACTGGTGAATCTTCAGAGGCTCGAAAGGCATACAGGCACAGTTGTATTGCACCAAAAGATACTAGTGTGACTTCGTAGTCAAGACCAACAAAGATTTCTTTGTTGAAAGAATTTTTACAGACCAGTCGTGGGTTGACAGTAATGTGGATAAACTATCAAAGTTTTATTTTTCTGCATTATTACCAGAGTTGGCATGTCCTCGTCATCACAGTGGAGGAATAAGAGAACCATTGGCAGTCTAACATGTGCATTCATTTATTTACTCGTGAGCAATTTTTTTCATTATCGTATTGTTGCAAGTCAACTCACTCATTCTGTCCATTCATTCTTGTTCTGTACATGCTATATATAACCAATTGACTCAATTACAAATTCAAAAACAAGAAACCACCTAACCAATAACCTAACTTTAAAACCAATAATTAGATTCATGATTAGTCAAATACCACAAGTGCTGTGGAGAGAAACGACAACAGAAGATTCAATAGAAGAATTTGAAGTTTTGATCCAAGTGACACCGCAGACCGTATGGGGTTATTGGAAGTAAATAATCCATTCAGTAGGAAGTTGTCATTGATAGAAGCAGCCAAAAAAGTATCCTTCTGCCTTGTCTATCAAGTGGTATTCTTCATTTGAAGTCGATTTGAAGTAAAATCATGTTATCAAATACCGTGTCAACTCTATTGCACTCAACAAAAATGGTGTGATTTTGTACTACGAACAGACAGCGAGGATATACAAGAATCCGGCATGGGAAATTAAAAAACTCAACAAGCTAAAAGAGTTCTATTTCACTGCATTATCACCAGAATTAGCATGTCCCAGGTGTCACAAGGGAGGAAGTAACTATAATTCCCATTTTACTACAACTATCATTGATTCAGTGATCCCCTACAATCTAATTATATCATATTTATCTACTCATTTATTCTACATATCAATGCAAATCAGCCAACTAAAATATAACTGAATGAATGTGCTTGTTAATCTGTTCTAAGGATTTCAAAGAGAGGAACTGAATTGTACTATACCACATAATCATATTCATGCTGCTTAGGTTGTCTAAAGGTCACTGAACTGCCCTCATGGGTGATTGTGGAGTGAAAATTGGAATAGGAATTGGAGGGTAATGGTTTAGTCTAGCACCTATTGCTGACAAAATTGGAGTTGAACTACCAGGGTATGAGGAATGGAAGTTTAAAGTAAGTAAAAATACAATGCCCCCTCATGAAGCACGTGATAAGCTAATTGGCCTGTTAAAAATCTATTTCTTTCCAATGGTTTGTTGGTTGCTACCTTGGTTGCTAAGGAGTACTGGTGAGAGGGAAAAAAATTTGTGGGCGAGTCGCGGTGCCGCGTATCAGGTGAGACAAAAACAACTGTGACTCACTCACATGACCTTTGTGTAGCTTACCTTATTTGGTTGTTCCCACACTCTTGGTGGTTGTGCTTTCTTGTCCTTGGCAATCTGTTCCAAAGTTTGTGTTGTTGTTACAATATTCAATGGCTGAAGGTGCTGTACAAGAAGGAAAGACTCTAAAAGAGCTGGAGAAAGAGATCACTTGCTCTGTCTGTCAGGAGCACTATACAGAGCCCAAGGTCCTTCCTTGTCTTCACTACTACTGTAAAGAGTGTGTCCTGAGACTTGCCCTCAGAACAGCTTCCAACAAACCATTCTCCTGCCCGGAATGTCACAAAGAGACCACCCTCCCTGAGGGAGGTGTAGAGAAACTTAAAACAGCCTTCTTTATCAACCGCCTAAAGTCCAATTTCTCAGCTCTGGATAAGGTTCATGGCAAAATTGAAGTTCAATGTGAAGGATGTACTTCCAGCTATAAAGCTGAAGCTTTCTGTCGTCACTGTGCTGTCTTCATCTGCAAAGATTGTGTGGTCTCCCACAAGAAAATGAAAGTCTTTTCTTCTCATGAGGTGGTTTCTCTAGAAGATCTAAAGCAAGGGAAAGCTAAACAGATAGCAGTAGCAGAGCCAGCCACTAAGAAGTGCAGCATTCACGAAGAGCCACTCCTCATCTACTGCTTTGACTGCGACTCTCTCATCTGTCGTGACTGCACAGTAAAAAAACACAGAGACCATAATTTCGAATTCAGCAAAGCAGCGTCACCAAAAGCAAAGAAGAATCTTATAGAAGAAATAGATCCACTTAAAAGTATAGCAGCTGAGTTGAGTAGTGCTATAGAAGACATTTGTACGAATAAAGAAGATGTAGAGGCTCAAGGAAAGTCGTTAATTCAAGCCATAGAAATCTCATTTGAGGAACTACACAGAATTTTAAATGAACGAAAGAAAGAACTTGTACAGGAAACTCTGAAAAGAGTAGAAGAAAAGATAGAGAAGCTTTCAGTGCAGGAGAAGAAGTTGTCCCTTGCTAGTGGGGAGGTCCAGAGTATCATAGACTACACAGAGAGATTTGTCGGCCACTGTTCAGATAATGAAGTTATGAGTCTACATGCTGATATCAAGAGGCAGATACAGAGAGAGATGGAAGAACACAGCAAGTCAGAGAGGAGCCTAGAGCCAGAAGAAGAAGCAGACATAGCAATAGATGTTAAATGTAAGGAGGCCCTACAGGAGATTCTTCAGACCATGGCTAAGGTTACTCAGATAGCTCCAGACCCAGCCCAATGTACAGTGAGGGGAGACGGGACAAAAATGGTAGTAATTTGCCAGACAACAGAGGTATATTTGACTTCTAGACTATCCAGTGGCAGGATAACTATAGGCAGCACTGCAGTAGTCAGTGAGTTTAAGTCTGTGTACAATGGATCAGTCATCAAGTGTAAAGTAGACCAGTCAGGACCTGGAGAATATCGTATTCAGTACACACCCACTGTGCGAGGACGTCATGAACTCAGTGTATCAGTAGACGGGCAGCAAGTAGCAGGCAGTCCCTTTCCAGTGTTTGTCTCCATCTCTCCTACTCAACTAGGCAAGCCTGTGAATATATGGAGTAACGTGAAAGGACCTCGTGGTATCACTTCTACCCCTGATAATAATATAATATTAGTTGCTGTAGAAAAGGGTGGTGTTATTAAGTTAAACGAGAATGGAGGGAAAACTTTACTTGTTAAGTATTTACAAAGTAATCTTAAAGAACTGGAAGGCATTGCTACTGACAAAGAAGGCAATATTTATTGCACTGATTACAGAAGTAAAAAGATTATGAAATGTAACAAGAATGGAACCAATGTTCAGGTGTACAAGGTCCAGCAGGTAGCAGGTCCAGGACATCAGGAAGTGGCAGTCGTAGGAGATGAAGTAATGCTGTGCGAGCGTTCCAATACAGGTACTATTATGATATACAACAAAAAACTCCAGTATGTGAGGCGTATTCAACATGAAGGTGGGGGAGTGTTTAGAGGCCTGTCTGCAGATATCAATGGTGACATTTATGTCACAGACTACAGTAATAATAGCATCCATGTTTACAGTAACAGTGGAATCCTTCTGCGCTCTTTCTGTTCTCAAACTGAAGGAATTGATACATTAAATGGCCCATTCAGTTTGTGTGTATTTGGTCAGTATGTGTATGTCGTTAACAGCAGAGGGCATTATGTATCAGTGTTCACTACTGCAGGACAATATGTCACTAAATTCGGTCGTTATGGTAAGGGTGAAGGTGAATTTAAGTATCCAACGTGTGTGTGTGTGGATGCGGATGGTTTTGTGTACGTGACTGAATGTCTGAATAGGATTCAATGTTTCTGAATATTCATTCAGCTTCATTCTATTTACTTTATATACATCACATTGTTTTAAAATAATGAAATTAAATCTTTTAATGAAGTCATTTTATATCATCCATTCTTACTAAAGTACTATTATGATAAATAAATAAATAAAAGACTTAGATATGTTTAATTTAAAATTTTCTTTGATTTATGGTTGCTATTCCTGTGCTACAATGTGTTGGCCAATCTCTTTGGTTGCTGAAAGCCACATTTTGTAAGTACATGTGCTTGTCTGTGCAGCACTGAGAAGATGGTGAAGACAAAAGAAAATATCCATATTCAATTCTCAACATTTGTCCAAAAACATGCCTATGTAGGAGCTTCTTGGCAACTGGCTGTACCACATCAGGAATCTCTTATGATGATTCAGTCATTCTCGGCTGAAATAATTATAATAATAGGAATTTTTCTCTTTTTTAACAGCCAATATTTTAATTATAACTTAACCCGACGTTTTTCGACCTCAGTTGATCCCTGAAGAGGACTTCGGCAAGAAGTCGAAATGTCAGGTTAAGTTATAATTACAATTTATTAGGTACTGAACAGAGCCTGATAACTGTTGCCACATAGAAAATGCATTAAACTAAACAGGATGTGGCTTAGGGCAATATTTTTCCATATCACCTGTGTTCATAGTTATTACGTTGGGTTATTACGTCCCCCTAGGTAAATTTCTTGTTACCAAGGTACTGCCATGAGCAGTACCTAATAAATTTATTATTCATTTGATACAGGAGAATATCACGAGTCTGTTGGCTTAGTATTTACGCGAGTGCCGCAGGCACGAGCGTAAATACTGCCAATCAGACGAGTGATATTCTCGGGTATCAACATGGAACACAAGTCTGTACTTCACCCACAGTTAGCTATGCAATCCTGGCAGTCTTTTGATGGCACGGATCAAGTGGCAACCTAGTTGGACATATTTGGTTGCATACTGATTTATTTATTTTATTATTTATTTATTTTTTTTGCTTTTATCAACTTACCAACTTCCCCAATTAATTGAGGCATCATCATCAGATCACACTTCATTATTTTAATATTCTATTCTTGCACTGGATTGTATGAGTCTCTGAAACTCAACACTTGATTCTTTCCTGTGCCGTTAAATAGCGAGTGTTGTGGAGGTAGGAGAGATATAGATAAGGTATTCGCGCATGAGCAGTACCTAATAAATTTATTATCCATTGGATAACCTAGGGGGACGTAATAACCCAACGTAATAACTATGAACACAGAGATGGTTATTTCTTGAAATTTTCCATAACCCCAAGGGTATGCTGCCACCCGCTAGTGTCGGCAAACAGCTCCGTCTAACAAGTTTCCAGTGAGATACAGCATAAAACGAGTTCAATAATCAGTTGTATGAGGCTACATAGAGTGATGACTGAAGTTATATGATAAGCTAAGAAGAGATCTTACTATGAGCTACAGCATTTAACAACTTTTTGGGACCATGCCAGTTACTGCAGGAGGAAGGAGGGAGACGTGTCAGGGAAATCAAGGAAAACATTATATTAGCAGGAATTTAGTGAACATTAAACATGTTTGTGCATAGTGTAGCTCATCTGTGTGCTTAACATTATAAATAAGCTGTGTTGCTAGGCTAGGAGTAGACCTTTTATTTAGACTGTAATCATCATTTTTAAAAACCCACAATGTAGTTATGCACATGCCTATATGAAAGTGTATATACTTCATACTGATCATTGTTTTGTCACATGTGTGATTATTATTATTATTATTATTATTTTTATTATATTATTATTATGAGTTAAATGGAATTGTTTGTTTTTCATGAATTTGTTATTCAACTTAGAATTCCGTTGCGGTCAGTGTCAATGCCATACATGTCTACGTCAAGTGATGCCAGCCATACCAGCATGGTGGGTGTGGCAGGAGGCGGACCTGGAGATGACATATTCGACATGAACCAAACAGACATGGACATGGATGTGGAGAGCCGGGAGGAAGAGGCGGAGCCTGCATATTCACCAATGGTGAGAGGAACTTTAAATGTAACATGAAATACCTTGTGTAATTATTAAAAATACATTATAGGATCTGAAGGCGTATTCCATAGAACAACTCAAGCAAATGCACAAGGTATTTATTGGCTTTTATTTGTACTGGTGTAATTACTCTGATAAAGAAGTGAATGCTATGGCTGACTTGTATTCAATAAAATAGTTTACAGAGTGCTAAAGTGTGGAATAATGTTTATAACAATACACTTGTGTGTCAGTAATGACAACAGTGTGTATTCATGAGATGAGCTGGTTTGGTAAATTGTCGTCAGTATTAAGGACAACAGTGGTGCATGCGTGTGAATAAAAGCTGTGTCAATTTGGTAAAGGGTTGTCAGTACCAATGATTGCAATGATGTGTGTCAAGAAAGTGAGAAACTAAGTGGACTGATGTAACTAAACCAAGTAGTAGAGGATAGTAAAATACCTCAAGTCCCAACTATGTGTGCTGTTATTTTCATCATCACTCAAAAATGAGAAAAGGAATACCTGATAGATATTATAATATCTTTAGTATATTTGAATTTTTTATTTTTTATTCTTAAATTAATTTAATGTGTATGGACTAACATTTTGTGCTATTTTTATTTTACATTAACGTTCATACAAGTGTACCTTCTATACAGAGTGAATCTAATCTCCTGGGGGAAGTGTACATTATTCATGAACTGATCAAGAGAAATGAGATGACGTACTTGGACCTCAATCAGAGTGAGTTGCTGACATCATGCATTGAAGCCACACCCAGTAACCACACCCACACAACTTTGTGTTTAGTGACGGTGACAGAAAGACTAGAGAGTGTATATGTGGCAGCAGGAGGGAAGAAGCATTGGAAGACTGTGCGACTAGCTGCCGCCATATTGGGTAAAGTGGTGGACACGCTCGCACCTGCTATCACCAGTGTTCTTGTCAGGGGAAAAGAGGTATTATTATTGATATTACAGAAAACCTAGCCTGTTAGAACCTTATATTAGTTCGTTTATTTATAGTTCTCAGACAGTCTAGAATAATACAACTTTTTGTCTGTTTCTAATAGAAACTGGTATTCCGTGATGACATTCTAACACAAGTGTGAAAGTACCAGCCTACATGTGACATTCTTGTCTTGTGGTGTCTAATTGTAGTGTGTACCCTACTATGAGATTAAATATTAACTAATACTGATCTTTTAAGTGTTGTTCCTGTTTTATCCAAGAATGCATAAATACCAACTAATTATCCACCTTATCATCATTTACCCAATACAGTGGAACCTCTCTACAAAGGGACTCTGAAGAACAACTTGACTCTTAACAACAGCCAGCGTTAATGGAACACAGTGATCTACTACAATAAAAAATAAAGGTCACCATGTGTCCACTTCACTAGGTCACCATGTGTCCACATTGTGGAACTATTTCTAATCAAATGAGGAACATTTCACTTGTTATGTGATTGAACCTCGGACCAATTATTTTGGCCAGCAGTGCTCTTACGACAACCACTCTCATGGTTTCCAGATTTTACCTTTATACTGTTGTGTCTTGCTGCTTGCTGTAGTCTAGTACTAAACAGGCCACTGTCATCCAAGTACCTTTTCAGTATCCAATTTATTTATTATTTTTATTTTTTATTTTTTATTTATTTATTTATTTATTTTTTTATTTGTTTATTTTGATTTTTTTTTTGTTGATTTTTTTAATTAATTTATTTTTTTTATATTTATTTATTGATATTTATTTATTTATTTATTATTTTTTTTATCCTTCAAGCCATTGGATTGAGGAAAGTACAAGTGGGTTTTAGTTATCAGATTATTTTTCGGTGCCCACTGGAAACACGTATTCCAGTGGCATAAGAGATTGAGGAAACTCTGAGTGGTTTTTATTCTAGCGAGTAATCAGCAGAAACTTTTGAATTTCTTGTACTAAAGAAGTAGCTTTAAAAATTTAAGTGTCGTTTAATTTGTGTGAATATACTCATGTGCTTGTGTTTGCCAGGTGACATTTGGTGTATTTGGCTGTCCTGAGCATGTCATCAGTGAGCCTGTCAGCCCCAAGGATCTGGTGAAGATTATCTACGATAACTGTCTACTGTACGATCCCATAGAAGCAGTGCTGCAGCAAGAGGTACTCATGCGCTTGTCTACTTAATCATTCTATGTACTCGACATCTTTGATTTGTACTCACATGATGGTGGGTGTACTTGTGTTTCAGATCATTGTGTACTTGGGAATATTCGTGTCCAGCACGTGTCGGAACACAGCGTTTGAACAGATCATGCGTCTCAGAGTTGGGTGAGTGTAGTACCAGGAGCTAACATATATACATCAATTGTAGAACTTGTCATTATAGGCAGCTTGTTGGAACACAGTATGCCTGGGACCTTGAAACTACTTTATATTTATGAAGGATGGGTTAATTTATTTTGGCTGTAAATACCGAGAATTTTACTCTAAATATAATTTTCTGTTGTTCAAAGGTCTTTTGAAGCTCTACAAATAAATACCAGTTGCAATAAGAATATGAATGTGAAATTACATTTCTAATTTTAGTTATTTCTTTTCATTCTGTATTGCTTCAATGAAGCATATGAAAAAGAGAGAATATGACGTCGAATAAAATTCTAATTTTCAATTTAAGATGGGCAAAAAACTATTGCTGTTTTTTTCCCCCATTATTTTAGCATCATTACGATATCTCCTTGTAGGTGGATAGTCCAAGCTATGAAGAGAGAACAGAAGAGAATAGGCAGCAGTAAGGTACATTATTGAATGGGTGGAATTGGCCCATCGTCACTTCAATGTTTTTGTTATAATTACGTATATGTCGCGTGTTGTAATTGTGTTTGTTGTAGAGTGTGTGTCATTTGTCTCCATACGACGTCATGCAACTCTTAGTGAAGGTCTTGCAGGACGATGAAGAAAGGTAGCTGAATATTTATTAACATAGGCATTGTGCAGGGTTCTATCTAGGGGTGGGGGGCAGGGGATAAACTTCTCTCCCACAATTCTCTCCTCCCTAATATTTGCATGGTGGAGGATGTCACAACATTTAGCTCAAATAATTTTATGCTACTTGCTTTCACTGATTCAAAGAAAACACATTTTTGCCTTACAACTTAGTATACTTGAGTGTGATGGACTTCGCCAAACTTCCCCTCCTCCCCCTTCCCCCTCCCCCCGCAAACAATTTTTTTTAGATAGAACTCTGTAATGTGTATGTGTGTGTGTGTGTGTGTGTGTGTGTGTACAGGTCACCCTTGGACAATAGGCAGCTCAACGGTGCTTTGAGTCGTGTTCCTAAGGACTTCTACACACGAGGTATGTACACACAGTAGTGAAAGGAAGGTAGTTGGAGTTAACATTTGCTAGTTACTAGTACTTTAATTTAGCTAGTGATGAGATTTAGCACAAATGGCAAAAATTGACTGTGTATTTTAGCAAAAAAAAAAATTGAATTACTTTCTCACCTAAATTTCTCGAAGGGTGGTAGTTTCTGCAGTACCAATTTAAGCCATTCTGACCATTAAATGACCAGTAGCTCCTAAGTATGGTAAAGGGTTTTCTATGCCATAATACCATACTCGCCGCAACGAGCTACAGCACTTGGTGTAATTTCAGTAGTTCCTTGGCATATTTTCAGTAGTTGTTGAAATTAAAAAGTGCCAAATTGGCTTACACATTCAATGACGACAAAGAGAAATGGTACTGTGAGTTTGCTATGTTTTTATAAGTTCAGGCATTTAGGTCTGCTCCAATAATAGTTTGCTTTCAAGACCCACAACTCTCATTATTTGGCAGATTCCATTTCTTTATTTATCGAGATGCTTTACCAACTTATGTAATTAGTGGTGTGGGTGAAAATAGGGGTTACACGTACCATATAAATAAGCAAATAAATAAATAAACACCACGGAATCTCTATTGTGTATCCCCAGTAACATACCACTGCCACTAATTCGGATAAAAAATGAATTCCGATAAGTTTTAACTGCACTCACAAAAGAATCCAAAGTAGTAAACAGTTCAATTTCCTTGTATAATACGGGTAAAGAGTGATAAACCAGTGGATTCTGTGTAGTGAAGTTTGGGACAGGGTCGGCCACCGAACTAACACAAAAACATGAGGGTTAAATACAAAAATGACATACATACGTCCAAACATTAAACAAATATCCCCGATTCTCAATTTGTTACCCCTGTATAGTGTCTCGCTTGCCAATAAATAACACATGAGTTGAACTTGGAAGAGGTTTATTGTGATAATATAATGGATTTATTTCCATTTAAAGTTGTGCAAATTGCATAATGCTGCTGATTGTTGACATCAAACCCAGGTTATAAAAAAGGCACTGGGCTTGAGGACTATAGCCACTCCTTGCTTTTGGTAATTGTTGTTATAACACTCCATGACAACGTTTGTTTGCATCATGGTGTAAAAGACAGTATTGGAAAGGTTGTTGTATTTTTTTATTCATTTGTTAAGTTATTCTGATTTTTTGTTGTTTTTGTTTTTGTGTCAGTGTTTTGTATACTGGAAAAGATTAGTGGTGGCATCCAGGTTATGGGAAGAAAGTTACCTCAAGTGAGTTAATTTAAATCTATTTAAGGAAAGTTTAATCTGGTTAGGCTATGGGTGTGGCTAGTGGGTAGGACTTGCAGGCATAACTGCACTACAATATTTCTGTGCTAGCAAGTCTCCACCACACAGTGGCGCTCTTGATGTACTAACTTTTGCAAATTTGAAATGCAGTAGCATGACTCTCTTCAACTTTTTCTTCTTGAATCATGATTTCTCTTCTCCTCCTTTTTTTCTATCTCTTCACGCTTCTCAGTCTCTGTCCTTCTATCTATGTTTGTGGACATATATTTATGAAACTTTGCCTTCCCTTTTAAATGCTTATCAACTTTAGTCATCCTTTGCTCACTGATTTTCACTGGCCACAATAGCTGTCGTTTCTCTAATTGCCTTGCACTGAATGTGATCACACTTTACCCATTCACCCATTTTGGTTTGTGAGTAGCGATATTCACCCATTCAGTTTGTGATGATGCTTTACCCATCAGGATGTGACGATGCTTAACCCTTTCGGTATGTGATGTTATTTTAACCTTTTGTTTGTCATGATGCTTTACCCATTCTGTATGTGACGATGCTGTACCCATTCTGTATGTGATGATGTGTCACACATTCTGTTTGTTAAGCCATTTTACCCATTTGGTTAGTGACGACGGTCTATCCATTTGGTTTGTGGTGATGCTGCTTTAGCAACCTGGCTTGAATTATTCATGAATGCACACATCGTTGTTGTTACTGACACACAATCATATTTATTATGTAGATAATATAAAAGATTTTTCTCATTTTTGCTGTCTAATTGTACAAAGGCTCAGATTATAATAAATTTTATATAATAACTTTAACCACAAATGTTCCCATGTGTTCATCTGAATAATAGTAGCTTCTGTGCTATCTCATTCATCAAAGTCTAAATTAGAATATATTTTTTACAAGTTTGGTATGTTACTCATACTTTCATATACTGAGTAAAACTGTAGTACTGCCCAGTTTTTGTTGTTGTTTTTGTTTATTGTTTGTTTTAGTTTGTTTTTTCTTTACCATGCTTAAGCTTTCAATTATTTTATTACCAGTTCCTGAATAGTTTTAGTTATAAACAGTGGAAGATATACTTGAACAATCAGTTGGTGAACTCTTTAAAAAGTCTGTCTATATGATTATGATTGGTATAGTGCCATTGCATAATAAGCTTCCAATTTGTAAAGTTCTGATTAAATCTTGTTTTCTTGGCAAGCTAGCTCACTAGTGGCCATTGTGATATCATTGTTCTTCACTTCCAGCTCCCTATCATCCACGAGTTAGTGGCCCACGAGAAGCTGTTCTCCATGAAAGTGGAACAGATGTTGGGTAGCATTTCACAGCCAGAGTATCGCCAGATGATAGTAGAAGTAAGTACAGTAGAGGTTTTTTGTTTTTATACAGTATGTATATATGGCAAATCCAAACTACTCATCATCTCTTTTAGCTATATAATTGCTGTGCAATCATTCTTTATTAATTCTTAGCAAACAACTTCAAATAAACCTATTCTATCTTTTATAGAGATACGAAAATGTTGAATTTGATTATTTGTGAGCGGGTCTGGGAAAAGAGACCTTACGGCGCAAAAATTGAGATATAGGCTCCAGAAGTAAGTCATCGGAAAAATTCTTTCTTTCTCCTATTTTAAATTTTTGCAGAATTAGTCTTAGTGACCCTTACTCTACTTCTATGCCAAATTTCAAATGTCAAAACAACTTAAAAGACCCCAAGCATGCTGTGGAAAGACAAGCTACTTTTTATTCTCTCTCGTTCTCGAAGTACAATAAACGGGGATGGGCAGAGTTTCAAAGAAGCAGCTAAAAAAAAGCATATATTTGAGGCTATTGCATGCACTCTACAGCTTACCTCTGGCTGAAAGTTTACCGCTACAGCAAAGAGAGTAGCCAAGGATTCCGACAAGACAGGCCGTGAGACGCTTTGCGTATGCAGAGTACGCCGTTAAGTATACGGAAACGTTAATTATACCGGAAGTGGAAATTCAATTTATGTTTTCTCGATTTCTAGTTCAATTGGTTTACTGAATACAGCCCAGTTCAACTGCCAGTTTCTCTGCGAGTCGAAGGTTTTACCCTCCAGTATTTTAGCACTAAGTTGAGATAAATTGTAGCTTTTTATTAGCATAAAATACTCAAATTTTTTGGTTTACTCCATAAGGTCCCTTTCCGTAGACTCACTCACATATTTGTTCAATAACATTTTAAAAATCCAATGGCTATATTTAATAGTGTAGACAAGTGAGCACCTTATTATTTTTTCTTCATGACTATTGTTCGAATCTGGTTAGTAAGTTCAATTCTTATTTGGCTTTCTTTTTTTTTTTAATAATATTCTTTCTCCATTTTGAATGATTCCGAATGAAAAAAAAAAAATTAGCAGAAAAGTGATTTAAATATCCCCATATAATTTTTTTTTCTTCTTTTGAAAAAAATCAAATTATTATAATTAGCTACATGTGTGGTGATTTCATATTGTTCATGTTGTATTTTCTGACCAGTGTTTGATGGTGGTGTCTACTATCTTGGAGAGAAATCCAGAACTGGAATATCACGATGTCTTGGACTTAGATGAGGTAAACTTGAACTACTTTTGGTTTCTGCCCAATTTAAAACGAATCTACTTTTTAAATAGTTGCTAATTAGTTTGACAGGCCGCTCTTGCTCATAATATGAAATGATTCTCTTTAGATTTTGAAACATGCTCAAGATCTATTCAAAGAAGACTGTAAGAAAGATGGAACAGATTCAGCTTCTCCCACATCTTCTCAGGTAAGGTCCCAGTCTGGATAGTGTCCCTAAGGAAATATGAGTTAACCACCAATTTTGCTGACTAGGTCATCACTAAATTTTATACTCTTCCATCGGATGGCCCCCTGGGAAGTACATCGTACATGGCACGGTCGGTAGTCAACAAACTTCTCAAGGAAGGCCTTCATTATCACCCTCATGGACCAGACATCTCTTGCATTGTCAGCTAATTACAGTGTAGTCTCTCTAATTCTGACTATTTGTCTTTGTCTCATCTATTTGCTCTCTTTTTTTATTTTTTTATTCATGTACCAAGGATAAAACATTTTATAAAATAATAATTTTTTTCATCCCGTCGTAAACTACTTCAATGTAATCATTGACCATGACAATGTGTATAACTTCCAATATTCACTTGAAATTGTCATCACATGGTGAAGAAGATCTTGTCTATATTCCAGGTGGTGAGGTGATGATGGTGGCAATATCTCCCACATGACATGAGAGAAAGTTATGAATATTGTTATGTCCGTCTTCCCACACCACATGATCTTGAGTATCCAACTTTATTTGGTTTCCTTCCCTTGCACTGTATCAGTCAGATCTCTTTCCACAACAAACAAGCTGATTATATGGCAGAAGTATGAAAATTTGTGATTTTCATACTTCTGCCGCTCACTTATGATCACTTCCCTCTACTGGGTGCAGTCCATCCTTCAGTTAAAGTAAGGAAATTCGCTGATGAAGCCATTGCGTATGAGGTGGGGCTTAATCACTAAGATATGCTGTCATTCATGCACCAATAACTATCTATTCATTAATTTGTGGCACCTTTACATATTTGGTAAGGTTGTGACAAAAACTTGAATAATTAATAAGTTGTTTTTAAGTAGTTATTTCAGAATTTTTGCACATCCAACATTTGCCTCCCACATACTTACTATGTAGCAAGTGATAAATATCATTACATCAGTGCAGTGCCAGCCACACCTATCACATGATCTTTATGTATCTTACCTTATTTGGTTGCAACCACACTAAGTTGGTTGTGCTTACTTGTCCTTGCCAATTGTTTGAATCTGTTGACAAATCAATGGCTGAAGGTGCTGTACAAGAAGGAAAGACTCTAAAAGAGCTGGAGAAAGAGATCACTTGCTCTGTCTGTCAGGAGCACTATACAGAGCCCAAGGTCCTTCCTTGTCTTCACTACTACTGTAAAGAGTGTGTCCTTAGACTGGCCCTCAGAACAGCCTCCAACGAACCATTCTCCTGCCCGGAATGTCGCAAAGAGACCACCCTCCCTGAGGGAGGTGTAGAGGAACTCAAAACTGCCTTCTTTATCAACCGCCTGAAGTCTAATTTCTCAGCTCTGGAGAAAGTTCATGGCAAATTTGAAGTACAGTGTGAAGGATGTACTTCCAGCTATAAAGCTGAAGCTTTCTGTCGTCACTGTGCCGTCTTCATCTGCAAAGATTGTGTGGTCTCCCTCAAGAAAATGAAAGTCTTTTCTTCCCATGAGGTAGTCTCTCTAGAAGATCTGAAGCAAGGGCAAGCTAAACAGATAGCAGTAGCAGAGTTAGCCACTAAGAAGTGCAGCATTCACAAAGAGCCACTCCTCATCTACTGCTTTGACTGCAACTCTCTCATCTGTCGTGACTGTACAGTAAAGAAACACAGAGACCATAATTTCGAATTCAGCAAAGTAGCCTCACCGAAAGCAAAGAAGAATCTTATAGAAGAAATAGATCCACTTAAAAGTATAGCAGCTGAGTTGAGTAGTGCTATAGAAGACATTTGTACGAACAAAGAAGAGGTAGAAGCTCAAGGAAAGTCGTTAATTCAAGCTATAGAAAACTCTTTTGAGGAACTACACAGCATTTTAAATGAACGAAAGAAATAACTAGTACAGGAAACTCTGAAAAGAGTAGAAGAAAAGACAGAGAAGCTGTCAGTGCAGGAGAAGACGTTGTCCCTTGCTAGTGGGGAGGTCCAGAGTATCATAGACTACACAGAGAGATTTGTCGGCCACTGTTCAGATAATGAAGTTATGAGTCTACATGCTGATATCAAGAGGCAGATACAGAGAGAGATGGAAGAACACAGCAAGTCAGAGAGGAGCCTAGAGCCAGAAGAAGAAGCAGACATAGCAATAGATGTTAAATGTAAGGAGGCCCTACACGAACTTCTTCAGACCATGGCTAAGGTTACTCAGATAGCTCCAGACCCAGCCCAATGTACAGTGAGGGGAGACGGGACAAAAATGGTAGAAATCTGCCAGACAGCAGAGCTATATTTGACTACTAGACTCTCCAATGGCAGGATAACTATAGGCAGCACTGTAGTAGTCAGTGAGTTTAAGTCTGTGTACAATGGATCAGTCATCAAGTGTAAAGTAGACCAGTCAAGACGTGGGGAATATCGTATTCAGTACACACCCACTGTGCGAGGACGTCATGAACTCAGTGTATCAGTAAAAGGGCAGCAAGTAGCAGGCAGTCCCTCTCCTGTATATATCTCCATCTCTCCTACTCAACTAGGCAAGCCTGTGAATATGTGGCGGGGCATTCGTAGACCTCGTGGTATCACTTCTACCCCTGATAATAATATTTTAGTTGCTGCAGAAAAGGGTGGTGTTATTAAGTTAAACGAGAATGGAGGGAAAACTTTACTTGTTGAGCATTTCCAAAGTACTCTTAACGAACTGGAAGCCATTACTACTGACAAGAAAGGCAATATTTATTGCACTGATTACAGGAGTAATAAGGTTTTAAAATGTAACAAGAATGGAACCAATGTTCAGGTGTACAAGGTCCAGCAGTTAGCAGGTCCAGGACATTGGGGAGTAGCAGTCGTAGGAGATGAAGTAATGCTGTGCGAGCGTTCCAATACAGGTACTATTATGATATACAACAAAGAAATCCAGTATGTGAGGCGTATTCAATATGAAGGTGGGGGAGTGTTTAGAGGCCTGTCTGCAGATATCAATGGTGACATTTATGTCGCAGACTGCAGTAATAGTATCATCCATGTTTATAGTAACAGTGGAATCCTTCTGCACTCTTTCTGTTCTCAAACTGAAGGAATTGATACATTAAACGGCCCATTCAGTTTGTGTGTATCTGGTCAGTATGTGTATGTCGTTAACTACAGAGGGAATTATATGTCAGTGTTCACTACTGCAGGACAATATGTCACTAAATTCGGTCGTCATGGTGAGGGTGAAGGTGAATTTAAGCATCCAATGGGTGTGTGTGTGGATGTGGATGGTTTTGTATACGTGACTGAATGTGGGAGTAATAGGATTCAATGTTTCTGAATATTCATTCAGCTTCATTATATTTACTTCATATACATCACATTGTTTTTGAAATAATGAAATTAAATCTTTTAATGAAGTCATTTTTTATCATCCAGTCTTACTAAAGCACTATTATAATCAAACATGATATAAAAGACTTAAATGTTTAATTTAAATTTTTTATTGATTTATGGTTGCTATTCCTGTGCTACAATGTGTTGGCCAATCTCTTTGGTTCCTGAAAGCCACATTTTGTAAGTACATGTGCTTGTCTGTACACTGAGAAGATGGTGAAGACAAAAAAGGATATCCACGTTTGTCCCAAACCTGCCTATGCAGGAGCTTCTTGGCAACTGACTGTACCACATCAGGAATCTCTTATGATGATTCAGTCATTCTCGGCTGAAATAATTATAATAATAGGAATTTTTCTCTTTTTTTAACAGCCAATATTTTAATTAAAACTTAACCAGACGTTTTTTGACCTCAGTTGACCCCTGAAGAGGACTTCGGCAAGAAATCGAAACGTCAAGTTAAGTTATTACAATATATTATCTCTTATGATGTGTCTGTAGTAGTCATTTTAACATGGAACACAAGTCTGTACTTTACCCACAGTTAGCTATGCAATCCTGGCAGTCTTTTGATGGCACAGATCAAGTGGCAACCTAGCTGGACTAGTCCAGTAGACAACTTGTGAACCTAGAAATGTCCATTCCAATGAAATTTTTTTGCTGATTCATATTATATGGGATCCTAGAACTAATTCAACCTGGTTGCCCAGGTGGCAACCTTGGGCAACTCCTGAAATTTTTGTGGGTGCTGACGATAATTTGAAAATTTTGCTTTTATAATTTATCAAGAGTCTCATCATCACCTCTCTCAACTGCACATTCAAGGATTTTCTTGAAAGCTTGAATCTTGAAGGTTTTGAGTGACCCAGAACTAGTACTGCTACAGCTTGGGAGAAGACATCTGTCATTAAGCCCAACATCAGCCATCTCTAAATTTTCCAACTGTAGGTGACTCCAGCTGCAAGAAATTTCCAGCTGCAGGGTTAATTACTGTTGCTAACCACTATTCCATGTCAGTACATAAAATTCACAAAGTGCTGGAATGCAGGGTGTTTTTTTTGGCAGAAAATCTGTTTAGCACCTACCTTTACATTGAATTTCAAAAATAATGTCAGAAATGGATTTTACATACCCAAAAACCCTATAAAAGAGCCATTCCATTTCATTTTATGACAAACTGTACAAACTATTTTTAACTCTCATGGAGAACAGGCAACAGTTGTACTTCATAAAAGTTGTTACTGTTCCTATACCTCGAAAGAACATGTCAAGAAGTTTGTTTTGAAGAGGAAGGCTGAGTCAGTCAGCAGTGATGAGCCACCTACTGCCAGAATCAGAAGGTCACAAGTGAAAGAGTTTGACTTCAAGAAGCAATGCCTATTTTGTGCGGAGCCATGTGAGCCTGTCAACCCTAAACACCCTGATAGATGGGACCGTGTAGTACAGTGCGAAAGAAAGGGAATCAAAGGTGCTCCGGCATTCAAGCAAGTTGCATTGCAATGTTGTGATGACAGAATTGATGCATGGAGTAGGGAAGTTTCTATGTGCTGTCATGGTGTGCATGATTTAGCTGCAGCGGAGATGCAGTACCATTTTCGCTGCTATGATAACTTCAGGAAGATCCCCTCTAGTGATAGTGAGCAGGGTTTAGCAGTCAATGATAGAGCTATGAAAGAGCTTGTTGACGAAATGTATATTCATCGCAGGCTGTGTACTTGGACGTCCATTGAGCTGCATGAAAATAAGTGAGTTATGGTGGTGAGCTCACACGAAAGCAGATGTTCTCCAAGCTTGCCATGCATTTGGGTGACAATGTAGTGGTACTTAGCTTTGATGGTTGCGCATCAATAATTGGATTCCGGGAGTTCGTTGGCAAAATCTTGAAAGTAGCAAAAGTGGATACTGAAGATGAGGATGCAGAGGATGCTTTGGCCCGAAAAATCTTAGCTGAGTCACGTGATATTCCATTTACCAAAACAAAATATGATCTTGGTAATTTTACTCATGCCAAAATCGAGGAACACACTAGTGCTACTCTGCTTAGGTTTATCTCAAAGCTCGTATCAACTGGCGAGGTCACAAAGGCATCACTGAGCCTATCACAATCCATACAGCAACACATCACAAATGCATGCAATCAAACAACGCTTGGGTTGGGAGTTAAGCTCCACCACAAATTTGGTAGCAGATATATCATTGATACTTTGCATGAACATGGATACATTGCATCGTATGATGAAGTACGGCGATTCCGGAAGTCAGCAGCAAAGTATGTCAGTGAGAATGCTCTTATGCTGCATCAGATGATGGGGTTCACAAAGAGTGCCGGACTTGTGTTTGGTTGGTATGACAACTTTGACCTTATGGTGTCAACTCCAAATGGTTGTCGTGAAACTCATGCCATGGCAACTGAATTTCAGATGCACCCAGCTGGAATCATTAAGCCTGGCAGCTCTCAGTCTGACATCAATACCATTATCATTCCTCGTCTCACTTCCAAGGAGGCCAAATCTGTGGGTACTAACAGGTCAATTCCCCTTCACTACGCTGGTCAAAAGAAGGTGATGCCCCCTGCAATAGCCACCAGAACAACTGGACTCAGTTACACTGAGTTGTGTGCTAGACAGACCAGTCTACATGCTGCCCATGTGAAGGACACAGAGTGGCTCAATAGCCTTAGCATGGATGAAAATTCTATGGAATGGAATGGTTTCAATAACCATCTAGCCAGGAGCCAGGGTAAACCTGCAACAGCATACATGTTTGGCCCTTTAATTGACGCTCCACCGCATCATCCAGACACCATCCTCACAACGCTTAAGTATATGCAGGAGTCTTTGGTTGACATGGGGATGACTTGTATTCATCTTTCTATGGACATGCAACTGTATGAGGTAACCAAACAAGTTTGTTGAGATGATTCTGTACAATTCCAAAATATAATCGCCCATCCTGGTGGAATGCACATTACACAGTCATTCATCGGTTGCATTGCGAAGCTAATGAGAGGTTCAGCATTGGAAAAATATGTTGCTGCAGCTTATGGGGGGCTGACAGGTACGTTTCAATAATAATTTAGCTATAACTTACACTTTTTAAGTAGTTTCCTACTTTGCAGGTATCTTCAATGGAAAGTCCTGGGTAAAGGCCATGCGATCCTTTCGTGGTGTATCAGCAGCACTCATGAGGAGATTTTTGTCAACTGGGCTGAAGACATTTGATGAGATAGAGCAACATCTTGATGCCGCTCGAAGTCATCCCACTGGTCGACACTGGGTTGACAACTTTCTCCTCCCAACTCTCCTTATCCACCAGTTTGAGCGTGCAGAGAGGGAGGGTGACATCGACTTGAAGCTGTTGACTTTGCAGCGAATGATGAAGTATTTTTTCCTTGCTGGCCATATGCATTATGCACGATATCTTACCCAGTATTTGCTGGAGATGGCTTCACTGCATGCTGAAGCCAAAGTAGACCTTGTCTGTCGGCACCATGCGGGTTACTGGAATGCTGTATCAGCTGATCAGTTTGGTGAGTAGACTGCTATCAAGATGGGAAAAGGAGGTCTCAAAGGAATGACTTTGTCGGCTGAGCTTGTTAGTGAGTGGATAGACGCTTTCCCTATCACTGCTCATGTGTCAGATCATCTAGATGTTGTCTACTCGGATGACAAACCAGGGAAATCTGCACAGAATTATCACAAAGAAGAGTTGAAGCATCGTTGTGTCTTGGATGCCAAAGATCGGGATCTCATGTATGCAAAAGTAGAGAAATATCCTCACCCTCTGGAAGATGTATGTCCTCATCTATACAATCCTATCAATGGCCAAATTACACCTGTTGATGTGAATGTTGCCGATTCAATTACAATTGGTGAAAAGATGCAGAGAGAATACATTGCCAGTCTACCTAAAGGATTCTATATTCCTATTAGTAGCCCTATTAAGACAATGTCTGTTCTCAAGAAGCAGACGAAGGGTAAGAATGTCAGGCCAGTAATGGATCTTGAGAGTATTTTTCTTCGTCTGCCCATGATTGGTCAGCAGCAACATCTCTTCGCCTACGAGTTGTGTGCAGTGCCTTCATCACTTATTGATGAGCATTGTTGCCTACGCAAGGGAAACAAATCTGACTTAGTCAAACGTCTTGGAATTCTTGAAACACTGCCAACTGCTCCTGATGCAGTCATCATAGATGTTTCACAGCTGTTCTACCATATTGTGTGGCCTCATGGTGGTGTTCCTGCAGATTTGATTGCATCCATCAAGGGTCGTTTGAGTCGTTATCCAAATGATTCTGACAAAATTGTTGTCTTTGACAAATACCAAGGTGTATCTGCCAAGGATCATGAGAGAAAGAGACGTGCTGGTGAAGTTGATGTCATCAAGTGTCAATGCAGAGCAGAAGGCAAAAAATGCAGTACTGTGTCATCAGTCTTCTAGATCCAGGACAACTGCAAGACCAATTTTTGTGCCTGAAAACTGTCTGTAAAGATTTTTCTTCAAATATGTCAATAGCATCTAAGTGAAGAACGGTAAATGATTCTCATTTGCTTTCTTACAGATCACTTTTGAAAATATCTTTACATACTTACTAAATAGCTATTTGTCGCTGCATGCAGTTGTCACAAGGAGCATCTCACATGCACATCTTACTGCAACTGCTGCGGTGAAGAGGAATGCTACAACCCATACTCCAAGAGAGTCACCACACAGGAAGCAGATCAAGAGATTGAGGAAGTTGATGAACAGGATTATGAGGATGTTGAGGGTGTTGAGGATATTGAAGAACAGGATTATGAGGATGTTGAGGGTGTTGAGGATATTGAAGAACAGAATGAGGAAGATGAGGATGATTTTGAAACAGAGTACTTTTCATAACAATGTCATTTTATGAACAAAGTCATGGTAATAATTAGTAAAAATTTGTGTCAAGTGGACTCATAACACCTTACCTTTACATTGAATCCCAAAAATAATGTCAGAAATATATTCTACATACCCAAAAACCCTATAAAAGAGCTATTCCATTTCATTTTATGACAAACTGTTCAAAAGCAAAAATTTCAAATTATCGTCAGCACCCGCAACATTTTCAGGAGTTGCCCAAGGTTGCCACCTGGGCAACCAGGCTGAATTTGTTCTAAGATCACATATAAGTACACATCAGCAAAAAAAATTCATTGGAATGAACATTTCTAGGTTCATATATTAGCCCTATAGGGGTGTCTACTGGACTAGACATATTTGGCTGCATACTGATTTTATTTTTTTATTTTATTATTATTTTTTTTGCTTTTATCAACTTACCAACTTCTCCCAATTAATTGAGACATCAGATCACACTTCATTATTTTAAAACTCTATTCTTGCACTGGATTGTATGAGTCTCTGAAACTCAACACTGGATTCTTTCCTGTGCCGTTAAATAGCGAGTGTTGTGGAGGTAGGAGAGATAGTTATTTCTTGAAATTTTCCATACCCCCAAGGGTATGCTGCCACCTGCTAGTGTCGGCAAACAGCTCCGTCTAACAAGTTTCCAGTGAGATACAGCATAAAAAGAGTTCAAGTTGTATGAGGCTACATAGAGTGATGACTGAAGTTATATGATAAGCTAAGAAGAGATCTTACTATGAGCTACAGCGTTTAACAACTTTTTGGGACCATGCCAGTTACTGCAGGAGGAAGGAGGGAGACGTGTCAGGAAAATCCAGGAAAACATTAGATTAACAGGAATTTAGTGAACAGTAAACATGTTTGTGCATAGTGTAGCTCATCTGTGTGCTTAACATTATAAATAAGCTCTGTTACTAGGCTAGGAGTAGACCTTTTATTTAGACCATTATCATCATTTTTAAAAACCCACAATGTGGTAATGCACATGCCTATATGAAAGTGTATATACTTCATACTGATCATTGTTTTGTCACATGTGTGATTATTATTATTATTATTATTATTATGAGGTAAATGGAATTGTTTGTTTTACATGAATTTGTTATTCAACTTAGAATTCCGTTGCGGTCAGTGTCAATGCCATACATGTCTACGTCAAGTGATGCCAGCCATACCAGCATGGTGGGTGTGGCAGGAGGCGGACCTGGAGATGACATATTCGACATGAACCAAACAGACATGGACATGGATGTGGAGAGCCGGGAGGAAGAGGCGGAGCCTGCATATTCACCAATGGTGAGAGGAACTTTAAATGTAACATGAAATACCTTGTGTAATTATTAAAAATACATTATAGGATCTGAAGGCGTATTCCATAGAACAACTCAAGCAAATGCACAAGGTATTTATTGGCTTTTATTTGTACTGGTGTAATTACTCTGATAAAGCAGTGAATGCTATGGCTGACTTGTATTCAATAAAATAGTTTACAGAGTGCTAAAGTGTGGAATAATGTTTATAACAATACACTTGTGTGTCAGTAATTCATGAGCTGAGCTGGTTTGGTAAATTGTCGTCAGTATTAAGGACAACAGTGGTGCATGCGTGTGAATAAAAGCTGTGTCAATTTGGTAAAGGGTTGTCAGTACCAATGATTGCAATGATGTGTGTCAAGAAAGTGAGAAACTAAGTGGACTGATGTAACTAAACCAAGTAGTAGAGGATAGTAAAATACCTCAAGTCCCAACTATGTGTGCTGTTATTTTCATCATCACTCAAAAATGAGAAAAGGAGTACCTGATAGATATTATAATATCTTTAGTATATTTGAATTTTTTATTTTTTATTCTTAAATTAATTTAATGTGTATGGACTAACATTTTGTGCTATTTTTATTTTACATTAACGTTCATACAAGTGTACCTTCTATACAGAGTGAATCTAATCTCCTGGGGGAAGTGTACATTATTCATGAACTGATCAAGAGAAATGAGATGACAAACTTGAACCTCAACCAGAGTGAGTTGCTGACATCATGCATTGAAGCCACACCCAGTAACCACACCCACACAACTTTGTGTTTAGTGACGGTGACAGAGAGACTAGAGAGTGTATATGTGGCAGCAGGAGGGAAGAAGCATTGGAAGACTGTGCGACTAGCTGCCGCCATATTGGGTAAAGTGGTGGACACGCTCGCACCTGCTATCACCAGTGTTCTTGTCAGGGGAAAAGAGGTATTATTATTGATATCACAGAAAACCTAGCCTGTTAGAAGCTTATATTACTTCGTTTATTTATAGTTCTCAGATAGTCTAGAATAATACAACTTCATGGCTGTCACTATTTCTTGACTGTTTCTAATAGAAACTGGTATTCCGTCATGATATTCTAACACAAGTGTGAAAGTACCAGCCTACATGTGACATTCTTGTCTTATGGTGTCTAATTGTAGTGTGTACCCTACTATATGAGATTAAATATTAACTATTACTGAGCTTTTAAAAGTTGTTCCTGTTTTATCCAAGAATGCATGAATACCAATTAATTATCCACCTTATCATCATTTACCCAATTCAAATTGTAGCCATTCATAATTCTAGAATGAACCATTTCTCAATCAAATGAGGAACATTTCACTTGTTATCAGGTGATTGAACCTCGGACCAATTCTTTTGGCCAGCAGTGCTCTTACGACAACCACTCTCATGGTTTCCAGATTTTACCTTTATACTGTTGTGTCTGGCTGCTTGCTTATAGTCTTGTACTAAACAGGCCACTGTCATCCAAGTACCTTTTCAGTATCCAATTTTTTTATTTTATTTTTTTTTATTTTTTTTTTTTAATTTATTTGTTTATATTTATTTTAATTTAATTTTTTTAATTTTTTTATCCTTCAAGCCGTTGGATTGAGGAAAGTACAAGTGGGTTTTAGTTATCAGATTATTATTCGGTGCCCACTGGAAACACGTATTCCAGTGGCATAAGAGATTGAGGAAACTCTGAGTGGTTTTTATTCTAGCGAGTAATCAGCAGAAACTTTTGAATTTCTTGTACTAAAGAAGTAGATTTAAAAATTTAAGTGTCATTTAATTTGTGTAAATATACTCATGTGCTTGTGTTTGCCAGGTGACATTTGGTGTATTTGGCTGTCCTGAGCATGTCATCAGTGAGCCTGTCAGCCCCAAGGATCTGGTGAAGATTATCTACGATAACTGTCTCTACCGTACGATCCCATAGAAGCCGTGCTGCAGCAAGAGGTACTCATGCGCTTGTCTACTTAATCATTCTATGTACTCAACATCTTTGATTTGTACTCACATAAAGGTGGGTGTACTTGTGTTTCAGATCATTGTGTACTTGGGAATATTCGTGTCCAGCACGTATCGGAACACAGCATTTGAACAGATCATGCGTCTCAGAGTTGGGTGAGTGTAGTACTGCAGGAGCTAACATATATACATCAATTATAGAACTTGTCATTATAGGCAGCTTGTGGGAACACAGTATGCCTGGGACCTTGAAACTACTTTATATTTATGAAGGATGGGTTAATTTATTTTGGTTGTAAATACCGAGAACTTTGCTCTAAATATAATTTTCTGTTGTTCAAAGGTCTTTTGAAGATCTACAAATAAATACCAGTTGCAATAAGAATATGAATGTGAAATTACATTTCTAATTTTAGTTATTTCTTTTCATTCTGTATTGCTTCAATGAAGAATTCTAATTTTCAATTTATGATGGGCAAAAAACTATTGCTGTTTTTTCCCCCATTATTTTAGCATCATTACGATATCTCCCTGTAGGTGGATAGTCCAGGCTATGAAGAGAGAACAAAAGAGAATAGGCGGCAGTAAGGTACGTTATTGAATGGGTGGAATTGGCCCATCGTCACTTCAATGTTTTTGTTATAATTACGTATATGTCGCATGTTGTAATTGTGTTTGTTGTAGAGTGTGTGTCATTTGTCTCCATATGACGTCATGCAACTCTTAGTGAAGGTCTTGCAGGACGATGAAGAAAGGTAGCTGAATATTTATTAACATAGGCATTGTTAATGCAGGGTTCTATCTAGGGGTGGGGGGCAGGAGATAAGCTTCTCTCCCAAAATTCTTTCCTCGCTAATATTGGCATGGTGGAGGTTGTCACAACATTTAGCTCAAATAATTTTATGCTACTTGCTTTCACTGATTCAAAGAAAACGCATTTTTGCCTTACAACTTAGTATATTATTATTATTGCTATAGTGTCATTGCATAATAAGCTTCGAATTTGTAAAGTTCTAATTAAATCTTGTTTGCTTGGCAAGCTAGCTCACTATTGGCCATTGTGATATCATTGTTCTTCATTTCCAGCTCCCTATCATCCACGAGTTAGTGGCCCACGAAAAGCTGTTCTCCATGAAAGTGGAACAGATGTTGGGTAGCATCTCACAGCCAGAGTATCGCCAGATGATAGTAGAAGTAAGTACAGTAGAGGTTTTTTTGTTTTTGTACAGTATGTATATATGGCAAATCCAAACTACTCATCTCTTTTAGCTATATAATTGATGTGCAATCATTCTTTATTAATTCTTAGCAAACAACTTCAAATAAACCTATTCTATCTTTTATAGAGATACGAAAATGTTGAATTTGAATATTTGTTCAATAACATTTTAAAATCCAATGGCTATATCTAATAGTGTAGCAAGTAAGCACCTTATTATTTTTTCTTCATGACTATTGTTCGAATCTGGTTAGTAAGTTCAATTCTTATTCGACCTTCTTATTTAAAAAAATAATATTCTTTCTCCATTTTGAATGATTCTGAATGAAAAAATAATTAACAGTAAAGTAATTTAAATATCCCCATATAATTTTTTTTCCTTCCTTTGAATATAAACTTATTATAATTAGCTACATGTGTGGGGATTTCATATTGTTGATGTTGTATATGCTGACCAGTGTTTGATGGTGGTGTCTACTATCTTGGAGAGAAATCCAGAACTGGAATATCACGATGTCTTGGACTTAGATGAGGTAAACTTAAACTACTTTTGTTTTCTCCCCAATTTAAAAATAATCAACTTTTTAAATAGATGCTAATTAGATTGACAGGCCGCTCTTGCTCGTAATATGAAATTTATCTATAGGTTTTGAAACATGCTCAAGATCTATTAAAAGAAGATTGTAAGAATGATGGAACAGATTCAGCTTCTCCCACATCTTCTCAGGTAATGCCCCAGTCTAAATAGTGTCCCTAAGGAAATATGAGCCATGCCCAAATTTTGCTGACTAGGTCATCACTAAATTTTATACTCTTCCATCGGATGGCCCCCTGGGAAGTACATCGTACATGGCACGGTCGGTAGTCAACAAACTTCTCAAGGAAGGCCTTCATTATCACCCTCATGGACCAGACAACTCTTGCATTGTCAGCTAATTACAGTGTATTGTCTCTCTAATTCTGGCTATTTGTATTTTTCTCATCTATTTGCTCTTTTTCCTCTTTTTTTAATTCATGTACCAAGTATAAAGCATTTTATAAAATAGCAATTTGTTTTCATCACGTCGTAAACTACGTCAATGTAATCATTGACCATGACAATGTGTATAACTGAATATAAGTATTCCCACATCGCATCACATGATCTTAAGTATCCTACTTTATTTGGTTTCCACTGTATCTGTCAGATCTCTTTCCACAACAAACAAGCTGATTTATGTGGCATAAATATGAAAACCGCGCTATTCCCATTCGCTTTCTCTATGTTGAAAAACATTTTTTTAAAGTCGGAATTTGTCCTGCTCTCGTCATAAGTTGCAAACAAATAGGTGACGTCATGTAAGTGCTGACGCTCAGCTTTGAGCGGGAGATGTTGAACCCAAGGATTCTCACAACGTTTATTTGTGGAGTGGTGGTAAGACTGAGGCTTGACTGGGAGCTGCTGAATCCCAGGGACTCTATCAGCATTTGTTCGCAGTGTGATTCATCTGGCACACTAGCACCTTGTTAAAGAACCTTCTGCTCACTTATCGCTTCTCACTACTGGGTGCAGTCCATCCCGCGGTTAGAAATAGGAAAATCCCTGATGGAAGCCATTGCTTATAGGGCGGGGCTAAAGTTTAGGTAGTCCAATTAAAATTTCTTCATTAATCGCTAAGACATGATGTCATTCATGCACCAATAACTATCTATTAATTAATTGTGGCACCCTTTTGCACATTTGGTAAGATTGAGACAAAAGCTTGAATAATTAACAAGTTGTTGTTTTTATGTTTTGTTTTTTAAGGGACTCAACTATTTCAGAATTTTTACACACTTTATTGACTAAAGAATCAGGAAACACTAGGACTTAGCCAGTATCAATGTCACCACTTAGGCTACATGCAAGTGTATGGATGGAGCAAGTCTACCCCTTCTTCTATAATAAATTTGATATTCATTAATGAATATCATTACATCAGTGCAGTTACCTGCCACACCTATCACGTGATCTTTATGTATCTTGCCTTATTTGGTTGCAACCACACTATTTAGTGGTTGTGCTTACTTGTCCTTGCCAATTGTTTGAATCTGTTCCTAAGTTATTACAAATCAATGGCTGAAGGTGCTGTACAAGAAGGAAAGACTCTAAAAGAGCTGGAGAGAGAGATCACTTGCTCTGTCTGTCAGGAGCACTATACAGAGCCCAAGGTCCTCCCTTGTCTTCACTACTACTGCAAGGAGTGTGTCTTCAGGCTGGCCCTCAGAACAGCCTCCAACGAACCCTTCTCCTGCCCGGAATGTCGCCAAGAGACCACCCTCCCTGAGGGAGGTGTAGAGGAACTCAAAACAGCTTTTTTTATCAACCGCCTGAAGTCTAATTTCTCAGCTCTGGAGAAAGTTCATGGCAAAATTGAAGTTCAATGTGAAGGATGTACTTCCAGCTATAAAGCTGAAGCTTTCTGTCGTCACTGTGCCATCTTTATCTGCAAAGATTGTGTGGTCTCCCACAAAAAAATGAAAGTCTTCTCTTCTCATGAGGTAGTCTCTCTAGAAGATCTGAAGCAAGGCCAAGCTAAACAGATAGCAGTAGCAGAGCCAAGCTAAACAGATAGCAGTAGCAGAGCCAGCCACTAAGAAGTGCAGCATTCACGAAGAGCCACTCCTCATCTACTGCTTTGACTGCAACTCTCTCATCTGTCGTGACTGCACAGTAAAGAAACACAGAGACCATAATTTCGAATTCAGCAAAGTAGCCTCACCGAAAGCAAAGAAGAATCTTATAGAAGAAATAGCTCCTGTAAAAAATATAGCAGCTGAGTTGATAAATGCTATAGAAGACATTTGTACGAATAAAGAAGAGGTAGAAGCTCAAGGAAAGTCGTTAATTCAAGCTATAGAAAACTCTTTTGAGGAACTACACAGAATTTTAAATGAACGAAAGAAACAACTTGTACAGGAAACTCTGAAAAGAGTAGAAGAAAAGATAGAGAAGCTTTCAGTGCAGGAGAAGAAGTTGTCCCTTGCTAGTGGGGAGGTCCAGAGTATCATAGACTACACAGAGAGATTTGTAGGCCACTGTTCAGATAATGAAGTTATGAGTCTACATGCTGACATCAAGACACAGATACAGAGAGAGATGGAAGAACACAGCAAGTCAGAGAGGAGCCTAGAGCCAGAAGAGGAGGCAGACATAGCAATAGAGGTGAAATGTAAGGAGGCCCTACAGGAGCTTCTTCAGACCATGGCTAAGGTTACTCAGATAGCTCTAGACCCAGCCCAATGTACAGTGAGGGGAGAAGGGACAAAAACAGTTGAAATCTGCCAGACAGCAGAGGTCTATTTGACTACTAGACTATCCAATGGCAGGATAGCTAGAGGCAGCACTGCAGTAGTCAGTGAGTTAAGGTCTCTATATGATGGATCAGTCACCAAGTGTAAAGTAGACCAGTCAGGACCTGGGGAATATCACATTCAGTACACACCCACTGTGCGAGGACGTCATGAACTCAGTGTATCAGTAGACGGGCAGCAAGTAGCAGGCAGTCCCTTTCCAGTGTTTGTCTCCATATCTCCTACTCAACTAGGCAAGCCTGTGAATATATGGAGTAACGTGAAAGGACCTCGTGGTATCACTTCTACCTCTGAGAATAATATATTAGTCGCTGAAGAAAAGGGCACTGTTATTAAATTACACAAGACCGGAGAGAAAACTATACTTGTTGAGTATTTACAAAGTAATCTTAAAGAACTGGAAGCCATTACTACTGACGAGGAAGGCAATATTTATTGCATTGATTTTCAAAGTAACAAGATTATGAAATGTAACAAGAACGGAACCAATGTTCAGGTGTACAAGGTCCAGCAGGTAGCAGGTCCAGGACATTGGGGAGTAGCAGTAGTAGGAGATGAAGTAATGCTGTGCGAGCGTTCCAATATAAGTACTATTATGATATACAACAAAGAACTCGAGTATGTGAGGTGTATTCAATATGAAAATGGTAGAAAATTTAGAGGCCTTTCTGCCGATATCCATGGTAACATTTATGTCACTGATTATTGTAATTATGGCATCTGTGTATTCAGTAACAGTGGAATCTTTCTGCACTCTTTCTGTTTGGAAACTGATGGAATTGAAGCAGTGAATAATCCAGTTAGTTTGTGTGTATTTGGTCAGTATGTGTATGTCGTTAACATTGGTGGGTGTTATGTATCAGTGTTCACTACTGCAGGACAATATGTCTCTAAATTCAGTTGTGGTATTGATGGTGACGGTGAATTTGATGGTCCAACATATGTGTGTGTGGATGTGGATGGTTTTGTACACGTGACTGACTATTGGAGTAATAAGATTCAATGTTTCTAATTTTCATTCAGTATCATTCTATTTACTTTATAAACATCACATTGTCTTTGAAGATTTCTAATTTTCACTGGCTTATGGTTGCAATTTTTGTGCTACAAGGAGCTGGCCAATCTCTTTGGTTGCTGAAAGCCACATTTTGTAAGGATATGTGCTTGCTTGTGAATCACAGAAAAGGTAGTGGAGACAAAAGAGGATATCCAGATAGCCAATTCTCAACATTAATTTATCCGAAAACATGCCTATGTAGGAGCTTCTTGGCAACTAGCTGTACCACATCAGGAATCTAGTTATTTCGACATGGAACACAAGTCTGTAGTTTCATCCTCAGTTAGCTATGCAATCCTGACAGTCTTTGTGATGCCACGGAACAAGTGACAACCTACCTAAGCATATTAAACTGCTTACTGAATTTTTTCTTTGCCTTTTTATCACCTTAACCAACTTCTCCCAATAAATTGAGACATCAGATCACACTTCGTTAGTTTAATAAATACTCTACTGTATGAGCCTCTGAAACTCAATACTGGATTCTTTCCTGTGTGCAGTGACTTATATAGTGAGTGAGACATTAGTGGTAATGCAAGTGTGGTGACGGAATGCAAAACAGTAAGATGACAAATGAGACAATACAATAACATAGACAATATGACTAGCTAATGTTACACTTATCACTGTCTGTCTTTCAGAATATAAATGGAGGCACCTGATATCCTAATAGAGCTGGTAAGAAGTTGATGACATTATTAGCACTTGTAGTAGTACATGACTTCTCACTAAATAAAGTAATTAAGCATGATGAGACTAGTTAAAAGTACTTTAAAGTACTTCAAAAGTACTTAGAAGTATTGGTAAAATGGAAGTTCTTAAATACAGTAAGAGTATTTTTACTCAAAAATTTTAACAAAGGATTTGAGGGATGGGCTTCTCTTTTTAGAACTTGATAATAGATAAAATCTAAGAACTGTTACAATAAGTAGGAAAAAATTCAACAAAAAGAACCTATTAATTGTCTTCTGAAGGTGTTCTTTCCCCTTGGCCAATAAAAGGCTTGTCTGATTGCGATATATAATAGATTTATTTCAATGAAAATCGTATAATGCTGCTGATTGTTTACATCAAAATCAGGTTATAAAAAGCACTGGGCTGGAGGACTATAGCCACTCCTGCTTCTGGTAAATTGTTGTCATGACACTCCAAGTTTCAAACATTTTGTTTTGCATCATGGTGTAGAAGACAGTAGCTACTGGAGAGGGAATTTGTGCGTATAGTGGTGGCATCAAGGTTATGGGAAGAAAGTTACCTCAAGTGAGTTAATCTAAATCTATTTAAACGAAGTTTTAATCTGGTTAGGCTGTGGGTGTGGCTAGTGGGCAGGACTTGCAGGTGTGATGTACACTACAACATTTCTATACTAGCAAGTCCCTACCACACAATGGCACTTGATGTACTAACTATTTGAAATGCAGTCTCTTCAACTTTTTCTTCTTGAGTCATGAATTCTCTTCTCCTTTGTCTATCTCTTCATGCTTCTCAGTTTCTCTGTCCTTTTATGTATGTTTGTCCTTTTATGTATTGCCTTCCTTTATCAACTTTCGTCGTCCTTTGCTCACCGATTTCACTGGCCACAATAGTTGTCGGTTCTTCATTCTGTTAGTGACGATGCTTTACCCATTCTACATGTGATGATGCTTTACACTTTTGTTTGTGACAATGCTTTACTCATTCTGCACGTGATCTTTTTGTTTGTGATGATGCTTTACCCAACTCTGTATGTGATGGTGTTTAAATTTTATTGTGACGATGTTTTACCCCATTCTGACATGACACATTCTGTCTGTTTGTGTAACATTCAGTTGTTTATGTTTATTGTTTGTTTTTGTTTGTTTGTTTTTTCTTCACCATGCTTAATTAAGCTTTCAATTATTTTGTTATAGATTTTGAAACATGCTCAAGATCTATTCAAAGAAGATTGTAAGAAAGATGGAACAGATTCAGCTTCTCCCACATCTTCTCAGGTAAGGTCCAAGACTAAATATTGTCCCTAAGGAAATGTTGTGGATCAGCTTTAGTGAACCAGGTTGCTGCCACCTGAGAATT
>WLWD01000868.1_pt1 | contig 89397 bp, 36 predicted proteins | sample 6712731 | NCBI WGS metagenome assembly WLWD01 (sample SAMN12718690, study PRJNA576275) | sponge metagenome | isolation source: marine sponge | host: Mycale hentscheli | place: New Zealand: South Island, Marlborough, Capsize Point | collected 2014-11-01
CCGTAGGCTATTGCAATGTTTCAAGTGGGAAGCGTGCTTGGAAAAGAAAGGCAGTATAAGTGAAGTCAATGAATGGAAAAGAAAGGCTAACCCTCAGGACTCATGGTTACCAAGTGCTTTAACATGTACCACCCTTAGGCTTTCACCTGTCATAGTAACTATTTATTTATTTTTGAATCATTACCACTGATGAAGGCTACAGTCCGTAGCTGAAACATTTGGTTTTTTAACTTTTTTGTGTTTTTTGGTCAGCGATTATCTCTAAATATAATAATATGTCTACAATACCTGATCACATAGGATTTTACAGATTTATGCAGTATACTCTTGTTGTTACGTTCTTCAAACATTCTAATATACTTATTTCACTCCTTGGTCATGAAATACTGCCTGGCATTTCACTCGCTAGCTGTATTGCACTCACCATTGACTCGTGAAAATATAGCATACTAGTAAATATTCCATTCATGCAACTAATAGTAATGTGTTTAATTATAACTGGTTATATTTAAAATTCATTGACTTCACACACTATGTACATATGTACAGTAATGTAGTAAAGCATTTAATGGCAATTGTTTAATATTGGGGTATTACAGAAATATTCAAGCAAAAATGTTCTGGGTGCAATAAATATTATACATCTAACTATTATGTATTAAATTTTACCGACGTTTTATGTTTTATGTTATGTAGTGTAGTCCACTCTGAAGTTGTCTTGCCTGAAGTCATCAGTGATTACAGAAATTCACAGATTCCACTATGTACTTTTCCATTCACTTCTGAACTGTCTATGCCGAGCTTTTTTTAAAGAATCATTCTAGTTTTTATGTAAAATAATTTATTATTTTCAAACGTTATCATTCATTTTTAATAGCTGATATATATGTACACAGTAAAGCTGTATGAATCATTGGGTAAACAATAAAAGAAAAAAAGAAAAACAACAACAACAATACAATGGTATTTATGATAATAAAATCAAATTGCTGCAGATATTAATTACAGTGTATGGAGTAATTCTAAGACTGACTAGAAGAATGCACAAAATGTACTTTTATTATAAATGCTCACATAATAGGCTGGGCTTACCTACTACAGCTAACTTTCTGTTCATCTATTTTGAATAAAGCTCCAATTACCAAGCTTTCTAAATTGAATATCATCCAAACTAAGCAAGTATATTATAACTTGCAATTTTGCCAACAAAAACATTCAATCAATGTTTACAGTACGTTCTGGTCAGTAGTTTACTTGTAATATAAATTTGTAAGTACAATCACAACTAATTACACATCGGATAAATGAAATTACATATCCTTTCGAATTCAGTGCTGCAAAGTACAAATCCTCATTACATCTGGCTTTATTATTGTTGTTGTGTTAGGTATATTGATGTTGCATATTGAAATGGCCCAAGTGGGATGAAAAAGAGGGAAAGGATAGTCTGGTTATAATACACAAGACTAATAATTGGGATAAAGAGTTTGATGATGATACAATTGAATGCAATGGTATTTATAACGATAATTAACTCTGTCAATGGCTTGGGCTCCCTATGCTTTATTGTTAATAAAAATAATAATCATTATGTAATAAGTAGTCAAAACAGTTTGCTACAAGCTTGACAGACTACAGTAGTTCACAGGAGAGAGTGTCACAAATTGTGCAGCCAGTGATTATGTCTATTGTTAGCAATTCATGGCATGTGAGGTCTTCTTATTCATGACAATGTACAACAATTTTATGTATGTATGTACTAGGCTTAAAAGATCCATTATCGTAAGATTAGAAAAATGCTGTTTGGTGCTGTTAGCCACTTTATCACTGTAATGTATGTGAATCAGTCGGATAGTTTAATGCATTACTATAAAAACAAACAAACAAAACAAAACGAATACCAAACACCTTATCGTACAAACAAACCACTCTGTCCAAGATACTTCATAATCAATGAGTTGGTCTCTCAATGGAAGATTTACCATTCAGAAGGCCAGTGCATCAAAATAGGGATTCATTTTTATTCTGTTTATAATATGCCGCAGAATTTTATGTGTACCAATATTAAACCATTCGATCGCATATCTAAATTGGGAGTGTATTAAAAATATAAAATAAATAATATGCAGGGGCTTGGTTGCAGGCTCTCCCTATATCTCCTCCGTTGGCCTCCGTTTAGACAACCCCTCACTTCGGATAGCTGTCAGCCTGAGACTCGGCACTGCCATCTGTGCCCCCCATCATTGCCAGTTCTGCGGTGCTGAGGTCTCCTCACTCGGCCTTCATGGACTGTGTTGCCGGAAAAGCTAGGGAAGGCATTCTCGACATGCATCCCTTAATGATATCATAAAGCGTTCGCTTTCCACAGCTGGGATCCCTTCGAGGCTCGAACCCCCTGGCCTTTCATGCTCAGATGGCCAAAGACCAGATGGCATGACCCTAGTACCTTGGAGTTCAGGTCATCCTCTGGTCTGGGATGCAACATGTCCTGATACTTTTGCTTCCTCATATGAAAGTCGGGCCACCTTGGAGGCTGGAGGTGTTGCATCCCTGGCCGAAGAAAGGAAGTCTGCCAAGTATGCACATCTGGCACCTCAGTTTATTATACAGCCTGTCGCCATAGAGACCTCAGGCGCTATAGGGCCCTCTACCCTATCTTTTCTAGAGAAGTTAGGCAGACGCATCTGGCCACGGGAGACCCCCGCTCTACACACTTCCTCCTTCAGCGGCTGTGTAGTGGTACAACGGGGAAATACGGCAGCAATTTTAGGCAGTACAGGCAACTAACTTATTCATCATAATTTAATAAATAAATTTACCATTATCCTTTATTTACTCATTTCTTAATTCATTTATTAATTTATTTTTTTTATAATAATAATAATAATAATAATATGCAATTTTAAATAACATTTTTTATAATAAAATCAGTCTCTGTATAAAATTAAATAAGTCAACAGTATATAAGATAAATATAACAATATCAAAATTGTGTGGTAGTTAATTTAGAAGACAATTATCTTCTTCACTGATGCCTTTTCTCCATAGAGCACATCCTGCAAGTAGAACATAAACGGGAAAACAAATATTAAAAATTTTAAATTTAAATGACATCATCAGGGATCTTGTGCATGTATGTGAATATGTGTGTTGGTGCATGTGTGTGCGAGGGAGCATTGGGTCAAATCAAAGTTTTAGTAGTTAGTTAAAAAAAATCTCTCACCATTTCCTCAAAAATGTCATCATGGACCAGAGCTGTCTCATTTCAAAGACAGGTGTGACATCAGACCTGGGGTAACACCACCACAGCACAGCACAGCATACTGGCTCCCTATGTTTAAAGCAACGATACATCATAACTATCAATGTCTCTTTCAGGAGATAAAGGGTACCCAAAATAGTATTTGCATCCTACCCCTTCCTCTTCCCATGGCTTCATTATACGAGCAGCAAAATCCAAAATCAGTAATAATGTAAGGCCAAGAAACGTGATGCGTAAATTATTCTTCCCAGTGACCTATCTTTATCTTCTATTATTTTGATGCAAATATTGTTTTAACAACGAGAGTCAATTTCAGGGTGTTCCCCTAGTTTGATTCCTTAGGACTTGCAGTATGTTAATAAGCTCATTTTTTTTTAAAGAGAAAACTGCTGAGAAGTACTTTCTTGCTATTAGTTTTGGGTCCATCCTTAAAATGGCTGGACTATTCTAGTGATTATGGCAAAAATAAGCCTTCTCCTCTGCAACCCCTCTCTCTCCCCCCCCCTTAAAAATTCACATCTCATTGTTAAAATTAGTTGTTGAGAGAGCAATTGAATGAATGACTGTGAGCTGGGCCAAAACTAGACTCCACGTTCTAATTTTGAGTCAGCAGTGTGTTAATGGTAACCCTTTTGTTCCACTTTGTCCACACCATAGTTCAATATAGGCAGGCAGGGAAGAAGGAAAAAAAAAGAGAAAAAAAGAAAAGAAAAGAAAAGAAGGTCAGAAAAAAGGATGATAGATAAGGAACCCCAAACTCACTTGACTATCCCATCTGAGGAGCCAGTTGCTATGACATTATCCTTGTTCCAGCCAAACAACTGAGCACACACACACACACACACACACACAGATATAGTTTAGATTATGACCTTCATCATATGCACACACAAACACATGCATGTACACACCTCAGAAGAGGGTCTGTTATGGCTTGAAAAAATATGGGGTTGACAACAGGAATTAAATACTTCTGTGGTGTTCTAGTGTTTGGGTAGTCCTACTCCTACTACTGTCTCATCAATATGTAGCACAACCACAACATATTATCTCCAACCAAATTAACCACACTACTAACAACAAACCAGCCAACCATGTCCTTGAAGGTATGTACATAACTTGCAGTGATGATGCTAGTGAGGTGATATGTATATGACCTGATTGTGTTATGGTACCTTACAAACACACTCACATACCTACACACGCATGTACACACTTGACTTGACTTCCACTGCCAATGATTGGTCACCTGGCCCCCCAAGATAGGGGGGAGCAGGACAGCCATACTCACAGCACATCACTGGCACAAGCTCAAGATCATAATGGATTTTATACCAATATCTGGTCAGCCAGCAACCAGCACTGAGCTGCAGGATAGACTGCACCACTTCTCGTGCAGATGGAAAAGCTAGGATGGATGCAAACCCTCCGTAGCTGGAACAGACTGGAATTGGGTCCATGTGGCACCATGAGGCAATGCCCTGGTCTTGTACCCACCTACTCCAGTGTGCTTGGTTGGACCATGCTTAGTCTGGAACCTCCCCTCAGACCTGTTCACCATGGGTGACCCTACAAAGGAATACTAGATTCCAAGGTAACATAGCTCCGAGGTTCATTGGTACACTCAAGTCCCTCCACCACGACAAGGTGATGGCCCAATGTACACACACACACACACACACACACACACACACACCAATCCTTTAGGACAAAAACAGCAATAAAGAGGAGTGAAGGGAAGGGGGGGGGGGGGGGGAGGGGAGAATTAAAGAAATAGTGATCTGCTATGGGAACTTTCTTTTGACCCGTACTGTAGCTTGAAACAGATTCACATAATAGATCAAACTAGACAGCTAGTTTTAAATAACAGATAAATAACTATATCCAATAAAAGAAATTTTATTTTAAATTAAGTCTAGTCTGGTCGGTGAAAAGGCCGCATCTCCTGAAACTATGCACATGAACACTCATCCACCTGCACGGACTGTACTAGTGGAGACAACATGTCCGGCTCTCACACAGCACCAAACACATAGACTAGGTTACCAGACAAATGCCAGGTCCCTTATCGCGTGGTTTTAGCGATTCAATTTATAGGTTTACAAATACCAAATAAACTCGGAATATTGACAATACAAAACTCAGTGAGAAAGTGATACACGTGACGACTGCAATATGACAAGACTGACAGTTCAAAGTTCAGTGTTTGGTAAAGGGTCGATGTCCATTCGAGCTCCACCACATTACTCCCCCTCCAGCGATATACTAGAGAGCGAAGAAATCAGATAGATGAACTGGCCAGTGCACGCGACGACCCGAACGTGTACTGTGAGTAAGTTGTGGCATCTCTGTACTGGGCAGTGGTTGGTTTGAAGTGAGTGGGAGAGATGGAGGAGCAGAAGAGTTTGGCGTATGTGACTGAGGAACTTCCATGAAAGCTGGCTTTAGCCTGTCGACGGAGACGGTATCTCGACGTCCATTAATGTCCACTGTATAATATTTAGCAGATCGATCCAGGACCTGGAATGGGCCGTCATATGGAGGTTGGAGTGGCTTGCGGACAGCATCACGACGAATGAAAACATGAGAAGAGTTTTGAAGAGTGCTGGTAGTACTGTCGACAGGGTGTGCAGCAGCTCGAGGAGGAGTTGCTGTAAGACGCTGCATCCTGTTCCGGAGTGCTGTCACATAGGTGGTTGGATCCGGGATAGAGTCCTCTGTGTGCAGTGAGAAGAATGCGCCTGGTAGACGTAACGTTGTGCCATACACTAGCTCAGCGGCGCTGCACCCTATGTCTTCCTTCAAGGCCGACCGAACCCCAAGGAGAATGAGAGGGACAACATCTGACCAATGTTCCTGGTTGGGATGACCTTTGAGTGCTCCTTTCAGCTGTCGGTGGAAACGTTCCACTAGGCCGTTGGCACAAGGATGATATGCTGTGGTGCGCATGTGTTTGGTCCCCAAGAGACGTGTGAATGCTTGCCATAAGTGAGACTCAAACTGACCACCCCGATCTGTCGTGACTGTGCTTGGCGTGCCGAAACGAGATATCCATGACGTGATGAATGCTTGCGCCACTGTCTCAGCTGTGCAATCTGCGATTGGGGTTGCTTCAGGCCAACGAGTAAAACGATCTACACATGTGAGGAGGTATGTACATCCGCGAGACGAGGGCAGGGGTCCGACTAGGTCAATGTGTACATGGTCAAACCGTGCGTCTGGCGTAGAGAATGTGCCTGGTGAAGATCGAGTGTGCCGATGAACTTTGGCTTTCTGGCACTGCACACAGGAGCGAGCCCAACGCCTGACGTCGCTGTTGATACCTGGCCAGACAAAATGTCGGGTTACCAGGCGTTGTGTTTCTCTTATCCCCGGGTGAGATTGACAGTGCAGACAATCGAACACGTGGCGGCGGAAGCTTTCCGGCACCACTGGTCGTGAAATCCCAGTTGAAACATCACAGAGTAGAGAGACACCATCGGACATCGCTATCGGAACTTGCTGGAGATGAAGTGAAGAGTCTGCTTGCAATGTGGAAAGAGTAGGATCCTCGAGCTGAGCAGCAGCCATGGCCTGGAAATCTACGATCGTTGTGGTATTTCCAGTGTGAAGAGCATTCACAGGTAAACGAGACAAGGCATCTGCTACTGCGTTGTCAGAGCCAGGGACATGGCGAATGTCTGACGTGAACTGACTGATGTAGTCGAGGTGTCTAGACTGTCGAGGAGAATAGCGATCCGGTTTGCTGGACATTGCAAAGGTGAGGGGCTTGTGGTCTGTGAGTATGAAGAACTGTCGACCTTCCACAAAGTGTCTGAAATGTTTGACTGCTAGGTACACAGCAAGAAGTTCTCTATCAAACGCACTATAACGTGTCTCGGCTGGCTTGAGACTCTTGGAGAAGAATGCAAGTGGCTGCCATTGTCCGTGGATAAATTGCTGGAGGACTGCGCCTACTGCCGAGTCTGAGGCATCCGTCATAATGCAGGTTGGTGCTCCCAAATGCGGATGAGCTAGCAGCGTGGCGTTGGCTAGAGCCGTCTTTACAGCAGTAAAGGCTGTCATAGCATCTTCACTCCATAACAAAACTTTAGGAGAAGCTCCAGAAAGAAGACGGTTGAGCGGATGCAGCAGGTTGGCTGCATTGGGAATAAATCGTCGGTAAAAATTTACTAAACCAAGGAACTCTCGTAACTTGCGCTTGGATGTTGGCCGAGGAAATTCACGAACAGCTTGGATTTTATTCTCCAGTGGACGAATACCTGTGGAATCCACGTGGTAACCCAAGAAGTCGAGTGACGGAACTCCAAACACGCTCTTGTGAATGTTGATAAGAATGCCATGATCGTCTAGACGTTGCAGCACACAGCGGAGGTGTTCCATATGTTCCTCTCGAGAAGAATTGGCGATCAAGAGGTCGTCTATGTATGGATAGCAGAAGGGCAAGCCGTGCAGCACCTGGTCGATGAACCTTTGGAATGTTTGTGCCGCGTTCCGCAATCCAAAGGGCATGCGTAAAAATTCAAAAAGACCAAAAGGTGTGGTAACAGCGGTTTTAGGTACATCCTCAGGAGCCACCGGAATTTGGTGGTATGCTCGGACTAAGTCTATGTGAGTGAAGATGACTGTTCCTTGTAGATTGGCAGTGAAGTCATGTAAGTGAGGTATCGGGTATCGGTCAGGCACGGTAAGTTTATTGAGTGCACGATAGTCTCCACATGGGCGCCAATCTCCTATCGTGCGCTTCGGCACCATGTGGAGTGGAGATGACCAACTACTGGAAGAAGGCTGGATGATGCCTAACTGCAGCATGTGGTCGAACTCCTGCTTAGCCACCTGAAAGCGCTCTGGAGCCAGCCGTCTCGTACGTCCAAAGACAGCAGGGCCAGTCGTGTCGATGTGATGAGTCACAGTGTGCTTGATCGGGCGATCAGTGGAGCATGGCTGCGTGACTGACGGGAATTCGGACAAAAGTTTGAGAAATGGATTGGTGTTGTCCTGTGGAGTAACAGTGAAACCGGAGAATAAGTGATCTCGACAAGTAACTCCTTGAACTCGTAACTGTGTAGTAGAATCGGAGAGTATGCAGTGGCGCATGTCAACCAGTAGACCAAAGTGGTAGAGGAAATTGGCACCAAGCACTGGCTGAGGTACGTCGGCGATGATAAAAACCCATCTAAATGCTCGGCGTAAACCTAAGTCAAGAGTGAGTGAACGCAACCCAAAAGTTGGTATGTTCGAACCGTTGATGGCTTGAAGGCGTAGTTCTCCTGGTCCGGCAGAACGTTCAGCAGAGGACGGAGGGACGATGCTTACTTGTGCGCCTGTATCAACCAGAAAACGGAGAGCTGTAGATTTGTCGTAAACGTAGAATAGGCGACCTTTCGGGGATGGGCCGGTGACACTGGTCGCCGCTAGCGACCGGCCTGGAAGTTTAACTTCCGCGAACAGGGTGATCGGCATCTTTTTGCTTGGCTGCCAAACTTACGATGATACCAACACAGGGTTTCCTGATCATCAGGTGAGTCGGATGTTTCAGCTGAGTCGGCAGGGGGTGTAGAGGGGCGACGCGAAGGACGGTTGGACGAGCGAGAAGAAGATCTGGTGCGAGACAGGTTGTGAACCAGCTTGCTCAAGCGTGAAACTTGTTCACGAAGCTGATCCACTTCTGTAGCTAAGGGGGGTGGCGTGGAGACACTTGCAATGGCGGTTGGAGGGGCGGCAACCTCCATTACTTTGTCAGCGAGATCAGCCTGTTGTTCTAAACCAGTACCATCTGGCGTGGATGCCAGAACCATCCTCACATTTGGTGGGAGGCGTTGTAAAAACAGCTCTCTGAGGAAAGAATCATCAGTCAAGCCAGGACGATCACCAAGAAGCTGCCTCATGCGACGTAGTAACTGAGTAGGCTTCCTGTCACCTAGCTCCTCAGCAGTGAAGAGCATCTGAAGCTTTCGTTGCTCAGAAGCGGTGGTGCGCTTCGTTAGTTGAGCCTTGAGAGTCTTGTAGGGGTCGACTGCAGGGGGTCTGATCAGTAAATCTCTCACCTCGACGGCAAACTCGGGGGCTAAGGAGGACACTATGTAGTCGAACTTCGACCGTTCGGAAGTTATACGGCGGCAAGCAAACTGGGCTTCGACTTGAGCGAACCATAACTCTGGGTCCGCGGGCCAGAATGGCAGTAGCTTCAACGCCACAGAAACAGCTGCGATGCCGGGGGCGGAGCCGCCACCGGATGTTGGAACGGGGTCGTCATGGGATGAAGTTCTGGCAGGACTAGGCGGGTATTCTCTAGTACTCTCTCGAACCGGGCTGCTTCCTCCAGACATGGCTCGTCGGGGTCACCAATATCGCGTGGTTTTAGCGATTCAATTTATAGGTTTACAAATACCAAATAAACTCGGAATATTGACAATACAAAACTCAGTGAGAAAGTGATACACGTGACGACTGCAATATGACAAGACTGACAGTTCAAAGTTCAGTGTTTGGTAAAGGGTCGATGTCCATTCGAGCTCCACCACACCCTAAAGTCTAGGTTATGCCCCACACATACATAAGGTGACCTACACACATTACTTCCATGCACTTTTTAAAGAGTCAGGATTCATCGTTGCAAGTTGGGTTCATGGTTGCCAAGCTTTAATTAGTGATAGGAACGTGTTTAAAGAGTCAGGATTCATGGTTGCAAGTTGGGTTCATGGTTGCCAAGCTTTAATTAGTGATAGGAACGTGTTTAAAGAGTCAGGATTCATCGTTGCAAGTTGGGTTCATGGTTGCCAAGCTTTAATTAGTGATAGGAACGTGTTTAAAGAGTCACGATTCATCGTTGCAAGTTGGGTTCATGGTTGCCAAGCTTTAATTAGTGATAGGAATGTGTTTAAGTTGGTGCTACCAGCACTACAAGCCCTACCTTAGTTCCTTACATAGCAACTACGCCCTCATCAAGTTACCTGACTGCCTGTCGATGAGGATGAGTTCCGAGATGAACTAGCAAAAGCGCTGCCAATCCGCTACAATTTCTGAGAAGAACTAGGGCAGGCTCACTAACTTAGATAAAGTCGTGCTCCCACTCTCTATTTCTCTCCCCTAACTTAACGAAGGTAACCCACACACTTTGCATCCCTGTGTCCAAAGAGTTGAAAATATGATTATGTATTCTTTTAGTGCAATTTGAAGACAATTGGATAGACCAATTTATTAAAAAATTTTAATTGGCTATCATGCTCATGTCAATATACCAGGAATTTAGACAGTGCTATTGTTTTCATTTCATTGATCCATGATGTTATATTCATTAGGCACAAGATATAGTATTACTTATAGTAAGATATTTCATGGTGAAGGTGGACACATAATGATGCCTTGTTATCCTAAAAGTATAGGACATGCCCAAATGCTCTACACACTCTCTGACTCCATGGTGGATTAATGATACCAGGAAATGATGTTCACTGCTATGCTATGTTGCCCATTCATATATCTGCAAAGTCACCAAAACAATGTATTCTAAATATAAGATGTAGAATTATGAAAGTGGTTAATACATGTACATGTGAGTAATACAGCTGATGACAGTTCTCTTATACTACAACTAACAGCTGCATTTTTTTAAAACTTTTTGTGTCGTGTAGTGATGCTGCATTTAGTTCAAACACAAACACACACACACACACAAAAAAAAAAAAAAGAGAAAAAAAAAAAGAGAGAGACCACCAATATTAATCAACAATATCCACCATCACTACCCACAAGTGGTATCATACAAATACCATAGCAACATTCCAACAAAAAGTAATCAAGTCCTTTTTACATGTGTCAATTGAGAGTATGTTTTGCTTACTCACAAATAACTTACAGAAGTAGTCATAAATTTCAGAAATTTTCATAAAATTAGCACTGGGTAACTTTGTAGTATTGTCCTTGTTAAAACAAATGAGTAATTGCATGTGGTGTTCGGATACTGTAGTGATCGAGTAAATTTCGAAATTTACACAAAGTGTAGCCTCTTTTAGTTAACATCTCTAAGATGAAATCATCCATGTATCCGTGTACCCACCTCAGTCTAAGATGTGTACACTGATGACATGAAGATGAGAAGTGCACCAGCCTGATCATAGCCAACAACAACAATAGCTGTCATAATGCAATGTTTACACACATTCACGTGTCTCCACAATGAGTTCTTGAAATGAATAATACCAACACAATTTCCAATTTGTATTAACCACACTGTTTCCAGCATACACACAAATGCAACACATCTTGCCTGCCTCGTGCCACATACACACACACACACACACACAATGGCAGCATTATACACTGCTTTGGTTGTTATGGTGCATCACTGCTACTGAATTAGACCACCGACTTGACCCAACCGATGACTAAATAAACTGATGATAGCTACCTTTGACTGGGTTGTAAATTCCAGCCGTTTGACTCGCCTTCAGAATTAGTTCAAGTGTATGTATACAATTTACGAATAAATATTATTAATAGTAAATTACAAGAACAACATCAAAGGCAGTCGGTGAGCGCAAAACAACTAGTAGAGGTAGTAACCTTCCAAAATGAGAGATGATACCAAAAATAATAGAGAGAGAAAAGTCCAAATCACAGTTTTAGAGAGAGAACCAACAACTGAAGGAAGAGAAAGCAACCAGTATAAGAGAGTAATTCTAACAGTAATTAGTGCAAGAGACAGAAATAGGAATACTAGTGAGTGAATGAAGGTGTGAACTAGTTCAAATGTAAATTAGTATTAATGATCATTAAGTTAGTTTTCATGCAGCAGCTTCAACAGCTACTCTACTGCAGATGGACTGTATTTGAGCTCCATTTCCAACTTTGAATAGTTGGTTTTTGAATTGTTCTCAATACTATAAAAAGTATCCTGTACTTCTTTTTCCCCCTATTCAAGTGCCAAAATACCAATACAAATTTACTGAATATTTTTTCAGAATTTCACAATTGAAATCAAGTAAATCTACAAGTGTAGAATGACCCCACAAAAAAACACCCACCAATGAACAACAAAATAAAAACACAAGAGTGACTGCTTTGAGGCAATAGTCCCTCACCAAGAATAGCTGATGACTGCCAACCAAGGCAATCATGAACACACAACAATCATCATCACATAAGTCACATAACCACAACTACATCTTGGTTGATCTCACCCATGTAATTTCAGATGAGGGACCCACAAACACTCATGTATGTACATGTGTCAAGACTCCTGCAATACACACACACAAACACACACTCACACACATAAGCACCTTACCACCAGAGTTTCCAAGTAAACATTTTTTTATGTATTTATAGGGAAATTCAGGTATAAATTTGGGGGAGTCTGGTAGTAGTTCATTTTATTGTAACAAATAAACTAGTGATGTGGGCACCAACACTGTTTCATTACCTTGAATTTGCACCCCAGCAAATGCCAGGCATTTAATCACAGCTGGGTTGACTGGTGGGGCTGGTGGGAGGCTGAGGAAGAAAAAACTAAATGGAAAATTGCCAGAGTGGGGCTTGGACTAGGATCTCAGGCCCAGAGCTACACCATACACGCGCACACACACACACACACACACACACACACACACACACACACACATACACACACACACATACACACACACACATTTACAGTGCATTCTCAAAACATTTCAAGTGATCCATTCGGTCATTATAGAGTGGGAAGCTGCGTTTTTTTTTCTATTCCCATAAAATTTTGTATTGAGTTCCAGAATAGCACTCTTCAGTTTTGGAGGATACTGGGAGATAGTTTTAACTACTTCGGAGCGAGCTTTGTAATGGTCCAAGCCAAGATGAGTAGCTTAGAGCAGCACACAACAATCAGGTAAAGCCATACTAACTCGACCAAACTATCACGCAAAAACTACAAACAAAAACAAAGGAAAAAAAGCTAAAATATCTAGAGACTTAATTACATACACTGACTCAGGTCTATCCACTATTCCCAGTATGCTCAAGATCCCTATCAGCACTCAGTCTCAAATTCAACCAAAATGAAGTATAATTACAGAACATAAAACAAAACAAAATAAAAGACACACAAAAGCAAGCAAGAATATAAAACAGTATGGATAAGCTTAAGTATAGCAAATAGAAAAATGAAAGCACAAAGTAGTAAAGGAAAAATAGGAAGGACTGAACAGAACTAGAAACCCTCAGCGCATTATTACACAACTAAGATTTTTTCAGATTACTTTAACTTCTAACTACCGAGGACACACGCGGTTAAGAGAAAATACGTGAACTATAAGTGATCACATGACTGCTGTATGATGTAAAACCATGTACGCAAAAGGTAAGGTTTGTTGCATTTAGCTTGCGCTTGTTTGGAGCTGAAGTTTCTCCACATTTCCTAGGAAACTAGCTCGAAATTTGAAAAAAGTAGTCAATTTAAAGGACTTAAATTCTCATACTGGGTTAGGTCATACTTGTTTAAAGGTTAGTTCTGAGCCATTCATGAAATCGAATGTTAACAGACAGACAGACAGACTGACAAACACACTACTATAATCCTCTCGAGCATGCGTGCTGAGTGTTAATAAGAGTTACATGTATATATGTGTGTGTAAATGTGAAAGTAGATACTACGGAGAATACTTAATAATATATAAAAGTATAAACTGAGGTAACTAGGATGAACTGATAAAGAAGATTGCAGATACACTGGAACCTCTCTTATCCGTTCATCTAAGTTACGGACACCTCTGTCTACCAGACACTAATAAACAGTGAATGACTGTTTATAGGCTACCAAACCAAAATCAATGAATAAAATTGTGTAAATATTTTCACGTGTTACTTTGAGAATTCAATTGCGGTGTTGAGGAGAGTGGAACATGGAAATCAAGATGCTAGTTCAGTGGGCCCCACTAGTTCTAGAACTTAATGACTGGAGGGAATGGAAGAAAGGTCACGGCACTCAAGTATAGCATTTTAACTCTAGCAAGAAAGCTCGAGATAATTATAGCAGAAAATAAGAAGGAAAGTCAGTGAGGTTAATCTGAACAGTTCTAAAGCTACCAGCGAATGTTACTTGAATGTGTTTCTGAGTTAGGGGACATTTCTTAGGTTTGGTCCCACACAGTTCTGGATAGAGAGGTTTCAGTGTAATAACCTCACCCCCCCAGTTGTTTTTGTCTCACCTGCCCCAAAGTAGGTACACTAATTAGTAAATAGATGGTTCATTAGCACAGACCCACTGATCTTGTCCAAGGAAACATTAGTTGAGGGGTAGGGCTGCTGGTAAGCAAATATTTGGAAAGAAAAAAAAAAGAAAAAAAAAGAAGCCTTCAGGATATTATAGAAGTGTAATAGATGTTGACCAACTCACGGTGATGTCATTACATTGAAATGCACAGAAAGTGAACTGTTGTTGTTGATGTATGCCACATCAAATGCCCAATATTTGTGGGAAAATCAATGTACATACACAAATAAAGCATAGCCTTTTTAGACTAGCTTCACTATAGGGACATATGACCTCACTACTCTGTGGCATATCTCACTGTATATTAGAAACATGTGTATACACACACATGCAAAAAGCTAATTGTCTTGCAACCGCTAGCGGTTATGCGCACCTGGTAGAGCCAGGATGCCTGTGTGCACTAAGCATGCACTGCGAGTCGTACAAGCAAAGTTCCTAGAGCCGGGCTAGGAACTCTCGCAGGAGCACAAGCCTGTCCTCACAGCAAGTGATGTAGGCACCCGAAAGTCCCACCTAGACCATTGCTGTTTCATGAGAAAAGGCCTTGAATTTGCAACCCAGTAAATGCCAGGTACCCAATCACAGCTGGGTGGACTTCTGGGGCTGGTGGGAGGCAGGTGGAAAACAAGATGGAAAGCTGCCTGAGTGTGGGGCTTGAACTCAAGACCCTCAGGCCCTGAGCCAAGGACACAACCACTACACACCACACAGCCGCCACAACCACTACACCACACACACACACACACACACACACATGCACACACACACACACACACATACATATATACACACACACATACATATATATACACACACACACACACACACACCTTGAACCTTGAAAGAAAGCCACCCATATTGGATGATGCTTCTCTTCCACAAGTGACAAGTCTAAATCACAGTAACTAATGTTTTCAACGAGTAGTCACACATCTGTGTCTACCAATGTCTTGCTTGCGTATGAATGCTCTCTCACACACACTACACTGGTATGGCTTATCTGTCACTGGCATGCCTCCCATGGAAACTAAACACAATGAATAAAACACAGCCATGGAGGCTGAACACATGCACACTGTAGCACATGTACACTGTAGCACATGTACAATGAATAAACCACAGTCATGGAGACTGAGCACATGTACACTAGCACATGTATAATGAATAAACCACAGTCATGGAGACTGAGCACATGTACACTAGCACATGTATAATGAATAAACCACAGTCATGGAGACTGAGCACATGTACACTGTAGCACATGTATAATGAATAAACCACAGTCATGGAGACTGAGCACATGTACACTGTAGCACATGTATAATGAATAAACCACAGTCATGGAGACTGAGCACATGTACACTGTAGCACATGTATAATGAATAAACCACAGTCATGGAGACTGAGCACATGTACACTAGCACATGTATAATGAATAAACCACAGTCATGGAGACTGAGCACACGTACACTGTAGCACATGTATAATGAATAAGACGGAGCCATGGCATGTACACTGTAGCCAGCTATAGGTCATTGCTATACATTTTGGTGTAATTCATTGATCATGTCATGGATGAGAAAAAATAGAGCCATCTATTTTTTGAGACAGAAGGCATGGTAGTAGAAGAAACCAACAAACACCTTCAATTAATTGTATGATTTAGTTACAGTTTTAGGTGTGCCATATACTACTCTGACATAGAGGCAGCCCTGCACATGTGCATATCCAAAAAAATAAGATCACACAGTGGATACCCGTGATTGGTGCAACCAGCCAAGTTTAGCTACATCACCTAAGAAAGGTCAGGTTAAGTATCCAGCAACAGAACATAACAATCTCACTTACATACACAAGAGCCAACAGACAGTAAATACATTTTCTTATAGCTAGCCATAAGTCTCAACTTGCACGTGCATATGCAGCCCCCGAATAAAGTATAGCCACCTAAAACATCTCTAACCTTTCTTACATGGCCATTCCACCCAGCACAAGCTGTGTATTACTTTATGGAGACTGGACACGAGAAAATCGACCTTCCTTTTAACGCTGACTAGGTGGGCGCGGACTGTTGTTATAGTTACAGTCGTTTTACAAACAATTCTGAAAGTATGTACACACTGATGATCCAGGCTGGACTCGAATGATCTCGGAATTTAACTTTGTTCCAACGAACAATAAATTGTTGTTCAAATATTAAAGAATCGATGATGAATTTGTTGGTTATAACGTCAGGTTGGAAACTAGGTGAGGTCGCTGATGAATTATGCACGCACAAGAGCGTTGTGGGAAACATTTGAGAATGCTTATCTAAATTAGGTGAGAAAAGCATACAAACATACATATAATCAACCCATAATATGGGTTGATTATATGACATATTTGTACTGTATTTTTTTTTACAGCAAAACTCTTTACAAAGGCCACCCATGCATGGGGACAAATGTTTTGATCTTTGTTAAGAGTTTGGTTGCTTTCAGAGGTTAGCTATTTTAGATTGTGGAAGATCATTTTGCACATACTGTTTGCTGTCGTTGAGATTTAAGGTTGCTTTTCCAGAAATCCATTGTAGAGAGGTTCATAGCTATATTATGTTTACTTAGCTAATTGTAATATTAATTGTCATCCACTCTAGGGTAATTTTAGTTTTAATCAAATTTTCTATCTTCTCCATTATTAGTTTATATAGCTGTTCTTCAAACTAAGGGGTTTTTTTAGTTAACCAAAACAGTAGCTACTAGCAATGGAAAATATGAACTCCAGTGATCGGAGTGATCATTATTAATTTTATCACAAACTTTCTAAAAGAGAACCTACAAATCAAGAGCAATCTTTCAGATCATAAATTAGAGGTTTGCTTGTTCCAAGGAGTAATAAGCATAAGCAATAAATTATCTAATTGGATGGGGCAGGAAGAACATTCACTGTAGCTATGCACTATTATATAGTGTTTCCATACAAAATGTCGAGGTTGTTCAACATACGTCCATTCTATAGCTAACTGGTTGTTATGATGCAAATTTCAAGTCTCTCTACATACTCACTAGAATTTAGCTTTGTTGGTTGGTATTTTTATGTTACTGTAAGTCTAAAATATCTGCCACAGTAACAATTTTTACCAGTGCATGACTGACTAAGTAGAACTACAAGTAAAAGTGAAATAGTTGAAGTTGAACGAGTTACATTATTTTGATTACTCTGTATCTATAATATATGCTGCAATGCCATATTTGCTGGTTTTAGTGGTGGATTAGTATGCACTGCTTGCTTATTGTGGACTTCATATCCGACTCCGTACAACAGCCAAAATGAATGTAACCACTGTTGTAATAGAAATATATTTGTAGTAGTAGTTAACCTCCTCCACAAATCCTCCCACTCCTGTTTCACTGCGTAATGAGTTACTGCACAAAACTATCAATAAGTATAACCAACAAAAAACAAAACAAAAAACAAAAAAACAAACAAAAAAGCAACAACAAACAAACAAAGAAAAGAAAACCCAGTGGGTTCAATGAAAATGCACAAAGAAGTGGGATATGATAGAATGACAGGTGTTAAGAATGTTCGCAGCTTCCTTTCCAGTTATCTTGAGAAGGACAATTCACTAGGGGCCACCACCTTCTTGTGGGGGAGTGGCCTACACTGGTAACAAAATTCTGTGCTTGTTTTGCCATACGACGAGGATCAGCAGAATTCCACTGTTCACTGCATCTAAAAATCAAGAGCATAAAAATATTTCACAATTTCTTTCTCAGCCTTCTTTTCTCATTAGATGTATTCTCTCTCTTTCACCGGCTTTTTGAAAACAATAAAAAGAAACTAAAAAAAAAAATGTTTGTCTATCACTAGGAATCCAATATGTGACCGTCTACAGGAAATACGGGGACAACGTGGCCCCAACGAAAAATTTTATTTTTGGCACTTATAGACTCCTTCGCAAGCAGATATTAAGCTCTCCAAGTTTTATCGCCGTAGCTTTAGCCATTCCCGCTATATATCGCCTAACCGTTCCCTTCGTTAGGCTTATTTAATACAATTTTAAGAACTAAATCGATCTTTTTGCGACGTCTACGCATGCTGCCCGATTTTCCCCGTAGACGGTCACATATGTATTCTCTCTTTTCACAGGCTTTTTAAAAACAATAAAAAGAAATTAAAAAAAATGTTTGTCTATCAGTAGGAATCCAACATGAGACCACTCGATCAGGGGCTTCTCTGGCATTTCTAAGTGGTCTGGCCAGGAATTGAGTGTGGTGTAAGAGGTGTGATATACCAAACCACAGTAAACAGCATCTGAAGCATTTAGTAGAGCTGGCATTGTTCAAAGTGCATCTATTGCGTATTTATCACAAGCACTCTGCTCATGCTTTCAAAAAGCATTACCTTTGAGAAACCCTCGAGATAGCAAAACAAAAGCATTCTGGTAGTGCAATTATAACTAGCAAAACAATATTAATAGCTGGTTTAGTCACTTCATGTATTCATTGTTAACTTTCTGGCACATAAGAAACAAAGAGTAGTCTTCAGTCACAATACCAAAGCTATTTTATTTCCAACTTGCAAATCATTCTAGATAGAAAGTTGTAATTTATACTACCGTCTAGCCAAAACTTCTCTTTGAAAATCGATCTGTTCGATTGATGTGGACTTCCTTACACAATAAGCTGTGTGGCGCCTTAGAAAGAAAAAAGAGGAGCATACACCCACTTTTGGAAAATTATCACTCAGCCACAGAGTGTTTGTGTGTTAAGCAAGCGGTCCGGGTTCAATTCCTGGTGACAGCCAAACATTTAAAAAAAATTTGTATGGTTTAAAAAAAAAAAAAAAAAAAAAAAAAAAGCCGTGAAAGAGAGAATCATCCACAAAAATATTTGTACAACAACTAACACAAAAAATTAAACATACCTTTAGTAAACTAATTTTAGTCTGTCACATGAAGTACAGCAAAAAGACTTCAGTACTCTGCAAAACACACAACACACACACACACACACACATGTACACACACACACACACACACACAGCAGTATGGTACATATAAATAATAGCTGGATAATAAATTTAGACATCATTTGATTGAACTCAGATATAACTCTCGCACTGAATGCTTTATTGCATATATATCTTTATTAATGCTCATCTACACAATCACATAGGAACCACGATGTCAAACATTCAGTATGCACATACGGCAGTTCTGCCTTCTCAGGTTAATGCCAATGGCACAAACCTGCACTGAGCAAAACTTCAAAGTAGTGAAGTGTGTGAACTGATAAAACAAAACAACAACAACAACAACTGTCTTGTCTCCACCCAGAGTGGTCAATCTCAGGATAACTGTCTGTCGGAACCACCCCCACAAAGGAGGAAGAACTGACCTACAGCTATCCGTCTGAACTTGGAACAGAACCTGTTATTGATTACCACCACATTTATATCATCATTTAACACCCACACCTTACATTTGGCCAGCTTGCGGGCGCCTCTCATCTTAAAACTTAATCATATTCATCTCAATCTCCACCTACTTCCTACCTATCTTAGTTCTATACCATATCACCCTATATAATCTGTACCAACTCGCAATCAATTATTATTTTTGCGCAAATAAAGTCTAAGTGCTGGCGGGAGCCTCTGTATATCTGACTGACTAATTAGATGCCATTATAAGAATTCTGGTCCTTCGAGAACTTTATTATTAACTTCATTATTTTCTCTTTATTTTTTATTATTTGACCTTCCCTGTGGTGGATTTACGCCTCACCACCAACAACAAAACCAAGACATATACGGCTGGTAAATGACACGAATGGCTGCAGTCAAGTAACTATGCGTGAAGTGTTGATGTGTGTATACAGGAGGACATATGAAATGGTATACAGTAGAATGTCAGTTATCTGGATAAGTTGCGACTGAGAGGTGTTCGGATAATTTAAATGTTCAGAGAACTGAACAAAACAGAAAACGTATTATAATTATGTAATATAGTATTATGTATTCTTGTTTGTACACGCTATTATTAGATTTATGGTGTTCGGTTAACTGAAGTGTTTGGATAATGACATTCTACAGTGTTACCAAGTAGCATCAATTTTTTGGCAAATTGCAGAATTAATTTCAGGTACAAAGTCACACCTCAAAACCACAAGCAAAACATTTTAAAGTCACTGACTTAAAACACAAGTAGAGCTATTTTACTTGGAAATATACACCAGCACAGTAGGCATTGAATTTCCTCCTCAATTATTAGACAAAGATTTTGTAGGTCTCCTTTGGAGCACTTGCCAAAGTGGCTTCATTATGATCAAGCATTCTTGTGTAAAATGTACAAGTTCGCCATAATTAATACCGCTGGTGCCACACCCAGTTTACTAACTACCTATATCACTGCACAGTTTTATATAACTGGTGTAGTTTTTTACTTAATCACTCAGGTCCCAGGTCCTTCCAGAGAAAGACACAATTAGATAGTGACCCCGCCTTGTAATAAAAAAATAATTTCACAAGGCCTCTTTCTTGTTAGTGGAGTTAAGAAGTCATTCCAGAGTTCCTCACCTCTAGTTGTATTGAAGTCCAGGAGTCATCACGTGTACACCAGTGGAGTAGTCACTGCACCATTACACCTGCCACTTCACACTCCTACATTGAAAGTGTATGTCTCAAGTAAAACTAGCTCAACATAATTCAAGATTCTCAGATTTGTGTTTTCGTGCTTGTAATTTTAACACATGTAGACATTTTTTAAGAGAATCAAGCTAGTTTAGTACAGTACCTTTCATATTATATTATATTTATATTAACTACCACAAAATGTTATGAAAAATTGGGGCAAATGTCTCCACGAAAGTCAAACTATCTGGGATATGTGTGTGTGTGTGTGTGTGCATGTGGATGATGGGAGGAGGGGAGCAAAGGGAAGCAAAGTACTTCCCTGTCTAACTCAAGTGCAGTGAAGCCTCCCTATTCCAAAATCTTCCATGCCTCTGGACACCAAAAAACAAAACAAAAGTTTATCAATTGATGAAATCACGAAGAAAGCATTTTATCCAATAAGACCACATTTATTATTTCCTTAGCCCCAAAAGATATTACTGCTCCGTGTCATAATTTAGCAGCACAATAGATAGTACAAGCTAAGCATCCCCAATGCACTTGCCACAGTCTGCCCTACACTGCTTATGTGGAAAGTTGTTTAGTACAAATGACGCTGATTAAATTAGACCAATAATTAGGTTAGCCATTGTAATCTAATGATGACTAATTGACATTTGGGGGAAAAAAATAATCACATATCAATGTATTCTATTTTTTCCCTTGTAAATATTAATTTTAGGATGTCTTTAATCCCTAAGGGGTGGGGGAAGGGCAGCAAACTAGATTTAAGGAGATGTACAAGCCCTCATTCCTACGCTCCCTGAATAACAACAACACTGGTTTTACACAAGATAGAGCAATACCATAATATAACTGTGGTTAGGAAGCAAACCGATGGGTCCAGCCACTAGTACTACGGCTTTAAGCCATGAGCTGAAACATCATCGCTAAAGTTAGTACAGCTAGCAACTTTCTTAGAGAGAATCATTCCTGGCATCACGTGATAAAATGCAGAGCAGTGGTAGAATATGAGAATGAAGTTAAAAGTCATGCAATTGCAAACACACACACACACACACATACAAAGCTCAACCGTGGTAATTATATCTGCAATAATTGGCAGCGAGCGAGACACTATCAGGGACAACACAAAAAATCAGGGATATATGATTGTATAAATCATATATGCTTGGACGCATGTATGTAACTTTTGTACTTTGACTCACATTTGTTGTGTTCATTCGTTACCTTGGTTAACAACGCGCTGTTTGTCATCGCTGTTTGTACTTGAAAATCCATTGCCCAACATGCCAAGCTACCAAGAGACTACAATGTATATCTTGTGTTGGTATATCCAGTGAACGCGTGCATGTGAGAGTGTTGTGTGTTACATGTGCTGACTAGCTAAGAACAAACAATAAATATACATTTGCTGCTTTGTGTGTTAAGCTTCTTAGGTTCCTTCCTGTTTCTTTTGTTAGTAAGCAAGTCTTATATAGAGTTAGGATGTATACAGTGCAATAATTTCTTGGAAAACCTTGTTTTGCTTGTACGCTAATTTAAAAAAGTCGGCCGTGTAAATTGTTCAAACAAACTGTGCATGATGATTTTATAAAGATGAATTTTACCCTTTGACCTTATATGTCAATTTTTTTTACTGAAGCACATCACAAGTATAATGCCTTTCCCCCCAGCAGAAGGAAGGGTGTGTATGGTCAGTGAAACTACACCACCTCTTCACTACCGTACAAAAAACATTGTGTACTGGCTATAAATTATATAATACAGATAAGCTTTAAATAAGAATAATAAACAAAACAAAAACAAAACAAATGAAGCAGCAAAGCTGCGAACCCTCAGTGCTATTAAACATTACCTAGCTATTATAATAATATAATCTCCTTCAAAAAGAACAAAGCAATCTGTTAGCTATTTTAATGAGGCATCAATATAGCTCAAGTAATGAAAATAGTACATGGGAATGCTGTCTTCATAAGAGAAGCTAAACTAGCCAGAAACACTCACTGCTATAATTTTTCAATGTGAACTTCACTTCAATCAAATCCATCGGTTAACTTCCCTGAGCATAAAGCAAACTACACTGCGGGCTGCAAGAAGTCAAGTGATTATGACGTGACGTTAGGGGGAGTTACCCAGCTGGTACCAATGTGGAGCTGAAAGCTTCACGTTTTATCAACAATGAGCCCCAAATTAAAAAAAAGTAGCACAATAAAAGGACCTAAATCTTCTTTCTGAATAAGTTCATACCTAAATCACAGTTAATTGTCAGTAATCTCCAAAATCAGAGCATGACAGACAGACTGACAGGGAAACTACTACAAACCTCTTGCGCATACGCGCTTAGGGTTAACAAACAAACAAAAAAACAACAACAATCACTAACCAACATTGTCTGTTGAAAAAAATTAGCAAATTAACTGTCTACCAGTCCCAAATCCACATCGTGACTAAGACCTGCAACTACCTCTATGAGGTCATACGACTTGCATTTGGTAATGGTCATCAATACTATACTGTATCATGCCAAGTTGCTTATGACCTTAGTGGTTGTCATAGCTCCTATGACTTGTCCTAGTCTTATTCTATGAACTGCATGTGAAAAATGGCCATTTTTCTTCCATCACTGCACATCTGAATACTGGAAGCCAATATATGTGACCGTCTACAGGAAAATCGGGCACAACGCGGCCCCGACGAAAACATTTATTTTTGCACTTACACACTCCTCGGCAAGCAGATATTAAGCTCTCCAAGTTTTATCGCCGTAGCTTTAGCCATTCCCGCTATATATCACCTAACCGTTCCCTTCGTTAGGCTTATTTAATACAATTTTAAGAACTAAATCGATCTTTTTGCGACGTCTACGCATGCCGCGTTGTGCCCGATTTTCCCATAGACGGTCACATATTTGGCCAACGGAAGAAAATTCTTGTTCCCATTCTCACAACATCAGCTGACAAATGCACAAATGCTTCATAGTGACATTAGAAATTGGGAAAAGAACATACTCTTACTTCAGAAAAAGCATATGATGACTAAGCTATCAGGGTGTTACACTGGATTCTGCGCTGGGGGTGGGAAACACTGGTGTACTTGGCCAGTCTCATTTTGGAAACCCACACTGCTTTGATGGGCATGCCTATGTGAAAGTGTATATACCTTATACTAACCTGTGCTTTGTCACATAATTAAAGCTTATAGCTATTGTAGCTTACTAAATTAAAATTCTAGGGGAACTAAGGCTTGGAAGAGATGGGGGATTTCAGGGTGCCCCTACCACCTTGGCACGAAACCTGGTTATACAAGCTAATATGACACTGTGCTTCTGAAGCTGTGATATTATCACTTGTACGCTTAGAGAACTGACAAATTTATTGACATTGCCTCAGAGATACATAATAAAAACGGATAATCACTTAATAAACTGTTTAAACCATAATTAAGCAATGGGCAATCTGAAAAAGTCCTTCAACAACAGCTCAATGAAGAATAAGCAGATAAGTAAAATGATTTCACTGAAGTTTATCAGAATTGCATGAACTAGAATGACAGGACTTCATTTCATACACGATTTTCACTGGGGGGGAGGGGGGAGAGAGAGAGAGATAAGAGAAAGATTTGTAAAGTCACAAAAATTCATGATCACGAAAACTTCGACAAACTACTACAAATTCCTACATTTTTTTCATAACTTACATTGAAATAAATTCAGAAGGGGTAAAAAAAATTAGGGTGGGAATCCCAGGGCTCCCATAACCCGCATGAAACCATGGGCTTAAAACAAAGTAGAAAATATAATAATACGTTGAGTTGTATGCAATAATTATCTCCCCTTCATTGTCCAGGAGCACACTAAAGGATGTTAGGGTGGCCATGGGAAAAACTATGAGTGAGGATAATTTTGGTGGAGCATGTTTTGGAACAATTCAGTAACTAGAAACCATTCCAACATGCACCCACACTTTCTCACAAAGAAATGAAATTTTCAAGAGTACTGTGGAACAAACAAACTGACGAGCCCTTGTCATAATATATAGCTAAAACTACCACAAAATATCACTATCATAATTCAGGCCACCCTTGCTGTTTACTTTCATTAATTAATTAATTCAGCTATACATAGCTTAGAAAAAATTGTTCAGGAAACACAACTTCACCAGGGGAAAAAAATGACCTGGGTGACCCCGTGCAGCTAAAATACTTAGAAACCCACTGACCGCTAGCCATAAAACTACTTACCCCAGAAGCATAAGCCAGGGTAGGGACAGCGAAGCTTCCTTCAAGTTCACCAAGACACAGTAGCGTAGCCGTAGTAGGAATCAGTAGACTATATTATAGCGCGCAACAATAGTTTAGACGACCACTTCCAGTCGAGAGTTTTACTTATATTATGGTAAAGCGTTTTAAACTTATTTAACCCGGCGATACTTACCTACACGTAATTGGAACAGGGTTTTCCATGAGAAAATGCAGTATCTTTGCGAGGCTGCTTTTAATGGTCCAGCGTCTAGCGCAGCGAAGTACTTAGGGCCTGAAGGCGGTAGTTCACGATGCACAGAGCCGCCTATGTCTACGCAACAGTACATAGCCTAACAAATATTTAACGTAGCTACATTTTCATCAATGCCGTTGGAGGGACATTATAAACTCAAGGTGGGGTCACTATCTAATTGTGTCTTTCTCTGGAAGGACCTGAGTGATCAAGTAAAAAACTACACCGGTTATAAAACTGTGCAGTAGTATGCACACTGGATATGCTTGCGCTTATGAGGGATTCTTCTTCAATTAATCATCAGCCATGTTACAGTTCCTAGCTTTCTAATTTTGCTTAATAATATAATGCAAGAAGTTAACTAAAATAATTAGTTAAAACGAGCACCTTCAAGCAGTGCGGAGTGTGGTGAGAGGCTATCAAATTGCAGAAAACCAAGTCACATTTTTGTAGAACTTAAAGCTCACCATTTCTCCCTCTGACTGGCTAGTAAATTTTTTTTTTTAATGACTCTCAGTTTATTTGTGATCAAATGAATAAAATATACTTGGCACAGTACAACAGTTAACGAGTATGAATATTTATGTTCTTCATCCACAGCTCCATGTTATACCAGCATGCCTTTATTGCTGCAATGGAAAATAAAACAACAAATAAAACAAAACCAACAGAAAATTATTATAAGTCAACAGGTTCATTATAAAATGTTGGTATGTAAAAAAAGTATTCCTGAAAGGGTGTTACCTATTATTCCTGACAAAAATACACTCTTTTTGGTATAATCATAGAGTGTTTCGCAGTGTGAGTGTAACAGCACACCCTATGAGTGTAACAATACACCCCAATGCAAAAAAGTGTTCCAGTACACCCCACTTAGGGTGTAACTAAACACCCCGGTTTTTACAGTGTACACATAATATGCCAATGTTTATTGTTCAACTATTAATGAAATATCCGTAACTATTATTTTAATCTTCATCACTAGCATAAACAATGAAACAATACAGATGTTTTGACATGTATGCAGATGTCATCATCATGATCTGCACAGGAGTCAAAACGACTGTATTGTTTCATTATTGGATTGAAACTTTCTCACTTAAAAGGGTCTAGAGAGAAGCAAAGGCAAAATGTGAAAAAAAATCTTAGTTGTCACTGGGAAATGATGGAGCTTGGGGCTGAAAAGCCTGAGTGAATTTGTAAATAACAAAGATCACCTAAAATTGAATTAGATATAACTACAGGAACTTTCTGCAGTCCTAAGTGCTTTAGGCCCCTGATCTATCCTAATCCAACATTTGATTTGAAGTTATAGTATAGATTACACACGACGTGGAGGTCGGTACAAAATTTACACAGAATATATTGTAGGATTGTATACTTTGAACGTACTGCGATACACGTTATAGTAAAGACTGCACAACACATTGTATTTATGAACATTAAACAATGCATTTATAATAAGGAAAAGTTCCTATACTTTACAGGATACACCAGAACACTTACTTGATGGTATTCATTTTAGAATAACAACATTTATAAGTAATACAACAATCACGAGTGGTATGTCAAGATGTCTACTGTCATATACGGTCATAGGAAAGGTGGGGGTGGCACTGTGAATGTCATTCTATTATCTAGCATCATTTCCAATTGTTGCTGGCGGAGTCTGCAAAATTAGTGTCACAACCTTGACAATTTACAATCATTCGTGTATGCTTAAAATTCATTTTAAGATGTGTGGGCATGATGTATGGAGTTGAATGGTTTCAAAGTCTTAAATTGAGGCTTTATTATATCTCGAATGGCAATCCAATTCTAGTTTTCATAATGAGGGGGCTTCTAATCAGTTACGTTTGCTTCGCCTGTAGCAATTAGAGTAGTTTTACAAACAATGAAATAAAGAGAGCCGTGCCTTTGCAGCACTGTCTACTTTATGCTTAAGCAATCCTTACATAGTGTTACCAGTTCAAAGAGGAAAAAGTTGCAATTATGATATTGCTCAGCAAAATTGTGAGTATGCACTGACTGCTTTACAAAACAAGTTAAGGATGTCGTCACACCCTTCGATTGCGAAAAACCTGCAGAATAGGCCATGGTTGCTAGGGCATGTCATAATTCTGCTTTCCCCTCCCCCTCGAGTTATTATATTTCTGCAAGTCAGCAAGTACTACTATAGGAGAATGACTAGAAGTCCGTCGCATCTCAAGAAATAGCCCCATCCCTATATTAGTATTTTTTACTTCACAGCAACACTGTCTACTACCTTTAGAAAGCATAAGAATTATTAAGAATGCTTACGTAATCCCAGTGCTCTTTTTTGTCGCTGATATCGTGTACAATAAGACGGCCTGATCAGTAGGATTTGAAGGAAACTAACGAATTTGAGAGGCAATTACACCCAGAAGTATACCGAAATTCCGGAGCGAAAAGGTGCCAGTTACGGTCCAGCACACGGAGCGAAAGAAAGCAATCTGGCAAACAAACACGCCCCCTAGAAGCACATCGCGCATGCGCATCAATACTTGTAATGCGATTACCTCATTAAAAAAAATACGTCATCCAAGTAACGGTCGATCGCCATTTTGAATGTCAATTGACTGTACACGTGGAGTGTCAGAGAAAGTAAGCGGTGCGGCATTTTGATGAGAATCAATGGCAGAGCGTGTGGTCTACTCAAAATATTATTCAAGCATGGATATCAATGCAAGATCAAGGTACAGAGAGAAATTAGGAATGCTTGGGGGTATTTCAGACCCCTATCTTATGATGGAAGAAGCACTGGAGGGCTTGGAATGGCAGAATTGGCCAGAAGTTGAGTACCCTGGCATTTATAATTACTTGATCAATACTCTTAGTCCTTATACTAAGGAAGAAATGAAAGCTTACAAAAGTTTGGAGGGATACAGACCATTTGTTGATGGTTGGGTAAGCAATATTCGTGTGTTATGTATTGAGTCTCGTGCGAACATCTACCTAGTAACAGCAAGAGTAAGACAATCCCAAAAAATATTTGCTTCCCCAGCTCAAGCATGGATTGCTGTCGAAAAGACAGGGGTGGTGCTGTGTGTCCATTGTGATTGTATGGCTGGTCTGGGGAAATCTTGCTCTCATAGCAGCAATTTTGTTCACACTCAATGCCAATGAAATAGCAAGGAAATCTGTCTCATGCACATCTGTACCTTGCTCTTGTCTGCCACCATCATATAACACTGTGCCATTTGCTCTCATCTCTGGCATTAATTTCACAGATCCTGACAAGAAGCTTTTAGCTAGTGCTGAGTGTAGCAAAATAGTCAGCTTCAGACAAAAACTTAACACCTTCAAGTGAACTTGAAGATTTTTGTAAGAAACTTTCTCAAACTGGAAAGCCAGCTCTCTTGTCACTTATTCCTGGTAACTGTATTGCATATGTACAAATGTATGACAAGGGTACACTACCAAAGCCTTTAACAGACTATTTTTGAATCTGTACATGCCCAGCTGTGGGGACGCCCTCTGATGTCAAGGAAGACACAAAGAGAAGAGAGAAGAGATCAGAAGAGAGTGGACTGAAGAATTGACTTCATTTTCTTTAGGTGTCTTGTTTTGTTTCATTATCATATTCAGTTGTAATGTAGTTAGTGTGTGTTGTGTGTGGTTGTTTGGTAAAGGGTTAACTATATGTGAGTCAGTCTGCACATGCGCAGTTGATTCGAATTTGTACTTCATATTTGTGCATGTCTCGTATTTTTATTAATTTCTGTTAGCTGTGTCCCAGACCAGTGTTTTAGACTTTAAATTAAACTTAATCCTAAAGTAATATTTAGAGCCTAGGTGTACCTGTGGGATATAGCTAATGGCCACACTACGGACTTTGGAGGTGAACCTACGAGGATTCGGCTAGACTAGGTTTTGTTACTACTGTAAAGGCGGCGGTTCTCCTTGACGATAACGGTCCTACACCAGCTTTCATACCCTGATCTGTTGTTCCAATGTGAGAAGTTTTTTCCGTCTATAAAGGTAACTTTAGAGCAGATTAAGGCAGTAGAAGTAAGCACTCGAGAGCAAGCTAAATCTAAAGTTTGGTTTCAACAAAGAGCAGGCAGAATTACTGCTTCCTGATTAAAACTAGCTATTCGCACAGATATCACGCAGCCATCTCAATCTCTCATTAAATCAATATGCTACCCTGAAAGTCACAACTTAAGGTTAAAGCTACTTCATGGGGTTGTGAGCATGAAGAGAGTGCAAGGAAAGGCTATATTGAGATAGCTAAACGGAGAAACAATAAATTGAGTTTTCTCAATGTGGACTGGCAATTTCCACATCTTTTCCTTACATGGATGCTTCCCCAGACAGCATTGTGAACTATGAATGTTGTGGAAATGGTGTTGTTGAAGTTAAATGTCCTTACTCTTGTACTAATAATTTATTTGGAAGCTTGTGATGAACAAAGCTTTTGTTTAGAAAAATGTGGTGACACTTACAAGCTAAAAATGATCACCTCTTATATACTATTATCAGATACAAGCACAAATGGAGATATGCAGGAGTACCGATGGCGACTTTGTTGTGTGGCGTGAGCAAGAACTGATTGTAGAAAGGATCCATGCTGACCCAGCATTCATTGAATGTGCATTTGACCAGGCAACTCAGTTAAATATGCATTAATCCCAGAACTTCTAGGAAAGTATTATTCAAAACCAATCACTACTCAAGATTATAAAGATCTAAGTCAAGTTCATGTTTTACTTCTTGTGAATTCTCTATTATGTTTGAAGACATCACAAGTGAAGGTGTTGAGGCAATGGCTAGAGGTCTAACAGCTGATATTAGACTTGACGAGTTGACATTGAGAAATGCTACTTACAGACATGAAGATGATACACCTGCCACTGTGAATCTGATGACAGTACTAACTCTAGTATGATGTGTCAGTCGGTTATTTCTGAGGGACCAGATAGTTTAATTAGTTCATTTAAACATCTTGGGTATTTACGCGTACTTAATTTAACACACAACAACATTGGCAGTGAAGGAGTAACAACTCTATCACATTTATTACCTTTTCTCACTAAGTATTGAAGAACTACGTTTATCAAATAACAACATCAGTTCTGAAGGAGCAACTATTTTATCCAGTTCATTGCAATACCTCTCTACTCTAAAATGTCTACATTTTTTCTGAAGGAGTAATTAGTTTATCTAATGCATTTCAACATATCTCTCAAGTACGAAATCTACATTTATCACACAACTATATTGGTAATGAAGGTACTCTGCATCTGGCTAGAAATCTTTCAATCCTAACTCATTTAATAAATCTGAATTTAGAACCCGTTGCTATATTGTTACTAGGTGTACTAACTTGGTAAGTGTGCACTATTTTTTGCCTTTAGGTATATAAACTGTGCATACTAACCACCCTTGGGGTATTGCTATTTTTGAGTTTTAGTTTAATAGAATAGGCCGGATAAAGCTGTGTGAGGCCTGGATATGATATGTGAGGGTCTACTACCCTCTCATATCCGACCTATACGGGGACCAGCCCTAGTTCGACAACTTTCCAGCAGCCCTAGTTCGGACAACTCTCCTGCTGACACTCATACTCAGGAATTTACCATAGCTAGCTGCTTAACTGTTTACCGCAGAGCAGAGCAGCCCAGGGTAGAGTTAGATCTGGAGATAACAGCTGGCAGCTACAATGCTAAAGTAAACCTGCTAGGTGTGCTTCAATTGAATTTTAATAGAATTTTAATTTTGGGCCGGAAATTCGCTAATTCGCTTGACACCGCCATATTTATGCAAAATGCTGATAAACCAAGTTGCTAGTGGAAACTGGCGGGTAAACGGGTTCTAAAATAGTTAGAGCATGCGCTCAGGTACTGGTGGATTTAGTGCACAAAGCCCTCGGGCCTATGGCCCTTGGGCTTCAGTGCACTAAATCCACCAGTACCTAAGCGCGTATGCTCTAACTATTACGTATCACATAATGATATTGATCTAGAAGGAGCACTATTAATAATTATCTACTTTCAAAGAACATGATTTCTTGTATGAAATTAACATTTGTCAAAGTAGTCCTTGTATATTGTTATTTGGTGTCTGTGTAGTACATGATATTGTGACGAGATAATTTAACTGCTATTGACAAGTTAAAAGAAGCTGCACGATGTAAGAAAAGAAGAGAAAACTAGATTTAGGCTTTGAAATTTATGATATTTCACCTCCACAGGATGATAGAAAACTGGAAGTTTCTGACATTTCACCTTCACATGAAGGTAGAAGTTCCCATTGTGTCCTACTATAGGATAGTTCACACTTCATTGTGGCATTTCCTTTCAAGAATATTTCTATTTTTTTGTTTTGTGGTTCCAATCAGAAATATATTTTACAGTTAGTTTTTAAGTCACTATGTACTAGTTTTATGTTTCAGAATAACAACTATCAGCTATTGTTTATTTACATACTTGAATTCTTTTATTACATTTGAAAATTGTTTACATTATAAATCAGCTACATGATTATTGACAGCCAAATTTTATTAATATTATTGACTCTGAAGAGTATATAGGAAATCTTTCATACTATGTTATCAATAGGGGATTTGCATGATGACATCACGTAACATCCTACCACGCCCACCGATGGTATCACTGCACACCGTGTCCCATTGAAAATGTATTAGTTTTGCTGACCACTTGGTCTATTTTTTGCTGTAGCACCAGCGCCAGGCTGCACAGAGCTTCCAAATTACAGGAATAGCTTTATTATGAAATTTACTAACTGCTGATAGCAAAAGTTTAGGATTTTCAGCCCTGGCTATTGGAATTCCTGGGAGTGAAATTTGGTGATGGTTATCTAACCACCCTACTTCTTCTTGGAACTCCTTGAAAACTGAGACTGGCTGGTTTTTCTCAGAATTCTATAGCCTGGTGGTGGCCTGCCTATTGTGCTGTGGATTTTCTTAGAAGTAACCTGATTGTGGTGAAGTTATCATCTCCATAAACTAGTCAGGAGACATAAATGCAACCACCTGTCTGACAGACTCAGACTCTGGCAGAAATACCATTTATAAAAGCAAGTAGCTATAGTTGAACATCTTACTCTTAGTCAGCTTCATGTTGTGAAGTTGAGATAGATAAAAGGTATGTATTTGCTAGCAAATATTGGCAACTTAAAAGAAAGGTAAGCAAAATGGTATGTAGCTAAACAACAGCCTCGCGATACTGTGACTTGTGACAAAGTAAAGAGGTCTAAGACATACTTCCAAAATTGAATATATTATATAGATCCATATAGTTGTCTTTGAGAATCAAGGTATAAACGAAAAACAAGAAAAAATATTTACCACAATTTTGCCAACTCCATTACTAGCTATCAGAAGTTTGGACATTGAATTAGCATTAACAGGTTTTTCTCTTAGTGCACTCAATTATTTGTCCACCAATTTGATTCACTTCATAGTATTTTATTATGATTATCATCATCATTATCACCCGCAGTAATAAATTTTCTCACAAAGCGTGTGGGACTGTTGTATATCTATGGACTGTATCAGTAATAATGTCCTGTTTGCTAGTTTTTAACTAGAATTTATATGTCCCTTCACCATTTTTTTACCTCTTCAACAGGTAGCTAGCTAATGGCATTACTTAACTCCACAGTAGGTGGGTTATTTTAGGTAGTTAATGCACGGACATTAATGTCCTGCAGAACTATTGCTTTCATGTTTTACACTGTGGTTAAACTGTAACTAAACAATCAAAGAAAATGAATACATATTGAACTAAGGGGAGAAAGATAATTAAAATAAACATAAAAACATACTCAATCTAAATAAAGTAAACTTGATCAGTAATAAGAGGCAATATTAATTGTAGGCTTGCCAATTCTCCACTGCCGTCCCTGTAGCAATGCTTTTTGTTACAATATCCTCCACAAAGATATTCAAGAGTTCTTCCACATTGTGGAGCAAAACAGCTGATGATACAAATCCTATCTTTTTAGAAATTAATCATTTCTTTCTCATCAGTTTATCCTTAGGAAAGTTATGAAATGATCACCATGTTGTTCTTTCTTCTGTTATCTTAGCATTCAGGAACAAAGCAATCTCTTTTTCTAACTTCTCTTGTAAGACTCACCAATCCCTCCAGAGAAATTAGTATCTTCACCACAATCAGCTTCTAAGAAGCAGGCCACCCCCAGGCTATAGAATTCTGAGAAAAACCAGCCAGTCTCAGTTTTCAAGATGAGTTCCAAGAAGAAGTAGGGTGGTTAGATAACCATCACCAAATTTCACTCCCAGAAATTCCAATAGCCAGGGCTGAAAATCCTAAACTTTTGCAATCAGCAGTTAGTAAATTTCATAATAAAGCTATTCCTGTAATTTGGAAGCTCTGTGCAGCCTGGCGCTGGTGCTACAGCAAAAAATAGACCAAGCGGTCAGCAAAACTAATACATTTTCAATGGGACACGGTGTGCAGTGATACCATCGGTGGGCGTGGTAGGATGTTACGTGATGTCATCATGCAAATCCCCTATTAAAACATGAAATAATTTATACTGATGAGAACAAAAAAGTTATGAAGTCATTTTTGTACTAATGGCTACACTTGCTACTTGTCCATTTCACTTAACCCAAGAAACATTTATTTCACTTCTTAGCAATTCTATTAGCAGACAAACTGCACAGCTGGTAGTTAAAAATTGACATTACTGAAATATTCAAGAATTTAATATACTTTATACAGAGTTTTCATAGATTAATAATAGACACAGCTTGGTTGACTAAGCATGACTAATAGTCAATTAATTGGCTTTTGTTTAGGACATACTTTGTTACATTGCCATACTAACAATTTCTCAAACCATACATGATACTGTGAAGCCAGTGATTGAACAAACTATAATGGAATTGGTAGAAAAACAATGGGTGGAAAAATTGGACTCACCGAAGTTTCTGTCCATTGACCACTAGCTATCAATTAGACTCTATGTGTGAGTTATCACAGCATTGTTACGCCCCACATCAAGTTTCAGGAGGAAATGTTGTAAAGTTGGCAATGCCACACATCAATCAGTCAGAGCTGTTATTGTGACAGTATTATTATATCTCAGGAGAAACGGTCTAGAGAATTGATGGCATCTGCAGCTCTGTAGTTGTTATTATTACAAAGTCATACTTTTTGCTCTAATATATTCCTCAACTTTTTTCCAGTGCATTATGACCACAGTGTTGATGAATTGTAATGATTTGAGTGTCGTATGATGTGATACTATTTCGAATAATGTACATGAATGACTATGTCCATGATTTTAGGGTGGTGCTGTGTGCTTTAAGATTGGCTGGGCTTACAGTTAGAAAGGGAAAATAGTGTGCCCAAACATGTTGAATGGTTTGGGTACAAATTTTGAAATGGGCAATTAGCAGTACCGGCTTATAAATTTGCAGCAATAAGGCTTTAAAGTAGAGTTTTGTGCATTTGAGACACTAGCTAATTTTTCATGATAAATCTGGGAGCCTCAATGGCAAAACTCTTCATTAACCTAATTTGTGCAGGATTCCTGGATGTAAATACAGCTTCAACTATAAAACATCTATCAGCCTGTCTAATCTCTATTCCAGGTGACAGCAATACTACCCCTATACCTGGTAACCAATTTTATGTTATTATTTTCTCTCATTATTTAAACTGGAATAGTTTCACCATAACAAAGCCTAGTTTTAATCAAATTGAAATATCTCTAATCATGGTTATCTGTACAATATACTATTAAAAGCAAAAATTTGCTAATGGCAACAAAAAAAAAATTTGGTATGCTTTCTAAGCTATAAGCTAACAAAGCAAATAAGTGAAAAGAAAACTGAAATGTCTACACTTCAATGGAATAATAAAATAAGAATAATCAACTTTCAATTTGCAAAGATTGAGTAGGTTGAGCAACTGAGGGAGAACAGATCTGACAGCGTGAATCAAGTGGGTGATAATTATTCTGCAAGTGAGTCTTAAATACATTTAAAGAAGTTCTGGATTAAATAAAGTGCAAAGTGTTGACTCTAGTGGCTAGTTGTATTTGTGGTCATAGCTCCAACAATTTGTTATCAGTTCATAATGGATCTAATTCATGGCTAAACATCAGATGTTCTAATTGCTAATAAATTTGATGGGTTTACAAATGTTACATACTTTTGTCATATCACTAGCAGATGAGCGAGCCATTATTAGGTGCAAGACTAATCAATTATTGATTTGAACCTTTCACTGTTTTAGCAAATGCTTCAGCAAATCACTAAATTAAGAAATTCCCAGAATTAGATACCAAAATGAGACTTTTATTGAATCAATAAAAATCTAGAATAATTACAATCTTGTTCATCACAGTTGTGTATTGCTAATAAAATAAAATCATCATATGCATTCCATTACAAAATATCCTTGAAGCAAGTTTCATCCCACCACTACTAATTAGCTACTCATCGCTGTTAGTTTGTTGAATTGTGCTGCTTACCTTAACAGGACAATATGTAGTGAGCATCAAGTGTGTGATGGGTTTGGCAAGTAATAGTGATAAACCATGGCAACCACTCGAAATTATCGCTAGAGTGAACATTGGACCTAACAGAGCTAATGCCGGCATGGTCTAGCTCACAAAGACCTTCATCCAAAGTGGCCCTTACTAAATTTGTCTCATGAATTATTGTGTGCAAATGTTTCAACTGAAATTATATAAGTCAAGGCAAATAGAAGAATTATACTGTCATTGCTCAAAAAATGTTTAATTTAATATTAGTACTGCATATACTATGTAACTTAACATCAGACATGGGGCAAAGTACTTTGGAAAGTATTTGGGTACTTTACGAGTACTTGTAAATTAGTAATGAGTGGGTATGAATACAACTACCTCGAGTTTGTGATGGTTTCAATAAGTATGTGTACATTGGTCTTGTACTTTACCAACTGAAATACATAATGAACAGATTTTTCTACTGGGTTAAACACAGATTGAATATTGGACTGAGATGTCTTGAATAAAGGATAGTATGCATTTCATTGACCTTTTTGAGGTTATATCAGGGAAAGAATACCTTCAATTAAAAGTCAATTATTTGTTGTTGTTTTGTCAAATTAGGGGGAAAATAGTTTCCACCTGCAAATGTCTATCTTTCTGAATATTAGTGACGGTCACCTGATAGCTACCTTCCTTAATGGAATTGGTAATAAGCTGATGACATTATTAGCACAGGTAGCAATATCATAAAATCATGCAAATTACATAATAAAGTACATAGATACCAAACCATAATATGATTGTACACAGTTAAATGGTTCATTTAGTTTTCTGTTTTCTTGAAAAATGATGTAATTGTTGTTTGTTTGAATACATCACTTCTTTTCAGAGCTGCTAACTACAGGAAGGCCAGAATAAAGTTCCCATTCAGTCATTATAAAGTCTTTAGCTGGCTTATTTAGGGCCAATGTACAATTTGGTACAAAAATTATTGACTACATATTGTGGCTTCCCAATGCCACAGTGTGTAGGGGGTCAACTTGTAGTCTAAAACCTGAGAGTCAACTTTCTGAGTCTTAGGAAAGTGGCTATGGGAATTTTATTTTGGCCTCTTCCGTAGCTGCCCTGTAAGAGGGCCAGTGCTGGTATCTTCACATCCAGATAAGGGAGAACTTACCGTTTTGGTCAAAATTGAATCAACAAATCAGCACAAGTATTCAACTCAATTTATCAAAAGTTTGTCAAAAAAACAGTGGAAAAAGCATAAAAGCAAAACTTTTTCCACTTCCTGTTGGAAGATCTTTATAGAAAGCAATCAGCGAAGTTGTTTTGTGGCTCAAGTAGCGTAATGATTTTATCATTGTGCACAAAAATTAGTTATTGCATAAAAGAATCATATCCTATAGCAGAAACAATAACAATAAATGAACAATCCAAATGTATTGTTTTATGACAGAAAATGCATAAATCAAGTGACTATACAAATTATTTGGTTAAAAAGCTATAGAAATGGAACAGCAACTTATATCCTTAATCTTCCCAGTTACATCCTTCCTCTCCCACAAGCACATACATTTACTAAGTGCCATACTTAAAATGCTAGTGTCTTTCTAGCTTTTCTATAGCTGCCAGTAATTCTATTGTTTTGTGGTTCATGTAGTGTAATAAGTTTTCAACACAATTGTCTCTCAGAAACTAATTATTGCATAAAGAATATCATACTAATAAAAACTATAACAATAATTGTTCAAGTTGAATGTTCTATAACAGGCAATATAATGAACCACATAATGATATAAGTAACCCACAATGACAACTTTATTCCACAGCTCATAGTTGATTGCAAATGACATAATTGTGATACTTATTTCACACTGATCGAACAATCTTTTCAAAATCATGCGGTATGAACTTTGTCCACATCTTTATCCCCAGTGAGGTCCTCACAGGAACAGTTCTCTGTAACCATGCAGTTTGAGTCACACAGAGAAACACCCATGAGCTACATTATGCCCCAACACTTCATCTGAAAGAAATTTGATTAGAATTTACAGTCATGTAATAAGTAAGTTTGCCTACATTATTAAAATACTCTTGAAATTCTCCTTTTAATTCTTGCAAAGAATTTACTTGTATTCTAAATATTATTTAGTTCTTAAGTGACGAAGAATTAGAGAACTTGTGAACTCTTCGTAAATACTAGTTTGTGTAGATAACTGACTTACACTTTCAGAGTCGTAGAGATAGCAAATCATAGCAGATGAACTGGCAAGTAACACATATCAATCACATTAGGATGAGAATGTAAATATTCTTTAAGAGAATCTTGGACAGACTGACTGTTTACTGTATTACTTTAGAAGAGCTACTACTGCTAGGGAAATGATCAATGTATTCCATAATTTCATTTTCACTAAAACCAACTACTTCCATTCTCTTTGAAAAAATATCTTCTCTTACAGACTTGGAGGCTGATGGACGAGAAGATACTATGATCATGGCTAGGGGAAGTAGCTTTTTGTCTAAAAGTTGAATAATGACGTCATTTTTTCATCTGTACAACAATACTCAATATACCAACCTTTCCCCATTCGATACCTGAATTGATTGATACACCGACATAAAAAGATTTCAGCAGATCAGACAAACTGTTGACTTGAGTGTTACAGAGTTCCCTGAGTATGACTAAAAATACCAGTTGAGCTCTTGTAAGAGTTTCTCCATCAATCGAATCTTTTACAATTTTTGAACTAAGCTGATACTTTAGCATCCTCAATTTGATAATGCTATCTTGCATTGAATCAACCTCCATAAAGTCTTGATTTGCCATTACAACTTCATTCTTTTCTTTGTTAGTATTTTTTTGTTTATCCCGAACAGAGCATCCATTAAGGGATGACACCACTTGGACAAAGCTATCCCATGTGCTTACTTCAGATTTTAAATTCTCACAAAATACTCGTAATACAAATCGAATGAGGACCTACCTCAATGTTTGCACTATAGCCTAAGAGACACTGACACAAGGTGTTAGAGATTCACTAACTAACCATTGAGCTAACTTCTGGAAGCTTTAGCATTCTAGTGAGGCAATGCAGACAAGAATGAACAATGATTTTCTTGAGATGCACATTTCTAGAAAAAATACCTTGGGAGGAATTTTAATTCATTTTGAGGTCAGATGGATACCAGAGACAGGGACCACTGTAAATTGTTAGAAAGTACAGCTCTGTGGGTACGCCCCGACCTGGTGCGGAGCAATAAGAGAGAAGGGATAAAAAAGAAGGAAGAAGAAAATAGAGAGAAATAGAAAAAAAACGTATTTTATGACAAATAAAATTATTGTTAGTTTTATTACCTATTCATTTTAAAATTATTTAGCTAATAAAAGTGTGAGCAGGCACATGTGTACAATAATTATTTTGTCCGTATCATAGATATATATTAGAATTTGCTTTAGTTTTGTTTTTCAGATTTTGTAATTCCTAATTTTTGTTTGATACTCATACTTGTGAGTAATCAAATTAAACTAAAGACTGCCAAACCTTGAGAATGACAAATACTGATACAAAAGTCTTGGTGGCAGCGATACCAATTAAACAGGAACTAAAGAGACCAGAAGAGACAAAAGAGAGCGGAAGATATTAAGAAACTAGAAGAGAATAAAGAATCTAGAAGAGACTAAAGCAACTAAGTAGACTTGGAGAAACAAGAAGAAATTAATAAGATTAGAAGATACTAGAAGAGACTAAAGAGACTAGATGAGACTAAAGAGACAAGAAGAGATGAAACAAACTAAAGAGACTAGAAGAGACTGAAAAGACTAAAGAGACTAGAAGAGAGTAAAAGAGACCAGAAGAGACTAAAGAGACTGCAAATTGCAACTAGTTATTTGCAGTGGTGTAAGGAAAGTGGGAGGATGGGGGCTCTGCGGGCTGGAGCCCCCACCCCTCCCCCCACAAAATATTTTGGCACAACTTAGACATGCGATTTCTAGCATAAACACCAGCAAATCACAATACACATGCCCTTGAAGCCCACACATACCGAAAAATCTTGATACGCCACTGATTTAGCTTGTGCTACATGGAATAATATTAAATAACTATTACAATGATGTAATGAGAGTACAACTTACATGAAGAAAGAACCAAAAGTAGACCACTCCGTGCTGTTCTGATCCTGATTATGAAACTCGATAGCTAACTTTCGTGACTACTAATAGTTACACTCAACCATGCACTGCTATCCACAAGCTAGCTATTACAAACTCATTTTTCAGACCAAAAGAATACCTTATTTGGTATATAATACCAAATCAAGTAACTTGTACAATGAAAAAAGGTACTTTATCCACAAGAGAAGCTAAACATACAAGGACACTCACCAATAAATAGTTTCAGTGTAAAAACCAAACACCAAATTAACTACTCAGCAAAACTTGCTAAGCTGACTGCTTCATTAAAAAGGGACTACTATTGTCTAGTTTAATACAACACCTTAATTGTCAGTAATCTCCAAAATCAGAGCATAACGTACTGACCGACAAAATGACACAGCTACTAACAACAACCATTTCGCGCATGCACGCTTAGCATCACTGCAATTAACATCATATTATATAGTTTGATTGGTTCTGGAGGGTTGAAAGCAATTTTGCTTCAATGTTTACTAAGTATAGTTACACCAATTAAAGTTGCTATTCTGTAAAAAAAAAAGAAAGGCAGCACATGTAGTTGCAATTACTGCACTAAATGAAGCACTAAAATGTGCGAACCCTCAGCACTACCATACACTAGCTAGAAATTACAAAACATCTTGGAGCAAAAGAATAATTTATGGATTGTTCTAATGAAGTATCTATATAACTCCAGCAATGAAAACAATAGATGTAAACGTGGTTTTCATGAGAGAAAAAGCTAAACAGGCCTAAGACACTCACCGGTATATTAAATTTTCTATGCAAAACTTCACTTCTGCACTTGGTTTAAATAAACTTTACAGCAAAATAAAACTACAGCAGGTAACAAGGAATATTTTGTGCCAGTAGGGGGTGTTACCCACAAAGCTGGTACCTATGTGGAGCTGAAGCTTTGCGTTTTTTTTTAAATCAGCCCATAATAAAAAATTAGTGCAATAAATTTAAATTGTCATTTTAGTGAGTTCATAGGACTACTATAACCCTCTCGTGCATGTGTGATGAGGGTTAATAAATAGCTTTGGGATTTTTATTGTTCTCTTGAACATATATTTTGTGAAGGCAACTGCCGCAATTATTCTTTTCCTTCTTCTTCTTCGGTTGTTATACTGATAGCTTAAATAATAATTGTAGGATTAATGTATATAGAAGATTAAAAATTGGCTCAAAAATTCTGAAATACAATATTTTAATAAAACTAAATGATATAAGTAAATAACAACATATAATCTAATATTATCAGCACATAAAACTATACTTTTATTGACATAAAAATAATCATGCTGTTATTAAAATATGAGCCATTTCTTTTTAGAAGGTGAAATGTCAAAAACTTCAAAGCCTAAATCAAGTCTTCTCTTTTGTTTCTCACCCGTGCTTGCTTCTTTCAACTTTTCTATAGCAGTTACATCATCTCTTGTTATAATATCATGCACAACAATGTCACCCAATGATATTTTATTAGCTCTTTGACTGATGTAAGTTCTTATTAATTCATGACATTTCTTGAGGTTAGATAGTATTAATAGTGCTCCTTCCAGATCAATATCATTATATGATACGTCAAAAAATCTTAGATGAGTCAGGAATGAAAGATTTCTAGCCAGATGCTGAATACCTTCATAGCCAATATTATTGTGTGATAGATTTAGTTTCCATACCTGAGAGATATGTTGAAATGAACTGGATAAACTAATTACTCCTTCAGAACCAACCATGTTATGCGATAAATCTAAAATTTTCAGACCAGAAAGATATTGAAATAAAATAGATAAACCAGTTGCTCCTTCAGAACTGATGCTGTTATTAGATAAATTCAGCTCTTTAAGCTCAGAGAGGCAATGAAAAGAACTAAATAAACCAGTTGCTCCTTCAAAACTGATGCTGTTATTAGATAAATTCAGCTCTTTAAGCTCAGAGAGGCAATGAAAAGAACTAAATAAACTAGTTGCTCCTTCAGAACTGATGCTGTTATGCGATAAATCTAAATTTTCCAGAGCATAAGGATATTGAAATGAAATAGAAAAACCGATAGCTCTTTCAGAACAGATGATGTTATGAGATAAATCCAGCTCTGTAAGCTCAGAGAGGCCATGAAATGAACTAAATAAACTAGTTGCTCCTTCAGAACCAATGTTGTTGTGTGACAAAATTAGTTCTCTGAGCCCAGTGAGGAAATGAATTGAACTTGACAAACACTTTACTCCATCAATGCCAATGTCATTGTGTGATAAGTCAAGTTTATGTAGATACTCGAGATGTTTAAATGAACTTGCCAGACTAGCTGCTCCTTCTGAGGTAATAGTGTTCATTGACTGGCAAGTAGTACTTGGGTTAGCATCATCAGATTCACTAGTGGCAGGTGTGAGATCTTCATTTCTGGCACAACTGTTTTCAAACGTCAACTCACGAAGCCTGATATCAGCTGTTAGACCTCTAGCTAATGCCTTAACACCCTCATTAGTGATGTCAGTAAAAATAATATTGAAAACATAAATTATCAAAGATGAATTTGATAAAGCCTTAAATAATGTCTCAATGCTATCAGGTGTGGAAGATAGTGATAAGGAAACCCAAAAAAGATTATTCAAACTATTTAAACTATCAACTAACAGTTGACATTGTTCACAAGATATATTTTTTAATTTGAATTCTAACCGCTTGAGACTCTCAGATTTTAGTATTTGAATGAGATAATCAAACCCAACTATAGATATTGAAGTATCAATGACTAGTGTATTAAGGTGGCAGAGATTTATTTTGGAGATATTCTTGAGTAAAATGTTCAGTTTATTGTCATCATTGGGTAACTCACCAATGTGCAACTCTTTTACTGGCATAGTTGTATTACATATGACATAACTGAGAGCTAACAAGTCACTGGGAGTTAGTATGGTCCACTTGAGATTGAAACAACCATCTATTTGTTTTGTAACTTTGTCACAAACTATTTGACTTTGTGACTCAAAAGCATATTTAATTCGCGACACCTTAGAGTCCATGCTATAATATTGTTCTTTTATTAAAAAAATTTCTTTTAACTGTTTCATGCCTGGCTGAAATGATAATAAGCCACAGCAAAAAATCCATACTGTTTTCATATCTATCAATCTTGAGTGCTCCTTATTATTTTTAACTTGTTTTGATGTACTTAAATGGGCAATGTAATATGCTGCAAGGAATTCCTGTAGCGTCAAATGTAGAAAAGAAATTTTTTTTGTATTGCCAGTGTTTTCAATTTCGTGGTAAATGGTAAGCAATCCGAGACAGTTGGAATCATTGAAAGTTTCCTTACAGCCTAGATATGATGCTACTTCATCTGAGGTTATAATTTGATTAGAATTTACAGTCATATAATAAGCAAGTTTGCAGATATTGTTGAAATACTCTTGAAATTCTCCTTTTAATTCTTGCAAAGAATTTAAACTTATTTGTGGATGTTTAGTTCGTAGGTGACGTAGAATCAGAGATCTGGTGAACTCTTTGTAAATTCTAGTTTGTGTAGATAACTGACTTACACTTTCAGAGTCGTAGAGATAGCAAATCATAGCACAATGAACTGGCAAGTAACACATATCCATGACATTGGGATGAGAATGTACATATTCTTTAAGAGAATCTTGAGCAGACTGACTGCTTGTTGTATTACTGCATTCAGAAGAGCTACTGCTAAAAGGAAAATGATCAATGTATTCCAAAATTTCGTTTTCACTAAAACCAAATACTTCTATTCTCTTCGAAAGAACATCCTCTCTTACAGACTTAGAAGCTGATGGGCGCGAAGAAACTATGATCATGGCTAGAGGAAGTAACTTCTTATCCAAAAGTTGATTAATTACATTACTCTCTTTGTCTTGACAACGATACTCATCCAATCCGTCAATTACAAAGACTGAGTTTTCTCCATTGGAGTCATGAATAAATTGACACACAGACTTCAATTCTTCGTCATAATAAAACATCTTTAGCAGGTCAGACAAACTGTGGACTTGAGTGTTATTAAGTTCCCTGAGTACTACAAGAAATACTAGTTGAGCTCCATGCAGAGTTTTCCCATTAGCCCAATCATTTACAATTTTATGGACTAGAGTAGTCTTTCCACTTCCAGGACGTCCTTCTAGCATTATTAACTCACTGCTAGATACTTTAAATACCTCCTCGTACTTGACTTTACTTTTCTTAGCTTTTATGTCGTCAATATCTCCACGCACAGAATAATCATGACTGTATTTTGAATCTTCAGGTGATATAATCAAACCTAAGTTTATAAATTCTTTGGAAACTTTAGGAGGCCAAGTGTCATGAGAATTTGGGATTTCATTTTTACTCAAGTATACGTCTAACAGCTTTTTCTTCCCAAGTTGAAACAGAGTCTTTACAGTTATTTTTTCACTGCATACTTCCTTCTCCTGATAAGTAACACAGCATGTATATTCTCCCTCTGTTCCTCTACAAGCTTTGCTAATCACAAGCATATCACTATGGACTCCTGTATAATGAGAGCAATCTTCTATGGCAATTTCATTCTTCTTCCACTGGTATGACACTGATCTTTTGGGAATAGCTTTAACAAGAAGTAAAGTAGACTTACCTTCAGCTACTTGAACTGAGTCATTAGACATACCCGTAATAACAGGATTCTGCTTAAACATGGCTAAGTTTTGAGCCTTTTCAGGAGAAGTCAGTGAATTTTTTTCTAACAGTTTAGCAGCCTGCTTAAACTTACGTTTTAACTCTAAGCTTAAGTTTGTTTCTCCTACAACTTTACTTGCCAAAGACTTCTCAAGTCTAGTCATAGTTCTGTCTGGGTAATTTTTTAACCAACAGTTAATGACATTGTACAAACAAAGCTTTACATCATTATTTTTGCAATTTTCTCTTTCGTGATCTTTTAAACAGAGAGAGATAGCGATGAGTTCCCATTTGGGACTTGCCTCAACTAATACTTCAGCTAATATATTAGCATCCCCAACTTTGAAAGTAATATCTTCTTTGGAATCCCTATCAATTAAATCTAGACCAGACATCGCAAATTCATTTTGTTCTTTATTAATACATTTTAGTTGATCCACAAGCTGGACAGAGCACCCATCAAGGGATGACACCACTTGGACAAAGCTATCCCATGTGCTGGCTTCTGATCTTAAATTCTCACTAAATACTCGTAATATGTATCGAATGAGGACTTGTACTTCTATACTTTCAACTTCCAAATTACTGAATTTAGAGTATGCAGTATTAGCTCTTTGACACAAATTTTCTATAAAAAGTTTAAGATCCACACTAGACAATCCATGGACAATATAGTCCTCATTATCTTTTACATAGGTAAGGTATTTCTCATTGGTCAAACGAGTAGACATGTTCTACTACAAATAAAAAATGAACAGTAAACAAATAATATAGGAACTCTATTTTCTCTATGTAACATCTCTTATTTACATCTGCTTTAGATTGCTAGAAAAATAATGTTTTCCTAATCTCGCATAGCAAGACCATTTACCAAACCTCTATACAGAGAAAGAATGTGGTAACACTGTACTACCTCGTCAGCGAAGGGCGGAAGCAACATGAATGTCTGAAAAGTCTTTATTTGCATGAGATCATGCAGCAAGGTAGGCTGCAAAAACAACTTGTCATATTCTGTAGCATCTACTTGTGCATTTCCATAATGCCACCATCCCATGTTCTGCAGTGCTATTGTAAATTGCTATTACTAACTGTCAACTCTATCTCCAATTTCTTCCGTGCTTTTAGTGCAATCAAACAATTTCCTTTCCACATTAAACACAGATTTAATACCAGTCATTTTCTTACGTTCACTTAGCCAAATTAATAGTTCCAAAAAAGGTACAAAAAAATGGGTGGGTGGAGGGAGGGTGCAGCATGAAAGTGGTGATTCAGCTGAATATGTTCACTTACAGATTGCATTATTATTACAAACTAAGCATCAGTGTCACCAGATCCTTTTCCAGCACAGCGGATTGGTAATGGGTCCAGATCCACCAAACTAAAATATACTCCGTTGTTTATGCTGAATAGAAGTAGTGTAGTCTATTAGTAGTTTAAGATTTTGTTTTGTTTGGCAATATAATAATCAAGGAAAAGTTCAAGCAATTATTTCTAAGAAAGGCACGCAACAATATTCTAGATTGACACTTTCTCACCTAAAGGGGTCTGGAAAAAAGGAAAGAAAAAATGTGAAAAATCTTAGTTGTCGCCGGGGATTCGAAACCAGGGCCACTGGCTTTAGCCACCAGTGCTCTAACCACTGAGCTACGACAACCCTCAACTTCCAAGACTCTCACATTTTTCCTTTATACTGTTGATGTTTGGGTCTCCCAAACAACCGCTAACTAATATTCAATTGTTTGTTTGTCTGTTTTGGTGTTCATTTGTTGCTTGTGCAGCTTGTTGCCATTGCTCATTTAATTGTATTCATTGCTCCATTTATGTACCACTTCCTGTGCATGCTCAGTACTTGTATGCATGGCCTGGGACCACATTTCCCAGTTGGCATTGTCAGTATTCTAATCTGTTTGAACATTCTGTATTCTGCTTTACTAGCTGAAAGAGAGTCTAATGATACTGTAAGCTAGCTTAGCTAGTCTAGGGCAGACAGTCAACTACTTGGCTGCCTGCTAGTCTCAGTCAGAGTGGTCCTTCGGTTAAACTCCTTGCTTGTGGACTTACACCCCACAATCATTGGTCCTTCGAGCCGGATCCTGTTAAGGTGAAGGCAAGAAGAGCCAGCGATTTGAAGCTCTTTTAAGCTGTCGGAGTGACTATCTCTTTAGCTAGTTAATTAGGTTGCTTGGTAGACTAGCCGTTTGCTAGTTGGCTGACTGTTTTGTTGGCCTGCTACCTGAGTTTTGCTCAAACTCTACTTAGGAGCCTGCTGCTCCACACTTTTACTTTCGAGCCTGCTGCTCAACTTCTATACGACGGAGGGAACTTGTGACCTGCTGTCCAGACGACCTTTACCTAGTGACTGTTAGTCAATCCAATCATCTGTCGATCCTATACCAGTCAACTGTTTGTTGCTGTGTCACCTAACCAAGACTATGTCTGAGTTACCAAGGCTGAAGACAAAGAGGTCCACAGCTAGGACCAAGGCTACCAAAGCCATCAGGCATGCTGAGAAGCTCCTGAGTGAGGACATCTCAGCCATCAAGTTCAATGAGCTCCAACCCAAGATACAAGCTGCCAAGGAGGCAATCCAAGCTCATCAAGAAGTACAGGACACCTTTCTGGAGCAAATGACTGCAGAGGGCAAGAGTGAGGATGAAGTGCAGGCAGAAGTAGAGGCCAACAGTACTTGTGAAGAGCCATGGGATGAGGCCATGGATATACTTGCAGAGCATGTGTCCATGGTCAAGATGTACAGAACCTACACCCAGCAGATCAACAGTGCTGGAACCTGGCTTGCTGACAGCTCCCCTGCTGCAGCAGAGTTCAGTGCTTGTGGACACCAGATAGAGAGTGGACTGGAAAAATTGGCTAGTGAACTCTCACCTTACAAGGAACATGAATTCTTCAGTCCACTGCTGAGCAAGGCCAATACAGAACTGGCGAAGGTCAAGAGTGCATTGTACAAAGCACCACCTGCATCAGCACCTGCTGCAACCTCAACACCTGCTGTGCCGAAAAGGTTAGCACCTTACAAATTGGAACCACCTACTTTTTCTGGGGAACCTAAGGATTTCCACACCTTTCATACAAGATTTACTGCACTGCTGGATATCCACAAGGAGGCATACAGTGACGGTGACCTTTGCAATATCCTTTCCAAAGCAATGGAAGATAGAGAAGCAAAGAAACTAGTGGAAAGATATTCTCCATCTGGTTTTGATGAAGCCATGAAGCAGTTGAAGGCACGTTTTGGAAGAGCTGCTGCTGTCTACCCTGCACTGGTTGAAGAACTAGTCACCAGAAGCAGATACGATTACAGTCAGGAATCAATGTATCAGATTCTTGACAGAACCCAGCTTGTGTTGAATGCTATGAACAAAATTGGTGGCAAGACCATAGAACAATTTGCTGTGGCCTTAGTGGCAAGAGATTTCGATCAAGAGCTCGAAAAAGAATGGATCAGGCATGTGGGAGATGTTGAAACCCTACCTGGTCTAGACACACTTGTGAAATTTGTGGAACCTCTATCAAGAAACCTGAGCAGGAAGAGGAAGAGTCTGTCTGCTGCATCCCCAGTGTTCAAGCCTCTGATGAAGCAGCAACAGGAACGTCAGCAAGATTCATCTAAGAAAAGTGACAGCCCCAAGTCCTCACCTGCCAACCACAACACAACCAACAACAGCAACAATAGCAGCAACAAGTTGTGTTGTGCTGTGTGCAAGGGAAGCAACCACCCTCTGCATAAATGCCAAGCTTTCCGAGACTTGAATGTACAGCAACGTTGGAACATTGTGAGAAAGAACAAGTACTGTGCCAACTGTTTACATCAGAGCCATACAGTGGCCAGTTGTGCATCTGTCTATTCATGCCATGTGTGCAAAGGGAAGCACAATACCTTGTTACACAAGGAAGAAGAGGAGAAAAAGACATCTGCAACAATGTTGGTGACCAGTGCTCCAGAGAATAAACAAGAAGCACCACAAGCATCTAAGATGAAGTGTGGCTTCATCAACACTGCCATTGTGTCTGTTCAACATAATGGCAGAAGGCTAACGGTAAGAGCTGCGTTGGACAATTGCTCCTCCCACTCAATTATTACAGAGAGGATCGCTTCTTACCTCAAGCCACCACGTGAGTCAGTGGAACTCAAGATGCAAGGCATTGTTTCTGAGAGACGTGTCAAGCACAAGACCACAGTGCATATATCAACAGTCCAGCCTTCAGCATGGGACATACCAATCACTGTAGCAATTGCTGCCGACCTGCCCACATCCATGCCTCCTCAAGACCCAGCTGCCATTGCATCTCACCATCTGCTGCAAGGGTTGGAGTTGGCAGACCCAGATTTTGGAGGACAGATTGACTTAATTATTGGCACTTCAGACCTACCTCTGTTCTGGACGGAAGCTGGCCGGAAATTTGATGTGGATGCCAGACTGACCACAGTCAGTACAGTCTTTGGCTGGACAGTGGCAGGTCCTTTACCAGACAGTGTCAAGATGACCACACTGAAAGTAGAAGTGTTGGAGGATGTTGAACTCAATCAAGCTTTCAACAAGCTCTATGAGCTGGATCAAGTACCACAAACTAATCAGATGACTCCTGAGGAGCAATCAGCTGTTGATCAATTCAACCAATCTGTTCACCAGCACCCTGATGGCCACTACTCTGCAGCTTTACCAAAGGTCGAGAACCCTCCTGAGTTAGGCAGGAGCAAGCAGATGGCTGTCAGCAGACTTCTGTCCAATGAAAGGAGGATGCAGGCAGTTGGCAGACTGGAGGATTTCAACGCAGAAATGTACGGCTATGTGGAGTTGGGCCATGCAGAAGTTACTCCTGAGGAGCAGCAGACCAAGGCCAAATACTTTCTGCCTGTTAAAGGAGTAGTAAAGGAGACATCCACCACAACAAAAGTCAGGCCTGTCTTTGATGCCTCAGCCAGGACATCTAATGGCAATTGCCTCAACGACCTTTACCTCACTGGACCCAATCTCTATCCGTTGATAATGGACATTCTCATGAGATTCAGAGTCCACTCAGTCGTTTACACAGCTGACATCTCAAAGATGTATCGTGAGGTGAAACTGATACCAGAAGATCAAGACTTTCACAGCTTGATTGTCAGAGTTCCTTCAGGACAGTTGGTCCAGTGTAGGATGAAGAGGCTAACCTTCGGTGTCAGGCCATCCCCCTTTGTTGCCACCTCTGTGCTGCAGCATCATGCCACAAAGCACCAGGACGTTTATCCTGAGGCAGCAAGGGCAGTCAAGCAAGACTTTTATGTTGACGACTTCCTGTCAGGATGTGCAACTGTGGAGGAAGCTGTTGACAGAAGAGCAAAACTCTGTGAGATGCTGAAGAAAGCTGGATTCCTGTTAAGAAAGTGGAGATCCAACAGCAGTGAACTCATCCAATCAATTCCTGAAGAAATACTTGAGACTGAGCAGACTTGTGAGCACCAATCGTTGAAAACCCTGGGCATTGTTTGGGACCCAAAGCAAGACAACCTCTACATTGCTGTGCCAGCTCCTATAGAGACACCAGTGATCACAAAGAGGTGGGTGGCTAAAGTGATTGCACAAGTGTTTGATGTTTTGGGCCTGGTCTCACCTTACACAATAAGTGCTAAGATCTTGTTGCAACATCTGTGGATTCAGAAGGTGTCATGGGATCAGCCTGTGCCTGATGATTTGTTGTGCAAGTGGCAACACTGGTATAGTGAACTGCCTTGTGTGCAGACCCACCCAATTGTCAGATGTGTTGGTAGCAGTTTGGCCAGCACGAGTGATGCCAAGTTACATGGCTTTAGTGATGCAAGTGAACAAGCCTATGGTGCAGCCATCTATTTGGTGCAGCACCTCAGTGATGGAAGTGTTAATTCTAAGTTGATCTTCTCCAAAGCAAGAGTTGCCCCTCTGAAGAAGAGAACTATCCCGCAGCTAGAATTGGAAGCTGCCAAGTTGCTGGCTCAGCTATTAGCACATGTGTGTGAAGTGTTTCAGTTGCCCATGAAAGCAGTGGTAGCCTGGACTGACTCAGCAATTGTTTTGGCCTGGTTGCAACAACCCGTTCACAAGCTAAAGACTTTTGTAGCCAACCGGGTGGCATTGATTCTGGAGACACTTCCTGATGTGAGCTGGAAGCATGTTCCAACAGAAGTTAACCCTGCTGACCTTGCCAGCAGAGGTACTACAGCCAAGCTGTTGTTTGATTCATCCTTGTGGTGGCATGGGCCACCTTGGCTGCTTCTGCCTGAGACAGAGTGGCCATCTGATGTCGGTGTGAGGGACTCTCTGCTGCGGTCATTGCCAGAGCTGAAGGCTACCTGTCTTATGGCTGCAACCACCACGTCATCCAACACTCCTATTTGGTCATTTTGGACAAGATACTCAACTTACTCCAAATTGGTTAGGATTACTGCCTGGTTGTGGAGATTCATCAACAGCTGCAGAGGAAATAAACCTGTAGAGCAGCATCTCACTTCTTGTGAACTTCAATATGCCAAGAACTGCTTGATTGTTCATCAGCAAAAGGAAGCATTTGCAACCATCTATCAGTGCCTCAGACACAATAAACCTCTGCCTGTCAAGCACACTCTGGCCGGCCTGTGTGTCAGCATGAGTGCTGACCACGCCCTGCAAGTGACAGGAAGAGTAGGCGAAGGCCCGGATAATCAGCCTAGGAAGTTGATCCCACTGTCACTGAAGTGTTTAGTGACAAGGCTGATGGTTGAGTCGAAGCATCAGAGTTTGGGTCATCCAGGAGTTGCTGCAATGCTGTCCATAATTGGTCACAACCACTACATTACCGGATTAAAAGCATTTCTCAAGAAGGTGTCAAGGAAGTGCCTAAGGTGTCAGCAAGCTTATGCCAAGCCACTCCAGCAGCAGCTAGGGATTTTGCCACCTTCAAGAACATCTGAGGCAAAGCCATTTGAAAGAACTGGACTAGACTTTGCTGGACCTCTAACACTCAGGGAGGGATCGACAAGGAAGCCCGTCCACTACAAAGTTTACCTGTGCATCTTTGTGTGCATGGCAACCAAAGCTGTGCACTTAGAGGTGTGCAGGGAACTGACTACAGAAGCATTTGCTACTACATTCAGGACCTTCTGTAACAGGAGGGGGACACCATCGGAAGTATTCTCAGACAATGGCTCCAACTTTTTGGGAGCAAAGGCTGAGCTGGACGAGATCAAGAAGTTACTAACTTGTGCCGAGCAGGTTGCTCCAGGCTTGTGTGCTGAGCAGGATGTGCTGTGGCACTTCAACCCACCCAGAGCACCTCACTTTGGAGGTCTCTGGGAGGCTGGTGTCAAGGCTGCCAAGAATCAGCTGAGGAAGTTGGTGGCCCCTCATGCATTGAGGTATGACGAGTTGACAGCTGTGCTGTCAGAAGTGGAAGCTGTGCTGAATAGCAGACCTCTAGTGCCTGCAGACAGTGTAGAGACTGAACATGGCCTAGTGCTGACACCTGGCCACTTTATCATATTCAGACCTATGAAGGCACCACCTTCAAAGCCTGCTAGTCAAGCTAAGATGTCTACATTGACAAGATGGAGACTGGTCCAGAGGCTCCAACAAGACTTTGCACACTCTTGGAGAGGATGCTATATTCAATCTCTGCAAGCCAGGTCGAAGTGGAAGACCATGAAAGAAAACATCAAGATTGGTGAACTTGTTTTGGTAAAAGACCAAACTCTGCTCAATAGCTCCAGATGGCCTCTTGGGAAGATCATTAGGGTATTTCCGGGAAAAGACAAGCTAGTGAGGACTGTTGATGTGCTATGTAATGGAAAGACAAATAGAAGGCCAATCCATATGTTGGTACCCCTGCAATTAGAAGAATCACAACAGGATGGAGAATGAACTCCCCGCCCCCCCCAGTATGTTTGGGTCTCCCAAACAACCGCTAACTAATATTCAAATTGTTTGTTTGTCTTTTTGGTTCATTCATTTGTTGCTGCAGCAGCTTGTTGCCATTGCTCATTTAATTGTATTCATTGCTCCATTTATGTACCACTTTCCTGTGCATGCTCATACTTGTATGCATGGCCTGGGACCACATTTCCCAGTTGGCATTGTCAGTATTCTAATCTGTTTGAACATTCTGTATTCTGCTTTACTAGCTGAAAGAGAGTCTAATGATACTGTAAGCTAGCTTAGCTAGTCTAGGGCAGACAGTCAACTACTTGGCTGCCTGCTAGTCTCAGTCAGAGTGGTCCTTCGGTTAAACTCCTTGCTTGTGGACTTACACCCCACAATCAGTTGAGTAGTACCGCTTGCTGCAGTCTCGTACTCAACAGACCACCAATTATGTGCCGTCACAACACCTTTTTGGTGTCGACTGGAAACACCTCCCCCTCTGGAGAGGAGCTATAATTATTGTGGATTAATAAGGCCTGACCTTTCATATAAACTAGATTGACACTTTCTCACCTTAAAGGGGTCTGGAAAAAAGCAAAGATATCGTAGCTCAGTGGTTAGAGCAAAGCGAGTGGCTTTGGGTTCGAATCCCCGGCAACAACTAAGATTTTTTCACTTTGTTTCTTTCCTTTTTTCCAAGCCCCAGTCAATCTAGTTTTTATGAAGGGTTAGAACTTGATAATTGTGATGTTAAAGACTTTTATCCACAAATTATGGCTCCTCTCCGGAGGGAGAGGAAAGTTAATCAGAAATGAAGTTAAGTGTGGATGTGCATCAGAAATATGATCTCTAGATAATATGGAGGAACAATTTTACTACTAATGACTTAGTTCAGTTATTTTACTATGTTAAATATAAATAAACTTTAATCAGAGTTGACCATTAAATCAAGATATTGAAGAGGTGAGAAGCACAGGATGTGTACTCTAACGCATGTGTATAAACAGCATGAACTGATCAGTCGAGTCGTAGTATTACTTACTAAAGTAAAAGACAATGTAGAGTGTGTTAAATAACCTTATTGTGCATTCTGATGCACAATTATGAGACCATTGAGAAAAAAATGGCAGAGAAATGAAAAATGACATCCTGAATTATGGACAGACTTATCCCAGCTATATACAGTTGGTATTGACCATATGAACTATTATGGATATATTTATTATATTAAATAGGTGACAAAAAAGGCACAAAATTCTTTTGTCACCATTAACTATGTAATTAAAAGACAACTTGGAACATTTGTCCTGTGAGTCTATGTTAATGTAACAAACTTCTACAACTTCAATATTTCGAACTACGTTTGTAAAGCTGATAAAGAATTTAGGTGTGCATACATCTTGTCTCTGAATATTGTAATAATTGATATTGCTTTAACTGCAGCTCAACTATAGTCATTAAAGTTTTAAATGAATCCATAAAATGGAAAGACAGATGCTCAGATTAAGTCAAATTAAAATCTTGCTGAATGGATATGAATGAAATTAATATGACAGAAAATTTCACAGTAGAATTCTGTAATTGTAAACTACTTTGAATCATAGTTGGTTCAGGCACAAAACAATTATTCAGACTCAGAGGATGTACCAGGCTCAGCAGTTACTTAAGAGCAGTACAGATTGATTAGACACTGAGGAAAATCAAGAAAGTAAAGATAGAGAGTGGCCTCTGCAGATGCACTGTGCACTGATGATGGTCCCACGACTGAACTAGGAGTGGGCTCAATACGAGCAGGCTCAGGTTAATATTCAACAGGTGTTTCTCTGGTGGCTGCGTCTATCCACTGTCATGTGTATGTGAGAGCCAGAAGCAGCCTTAGACAAAGTTCCTCGGATTCTTACATGCTTCATTTAACTTCGACAATTATTATACCTGCCAATGCTTTCATAGCTTGCTACATGATGTTAGAGAATCAAGAAAAAGAAGGCTCAAGTATTTAAACCTGTCCTAAGGTTAGCCTGCTCTTATGTCAAAATAAAACAACTATCAAGCGATCCATTTCATTATTCTGCTAATATTCCCCTCATATGTCACACTCATTGATTTTTAAATGGACTAAAAGCTCGAATTATAGAAATGATCTCACTTGCTGCACTTGTTCTGTTCTCAAGTTAGCTAATGGATATAAAACATAAAGTATATACTTTAGAAGCTATCTAAAGTGTGGTAACTCTCTGGACTACCCTACACCAACATAGGCTGATAGAACTGCTGTCTTATTGGGTTGCACTTTGCTGTTGGACCAACTATATACAACTTGATCATGTAGCTGGCATGAAGTCAGTCTCTGAAATATTTGTGGAGGAAGCACATTCTAAGTAATGAGGAACATTAATGTGTGATCTTCACATATACTTTATGTTATATTTTTTCTGTTTGTTATGTTTTAAAACAACCGCAATTCAAATTACAATAACTTTGTAGGTTTTGTAGTTAGTGCTAGCTATTCTGTAACCAACACAGTATTGATGACCTCTCAACTTCCAATTCTCATAATACTCAACTCTTCAAAATGAGCATGAAAGACACGTTACAGACTGACTCCGCATTCACTGTACTAGCTGCACAGTTATCCACCTCCCACCCTTCTGGTCCATCAATCCTGTCATTTAGCATAAAAAAAATATTGCTAGTGTGTCACTATTAACAAATACCAGTGGCTGCCATATCTTGTGCCAACGATTTTGAGAGCATGTGAGGTTTTTGTTTTTGTTTATGTATGTATTGATTTCTATTCTTATTTTTATTTTTTTGACTGGTCGGGCCACAAACTGTCAAAGTGGTTCTTTAAGCCTTGCCTACAACATTATATTATTATACTACAATACATAAGATTATACATGAAAATTGGTGTTAAAGAAATAGATACCCAAAGCTAAAATGTTATCAATGCATACATCATAGGCATAGGAACCATAGCGGCCGTAGCAGCCATGGCCGCTACAATTTTTTTTTCAGGAATGATTTAAATCTGTTTGATCATTCTAGCGCATGCACATTTGTTTTTTCCTTTTGGCAGCCGATAACTAAAATGTTGGAAACAAAATAGGTTCGCAAACCTTGTATCGGATAGTTCATTACTCTGATTTTGTGTCAAAAGAGATCTTGCAAAGTATATTGCAAAGAAATAGGTTGTAAGAAGTTTTAAATCCTCGGGGTAGATGGCCTTGTATATAGCAATGATTGTTGCCATTGGTAAAGGGTTGTTAATTGGTAAAGGGTCTTGCTATGCAAGACTATGACAATAGACAATTTGCATCATTGTTAGAGCCAGAAAGAAAGGGAAACTTCAATGAGTAATTTTAATTCTGTTTTCCTTCCTATAAGGTTTTTTTTAAGTGGAAAGATGAAATAGTCAAATTCGATATCCATGTCTCCAGTGTGAGTTCTACTTGGAATCAGTTTGGAAGATGCATAAACACTTTATCTTCTACTGCATTCACTGTAACAAAGTGTCTATCTAAACAGGTTAAGATAAAAGTCAGTGTCTTTTAAGATTCTTTCAAACATAAAATTCTTGTTTGACAAGATATTGTATGTGTGGCAAATGTGACAGCTTGATCGGCTCTGCATAGGTACTAGATTTTGTGGTTAACTCCCCTTATCAAATCATTGTCATCACATGAGCAAACTTTTCTTGCTTCCTGCAGTAGTTTGGCTTTACACTGGGTAGTTAAAACAGTGTTAGAAGTGGAGTTTCATGTTGAAAATACATAGCAGTGAATGTTTCTCCACATGTTTCCCTAATGGAAGTGTTTACATGTATTGTATTAATTACTCGAACTATAATGAAACCTGTATAAATTGGCAAATAAATTATTCATTTGATCGGAAATAATTTGTAATAGCTAGCAAGTGTATAGTAGTGTTGAGGGTTTGCACCTTTGGTGCTTCATTAACCTCTTAGTAGACATTGATTTTTTCCACTTCCTGGTATTACAAAAAAGAAAAAAAAACACATACATTTTCTTTGTATAGAACTTCCTCAAAAACAACTTCTAAATTTACCGAACTTGAACCGTCATATTCTAAGTGTATATTATGACAAACTGAGTTTTCAAATTCTACCTTCACTTACCTTTGTACAGATTGTGATAAATCTTGGTTTCTAACGTCCTGTTATTATGTTGACACTACTTCAACAATAGGTCAACTATAGACATAATGTTATACATGAAGTGATTAAAAAAGACATACATACATGTATATAATGCACAGGTTAAATAAACAATATTTTTTCATTCATTCAAAAACAACCAAAATTATAGACAAATTACATTTTACCACACATTTCATTCTTGTCAAAGTCAACTTCGGAGTTTATAATTGATTTAGCTTCAGTGGGCAGTTAATAGGAAAATTGTTATTTACTGAGTGTGCTTCTTTTACAAAAAAAAAGAATTTTTTACTAATAGAACAAGTTCCATTCATTCATTTTAGCCTCAAATGCAATGTTCAGCAGTATATTGAAGTCAAAGTGAATCCCTTTTGATATCATGATGCTTCTAGCTAAAATAAGTTATATCCTCACACAGAGTTTGTGATTTACAAGAATGCTTGTGTGATAAGGGCACAAAAGCACAAAATAGAATACCTTATAAACTATAGCTATACTCATGTACTACAAATGTACTCATGAGTGGTATGACTACTACAAATCTACTATCTAGGGTCAAATCTTGCCATCAGACTACCTTACAGGCTGTAGCTTTGTGGTTTATAAGTGCACCAGTGCCCTTTGCACCAGATATAACACAAATAACAGTTTAAAAGGAGGAAGTAAGTATGAAGTCACACATTTAATAAATCAAGTTTATTATTAGTATGTACTGGTACTTTATAATATCTATGGAACCTATTGATGAAGAATCTTAAGTACTCATTGTCGAGCCCAGGATAAGAGTATGTGAGATATTAAGGTGGAGGCAAGAGATGAGCATTCAAGACATGCTCTATGACTGGCTATCTCAGTGACTCATCCTTGCAGTGACCATCACTAGACGGAATTTATTTGTCAGCATTTCATTGGTCATTTTATCATGCTATGTTATTTAGTTATATTGATTATTTTTATATCCTAGAGTTAGTCTACATATTCGTCCCATTGTGTTTAAGTCTTAAGTATTATTATTGAAAAACAATTTAATTGATAAGCACATGGGCCACCGAGTAGACTCTGGTGGCAGCAGATATTGTACTATTATCAGGAGAGTTAGCAAGGACCCATTCTAGCTCTACTGTCCTACAAAGGCTACCCTCTACTCTTGAGGTCCCTCATACTCATTATTTGCTGATTTTCTTTAATTGTGAAGAATTCATTTTAACTAGAGGCACCAAGCATGTCTACATTAACTTCTAATGAAACAAGCTGCTATTACAAAATTACTAGCAACTTTGGAACCAATAGTAAAACTGATCCGTAGGTCTATAAAAGAGTAAAATGTATTGCGTAGCCAATATACATGCATATATGCATTACATACATGTATATATAATATACATATATACTATACATGCATGTACATTATACATATATGTCAACTCTTGCAACAACACTTATTTTAACATTGCTTGTAACAGTAATGCAGACATGATGCATTCACTGTTTATGGTTTGTACCAGGGATTGGAAAAAAGTTGTATCTGACAATAATAATAATACAATTTCATTCTGTAAAACACCATACCATCTTAGTGCTTCACACACCACTGGCTTGTCCTAACACAAAAAAGAATTTTTTTAAACTTCAACAGGAGTTTGTATTACAACCTTTTTACGGCTGGTTTCTCAGCTATCACACCACTAAACTAACTCCATGAAAATGTAGAAATGTTAGCAAACGTCATCATTAACCCTCAGTTAACCCTCAGCACAAATCAGCGATATGACTATAGTACTCAGTTTGTCTGTCTGCCAGTCAGTCATTCTGTCATGTGACAACAGCCAAACAAGGCAATTACCTAAAAATTGAACAAGGCATCAAATTGTTGACTAGACAGTTGTAGTCCCTTTAATGTGCCAGAATTTTTTGTTTGGACCTATTTTTCCAGATATAGCTAATTATTATTTGCCGTACGATAATAAGCTTTTTTTGGTAATCTCCATTATTGTCACGCCGTAATCACAGGAGGAAATAATTTCTCTGCTGCCCGCTGTAGTGTTGCTTTATTTTCTCAGTGGTTTAACAGAGTACTGGAATTGAATTCAAACAACAAAGTTTTTAAATTAATCTGATTAAATATTGATTTTTGCCTATACAAAAGCTGTGCAAAAGCAAAAAAAATGTCTACATTTATCTAAATTGCCTGGATCTAATGTTTAAGTTCCTACTCACTTAGCATCATTCAGTTAAATATTCAAGTAAGAGCAATACTATTGCATAGTGTACAATGTATGACAAACAGTGCATTAGTCAAGACAACTGATACTACCATGACTTGTAATACCTAACTACATCCATAACAATCCAGACATGTCAGAGACAATCTCATCCGAAGGGGAAAACAATTAACTTCTTTGGATGATACGGGTAAAAATTGGTAAACCAAAAGATTCCATTTAGTAAGTATAGAACACAGTCGACATCCAAGCAAACACAAAAATGTGAGGGTCAAAGTACAAAATGTCGCACGTAGGTCCACACATTTATGAACAAACACATATCTCCAATTCTCAACTATTTCCTCTGATAGTGTCTCACTCGCTTCCCTCATTCACCAATAATCACAGTAAATCAATCACAAAATGGCCCATATCTGTGTCAATGACTATTTCATAGAACTTCTGTTCAGTAACATGATAATTATGAATAAAAACATATACAAAGCTTGAAGCTTTTGTCCCATCGGTCTATGGTAGTTTGACAAACCGTCTTTCTTAACTTAAATACTATGAATACTTACTTTGGTAGAGCTGATGATAACCTTCAGTGTGTAAGTCCTGTTTGAATGTCTTCAACTTTGATATTACTCAACTCCTAAACTATAGTCATAAAACATTAAATGAAGTCATCAAAGAGAAAGATATACATGGAATAATATTTCACAGACTGTAAACCTACATGCTTTCCCCATTTAACTACTTTAACATGCAGTTAGTACTTTGGTTATAACCACATTTTTTTATATGCAAAATAAATAAATGCTACATTATGCCAGAATCCTTTACTGTAATGCCAAAGTTGATAGTAGAGTTATTTCATTTTGCTTCAATAAGTTGTTAATAAAAGGATATGCTAATGTACTAGAGATGTGCAGTAAGCACAAATGAAGAGAGAGAGCTTCCCTAGCTATATTACAAATCAATAAGAATTGTTTACTAATTAATAGCACCTTCTCAATATCTGGAAAAAAACAACAACTTTATATTTACTACAACCTTTTCATGCACAAAACCATTCCTAGATACTACTATCAAGCGCATGGTTAACTGGCATGTGAATGCCCTAGAGACAGACTGCTTCCATGGCCATATTTAGAAAAAATTTCCTGGAGGGTGGGGCGAATGTTTAGTGTCAGTTGTGCATAGCATGCCCCCCTAAATACTGCCCTGGCTTCAAACTCAAAGTGGTGTACTATACTAGAATATTGCATAAAAGGAATTGAATTAACATGTGCTCTACTCTTATAGCCCACAAATGCTATTCATCATAGGCTAACAACAAATATGAGATAATATTCATGAGTTGTATGTCACTATAATCTCTACTGTCAATAATATAATATCAAGGCTGGCACTCGGGGTGTCTTATGACTATTCTGCATTTCAAGTTGTAATCTGCAATATCAACTTCAAAAATTTGAGAATAATATAAAAATATTTGTGCACATTCCAGATTGTAGCTTAAGTACATGACTTTCATTTCTTAAATTTATAGATACACCTTAACGAGACTTAAGTTTTAAAATAAAGATTTTAAACTGCGTGAGTACTACACTACGTGTTTTCTAATGAACAGCTTATAAATATGCAATTACATACATAATGACTCTACCAAATGTATAACAGCAGATATACACTATAAAATGTACAATTATTGGCAAGGTCTGATTGGTAGGATTCTAAAAAGACAATTTTAGTTATACATAGAATGACGTAGACTGCACAATTATTTATTACTTTGAATAAATGACAGTAAAATACGCTGCTTATCTGCCAAATTATTCAAACTATAAACTCTTCCTCAGTAAAACAAACAATACGTTACACATACAAAGCTTGGAACTTTCATCTGGTGGGTCTACAGTCATCCTAAATACTACTAAAAACTACTTTTATACAGTTGGTTTAGAATTTAATGAGAAACATCTAACCATAGCTACATTAACAGCAGCTTATTATTAGCCATGCACCTTTATATGAAGTTGTAAAAAGACATACATAAATTATGATTCATATTGAAGGCAGGATGGTTTTCTCTATGGAAAACTGTTTATTGTATTGTGAAACCAAATTTTTAACTAGTCTGGTGTAGCCGACCCTTTATCTCCTATTATTGGGAGTGGAGAAAAGGCAAGCCTCTGAAGACATGATAGTTCTAAATCTGTTCGAGCCACCCAATTTCAGGTGGCAATCAATTAAATTATCTGAGGGTAAATTGGTCAATTAAATTAGCTCTAGAAACTGGGCACCAACACGTTGCAGTTAGACATGGTTTAGTGCAAGATGGAGGAGATTTCTGCGTCAGTGGTAGTTACATTAGAGCAACTTGAATACAATCGTTTAAATGACTTGCAGTTGAAAGGTGTCGCTTTTTTGTACCTAGAAAGCCAGCTAACCATTGCTATTTGATCCTCTCCCGTGAAAGAATCTTTATACTAAAAACAACACAAACTCCCTCCAAAAGTAAAAAAAAATCAAGAGGTTGCTATTACTCCACATAATTTAATAATGGTTGTATTTTTTTTGTATTAGCTATACCAGATATTGTCCAATTCAATCTAGGTAGCTTCATGGACATCCAGAAGTTTGTCTGTTCAAGCAGTACATCGTAACACCACAGCTTCTGTGAATGTTAAACTACAGCCTTATTTTCATCTGCAGGGTTTAGCTGCACGTAAACCTAAAATGTGTGGTGAATTTTGAATGATTAAAAATCCAAGAAAGCGTGGGTGTCAATACTCTTGAACCAGAAAATTCCGCATTCCTCCAGAATAGATTTGTTATGTCCATGTCTCGAGACTGATTCCTCTCCCCCACCTTATACAAATAGAAGGTAAAGGGTTGGCTATGCCAGACTACTCTTTAACTAGAAGACTTGATGTTTTGATGTTATAAGAATTACTTATTAATTAATAGTACCTTCTCATTATCTGAAAAAATGAGAACTTTATGTTTGCTGCAACCTTTTCATACACAAAACCATTCCTAGATACTGCCCATAATCACATGGTTAACTGGCATCAGAAGTTGAAGTGAATGCCCTAGAGACAGACTGCTTCAAGGGCTGTAATTAGAAAATATTTGGGGTGGGGCGAATGTTTGATGTCAGTTGTATGTAGCTTGCACCCCTAAATACGACTCTGGCTTCAAACCCAAAGTAGTGTACTAATACTGACTATTGCATAAAAGGAATGGAATTATTAACATGTGCTCTACTCTAATAGCCCACAAAAGATATTCATCATAGGCTAACAGCATATATGAGATAAATACATTCATAAGTTGTATGTCACTATATCTCTACTGTCAAATAAGGTCTATAATACAAAATCAGGGCTGGCACTCGGGCTATCTTATGACTATTCTGCATTTCAAGATGTAGCCTGCAATATCAATTTTATAATTTTGATAGTATATTATCATAAAGTTTAGTGCACATACCAGATTTTAGCTTAAGCACATGACTTGCATTTCTTCAATGATAAATATACCCTAACCAGAGATAAGTTTTAAAAATAAAGATTTTAAAGAACGTGACTACTACACTACGTGTTTTCTAATGAACAACTAATAAATCTCCAATACATACACAATGGCACTACCAAAATTTATAACAGCTGATATAAACTGTAACTGTACAATTATTGGCAATGGCTGAGGACTCCAAAAAAGTAAATTTTATTTATAAAAAGAATGATGTGGACTGCATGATTATTTGTTGCTTTGAATCAAAATTTATAACAGCAGATATACACTATAAACTGTACAATTATTGGCTAGGACTAATCGATAAGACACTTAAAAGTTAATGTTATTTATAAACAATGATGTGGATTGCACGATTATTTGTTACTGAATCAATGACAGTAAAATATGCTGTTTATCTGTCATAATTTTTCAAAATATAAACTCTTCCTTAGTAGAACAAACAATAACTTACATATACAAAGTTCTGAAATTTCATGTTGCGGGCATTCATCCTAACTACTACTTTTATATACTTGATATAGACTTCAATGTGAAACATCTTGCCATTGTTACGTTAACAATTAATATTAGCCATACTTTTTAATGGATTGATAAAAAGACATACATACATAAATCAAAATTTTAACTGGTCGGGTTTCCAGCAGTCAATCGTAACACCAGCTTCCGTGAATGTTAAACTACAGCATTATTTCAGCTGCAGGGCTTAGATGCACATAAACCTAAAATGTGTGGTGAATTTTGAACGGTCAAAATCCGAGAAAACATGGGTGTCAATGCTCTTGAGCTGGAAAATTCTGCATTCCTTCAGAATAAATGTTCTGTGTCCATGTCCCCAGACCCTTTCCTTTCCCCTACCCCATAGAATAGAAGGTTAAGGGCTGGCTATGCAATGGAGTCGTAGACAACAAGCTGACTGAGAAGACATGATGTAATGATATTATAAGCTTCAGCTACCAGATACTTCACTTTCATACCCAAAGTCACCTCTTAATTCTAGTCATTGGGCTCCACTGGAATAACTTCTTTCCCAAAACCATGGAAAGCATACAAACACTCATACATAATAGCTAGCTATATTCCACTGCTTACTTTTGTTCTGTCAGTTGCTGGTGCAGGTTCTCCCGCTGCTGTGCTGATGTCGTAGACAACAAGCTGACCAGACTTCTACGATTTGTGAAAGCGAACAAAATTCAGGGGCTACCCAACTTGAAACAGTGTAGCTAGATTGCTAAGAGCTTGGCATGCGAAGGACTTGAAAAAGGAAGGTACTTTCTGGGTCCACCCTATATAAAAAAAAAACACGCCCCAAGCATGGGAAGATCGCGCATGCGCGTCAAGTCCACAGTTGTCGAAATGTAAGGGTGTTACTTGTGCTTCACCGACTATCGTTGATATTAACTCCTAGCCTACTCTCGTGGGCCAAATCCTCCTTCCCCTTTCCTGCAGCACTAGAAAAAAGGTGGTCTAGGGACACTCATCGTACTTCCTACAGTTCCGGCGGAATGGGAACAATGAAGAATGCTCGTGAGTACGCTCAAAATACAAATTTAACCCAACTACTGCCCTTGGTAGCTTTTGAACAGCGGGAATATTAGTGCCTGTGTTTGAAGAACTTGCTCAACCGATTGTGTGGGAGTGAGCATACCGCGTGGGAAGAGTATTGTTGTGGATCGGATGTTAAATGAGCTTGAATAGCACGTGTTGCTTAAAATGAACTCTAACTGCATTCTCTGCCAAGCAATGTTGTCTCTCACTTCTAAACAAAGGAGACTGTATGGATTGTAGTCTAGAATTGTCCTGCAGTTGATAAAACCTGACACTAATAGGTTAGGAGTTCTGGTTTCAAGCTTTATATTTGTACCTTCCTTTCAACCTGGTAGAAAAAAAATATACTGCAAATGCAAGAGCACATTTGTTACAATTGGAGGAAATTTGAATAAGAATGATTGCTTTAAAAGCTGACAACTTGACCCCACTAGGACTGGCTGGTGAGCACCAGGTATAACAAATCTAGTGTGTACATAATCTAACTGTTACAAATACATGCAGGTGTGGAGAAGTCAGCTCAGAAGATGCTGGAGCTGATAGAGTCCTAAATGCACAGATCCAGCAAGTAACTGCAATAAAGCTAATATGGGAATACAATTATTCGTGTGTAGTAATTGTGAAGGATTCAACTGCAGGTCTGGATCAACAAACATGTTCAGATGTGCATCTTTCTCATAGGAAGTGTATAGACCCAAAATTAAGTATGAATATCAGAACAAAAAATTGAATGAAAAAATGTGATATATAAATGCTATAATGGGAGGGGGAACTGACATTAGGAGGGGGTGAAATCCCAGGGCTTCCATAGTCTGTATGAAACCCTGCAGTGAAATTTTTGATAATTGGCCCCCTTATTCTTCAATCAAGATCATAAGTGAGGCATGCCCTATATTAAAAATGGCCAGAACCGCCATTAATAAAGGTCTCAGTACATGGACAAGTATTATGACCCTAGTAGAGATTTTAGAGTGTATTTTGTATTTTGGTTGATTGTTTTGCTCCATTCATATTGACTGTTATTGAGAGTTTGGTGGCTTTTCAGAGTCCCTTTAGAGCTTCCACTTTCATTGGATTTGATCAAATATACTGGTTCCTGCTCAATATTCAATATCTTTTATATTTAAAGATGAAAATAAAACACCAGAAAAGACATGAATATATATTTCATAATGTGAATAAAATTTGAACAATTATGAAGCTAGAAGTGAACATGGAATATGTATGTTATACCGTAGATGCGGGTTGTTAAGAGTCCCTTCGTCGTTAAGTACTGTTGATAAGCATTTTTATTGATCTTTTTGTGTGTCCTATCTACTGCTGATTGGCACTCAGCAACCATTTTTAATTATAAAGTGCCCATTTCCTTACTGTATGAAGCTATAAGTGGGGGTGTTTAACAACTCAAGTCTGAGGCATTTTACTATTAATGGTACAAATTATACAAATGTTTTATTGCTTAATTGCATCACTAGATGTTCTGACCACTGCTATTGTAATGTTTTAAGTGTGGACTCTGCTCCCAGCAAGTGAAATTTTAATAGCACTTCAGGATTTAGTCCAATCATTTTATAGCAAAATAAGAGTCAATCTTAATAGCAACAAAAATGTTTTTGACATTCCTGGGTATAAAAACTTGTACTATATAACAAATAAAATTAAAAATACTCGTGGAATCCTGTAAGGGGATTGAAAAGACTTAAAAAAACTTCTTTAACTGAATGTACTTTTTCTCCCACAAAATATAACAATAATATAGTCTACATTAGATGTATTCTCTCTTTCACAGGCTTTTTTAAACAATAAAGGATTAAAAATGATTTGTCACTACCGGGAATTGAACCAGGACCTAAGTATGATGGCATGTACTGCCCCTCTTAAAACTTAAAAATGATATAGCTATTGTTGTTAGAAATGACTACAATTAGCTCAAGTACAGTGTAAAAGTAAAACCAAAGCCACATCCATATTGATATGTTGAGTAGCAAGTAGACCCCTTTATGAGTTTCTTAACATTGTATTATGTAATAGTTGAAATTTTTTCCTGCTCTTATACTTTTCATAGCCCTGGTGGACACATTATATGTGGTTCATCCAAAACAAAAATGAGAGTACAACTCATTATTTCTTATTACTATAAATACCTCCTTAGACACTGCACATAAAGCCACAAGCATTGCTGAAGTAAAGTTGGGCTATCTATAGCTACCTCTATATATACTGGTATTCTGGGGACAACGATATTGGCTATGGAAAGCAATCATATATCTGTATTTCAATGCAGCTGTTTTCAAACTGCATGCAGCTGTTTTCAAACTGCATGCAGCTGGTTTATTCCAAGTAATTAGTGACTGGATTGGCTATTCTAGCTGAGTTCCACTATTAGCACTAAACTATTCACTATGAGTTGGTCAAGTCTCAACAATACCTGAAAAGAAAGCTTACTCATAAACAGTAGAGCTCATCTTCAAGTATAGCTTCACAGTTATCCATTGTTGATGTTCCAGCAGTATAATCAAAGTGTTTAATTAATATAGTATACTCTATCTATAATTGCTTATAATATCCCAGCTTTAGCGATCAGGATAATTACCATGCTATTGATGCCCGGTGTCATTACACTGAACCTTCAGTACTTGAACTAAAAAGGCTCTTCCTCGAACTGATTCTTTGTGTTTTGCTCACCATCACTATGCATGTGATAAATGTGCTCAATGGTGGAAGCCAGCTACTGAATTCACAAGTAATTTATTGGCATGTGCATACGCAGATTTAAGAGCTGGTATAGTATTTCAAACACCCAAGATCACAATATACTTCTCTTCAGTGTGCCATCGGCGAAACCAAGACATCATGATGACCAGTAAACCTAACTCTAGATATGCTGCAATGGGATTGAAGTGTAAGAAATTCTAAATTTCTATAGTGATGAATATAAATTTAGCTTCAGAGTTTACTGTGAATACTGGAATAAAAGTTTACAGGAGATGAAAGAAAACTGAGCGGCATAGATGACTAATAATAAATGACAAAAATAATAATAATAGGAAGGAAGTGGAGGAGAAATAGGAGGAGGAAACAAAAACATTGAAAATATGTTTTATGAAAGTAAATATTAATCATAAAGAACTAAGTAGCTAACTTTATTGTTTCTTTGCTCACACTTTGTGGTGGAAACTGTCGAAATATTTTTATGTTATTTCATATGTAAAAGAGAATGATAATAATAGCACCAATCAAACAAAATCAAGTAAGATTAAAATTCTAAAGCACAATAATTGAATAACTGAATAAAAAATAGTAATTTAGCTAAAAACTGCTGTAAATTTGATGACTTTAAAAACAATACTCTACTCAAAAAATCTACATAGAATTTGTGATATAACTTCAGAAGGTAAAATCTCAAAAACTGTGAAACCTAAATCCAGTTTTCTTTTTCTTTTCTTGCATCGTGCAGCTTCTTTTAACTTTTCTATAGCAGTTACGTCATCTCTTGTCACAATATCATGTACAGCAATGCTATCCAATGATTTTTTATTATCACTATGACTGATATACGCTGTTTCTAATTCATGACATTCCTTGAGGTTAGATAGTATTAACAGTGCTCTTTCCAGATCAATATCATTATATGATATGTCAAAAAATGCTAGATGAGTCAGGAATGAAAGATTTCTAGCCAGATGATGAATACCTTCATAGCCAATATTGTTGTGTGATAGATTTAGATACTGTACCTGAGAGATATGTTGAAATGAACAGGATAAACTAATTACTCCTTCAGAACCAATCATGTTATGCGATAAATCGAATTCTTTGAGACCAGAAATATATTGAAATGAAATAGATAAACCAGTTGCTCCTTCAGAACTGATGCTGTTATGAGATAAATCCAGCCCTCTAAGTTTAGAGAGGCAATGAAATGAACTAAATAAACTAATTACTCCTTCAGAACCAATCATGTTATGCGATGAATCTAATTTTTTGAGACCAGAAAGATATTGAAATGAAATAGATAAACCAGTTGCTCCTTCAGAACTGATGCTGTTATGAGATAAATCCAGCTCTGTAAGCTCAGAGAGGCAATGAAATGAACTAAATAAACTAGTTGCTCCTTCAGAACCAATGTTGTTGTGTGACAAATCTAGTTTTCTGAGCCCATTAAAAAAATGAAATGAACTTGACAAACTCTTTACTCCATCATTGCCAATGTCATTGTGTGATAAGCCAAGTTTCCATAGATACTTGAGATGTTTAAATGAACTTGCCAGACTAGCTGCTCCTTCTGAGGTAATTGTATTCATTGACTGGCAAGTAGTACTTGGGTTAGCATCATCAGATTCACTAGTGGCAAGTGTGAGATCTTCGTTTCTGGCACAACTATTTTCAAATCTCAACTGATAAAGTCCGATATCAGCTGTTAGACCTCTAGCAAATGCCTTAACACCCTCATTAGTGATGTCAGTAAAAATAATAATGAAAATAAAAATTCTAATAGATGAATTTGACAAAGCCTTAAATAATGTTTCAATGCTATCAGGTGTGGAAGATAGTGATAATGAAAGCAAACTAAGATTATTCAAACTTATTAAATTATCAACTAACAGTTTACATTGTTCACAAGATATATTTTTTAATTTGATTACTAACCACTGGAGGCTCTCAGATTTTAGTATTTGAATGAGATAATCAAACCCTACTGTAGATATTGAAGTATCAATGACTAGTGTAGTAAGGTGGCAGAGATTTGTTTTGGAGATATTCTTGAGTAAAATGTTCAGTTTATTGTCATCATTGGGTAATTCACCAATTTCCAACTCTCTTACTGGCATAGTTGTATTACATATGACATAACTGAGAGCTAACAAGTCACTGGGAGTGAGTATGGTCCCTCTGAGCCAGAAACTACCATCTATTTGTTTAGTAACTTTGTCACAAACTATTTGACTTTGTGACTCAAAAGCATATTTTATTCGTGACACAAGAGAGTCCCCATCATAATATTCTTCTTTTATTAAAAAAATTTCTTTTAACTGTTTCATGCCTGGCAGAAACGATACTCAATGTAATATGCTGCAAGGAATTCCTGTAGGGTCAAATGTAGAAAATAAAATTTTCTTGTATTGCCAGTGATTTTAATTTCATGGTAAATGGTAAGCAATCCGAGACAGTTGGAATTATTGAAAGTTTCCTTACAACCTAGATATGATGCTACTTCATCTGAGGTTATAATTTGATTAGAATTTACAGTCATATAATAAGCAAGTTTGCAGATATTGTTGAAATACTCTTGAAATTCTCCTTTTAATTCTTGCAAAGAATTTAAACTTATTTGTGGATGTTTAGTTCGTAGGTGACGAAGAATCAGTGATCTGGTGAACTCTTCATAAATACTAGTTAGTGTAGATAACTGACTTACACTTTCAGAGTCGTAGAGATAGCAAATCATAGCAGAATGTACTGGCAAGTAACACATATCCATCATATTGGGATGAGAATGTAAATATTCTTTAAGAGAATCTTGGACCGACTGACGGCTTGTTGTATTACTGCATTCAGAAGAGATACTACTGAAAGGAAAATGATCAATGTATTCCATAATTTCATTTTCACTAAAACCAAATACTTCTATTCTTTTCGAAAGAACATCCTCTCTTACAGACTTAGAAGCTGATGGGCGCGAAGAAACTATGATCATGGCTAGAGGAAGTAGCTTCTTATCCAAAAGTTGATAAATTACATTACTCTCTTTGTCTTGACAACGATACTCGTCCAATCCATCAATTACAAAGACTGAATTTTCTCCATTGGACTCATGAATAGATTGACATACAGACTTCAATTCTTCGTCATAATAAAACATCTTTAGCAGATCAGACAAACTGTGGACTTGAGAGTTATTAAGTTCCCTGAGTACTACAAGAAATACTAGTTGAGCTCCAAGTAGAGTTTTTCCATTAGCCCAATCTTTTACAATTTTATGGACTAGAGTAGTCTTTCCACTTCCAGGACGTCCTTCTAGCATTATTACCTCACTGCTAGATACTTTAAATACCTCCTCGTACTTAACTTCACTTTTCTTAGCTTTTATGTCGTCAATATCTCCACGCACAGAATAATCACAACTGTATTTGGAATTTTCAGGTGATATAATCAAACCTAAGTTTATAAATTCTTTGGAAACTTTAGGAGGCCAAGTGTCATGAGAATTTGGGATTTCATTTTTACTCAAGTATACATCTAACAGCTTTTTCTTCCCGAGTGGAAACAGAGTCTTTACAGTTATTTTTTCACTGCATACTTCCTTCTCCTGATAAGTAACACAGCATGTATATTCTCCCTCTGTTCTTCTACAGGCTTTGCTAATGACAAGCATATCACTATGGACTCCTGTATAATGAGAGCTATCTTCTATGACAATTTCATCCTTCTTCCACTGGTATGACACTGATCTTTTGGGAATAGCTTTAACAAGAAGTAAAGTAGACTTACCTTCTGCTACTTGAACTGATGTGTTAGACATACCTGTAATAACAGGATTCTGATTAAAGATGGCTAAGTTTTGAGCCTTTTCAGGAGATGTCAGTGAGTCTTTCTCCAATAGTTTAGCAGCCTGTTTAAACTTATGTTTGAACTCCAAGCTTAAGTTTGTTTCTCCTACAACTTCACTTGCCAAAGACTTTTCAAGTCTAGTCATAGTTCTGTCTGGGTAATTTTTTAACCAACAGTTAATGACATTGTACAAACAAAGCTTTACATCATTATTTTTGCAATTTTCTATTTCGTGATCTTTTAAACAGAGAGAGATAGCGATGAGTTCCCATTTGGGACTTGCATCAACTAATACTTCAGCTAATATATTAGCATCCCCAACTTTGAAAGTAATATCTTCTTTGAAATCACTATCAATTAAATCTTGACCAGACATTGCAACTTCATTTTGTTCTTTATTAATACTTTTTAGTTTATCCCTGAGCTGGACAGAGCATCCATCAAGGGATGACACCACTTGGACTAAGCTATCCCATGTACTGACTCCAGATTGCAAATTCTCACAAAATACTCGTAATACGTATCGAATGAGGACTTCTACTTCTATACTTTCAACTTGCAAATTACTGAATATAGAGTATGCAATATTAGCTCTTTGACACAAATTTTTTATAAAAAGTTTAAGATCCATACTGGATAGTCCGTGGACAATATCGTCCTCATTATCTCTTACATAGGTAAGATACTCTTCATTGGTCAAACGAGTAGACATGTTCTAGTAAAAATAAAAAATTGAACATAAAACAAAATAATAATGGGATATCTATTTTTCTTTACATTGAAACATCTCATTGTTACTCTTATTTTGGATTGCTGAAACAATGAAGTTCACTATTGTATGTCTAGGTCGAATTGGCACAAAAGGGGACTGCACTTGCCAAAACCAGAAACCAATTAAGGTCCCATGACTGTAGTAGTTTAAACACGCGTATACATTGACACACATGAGTGAAATGTCACGGGTCAAAAGACAATGAATATCATTAATGTGGTTATTATTAAAATAGTTCTTGCAGAGGGTTCAGATTGATCACCTAATAATAGCATATTAGTAAAGGGTCTAGCAAAGCCAGACTAAGTTTACTCATTTTTTATGCTGAATAGAAGTATTTGTAATAACTAGTGGTGCGCTCGAATAGCGCAAAATAGCGAAGCGAGCGCGCGATGCATGTTCCCTGTAATTGCAGCTATAGATACAGTTATTTATTTTGATGTTGTTAATGTTATGTCTGTCTGTAGTTTCATAACGATTCATTGGTGCTTCTATTCTATACCACTGTATGATGAAGGCTATACTAGTTAGGCTATGTATAATAAAGTTTAAATGTTATACTTTTTGTGGTAAAACAAGAGTAATGAATTATTTTATTATTTATTTTAATAATGTAATTTGTAATCAGCTACATAGTATTACTTTATATAATAAAGTTTAAATGTTATATATTATTTGTGATAATATAAGAATAATGAATTATTTTACCAGCAAAGTTATTGGCTGGTGTTTTAGACAGAATATACAGCTATTTAATTAAAAATGTCATACATCATTACAGTTATAGCTGATGTAAACTTCGTGGTTTAATAAAAATAAAAAATAAAAGAGTTTGTTTGGGTACTATAACATATTCAGTGGGAGAGCAGAGTATGTTAAATGGATGTAGATCTTAGACTACATAGTTTAATAATAGAGTTAGGTTAATTTTTATAGTTTTACATTAAATTTAACCTGCAATTGTGGAGGAATGTTTCCAGGATGCATGTTATTGTGAGCTAAATAGAGCTTAGGGATATGTTTTTCCCGGCTACATCGACAACATTCCAATGACTTAAATTTCATTTTGGTGCCTGGAAACTTCTCCATACACGTTATGCAGACTGGGATAGTAATCGATGAGATTTTAGCATGAAAATTACGCATTGCTGTGTGAACTTGAGGATCATCAAATGCTGGAATAATATGGTGCAATGGAACCTGGGGATGTTGTCTTGACCTGTTCCCCCTAACTTGAGACAATCTAGTCTCCCGTTGAAGTGGTGTTTCATCAGCCAATCTCTGCTGTTGGTTAGTTGACAACTACTCTAATCTAGAGGAATTTTGTAATGAAGATTCATTTGCTGTTCTCAACAGTTGGTTAGTGGACAAACAGTGGAGCCAGTGATCTCTTTCACTATCACTTTCAAACAAATGTGTGACTTGCTGTTTTTGTGACATTAGTTGTGGACGTTGCTCTCTGCATAATGGTTTCTTAAACAAAAATATGTCTCGTATTAACTTATTGAAGTATATATTTTATTTTATATTTACCTCTTGCATTCGTTGCTGATAAGCTGAAAGGCTTTGAGGTATCGAAATTGTTTGAGTTATATTTTCTGCAACTTTTTTTGCTGCTTTGGGTGTATATGAGAATGGATGTCCTCTGATAGATGCCTTTTCCTTCCTCTTGCAGTACAAAAAGTAGTGGGGATATTAGCTTCTTGTTCAGATGGTGTGACTGCATTTTCAGTGTCTTCAAGAGTAGTTGAGTCTACAGCTGTATAAAGTTGATTGGTACAGTAATCCTCAGGAATAGTCCAATAAATAAATTAGGAACATTTAATGGCTTTTCAAAAAGAAAGATTCTTTACTTTGCTACCTGTTTCTGTTTCGTTTTAGCTCTCCTCCTCCTTGCCCTGTCTTTTTCATTTCTTATCTCTCTCCTTATTAATTTTTCTTCTGGAGTTTCTAACGCCCTCAAAGCTCTTGACCGAGCGTTTCTAACGTTTTGTCTACTGGGCATCGCTACTTCGTACGGCGGGTAAACAAAACAAAATGTTGCTAAGAAGGTTACCCAGCCCGCGCAAGCGCGTAGGAGAAAGGGTACACACGTACGCCCACGCAAGAACAAAAACAATTTCTAGACCTAAATATATATATATATCGCGAACTCATTAGAGAGTCAGCTCCGCTCGCTTCGCTCTCTTCGCTGAATTAAGGAAAAGTTCAAGCAATTATTTTTAACCTTATTTTTAAGTATTACTGTCAAGTCTATATTATATATATATATATTATATATAATATAAAGTCCTAAATCTTCGTTCTGAGAAGTTTATACCTAAAACAACGATTAATTGTCAGTAATCTCCAAAATCAGAGTGTGACAGACAGACAGACAAACCAACAGAATGACTACTGTGACCCTCTTGCACAGAGCACTGAGGGTTAAAAACACTTATTACTTAACAGTTGATAACGACATTTATAAGTAATAAAAGAATTTATGAGCAATATGACAATATGTCTACTGCCATATAATATGGTCATAGGAAATGTGGAGTGGCTCTGTGTCGTTTTATAACCTGACCTCATTTCCACTTGTAGCTGGCATGAGGTCAGAGTCTGCAAAATTAAGTCTGAATTTTAAGCTGTATATATATCTATTGGAAATTCAATTATATTTTTCATTGAGGGTCTTTTAATTAGGTATGTTTACTTCGCTTATAGCAATTAGAGTAGTTTTGCAAACAAAGAAATAAAGAGAACCATGCCTTAGCTCCACTGCCTTCCTTGTGCTTAAGCAATTCTTACCAAGTGTACAGCACAAACAACAGTTCTATGAGAAAAAGTTGCAAATATAATATTGCTCAGAAAAAATCATGAGTATGTACTGACTTCTCTACACTTTGCAATGAAGGTAAGTTAAGTAATGATAACTACAAACCTTATCTTCGCAACTAATAACTTCAGGGTGACAAGGACTAAATAATGCTAGCCAATTGTTGTGTGAACAAACATATTATATCCTTCAAATACAGCACGGTGATTTTTTGCATCAGTTTCTCTCAGTGCTAACAACCAGAGAAAAGAATGCTAAGCTTCATGATGTGGCTGGATTCCTAATGACCCAAAAAGACAAGGGAAACTTAGGAGTATCAATTGTTGTTAAAACTTAGCTAATAATAACATTTTGCACAGAAAACTTGCCATCTTGCTTTATAAAATCTATTACCTTTAGAAAGCACAAGAATACTAATAATTCTTACTTAATTGTGGTTCTGTTTTTGTCGCTGATGTCTTATACAATAAAATACAATAAGACGGTCCCACCAGTAGGATTTGATGGAAACTAACGAATTTGAGAGGCAACAATAACCAGAAGTATACCAAAATTCCAGATTGAGCAAAAAGCTGTGAGGTTGCGGTCCACCACACACAGAGAGAAAAGGCAATCCAGCTAAACATGCCCCCCATTCTCCATAAGTAGGTCGCGCAAGCACATCAATACTTTAAATGAACTACTGATACTCCAGGCTGGCATAATATGACTGGCTGACACATTGCTTATCTGATGTCTGTGATAACTTTCTGACACCCTATCCCAAAATTTCAACACCTACAAAACATTCTTTTGGAAGATTCCAGTAAGAAATAAGATGCTTTCTGATCAAGCAATGTTGCTGCCTCCACAATATACAACATTAAGCATAACATGGAGAAGTCATAGTCAGCCAGCTGCAAGCGCCATCTCTGTGGTGGGATGGAGAACAGGTATGCTGCCACCAGAATTCTGACCAGCACATAGAGAAACCGGTAAAGGCTCACTGGCGTCAAGAACTACCCAGGTTAGCTCAAGGTTCTCAGGTTATCTTGGGGTTCCCCAAGAGTTGCGTTATAATTTGTAACGGGCCTTGACAAAACTGTGCATGAAGTCAGAACTGTATGATACATATATATTATTCATTTGATACAGGAGAATATCACGAGTCTGTTGGCTTAGTATTTACGCGAGTGCCGCAGGAACGAGCGTAAATACCGCCAATCAGACGAGTGATATTCACGGGTATCCAATGGATAATAAATTTATTAGGTACTGCTCATGGCAATACCTTGGTAACAAGAAATTTACCTAGGGGGACGTAATAACCCAACGTAATAACTATGAACACAGGTGATATGGAAAAATATTGCCCTAAGCCACATCCTGTTTAGTTTAATGCATTTTCTATGTGGCAACAGTTATCAGGCTCTGTTCAGTACCTAATAAAAGAGAATATGAATAAGCTTGACGCATGCATGGTGCGTAGCAATGTTACATAGCAAGTTCAACTCACTTCAAGATGATCCATGGGTGTATGCACACACATAAATTAATGAAATGGGAATAAACTAAAGTACAGGAAATGAACTAAAATACAGGAAATAAAGTAAAATTAGTGAATAAATGCATATAATTAGTAATATTCAGATTATGAGGTATAATGCAGGAACTGTAATACAGGAGAAATTTATTTTAATGTCCTATAGTCGTGCTTCAGCAAAATAGCAAGTAAAAAAGCCTATACATTGGGGAGTGTGGGTGGGGGAGAGTGACAGGGAGTTCAAATGGGTTTGGCTGAATGCCCATTCCCTTGAAATTGATGATATTCATCTCCACAAATAACTTTATGCGAGTTCCATTTTTATCTAAAAATTAGCATACAACCTTCTTTCCATAAATATTAAAAGATTGTTATAACATAACTTTTGGTGAGCAACATAATAATTGTAATAAAAGATTACATACACAAAACCAGAAGCTATTATTTTATCATGCTAAGTTAATTTGACAAACCAATTTCCTAAACTTAAATAATACTAATACTTACTTTTGTAGAAATTCGGTGTAAAACTTCCTTTATCGAGTATTCAGTTGATGCTACTTTAGCAAGACCTAAGCTATAGCCATACAAGTTTTAGATGAGTCATTAAAATAAATACAAGTAAAACTAAGAGATGAACAAACCCAAAAATATAACAAGCAAAAAAATAATAATAATAAAACAATGCATACACTTATATAAACTGCACTTTAATGTGTTTTATTTATTGCTAATTTCAACCTACACACACACTAATGTTTTTTGTACAACTATTATTGAAACACTGAGATTTTGCTGAAGGTGTCAGAATTTAAGACAAATGCTGGAACTTGGGGCTGAAATGCCTGAGTGAATTTTTAACTAGAAAAGATCACCAAAGATTGAATAAGAGAGAACTATCAGGAACTTTCTGCAGTCCTAAGTGCTTTACATCTCTGTTCTATCCTAAGCCAACTTGTAATTAGGAGTTATAGTGTAGGTTGCAACACAATGTGAAGGTCGGTACAAAATTTACACAACCTAGGGCTGAAGGCCCATAGATAATGTAAATCCCATACAAAACGAACAGAGTGCAGGTGCAACCAACTTGTAACATGGCTGTATCTTGGCTATGCAAATGATAATTTTAATTGGAGACAGACATGAAATATTCATGACACCGCAAATTCATATACGTTCAACGCAAAACTCCACTGCCAGCAACTCCGTTAACTTCCCGTGATTAATCCCAAAAGCTAGTACTGACGTGAAGCTGAGAGCTTCAGGTTTTCTCAAAAACCAGCCCGAAATTCCGAAAACTAGCACAATGAAATGTACTAATCGCCGTTCTGAGTACTTTCTGATGTAAATCAATGGTTAATTATCAGTAATCTCCAATTCGGACAGAAAAACAGAAAAACAGACAAGACAACTAAACCATCTCGCGCATGCGCATTGAGGGTTAATAAGGAATATTCATATACGTTCAACGCAAAACTCCACTGCCAGCAACTCCGTTAACTTCCCGTGAACACAGCAAGTAAGAAAGCCTGTACACAGGGGGATGAGGATGGGAGAGAGGGACTGGGAGTTCTGATGAGTCTGGCTCAATGCCCATCACCTTGAAATTGATGATATTCATCTCCACAAATGAAATAAATTTATGCAAGTCCCAATTATTATCTAAAAATTAGCTTACAATATTTTCCCATAAATGATTAAATATTATGTTGAGTAACACAATAATTGTAATAAATGATCATAAAAAACTGGAAGCTATTATTCTATAATAGGCTTATGCTAATTTGACAACAAATTTTTTTTCCTAAACTTAAATACTAATAATTACCTTTGTAGAGCTGGCGATGAACTTCAGTGTAAAACTTCCTTTATCGAGTGTTCAATTGATACTACTTTAGCAACACCTAAACTATAGCCATAAATATTTTAGATTGAGTCATTTAAAGAAATACATTCATGCCAGATCTAAAGATGTGTCAAACTAAATCGTCAAAACAATGAACAAAACCAAAAATACAAGCAAAAAAATAATAAAACAATGCCTACACTTATATAAAACTAAAAAATGAACGAACAAAACCAAATTAAATCAATAAAAAAACAAAAGAATAAGAAATCAATGTTGACACATATATAAAATGCATTTTGTGTTTCATTAATTTACTAATGCATACCTACACATATACTTATGTTTATTGTTCAACTATTAGTGAAATATCGGTAACTATTATTTTAATCTTTATCACTAGCATAAACAATGAAACAATACAGATGTTTTGACATGTATGTAAATGTCATCATCATCATCTGCATATGAATCAGAACGACTGTATTATTTCATTATTGGATTGAAACTTTCTCACTTAAAAGGGTCTAGAGAGAAGCAAAAGAAAAATGTGGAAAAAAATCTTAGTTGTCGCTGGGAAATGATGGAGCTTGGGGCTGAAAAGCCTGAGTGAATCTTTAATTAGCAAAGATCACCTAAGATTGAATAAGATATAACTACAGGAACTTTCTGCAGTCCTAAGTGCTTTAGGTCCCTGATCTACCCTAATCGAACAATTGATTTGAAGTTTTAGTATAGATTACACATGACGTGGAGGTCGGTACAAAATTTACACAGAATATATTATAGGATTAGATACTTTGAATGTACTGCGATACAAGTTATAGTAAAGACTGAACAAAACATTGTATTTATGAACATTAAACAATGCATTTATAATAAGGAAAAAGACACAGGATATTACAGGATATTCAAGAACACTTACTTTACGGTATTCATTGTAGGATAACAATATTTATAAGTAATAAAAAAATTCACGAGTGGTATGTCAAGATGTCTACTGTCATATACGGTCATAGGAAAGGTGGGGGTGGCACTGTGAATGTCATTCTATTATCTAGCATCATTTCCAATTGTAGCTGACATAAGGTCAGAGTCTGCAAAATTAGTGTCACGACTTTGACAATATACCATAATCATTCTTGTATGCTTAAAATTTGTATAAAATGATTTAAGATGTGTGGGCATGATATATGGAGTTGAATAGTTTCAAAGTCTTAAACTGAGGCTTTATCTCGAGTGGCAATACAATTCTAGTTTTCATATTTGAGGGGGCTTCTAATCAGTTACGTTTTCTTAGCCTGTAGCAATTTGAGTAGTTTTACAAACAATGAAATAAAGAGAGCCATGTCTTTGCAGCACGTCTACTTTATGCTTAAGCAATCCTTATATAGTGTTAAGCACAAACGCCAGTTCTAAGAGGAAAAGTTGCAATTATGATATTGCTCAGCAAAATTGTGAGTATGTACTGACTGCATAACACTTTGCAGTGAAAAGAAGTTAAGGGTGCCGTCACAACCTTTGAGGGTTGCTAGGGCATGTTACAATTCTGCTCCCCCCCCCCCCCCCCCCCCCCCCCCTCCAAGTTATTATATTTCTGCAAGTCAGCAAGTACTACTAGGAGAAAGCACCACCAAGAATAATGACTAGAAGTCCGTCACATCTCAAGAAATGGCCCCATCCCTTTTTTTACTTCACCGCAACACTGTATGGCTACCGCTGAAGTTTAGAAGCCAATTATTAATAATTTGCTTACCATTTTCTTTCCCTTATGTATGTCATAATGATGAGTTTTTGTTGAATTCTATTTTAGTTTTTTATATACTCACCTTACCATGTGAATTATTGTCGATATCCCTATATTGATATTAATATAATGTTTTACCAGATGACATGCCAAAGTCACCTTTTGACTTATTGGCTATAGTGAGAAGTTATTCTGGGAATATACTAATGTAGGTACAGGGAGCTAATAATAACAAGCTTGCTTTATCGAATCTACTACCTTTAGAAAGCATAAGAATACTAATTGCTTACGTTATCCCAGTGCTCTTTTTTGTCGCCGATATCGTGTACAATAAGACGGCCTGACCAGTAGGATTTGAAGGAAGCTAACGAATTTGAGAGGCAATTACACCCAGAAGTAAACCGAAATTCCGGAGCGAAAAGGTGCTAGTTACGATCCAGCACACGGAGCGAAAGAAGGCAATCTGGCAAACAAACACGCCCCCCTAGAAGAAAATCGCGCATGCGCATCAATACTGAATAATTGGATATCAATGCAAGATCAAGGTACAGAGAGAAATTAGGAATGCTTGGGGGTATTTCAGACCCCTATCTTACGATGGAAGAAGCACTGGAGGGCTTGGAATGGCAGAAATGGCCAGAAGTTGAGTACCCTGGCATTTATAATTACTTGATCAATACTCTTAGCCCTTATACTAAGGAAAAAATGAAAGCTTACAAAAGTTTGGAGAGATATAGACAGTTTGTTGATGGTTGGGTAAACAATATTCGTGTGTTATGTATTGAGTCTCGTGAGAACATCTACCTAGTACAGCAAGAGTAAGACATTCCCAAAAAATATCTGCAGACTCCCCCTGGGGTGCCTCAATTCTTCCTGTCCCTAAGCCGGATGATGCTGTGAGGTTGTGTGTTGATTATCGTGGTTAAAGTCACTCCCCAGATTCAGTACCACATACCTCATCTGGATGACATGCTCCATAAGATTGGCAAATCCAATGTGTTGTCAAAGTTGGATCTGATAAAAGGATACTATCAGGTGCCACTGCTCAGCTCAGAGTTGAGTTTGTCCAGTTTTGAGCAAGTGTTGTGCTGTTTGTATCTAATCTATTGAGACACCTTAAGGGAAGACCCTGGGTTGCCCATATCTAGGGGCTCAAACAAGATTTTACAGATCGCCTGCGCCAGCCTTAACCTGTAAGAAACTACTACTCTCTGGTGGCAGCGGAAGAAGCTACCCGTCCCCACACTCGGGAAGAAAAAGCTTTTAGATGTATACTTGAGTAAAAATGAAATCCCAAAATCTCATGATACTTGCTGGCCTCCTAAAGTTTCCAAAGAATTTATAAACTTAGGTTTGATTATATCACCTGAAGATTCCAAATACAGTTGTGATTATTCTGTGCGTGGAGATATTGACGACATAAAAGCTAAGAAAAGTAAAGTCAAGTATGAGGAGGTATTTAAAATATCTAGCAGTGAGTTAATAATGCTAGAAGGACGTCCTGGAAGTGGAAAGACTACTCTAGTCCATAAAATTGTAAAAGATTGGGCTAATGGGAAAACTCTACATGGAGCTCAATTAGTATTTCATGTAGTACTCAGGGAACTTAATAACTCTAAAGTCCACAGTTTGTCTGATCTGCTAAAGATGTTTTATTATGATGAAGAATTGAAGTCTGTATGTCAATCTATTCATGAGTCTTTGCAATTGATGGATTGGACGAGTATCGTTGTCAATACAAAGAGAATAATGTAATTTATCAACTTTTGGATAAGAAGCTACTTCCTCTAGCCATGATCATAGTTTCTTCGCGCCCATCAGCCTCCAAGTCTGTAAGAGAGGATGTTCTTTCAAAGAGAATAGAAGTACTTGGTTTTACTGAAAAAGAAATTATGAAATACATTGATCATTTCCCTTTCAGTAGTAGCTTTTCAAAATGCATTAATGCAACAAACAGTCAGTCTGTCCAAGATTCTCCTAAAGAATATTTACATTCTCATCCTAATGTGATGGATATGTGTTACTTGCCTGTTCATTCGGCTATGATTTGTTATCTCTATGACTCTGAAAGTTTTAGTCAATTGTCTATACAAACTAGTATTTACAAAAAGTTCACCAGATCTCAAATTCTTTGTCACTTAACCCTTTCGTTCCCAATCCCGCTTAAAAGCGGGTGAAGACCGGTTGGCTTCTCCGAATTTTTAAAAATAGTTACTTTATAGCTAGAACCTTCAGATTGCATACACAGGTGCCCAATGCGTTGGAGAAGCATCTAAAATAGCTTTCAGTCAGGGCTACTTCGACAGTACCTCACAGCAGTTGCGTTTATTTCTTCCTCGGCAAAAAAAAAAAACATCGGTTCTCCGTCGAATTTTAAAAAAAGTTACCTTCTTCACAGCAGCTTCATTTATGGATCCAGTCATCTACAGAGCTTTGTAGAAGCAGCGAAAAATTGCTTGAGCCCAGTAGCCTTCCATAACACATTGAAACAACCGCTTCTTTGCCGACCAAGACTTTGCGGTTTGACTTACTGTCTTTTTTTTTTTTATAAAATCGCCAGTTCAACTGGGGGCCTCCCCATTACGTACAGTCTTAGGTAATGCTTATTACATCACAGGAAAAAAGTGAGCGTGTCGTGTGATCCAGGTAACTATGCAAAAAAAAAATTTTTTTCGAAGTCAATTTGGAAAGATGGCGTCTACCAGTTACAGTGCTGTGGAAGTTTTATACTTGCTTGATACTGACTCTAGCGACTCAGGATCAAGCGGAGAAGAGGGAGACGACATCTAGGGCTATAGGAGGCCCTGTATCAGGGTTGGGGACCAGACCCCGTCAACTCTGACACTGACAATGGAAGTCAAGAAGATGATCGATGTAAGCTTGTCTTTCTCTTGTCTTTCTCTTGAAAACTAGCAAGCTTCTGTTGTGGAAAGGACTTATTTATAGCTATATTGAGATGGAGAAAGCTGTTTAGCTATAATATATATATATTTCATTGAGTTTTGAGATTTGAAAGTGGGTTGTGGTTTGTTGAACAATTTCAAATTTTCAAAAAAATTTAATTTTTTTTACCAGAATGTACTACTAGGACCAGATGTGTATGCAGTCACCGACCCGATTGTGAAGAGGGATTGTGAAGAGGGATTGTGGAGAGGACGCAGATAAGGCAACAGGAGCAGAGTCTTCCATTGACGAAGGAGAAGATGCTGGACCTGGCGAAGTACACTCGGAGCCCCACCCCCCTCCCTCCCAAACAAAAATCCTGTATGAAACCGCATACAATACATCATAAAGTTGCAATTATATAGGATCATGAATAATTTGTTGTTTGTATTACAAATATCTTTGTTGTTGGTGTTTTTGTGTATATGAAATTGTTTTGTAGTGGAGCTCGACGTCCAATGGCGTATGTTCCTTGTGGACACTCATAGATGTCCCCTACATGATCACAATCAGCACCACACACAACAAACAACATATTTTATTGTTGAACTAATATAATATTGGTATAAAGTACATCAAACAATATTATTTCTATTTTTTTATTATTATTATTGATGGGAAAAGTGGAATTTTGTGGGGAAAAAATTTTTTTTTTTTTAAAGTAATAGTAGAGGGCCTAAATATTATTCAATTTTCTCAATCAAAAAATGAGGGGAATCCCAAACTCTTGGTCTATTTAGTGATATATGGTTGCTATGGGGTTTTCCCAGCCAGCATCGAGTTAAAAAAATAAAACGGTAATGCAATATTCCGCGGTAGAAGATTAGATTTTTCCGCGCGCGTCCAAACAATTTGGGAACGAGAGGGTTAAGAACTAAAAATCTAGGAATACAATTAAATTCTTTGCAAGGATTAAAAGGAGAATTTCAAGAGTATTTAATTAAACTTGCTTATTGTATGACTGTAACTTCTAATCAGATGTCTTTTTTAGATGAAGTAACATCGTATCTTGGCTACCCGAAAATAACTTTGAATGATTCTAACTGTCTCGGATTAATTACTGTTTACAGTGAAATTAAAAACACTGGTAATACAAAAATATTTTCTTTCCTCCGTTTTTTGCAGCATTTTACATTGCCAGTCGAAGTTCATCAGAGCAAGTTAAGATTGTTACAGAGTACTCTGTATATGAAAACAGTTTGGCTTTTTTATAGTGGCTTGATATCATTTCAGCCTGAAATGGAGCAGTTAAAAGAAATGTTTCTAGAAATAATTTAAGTAGTTTTCGTTAACAAATTATAAATTGTCACGAATAATATTTGCTTTTGAGTCACAAAGTCAAGTTGTTTGTGACCATGTTACGAATCTATTAGATAATCGTTTCAGAATCGGCTGGAACATATCAACTGCTAGTGACTTGCTAGCTTTTAGTTATGTCATATGTAATACATGCCAGTGAAAGAAATATGTATGGATTCGTTTCACATTGATGACAAAAAAAGTAATATTTTATTTGAGAACATCACTAAAAACAATTTAATTAGCTTGTACGATTATGCATTGAAATTCCTATGTCGACAGAAACAATTAATATATCTCATTTCTATACTAACATTTTCTGAAAGCTTTTATCACTTACGTATTAAAATATAAAATTTATCTGGCAAACAAAGTAACCTTCTATTTGATAATTTATATGATCTTAAGTGGGTAGAATTTTTACTATGTTCCACACCTCATAGCATTGAATCATGCTTTGTCAAGTTCATGTTTTACTTCTTGTGAATTCTCTATTACATTAGAAGACATCACAAATGAAGGTGTTGAGGCAATTGTTAGAGGTCTAACAGCTGATGTTAGACTTGACGAGTTGAGATTTAGAAATACTACTTACAGACATGAAGATGATATATCTGCCACTAGTGAATCTGATGGCAGTACTAACTCTAGTATGATGTGTCAGTCGGTTATTTCTGAGGGACCAGATAGTTTAATTAGTTTATTTAAACATCTTATACTCTAAAACGTCTACATTTGTCATATAACGCAATTTGTTCTGAAGGAGTAATTAGTTTATCTAATGCATTTCAACATATCTCTCGGGTAAGGAATCTAGATTTATCGCATAACAATATTGGTTGTGAAGGTATTCTGCACCTGGCTAGAAATCTTTCATTCCTAACTCATCTAATAAATCTTAATATATCTCATAATGATATTGATCTAGAAGGAGCACTGTTAATAATATCAAATTTCAAAGAACATGATGAATTGTATAAAATTAACATTCATCAAAGTAGTCCTTGTATATTTTCATCTGGTGACACACTGTAAACCAAAAGGTGTGTAGTTCACACCAAATTAAGCGTGAATCACTTGTAACAATAGTCACACCAAAATATGGTGTGATGCACACACCTCATCTTTGGGTGTGAAGTGCACACCAAATTTAGTGTGAATTTCACCACAATCACTATGAACTCATACTTACATTAATGCTGAATTATTCTAAGTTACATAGTAACACATATCAACATTTTTTTTCCAAAAAGAGATTGGTGTAATCCCAGATCTCATTAATCAGACGACTAAAATCTTAGTCAACTCTCTTATCTAGCACACAAGTGTACAAAACATTTATAAGGTAGATTACAATGATAATAGCATTGGTTTTTTCCTGCATATGAATATAATTAATGTTCGGTAAAGGGTCCATGCTATTCCATTGAGTGTGAATTTCACACTAAGTGTGCATTCACACTAGGAAGAAAGTGTGAAGGACACACTATGCATAGGTGGTGGGCATTCACACCACCAGTTTGGTGTGAATTTGGTGGGTTTTCACGCTATAATTTTTACAGTGCATTGTTGTACATGATATTGTAACAAGAGGTGATGTAACTGCTATTGATAAGCTTAACCTTCACAGGATGATAGAAATTTGAAAGTTTCTGACAATTCACCTTCTCATGAATTCAGTAATTCCCATTGTGTCCTACTATAGGATACTTCACATTTCAAAGTGCATTTCATTTCAAGAATATTTTTATTTATTATTTTGTATGCTTAAATTATTTTATTACATTTGAGAATTGTTTACATTATTAATCAGCTCCACGATTATTGACAGCTAAATTTTATTGCTTCAACTATAAAACATCTATCAGCCTGTCTAATCTCTATTCCAGGTGAAAGCAATACTACCCCCTATATATTATATCTGGTACTAATTTTATATTATATATTATTTTCTCTCATTATTTAAACTGGAACTGTTTCACCATAACAAAGCCTAGTTTTAATCAAATATTGAAACATCTCTTTATAAATCATGGTTATCTGTACAATGAGTGTATTAATATTGCTTATAGCTACTATTAAAAGCAAAAATTTGCTAACGACAACCAAAAAAACAACATTTGGTAGCTAGGCTTTCTAAGCTATAAGCTGACAGAGCGAATAAGTGAAAAGAAAACTGAAATGTGTTTGCACTTCAATGGAATAATAAAATAAGAATAATCAACTTTCAATTTGCAAAGATTGAATAGGTTGAGCAAGTGAGGGAGAGCAGATCTGACAGCGTGAATCAAGTGGGTGATAATTATTCTGCAAGTGAGTCTTAAATACATTTAAAAAAGTTCTGGATTAAATAAAGTGCAAAGTGTTGACTCCAGTGGCTAGCTATATTTGTGGTCATGGCTCCAACAATTTGTTATCAGTTCATACAAGATCAAATACATGGCTAAACATCAGATATTCTAATTGCTAAAGAATTTGATGGGTTTACAAATGTTACATACTTTTGTCATATCACTAGCAGATGAGCGAGCCATTCTTAGGTGCAAGACTAATCAATTTTTTATTTGAACCTTTCACTGTTTTAGCAAATGCTTCAGCAAATCACTAAATTAAGAAATTCCCAGAATTTATAGATACCAAAATAAGGCTTTTATTGAATCAACAAAAATATAGAATAATTACAATCTTGTTCATCACAGTTGTGTATTGCTAATAAAATCAAATCATCATATGCATTCCATTACAAAATATCCTTGAAGCAAGTTTCATCCCACCACTACTAATTAGCTACTCATCACTGTTAGTTTGTTGAATTGTGCTCATTACCTTAACAGGACAATATGCAGTGAGCATCAAGTGTACAGTTGGTGATGGGTTTGGCAAGTAATAGTGATAAACCATGGCAACCTCTCAAAATTATCGCTAGAGTGAACATTGGACCTAACAGAGCTAATGCCGGAATGGTTTAGCTTACAAAGACCTTCATCCAAAGTGGCCCTTACTAAATTTGTTCACCACAGTTTGCTGTTTTGATCAGCTGTCTCGTGAATTATTGTGTGCAAATGTTTCAACTGAAATTATAAGTCAAGGCAAATAGAAGAATTATACTGTCATTGCTCAAAAAATGTTTGATTTAATATTTGTACTGCATATACTATGTGACTTAACATCAGACATGGGGCAAAGTACTTTGGAAAGTATTTGGGTACCTTACAAGTACTTGTAAATTAGTAATGAGTGGGTATGAATACAACTACCTCGAGTTTGTGATGGTTTCAATGAGTATGTGTACATTGGTCTTGTACTTTACTAACTGAAATACATAATGAACAGATTTTTATACTGTATTAAACACAGATTGAATATTGGATTGAGATGTCTTGAATAAAGGATAGTTTGTATTTCATTGACCTTTTCGAGGTTATATCAAGGAAAGAATACCTTCAAAAGTCAATTATTTGTTGTTGTTTTGTCAAATTAGGGGGGAAAATAGTTTCCACCTGTAACTGTCTATCTTTCTGAATATTAGTGACGGTCACCTGATACTTTAATGGAATTGGTAAGAAGCTGATGACATTATTAGCACAGGTAGCAATATCATAAAATCATGCAATTACATAATAAAGTACATAGATACCAAACCATAATATGATTGTACACAGTTAAATGGTTCATTTAGTTTATCTTTTCTCTTGAAAAATGATGTAATTGTTGTTTGTTTTAATGCATATCACTTCTTTTCAGAGCTGCTAACTACAGGAGGGCCAAAATAAAGTTCCCATTCAGTCATTATAAAATCTTCAGCAGGCTTATTCTGGGCCATGTACAATTTGGTAACAAAAATTATTGACTACATATTGTGGCTTCCTAATGCCACAGTGTGTAGGGGGTCAACTTGTAGTCTACAGCCTGAGAGTCAACTTTCTGAGTAGTAGGAAAGTGGCTATGGGAATTTTATTTTGGCCTCTTCTGTAGCTGCCCTGTAGAGGGCCACTGCTGGTATCTTCACATCCAGATAAGGGAGAACTTACTGTATTGGTAAAAATTGAATCAACAAATACAGTACAAGTATTCAACTCAATTTACCAAAAGTTTGTAAAAAAAAAACAGTGGTAAAAGCATAAAAGCAAAACTTTTTCCACTTCTGGTTGGGAGATCTTTAAAGAAAGCAATCAGCAAAGTTGTTTTGTGGCTCAAGTAGCGTAATGATTTTATCATTGTGCACAAAAATTAGTTATTGCATAAAAGAATCATATCCTATAGCAGAAACAATAACAATAAATGTATATACAATCCAAATGTATTGTTCTATGACAGAAAATGCATAAATCAAGTGACTATACGAATTCTTTGGTTAAAAAGCTATAGAAATGGAACAGCAACTTACATTGTCCTTAATTTTCCCCAGTTACATCCTTCCTCTCCCACAAGCACATACATTTACTAAGTGCCTTACTTAAAATGCAAGTGTCTTTCTAGCTTTTCTATAGCTGCCAGTAATTCTATTGTTTTGTGGTTCATGTAGTGTAATAAGTTTTCAACACAATTGTCTCTCAGAAACTAATTATTGCATAAAGAATATCATACTAATAAAACTATAACAATAATTGTACAAGTTGAATGTTCTATAACCGGCAATATATGAACCACATAATGATATAAGTTACCATACACTTAACCACTAACACACAATGACAACTTTATTCCACACCTCATAGTTGATTGCAAATGACATAATTGTGATACTTATTTCAAACTGATTGATCATTCTTTTCAAAATCATGCGGTATGAACTTTGCCCACATCTTTATCCCCAGTGAGGTCCTCACAGGAACAGTTCTCTGTAACCATGCAGTTTGAGTCACACAGAGTAACACCCATGAGCTACATCATGCCCCAACACTTCATCTAAAAGAAAATTTGATTAGAATTTACAGTCATAATTATATTACTGACTTACACTTTCAGAGTCGTAGAGATAGCAAATCATAGCAGAATGAACCGGCAAGTAACACATATCCATCACATTAGGATAAGAATGTTGTAAGTATTCTTTAAGAGAATCTTGGACAGACTGACTGTTTGCCGTATTACTGCATTTGGAAGAGCTACTACTGCTAGGGAAATGATCATTGTATTCCATAATTTCATTTTCACTAAAACCAACTACTTCCATTCTCTTTGAAAAAATATCTTCTCTTACAGACTTGGAGGCTGATGGACGAGAAAATACTATGATCATGGCTAGGGAAAATAGCTTTTTGTCTAAAAGTTGAATAATGACGTCATTTTTTCATCTGTACAACAATACTCAATATACCAACCTTTCTCCTTCGATACCTGAATTGATTGATACACCGACATAAAATGATTCCAGTAAATCAGACAAACTGTTGACTTGAGTGTTATAAAGTTTCCTGAGTATGACTAAAAAAACTAGTTGAGCTCTTGTAAGAGTTTCTCCATCAACTGAATCTTTTACAATTTTTTAACTAAGCTGATACTTTAGCATCTTCAATTTGATGGTGCTATCTTGCATTGAATCAACCTCCATAAAGTCTTGATTTGCCATTACAACTTCCTTCTTTTCTTTATTAGTATTTTT